>Ga0207716_100111_pt1 | contig 82282 bp, 80 predicted proteins | sample TtaePargueraPR_FD_187739 | JGI IMG/M metagenome (GOLD analysis project Ga0207716, IMG submission 187739) | Aerobic enrichment media microbial communities from Bioluminiscent Bay, La Parguera, Puerto Rico - Tt and P2 (5) (SPAdes) | ecosystem: Environmental > Aquatic > Marine > Unclassified ... | reverse complement strand
GGCTTCACAAAACCCGCTCCTTCGGCACGTCCCTGTGACGCTTGAGCTCCGCCATCCATGGCTCCGCACAGTTTTATGAAGCCAGCCCCGCCCGGCCGCTCATACTTCTGAGTGGCCTTCAACTGAACCAAGGAAACGTCAGAGCATGGGCGAAACAGAAATTATCAATGCAACCCGAAAATGGGTCGAAGACGTTGTCGTCGGCTATAACCTGTGTCCGTTCGCCAAACGGGAGCTGGTGCGTGACCGGGTTCGGTTTGTGGTGTCCGACGCCAGGACCGAAGACGAGCTGCTGCAATCACTGCACTCAGAACTCCAGCGCCTGGACGACGAGCCTGCCATCGAAACCACGCTGCTGATCCATCCGGGTGTATTGCAGGACTTCGGTTCCTACAATGAATTTCTGGACGCGGCGGACGGGTTGCTGGTGTATCTGGAGATGGAGGGCGTCTACCAGATCCCCAGTTTCCACCCGGACTATCAGTTCGCAGGTACCGAGCCGGATGCGGCGGAGAATTATACCAACCGGTCACCGTTCCCGATGTTGCACCTGTTGCGGGAAGCCAGTCTGGAGGCGGCGATTGACAGTTACCCGGATGTCGACGGAATTCCCCAGCGTAACATTGAGCTGATGGAGAAGCTGGGCGCAGATAAGATGCGAGAGCTTCTCGCTAATTGCTTCAAGAACTCCTTGAGCACTGGGGAGTAGAACAAAGAGGCGGTGGGCAGGGCCGTCCAAAACTGTGCGGAGCCAGGGATGGCGGAGCCCAAGCGTCACATGGATGTGCCGCAAGGAGCGTGTTTTGGACGGCCCTGCCCACCGGCGCATGCACGAAACCAGAAGGCTAGGGGCGGCATACTCCAGTGACGAGGTCCCCCCGATAATCAGGCCGAACAGAAGGGTCAGCAATTATGGGACTGCTTTTCGAACAAATTGACAGCCAACCCTCCGTGATCGGCGAGATCACCCTGCGCCGGCGCCGCATCCCGGCCATTGGCGACCGGGACATCTACGAAGTCAAACTCGGCGAAGAATTCCTCATGTCCAGCATGTTCGTCGACGCCGAAGTCGCGCTCTCCGATATCGGGCTGGGCGAAACCGAAGGCGACAACCTCAGCGTCGTGGTTGGCGGCCTCGGCCTCGGCTACACCGCCGTTGCTGCCCTCAAACACCAACGCGTTGCCGAACTGCTCGTGGTCGAATACCTCAGGCCCGTCATCGGCTGGCACCAGCAGGAACTCGTACCCCTCGGCAAAGACCTCAATGCCGACCCGCGCAACCGCTACGTCCACGGCAGCTTCTTCGACCTCGCCATCGCCGACCCCGCCACCGGCGGCTTTGATCCAGAGTCCCCCGGCAAACAATTCGATGCCATCCTCCTCGACATCGACCACTCGCCCCGGGCATTGCTGCACGACTCCAGTGCCAGCTTCTACACCGCCAACAACCTGCGCCTGATGGCCCGGCAGCTCAAGCCCCGGGGCGTGTTTGCCATGTGGTCGAACGAAGGTGAGGATGAGGAATTCATGGCTACGTTGCGCGACGTGTTCATCGATGTTGCCTGTCACGTCGTATCCTTCTTCAACCCGTTCCAGAACCGGGAATCGTTCAACACAGTGTATGTGGCCCGCAAGCCGGGCTGAGAACCCGGAGATTGTATGCCCGTCGACCGTTACCGAAGCCGCCCCTTCAGTTCCAGCCAGCGCCTGCCCGAGCCCGAGCAGCCGCTGGTGTTGCATGAGCCGGACGAGGCCGGCGCGATGCTGGCGGCGTTTATCCGTCGCCACCCCCGGTTGATGCTGCTCACCGGCGCCGGGGTGAGTACCGATTCCGGCATCCCCGACTACCGGGACGGCGACGGTGCCTGGAAGCGCAAGCAGCCGGTTCAGCACCAGGCCTTTATGTCCGACCTCCATACCCGCCAGCGTTACTGGGGTCGCAGCCTGATTGGCTGGCCGGTGATGCGCAATGCCAGGCCCAATCCCGCCCACCACTACATCTCGGACCTGGAGCTGCTCAACCACAGCAACCTGGTGGTTACCCAGAATGTGGACCGTCTGCACCAGAAAGCTGGTACCCGCGCGGTGACCGACCTTCACGGCAGGGCGGATGAGGTGGTCTGCATGAGCTGTGGCTATCGCTGCCCGCGGGAAGAGGTGCATGACCGCTGTGCCGAGCTCAACCCGGCGTTTACCCGCTTTTCTGCGGCCACGGCGCCGGATGGTGACGCGGACCTGGAGGTGGATTTCGCCGGGTTCCGGCTGGCCAACTGTCCGCGCTGTGACGGCATTCTGAAGCCGGACGTGGTGTTTTTCGGGGACTTTGTGCCGAAACAGAGGGTCACCGCGGCACTGGACGCCCTGCGGAACAGCGACGGCCTGCTGGTGGTGGGTTCCTCGCTGATGGTTTACTCCGGCTTCCGCTTTTGCCGGTACGCCCGGGAGTGGGGCAAACCCATTGCCACCCTCAATCTGGGGCGTACCCGCGCCGACTCACTGGTCGACCTGAAACTGAACGCGCGGATCGGCGAGACCCTGGCGGCCTCGCTCGATCTGCTTTGAGTCGCCCGGTTCAGGCAACGCCAATTTCCTTGCGCCACTTGCGCAGCAGGAAGCTAGTGTCGTGTTGCCAGGGATGGAAGTCCGGTTTGAAGTAATCCAGGTACTCCGGAATGATCGCGGTAAACATGCCGCGACGTCCCCAGAACCGGTTCAGCCCGCTGACCCAGGAGCGCAGGTTGGTGAGCTGTCTGTCTTCCCGCATCAGTTCGATCACGAAGGCATGGATGGCCACCATGATCAGCACGGTAATCAGCGCCATCACCCCCATGCGGAGGGCATAGTCGGTAATATCCGGCTCATAGAGCTGGCGGTAGGTGTCAAAGGCCACGGCCTTGTGTTCGTTTTCCTCGATGCAGTGCCAGGCCCAGAGGGTTCGCATGCTGGGGTGGATCGCTTCAACCAGGTCCTCACGCTTCAGCAGCTGGGCGGAAAGAATGCCGGTAAAGTGCTCCAGGGCGACCGTTGCGGCCAGGTGGGCCCGCTTGCTGTTCAGCAGGGGCAGATCCTTGGCGGCCAGAAAGCCACGGGTCCAGCCTTCCAGTTTCTTGATATCGAAACCCTGTCTGATCGCACCCTCGTTAAAGTTGCCGTGCTCTTTGGCGTGCATGGCCTCCTGGCCGATGAACGCGCCGATGTCCTTTTGCAGCTGGGGGTCCTGAATCTGCTCCCGCACCGCCCGCACGCTGGCAACAAAAAAGCGTTCGCCATCCGGGAACAGTGCCGACAGGGCATTGAACATGTGGGTCATGAACGGATCGCTGTCCACCCAGTGGCGGGGAACGTCCTCAAATCCGAAATCCTGGCGGCGGACTGGGAATGATGCGGTTACAGCTGACATGGAGTGACCTCGTTGCGGTAGTGTTCTACGGGGTCAAAGATACGACGTCGAGCGCTGAAACCTCCGGTCAGTAGGGGACAATCACTGGTCAGATCGTGTGCCAGCGCTTATCCTGCCACGCCTGATTCAACGACTTGTGAACCGGTAATGTCTGAACTTTCCCTGATCCAGTACCTGCTGATTGCCCTGGTTTTTGTCTGGAGCGGTTTTGTCCGATCCGGGCTGGCGTTTGGTGGTGCGGTGCTGTCGCTGCCGTTTCTGCTGCTGATCCATAACGACCCGCTGGTATTCCTGCCGATCATTTCGGTCCATCTGCTGGTGTTTTCGTCCCTCACGATCTGGATGAATAACCGCAAGCCGGCCGGCTCCGCAGTGTCGGAGGACAGCACGGGGCCTGCCGGCACCGTGGACTGGCAATACCTGTGGAAGATCCTCGGCATCATGATCGTGCCCAAACTGATCGGCGTATTTGGCCTGATCACGCTGCCATCGGCGGTGATGAGTTCGATCATTTTTGTGATCGTCTCGGTGTATGCGGTGTCCTATATCCTCAACAAACCGTTCCGCAGCAAGAGCCCGTTTGTGGATACCGTGTTCCTGATGCTGGGTGGTTACATCAGCGGTACGTCGCTGATTGGCGCGCCCCTGGTGATTGCGGTGGCGGCCCAGCACCTGCCCAAGGAGCGGTTGCGGGATACCCTGTTTGCCCTCTGGTTCATTCTGGTCACCATCAAAATGGCGGCGTTTGTCTGGGCCGACATCGACCTGCAGCTGATCCACCATCTGTGGCTGTTACCCTGTGCCACCGTGGGGCACGTGTTGGGATTGTGGTTCCACGAGCGGATGCTGAAATCCGAACCCCGGGTGTTCTTCCGGTTTCTCGGGGTGGTGCTGCTGGTGGTGAGCTCGCTCGGGTTATGGCGGGGGCTGGCCGGGTAGCCGGCGGTACGCCCGGGCTGTGTCGCCCGCGCGTACTGCCGGTAAGGGCTTACATCAGGTTGTAGATAAACACCACGGCGACGGCCACCGGGGTGATGTAACGCAGGGTTACGAACCACAGGGTGAAGGCCGGGGTCGACAGTGACAGCTCGTTCTCCATGGCCTGGCGGGACATGACCCAGCCGGCCAGCAGTGCAACCAGCAGACCGCCGAGGGGCAGCAGGATGTTGGCGGTGAAGAAGTCCAGCAGATCGAAGATGGTCTTGCCTTCCAGCATCGGTATGAAGCCCAGTGGGGCGACGTCGGACCACAGGTTCAGGGACAGGATCGACGCAATGCCCAGCGCCCAGCAGACCGTGCCCGCACCCAGGGTACTGACGACCCGATTCATCCCCTTCTGCTCTTCCAGCCACTCCACGATGGGCTCCAGCAGCGAAATGCCGGAGGTCCAGGCGGCGAAGATCAGCAGCACGAAGAACAGGGTGCCAAACAGGCTGCCCATGGGCATCTGGCCGAACGCCAGTGGCAGGGTCTGGAAGATCAGGCCGGGGCCGGCGCCGGGCTCCAGGCCATTGGCAAAGACGATGGGGAAGATTGCCAGGCCGGCCAGCAGGGCTACGCCGGTATCAATCACCGACACGGTAATTGACGTCTTTGCGATGGAAATGTTCTTTGGCAGGTAGGAGCCATAGGCCATCATTACCGCCATGCCGAGGCTCAGGGTGAAGAAGGCATGGCCAAGGGCCACCAGAATGCCGGAGGTGGTGAGTTTGGAGAAGTCCGGCTCGAACAGGAAGCTGACCGCCTGGCCAAATGAGCCGGAGGTCATGGCGTAGCCGACCATCACCAGCAGCAGGATAAACAGTCCGGGCATCAGGATGCTGACGGCCCGCTCCAGGCCCGACCGCACGCCCTTGGCAACGACGACCATGACCAGTGCCATGAACACGGTATGCCACATCAGCAGAGTGCCCGGGTCGCTCAGCAGACCGGAGAAAATTGCCCCGATGGCGTCGGCGGACTGCCCGGCCAGCTGGCCACTGGCGGCGGTCCCGACATAGGACACCGCCCAACCCCCGATCACCGAGTAGAACGACAGGATCAGGAAGCCGGCCAGTACGCCCACCGCGCCCACCAGTTTCCAGGCCGGATGCAGCCGGTCCCGTTCGGCAATCAGGCGCAGGCTGTTGACGGGGCTGCGGCCACCGCGACGGCCAATCATCACTTCCGCCATCATGATCGGGATGCCCACGACCGCGATACAGGCCAGGTAGACCAGGACAAACGCGCCGCCGCCATTTTCGCCGGTGATATAGGGAAACTTCCAGATGTTGCCGAGGCCGACGGCGGAACCAGTGGCGGCCAGGATAAAGGCCAGGCGTGAGGACCAGAGCCCCCGCTTGGCATTGGAACCCTCAAGTGCCCCCGAGTAGGTGGCAGAACCTGATGAAGTTACAGACATGACGATCTCCTGTGGTACTTGTTGTTGTCAGGGGAAAAAGGAGGTCGCAGCTACCTGCGACCTCAAGGGACCTGCGCCGGTAAGGTGTTAGCCGGCGCGTGCCAACCGCTGCGGCGCCAGCCCGGCACCTGCGGTGTGTTTGTGGAACCGCTCTTCTGCCAGCTGATTGGCAATGGCTCCAGTGGGCAGGCCACTCTGGTCAGAGCGCCGGAAGATTTCGGTCAGGGTGTCGCCGATGGTTTCGACGTGGGCCCGCACCGTCTCTGGCGTGGCGCCAGTACGCTCGTAGAACACATCGATGATGCCGCCGGCATTGATGGCAAAGTCCGGGGCATAAAGGATGCCGCGCTCTTTCAGCAGGGCGTCGTGGTGAGGCTGCTCCAGCAGGTTATTGGCGGCACCGGCCACCAGGCTGGCGCGAATCTGCGGGATGCTGGTGTCATTGAGCACGGCGCCCATGGCACAGGGGGCAATCACATCCACCGGCAGCAGGAGGATGTCGGTGGCGGACGCAGGGGTGGCTCCCAGTTCATCCACCGCCCGTTGCATATTGTCGGCATGGATGTCGTACACCCACAGCTCCGCACCGGCTTCTTTCAGGTGCCGGGCCAGGCGGAACCCGACATTGCCGACACCCTGGATGGCCACTTTCAGACCGCGCAGGTCATCTCGCCCGAGCCGGTGCCTGACTGCCGCTTTCAGGCCGATAAACGTACCGTAGGCGGTGGCCGGTGACGGGTCGCCATTGCTGGGCTTGCCGTCGAACCCGGTGCGGGCGGCAATGCCGGCGACATGGCGGGTGTGCCGGCCCATCACTTTCAGGTCAGCGACGCTGGTGCCGGAATCCTCGGCAGCGATGTACTGGCCGCCCAGCTTCTCCAGGCTCCGGCCCATGGCTTCCATCAGGGCTTCGGTCTTGTGCTTGCGGGGATCGCCAATGATGACCGACTTGCCGCCGCCAAGGTCAAGGTTGGCCAGCGCAGACTTGTAGGTCATGCCCCGGGACAGTCTCAGTACGTCGCGCAGGGCTTCTTCGTCGGTGGCGTAGGGGAACATCCGGCAGCCGCCCAGGGCGGGGCCGCGGGAGGTGTTATGGACAGCAACAATGGCTTTCAGTCCGCTCTCCGGGTCGCAGAAAAAGGACAGTTGTTCGTGATTGTCGAATTCGGGATGGCTGAATACGTTCATGGCGTTATGCCTCTCTTCCGTGGCCGCCGCTACCCTTGTGGGGCCTGCGGTGGCTCCTTGATTGAGCAGGTGGCCGGGACGGATAGTCGCCGGCCTCCCTGATTACAGTTTAGACCGCTGCGTTAGCGATTTGCTGATGTTCCCGCGCAGTCGGGTTAAGCTCGGCGCGCAGCCGGCTGCGTTCCTTGCGGGTGGTGCGATAGGCGTTCTCCTTGACCGGGCCGTAGCCGCGAATTTTCGCCGGCAGGGCGGCCAGGTTGCGGGCAGCGTCTGCGTGGTCCGTGTTGAGGTATTTCAGCAGGAAGGCCACGTCCGCCTCGTATTCACGGATGATCTTGCGCTCCAGGCGGCGGTCCGCGGTGTAGCCGAACGGATCCAGTGGCGTGCCGCGCAGGCCGCGGGCCCGGGCAAGCAGGGCGAACACGGTTTCCATCCAGGGGCCGAACTTCAGCTTCTTCGGCCGTTCACCGTTTTTGCTGCGACTGAGCAGCGGCGGTGCCAGGTTGAACTCCAGCTCCACCTCGCCTTCAAACTCCGCTTGCAGCTGTTTGCGCAGGCTGCCATTGCTGAACAGGCGGGCGACCTCGTATTCATCCTTGTAGGCCAGTACCCGGGCGTAGTTGTCTGCAATGGCGCGGGTCAGCAGGGGGTCGCGGCCCAGCCGTTCGGAGATGGTTTTTTCGGCGGTGCGCACCAGTTTTTCGTAGCGTTTCGCCAGGGCTGCGTTCTGGTACTCGGTCAGGTGCGCCTTGTGACGTTCGATCAACTGGTCGGTGGTTTCCATTACCTGGACGACTTGCCGGTTGGCGTCCCGGGGCTGGGGAAACGCCAGTGCATTGACCCTGTCGAGGTCATGGGCGGCCCGGCGGCCCCAGAGGAACGCCTGCTTGTTCTTGTCGATCGCTACGTTGTTCAGTTCGATGGCGCGCTCGATGGACTCGGCACTCAGCGGCAGCAGACCCTGCTGGTAGGCAAAGCCCACGGTGAACAGGTTTACCGCCATGCCATCGCCCATCAGGGCCTTGGCCAGGCCGCCGGCATCAAGGAACCAGCTGCCGTCAGGACGGCACGCCGCACGCACGCTCTGTTCCATGGATTCGCCGGGGAACTGGATGTCCGGATCGCGGGTGAAGGCCGCCGGCATGGCCGGTTCGCTGTTGACCACCGCCCGGGAGAAGCGGTTGTCCATCTTGGCCAGGGCATCATCGGTGGCGGCCACCATCAGGTCGAAGGCCATCATCAGGTCGGCCTCACCGGCAGGGATGCGCACCGCGTGGATGTTGTCCTGCCGGTCACTGATGCGGATGTGGCTGACTACTGCACCGAATTTCTGGGCCAGGCCGGTCTGATCCAGTACCGACACGCCCTTGCCTTCGATGTGGGCAGCCATGCCCAGCAATGCGCTGACCGTGACCACCCCGGTACCGCCGACGCCGGTCAGCAGAATGCCATAGGGATTGCTGCCCGCCACCGGAGTCGGCTCGGGCAGTTCCGGAAAGTCCACATCGGAACTCACGCCCGCGGGCTTTTTCAGCTTGCCGCCCTTGACGGTGACGAAGCTGGGACAGAACCCGCGCACGCAGGAGAAGTCCTTGTTGCAGGCGGACTGGTCGATGGTGCGCTTGCGGCCGGCATCGGTTTCCTTGGGCAGGATGGACAGGCAGTTGGACTGGATCCCGCAGTCGCCGCAGCCCTCGCAGACATCGGAATGGATCATCACCCGCTGATCCGGGTCGGCCATGGTGCCACGCTTGCGCCGGCGGCGTTTCTCGGCGGCACAGGTCTGGTCGTAGATGATTACCGAGCAGCCTTCAATCTCCCGCAGTTCCCGTTGCACGGCGTCGAGATCATCGCGGTGGTGGAAGGTGGTATGATCGGCAAAGTCGGCCCGCGACGGGTACTTGTCGATGTCGTCGCTGACCACCGCAATGCGGCGGACCCCTTCACCGTAAAGCTGGTGGCTGATCTGCTGGACGGTGAGGGTGCCGTCCACCGGCTGGCCTCCGGTCATGGCCACGGCATCGTTATAGAGAATCTTGTAGGTAATGTTGGCGCCGGAGGCAATGGCGGCGCGGATCGCCAGCACCCCGGAATGGAAATAAGTGCCGTCCCCGAGGTTCTGGAACACGTGCTTCTGGGTGGTAAACGGCGCCTGGCCGAGCCAGGTCACCCCTTCGCCCCCCATCTGGGTGAACGTGTCAGTGCCCCGGTCCATCCAGGTGGCCATGTAGTGACAGCCGATGCCACCAAGCGCGCGACTGCCTTCGGGCAGCTGGGTCGAGGTGTTATGGGGGCAGCCGGAACAGAAGTGAGGGGTGCGCTCCAGCCGTTCCCGGGGCTGGGCGAGGCTGTTTTCCTTTTCGGTGAGGAAATTCAGGCGCTGTTGCAGAGTGTCGTTGCAGTAGCGGCCGTCCAGGCGGGAGGCAATGGCGCGGGCCACCATGGCCGGTGTCAGCTCGGCGATGGTGGGCAACAGGTCGTTACCCTCGTTGTCCCGTTTGCCGATGACATTGGGGCGCCGGGCATCCTGCCAGCCATAGAGCTGGGCCTTGAGCTGATCTTCGATCAGGCCTCGCTTTTCCTCCACCACCAGAATCTCTTCCAACCCGCTGGCAAACTCGAAAATACCTTCCGGCTCCAGGGGCCAGGGCATGGCCACTTTGTAGACGGTGAGGCCGATGGCTTCCCGTTCTTCGTCGCCCAGACCCAGGTCGGCCAGGGCCTGGATGACATCCAGATAGGCTTTGCCGGTGGTTACGATACCGAGCCGCGGCTGGCTGGCGGCCAGCACGGTGCGGTCCAGGCGGTTGGCGCGGCAGAACGCCTTGGCTGCCTCCAGCTTATGGCGGTGCAGGCGTTCTTCCTGCTCCATGGGTTTGTCAGGCCAGCGGGAATTGAGCCCGCCCTCGGGCATCGGGAAGTCCCGCGGGATACGGATGTCGATGCGGTCCAGGTCCAGGTTGGCAGAGATGGACGAGTCCATGTTCTCGGCGAGGGCCTTGAAACCAACCCAGCAGCCACTGAAGCGGGACATCGCCCAGCCATACAGGCCAAGGTCGAGGATGTCCTGGATGCCGGCTGGGTTCAGCACCGGCATGCCGGCGTCGAGGAAGGCATAGTCGCTCTGGTGGGGCAGAGTGGATGACTTGCAGGCGTGATCGTCGCCGGCGACTGCCAGGACTCCGCCAAACCGGGAGGTACCGGCGGCATTGCCGTGCTTGAAGACGTCGCCGGTGCGGTCCACGCCGGGGCCTTTGCCGTACCAGAGTCCGAATACGCCATCGTAGCGGGCGCCTTCGAAAATGTTGACCTGCTGGCTGCCCCAGACGGCGGTAGCGCCGAGGTCTTCGTTGATGCCGGGCAGGAAGTGAATATTGTGTTTCTTCAGGTAATCGCGGGCTTTCCAGAGCACCTTGTCGAACCCGCCAAGGGGCGAACCGCGGTAGCCGGAAATGAACCCGGCGGTGTTGAGGTTGTTCCTGCGGTCCAGCTGGGCCTGGAGCAGGGGCAGTCGCGCCAGGGCCTGACTGCCATTCATGAAGACGGGGCCGGATTCTTTTTCCCAAACGTCATTCAGGGAGACGGGACGCAGCCCGTTCGGGACGCGTGAAAGCTTAGGCATGTCGAAATCCTCTCCCACCTGGCCGGATCGCGGCGGTAGGCATATCTTGTTGTTGTTCACCCGGCTTTTGGCCGGCTGCTCGATTTCGGTGGCCCAGTACCCTTGTGGGGTGGGCGAAAAATAAGCTAGCTTCTTCTTACGTAAGCGTCAATTATTAATTACGGATTTTTGTGACCGGGGCTTGCGGCTAAACTGTGTGCAAGTGCGAATTTATTTTGCAGATCAGGAAGTCACGGCTTCGGGAACTACCTATACGTCGTTCGGAGAAAGTTACGTAGCTTGCGTCAATGACAAACACTACCTATTCCTACCAGCTACAGCCTGCGAAGATTCGCTATGAATTTTTCCGGCTGCTCCCTATCTCACTGTTCGTGGTGGCATTTGGCATGGCGTTCGGCCTTGCCGCTGTCCAGAAGGGGCTGGAGCCGATGCAGGCGGTGCTGATGAGCACCACGGTGTTTGCCGGCGCCTCGCAGTTTGCCACCCTCGATATGTGGGGCAGCCAAGTGGCTGTGCTGCCACTGATTGCGGTGGTGTTTGCGATCAATTCCCGCCATCTGCTGATGGGCGCCTCCCTCTACCCGATGCTGAAAGACGTCGCGCCGGCCAAACGCTATGCCATGCTGCTGTTGCTCACCGACGCCAACTGGGCGGTATCGGCCCAGGAGTACCAGAATGGCCGCCGTAACCTGGAGGTCATTGTCGGCGGCGGCTTTGTGCTCTGGCTGGCCTGGATCGTCGGCACCCTGCTGGGGGTGTACTTTGGACGCCTGCTGCAGGATCCCCAGAGCCTCGGGCTCGACATGGTGCTGGGTTGTTTCCTGCTGGCCATGGCGCTGGGTGGCAACAAATCACCCCGGGTGCTGGTGGCCTGGCTGGTTGCCGGGCTGTCGTCGCTGGCGGCCTACTACTGGCTGCCGCCGCACACCCATGTGGTGGTCGGGGCCCTGGCCGGTGGTGTGGTGGGCTATTTCTGGCTGGAGGCAAAACCGCAATGACCATTGACGCATCCGGTGCCGGCATCCTGCTGATCATCGCCATCATGACCCTGGTTACCCTGCTGACCCGCTACGGCGGGGTGCTGGCGATGTCCTTTGTCAGAATCAGTCCGCGGATCGAAAGTTTCATCAATACCATGGCCAGCTCGGTACTGATTGCCATCATCGTGCCGATGGCGGTGCAGGGGGATGCCGGCGCCCTGGCGGCACTGGTCGCCACCGCTGTTGTCATGCTGGCATTGCGCAAGCCGTTGCCGGCCATTGCCGCAGGCCTGGTGGCGGCGGCCGGAGTCCGCTACTTCCTCTGATCCAAACCGGTCGCGTCAGCTCTCCGGTACTGGCTGATACACCGGGTTGGTGCTGCGCAGCGCAAGTTCGCCGACTCCCGGCAGCTTGATCCCCAGGGCGAGGGGGTTGACGCCCAGGGACAACCCGAGCAGATTGATTTCCACCCCTTCCCGCAGTCCTGCCAGCAAACCGAAGTAACCTCCCAGCGACAGCTGGTATCCGGTTCCGCCGGGAACTTCCGACACCAGGTCGTGGCCCAGGTAGTCCTTGCCGATGGCATTGTTGGGCAGCGCCACGTCAAAGCCGGGAACCTGGCGGATCACCCAGGCCACGAAGGTGTTGCTGTTGGGGCCGGGCCAGGCTTCGTACTGTTCCGGCCAGGGGTAGGCCGGTACTGCTGCCAGGATGGCTGGCAGGATCTGCTCCGCCTGGTCACCGCGAATGTCGGCGATCAGTTCCGGTTTTGCACCGTACCAGGCCCGGTCAGGGTCATCCGGTCGCGAGTTGATCACATAGCGGCGCCAGCCGGTCACCTCATGGACATACCAGTGGGCGGCGCCAGCCTCCTTGGTGCTGATCCAGGTATGCACGGCAAAGTAACCCCGCCAGCTCCAGGCCCGCGCGGCATAGACCTGCACAATGGCTTCCCGGGTCGTTGCGGCGGGCGGCGCAATGCCGGCGCTGGAGCGGTCTGCGGTGCGCCAGCTGCCGGCATTCCCGGTGCTGGTGCAGGCCGCCATGAACAGCGGGCCGGACAGAAGGATAAACAGGCTGGCAACGACGGCGGTCAGCCATTTCACGGGTTTGATCATTATCGGCAATCCGGTTTGTTGAAGTTCCAGACGTGGTTTACGCTGAGATAAGCCCAGAGGTTTATTCTCGGAGACTCGCCGGCTCCTGGCAACGGGGAGGTGGGCCGAGCACTACGGAGGTTCTATGTCAGATCATCATGTCTACAAAAAGGTCGAAGTGGTGGGGTCATCGAAAACCAGCATCGAGGATGCCATCGAAAATGCCCTGGCGGAATGCAGTAACAGCATCCGCAACATTGAATGGTTCGAGGTACTGGAAACCCGCGGTCACGTGGTACACGGCCAGGTCGGCCATTACCAGGTGGTGATGAAAGTGGGGTTCCGGATCGAAGGCAGCTGAAGGCTGCCCCCGGAGGATTGCGCCTGCCGGGCAGGCGCGGGAGGTTTGGGGTATGGCAACGGAGAGGTTGGCCGTGGGATCCCCGGACAAAGTGCTGTTGCTGGTGGATATCCAGAACGATTTCTGCGAAGGCGGCAGTTTGCCGGTGGCGGGCAGCGCGGCGATTTTCCCGGTGGTCAACCAGTGGATCGACAAGGCCCTGGCGGAGCACTGGCTGATCGTCGCCAGCCGCGACTGGCATCCGGTGGACCACTGCAGTTTCAGGCAGAGCGGGGGCCCCTGGCCGCAACACTGTGTCCAGGACTCCCCGGGTGCCCGGTTTCACCCTGCCGTAAAGCTACCGGATAGTGCCATCCGGGTGAGCAAAGGCAGTGCGTTTGACGTGGATGCCTATTCAGCGTTTGACGGTACCGGTCTGGCGTCTTTCCTGCGGCGGCGGGGGGTGACCACGGTTTATGTGGCCGGGCTGGCGCTGGATGTGTGCGTCAGGGCAACCGTACTGGACGCGCTGCGCAACGGGTTCGGCGTGGTACTCATCGGGGATGCAACTCGCGCGGTCGACGGCGCTGCCGCAGCCGGCGTTATCAGGGAGCTGCAGGAAGCCGGCGCGCGCCTTCACCCCGAGCCTGCCTGAGAGTCCGGGGCCTGCCCGGGTTCTGGCCGCCGTCCATCATTCACTATCCACCACCCACCACCCAAAAGGAGCCGGAGCGATGATACGGAGTGAGGATCTCTCACTGCTGGTGGATTTTTACGAGCTGGCCATGGCCCAGGCCTACAGGTCTGAGGGCATGACGGAAACCGCGGTATTCAGCCTGTTTTTCCGTGAGCTGCCGCCGCATCGCAACTTCGTACTGGCCTGTGGTCAGCAGCATGTGGCCGAAGTCATCCGGGATCTGCGTTTTTCCGCCAGCCAGGTCGCTCGCCTGGCGTCCCTCAACCGGTTCCAGCCGGAGTTCCTCGACTGGCTGCGGACATTCCGCTTTAGTGGTCATATCCATGCGGTTGCCGAGGGCACGCCGCTGTTTCCCCACGAGCCGCTGATGGAAGTCGAGGCCCCCATTGCGGAGGCCCAGCTCATTGAGAGCCTGGTCATGAACTACGTTCACCTGGAGTCAGTGCTGGCGTCAAAGGCGGTCAGGGTCCGCCATGCGGCGGCGGGGCGCCCGGTGGTGGACTTCGGAATGCGGCGGATGCACGGTGTGGATGCGGCCTATCGGGGTGTGCGCGCCTATCGTCTCGCCGGGCTGGCCGGCACCAGCAATGTCCTCGCCGGGCTGGACTTCGGGGTGCCGGTGCAGGGCACCATGGCCCACAGCTTCGTGCAGGCCTATCCGGATGAGCTGGACGCGTTCAAGGTGTACGCCCGGCTGTACCCTGGCACCACGTTGCTGGTGGACACCTACGATACCCGTCGCGCCGTGCATCGAATCGTGGCGTGGCTGCAGGCCAACCCTGACGTCAATATTGGCGCCATTCGCCTCGATTCGGGTGATCTTGCGGCGGAGGCGAGGGACTGCCGGGCCATACTGGATGCGGCTGGCTTTACCGGTATCCGCATCATGGCCAGTGGCGGGCTGGATGAATACCGCATCGCCCGAATGCTGGCTGATGGCGTGCCGGTGGATGCGTTTGGCGTCGGCACTGCCCTGGGCGCCGCGGTGGATGCGCCGGCCCTGGAGTTGGCGTACAAACTCACCGAATACGCCGGCCAGCCGCGGATGAAAAATTCCCCGGGCAAGCAGATCTGGCCGGGCCGCAAGCAGGTATTCCGCCAGCGCGGCAGTGACGGTCGTTACCGCGGTGACATCATTGCCGGCCGGGAGGAGGTGTTTGAAGGCGATCCGCTGCTCCGGCCGGTGATGAAATACGGGGTCATCATGGAGGATGCCCTGACAGACCTGAACACCCAGGTAAAGCGGGCGCAGGCTCGGATTGACGATTTGCCCGGCTACCTCAAAACCCTGGCAACCTCCGAACCCTTCCCCGTGGTGATTACCGATTACCTCAAAACCCTGCAGCGGGAGACCCTCGCCCGAGTCCACCACTGACCCCGGCCTGACTCAGCTGCCACCCAGCGTCCGTGCCCGTATTGCCTCCACCAGCCGGGTGACGAGCTCCCGGGCTTCGCCGTCATAGATCATGCGGAACTTGTCCCGCTGCACATTGCGTTCGTGGCTGTGTTCGGATGTCGCGGTATCCCGCAGCAGATCCAGATACTGGCAAGCCGCCAGGTGCGCCTTGATATCCGCATCAATCAGCCGGGTAATCAGTTCGTCCACTTCCTGGTGGCAAAATGGCTTCAGTCGATTCTGGATGTCGCGGGTCTCAAGGGCCGCGTGCCGTGCCGCCAGCCGGCTGTCCCCGGCCGGCTCGCCGGCCTCGACGGCCCGCAGAAAAACTCCGAGCTTGTCGTGCAGCGCCCAGACCTGTGGCCAGATCTGCTCGTAGGCGGCCCTTTCGGTAGCAAACCGGGCATCATCGACGGTTTCCCGGGCCAGGGCGTGCGCTGTCTGGGGCGGGTTGCTGAACCCGCTGACCCGCCACTCATCCATGTCATGCCACAAAGTGTCGAGCCGCTGCCGCAGGGCTTCGGCGTCCTGCGCCTGACGTTTGTCGAGGGCACTCAGACGAATGACCGCCAGCACGGCGACCACGAGTGCGACAGCGCCCAGCACCAGGGGAAAACGCTGGTCAATCAGGAAACTGACAAGGGCATCCGCTTCCATGGATGGCTGCTCCGGGTTGCATGGCGGTCTACCTGGATGAATGCAGGGATCTTACCTTTCCAACAGTGTAGACCACGGAGGTGCGGGCGGTCTGCTCGAATAGCGGATTAATGGTGATCCGGTATTGGAAGGTGTTTAGATCAATGTGTTGACGTAAGTGGTGCACCCCTAGGCGCTATTTGAGATTTGGAATCGCTGATGCTGATGCTGAAGTTTCGTTGAGGATAGCAGTGAATGTCGACCAGGTGCAGCGCCAGGATACCGTTTTGCAAGTGTGGTTATTCGCCTTGGCATCAGGCGAGTACAGCAGGGGGATGGGTCTGTGGTCCTGGTTGTCGTCGTTGAGATCTATGCATCATCTTTACAGGATAATATTATATTTATTTTTTATAAGCCTTATAAAACAATTAGATATAATTTTTCTGATCTGATTTTTAGAGATTAAATGTTAACATATTGACATTTGTTGGCTGGGTTCTAGAATGGATCCCGAAGCACCTAATTCCTAACAATGACAAAAGGTGGTGTGATGGCAGGTGTCGTACTCGAGGCGCGTGGCTTAACCAAGCAGTTTCATGGTTTTGTCGCCGTCGACAACGTGGACCTTCAAGTTCAGGAAGGTCATATTCATGCTCTAATTGGACCCAATGGTGCGGGGAAGACGACGTTCTTCAACCTGCTCACCAAGTTCCTCTCACCAACCGGCGGCGACATATTGTTTCGCGGCAAGCCGATCACCCGAATGTCGCCAAACGACATCGTCCGGCTAGGCCTGGTTCGTTCCTTTCAGATTTCCGCGGTATTCGGCCGTATGACGGCGCTGGAGAACGTCCGCGTGGCGTTGCAGCGGAAGCTGGGCAACTCCTTTTGTTTCTGGCAGTCCGAGAAGCGCCTGGACCACCTCAATGACCTGGCAATGGAGTTGCTCGCCGAAGTCGGGTTGACCGAGTTTGCAGACACCCTCGCGGTAGAGATGCCCTATGGGCACAAGCGTGCCCTGGAGGTGGCAACCACCCTGGCGGTTGACCCGGATGTCATGCTGCTGGACGAACCGACTCAGGGAATGGGTGCAGAGGACGTAAGCCGGACAGTCGACCTGATTCGGCGGGTCTCCCGGGGGCGGACGGTGCTGATGGTTGAACACAACCTCGGGGTGGTGAGCTCGTTGTGTGATCGGGTGACGGTGCTGGCCCGTGGTGCGGTCCTGGCCGAAGGCGATTATCAAACGGTATCCAGTGATCCCCGGGTGCTGGAGGCCTACATCGGGACGGAGACGGAAGCGGAGGCGGTGTCGGTATGAATCAGGTCGCTGAATTGCCCGTTGTGGCGAACAAGCTGGACGGTGCCGACGAAATGCTTCGTGTCACCGATCTCCACGCCTTCTATGGTGAATCGCACATTCTCCATGGTATCGATTTCAACGTGCGGCGGGGGGAGCTTGTCACGCTGCTGGGGCGCAACGGCGCTGGTCGCAGTACTGCCCTGAAGTCGATTATGAACATGGTTGGGCGGCGAACCGGGTCCATCATGGTGAACGGGACGGAAACCGCCGCCATGCCCGCCCATCTGATTCCCCGTCTGGGCATTGGTTACTGCCCGGAGGAACGCGGCATTTTCGCCAGTCTCAATGTCGAAGAAAACCTGCTGATACCGCCCACGGTCCGATCCGGCGGCATGTCCCTGGACGAGATCTACGAGATGTTCCCCAACCTTTATGAACGGCGGAAAAGCCAGGGCACCCGACTGTCCGGGGGCGAACAGCAGATGCTTGCAATGGCTCGCATACTGCGAACCGGGGCCCGCTTGCTGCTGCTGGATGAGATTACCGAGGGCCTGGCTCCGGTCATTGTCGCAAAACTGGGGGAGGTCCTCGTTCAACTGAAAGCAAGGGGCCTGACGATTGTCCTGGTGGAGCAGAACTTCCGATTTGCCGCGCCGTTGGCGGACCGTCATTTCCTGATGGAGCACGGCTCCATTCTTGCCGAAATCACCGCAAAAGAGCTGCCATCGTGGCGCGAGCGGCTCAATGAACATCTTGGTGTGTAACCAATCTGCGCGCTGATTGGTAATGCCACCAGGCCGGGAAGTATCACAACAACAAGATGATGCCCGCATGTGGGCGAAGGAGAAGCAAAATGATAAGAAAAAACAGTAAGCTGGTACACGGTATCGCCCTGGCTTCCCTGATTGCTGCCGGTTCCGCCGGTGCGGCGATCAGCGATGAGGGTGTGGTCATCGGTTATCTGGATGACATGAACGGCACCTACAGCGATCTGGCCGGTCCCGCGGGCCGGGTTGCCATTGAAATGGCCATTGAAGACTTTGGTAAAACGGTCAAGGGTAAGCCGGTCACACTGATCAGTGCCGATCACCGTAACGACCCCGCCACCGGATCCAGTATTGCCCGGGAGTGGCTTGACCAGGAATCGGTAGACCTGATCACTGGCCTGAACTCGTCCTCGGTCGCGATTTCAGTGACGAGGCTGGTCCGTGAGAAAAACGGATTTGCCATCGTTACAACGGCAGCGTCCGACAGCATCACTGGCGAACACTGCACCCCGAATCATTTCCACTGGGTCTATGACACCTTTGCGGTGTCCGATCCGGCCGCCCGGGCGATCGTGGAGCAGGGCGGCGATACCTGGTTCATGCTCAGTGCCGATTATGCCTTCGGGCACTCGATGGAAGCCGCTGTTGAAAAGGCGGTTTCAGAGAGTGGCGGGACGCTTGCTGGCAAGGCGCGGCATCCGTTTCCGAGCAGTGACTTCTCGTCCTACATTCTCCAGGCGCAGTCTTCCGGCGCCAAAGTGATAGGCCTGGCAAGTGCCGGTACTGATCTTGTGAACGCCATCAATACGGCCTCCCAGTTCGGTGTCGTGGAGAGCGGCCAGTCACTGGCCAGCCTGATGGTATTCATTACGGATATGAAGGCTATCGGCCTCGACAAAGCAAAGGGTACCAAGTTTGTCACTGGCTGGTATTGGGACATGGACGAACAATCCCGTGAATGGGCCAAGCGCTTCCATGACCGTGTCGGCAGGATGCCAACCATGGTGCAGGCTGGTAACTACTCTGCGGTTACCAGTTACCTGAAAGCCGTGGAGGCTACCGGCTCGGACGATCCGAAAGTGATCCGCGAATACATGATGGCGAATCCGATTGACGACTTCTTCTCACGTAACGGACGGGTCCGTGAGGATGGCCGCATGGTCCACGACATGTACCTTGCTGAAGTCAAGTCGCCGGAGGAGTCTGCGGGCGAGTGGGACCTCTACAAGATCCTGGCCACAATTCCTGCGGAAGAAGCCTTCCGCCCTCTCTCTGCGAGCAAGTGCGAGCTGGTCAAAAACTGAGAGATAACCGTGCCGGCGGCGGTCTGCCGCCGGTGCAGGAGGCCCATAACATGACAATGATATTTGGCGTTCCCCTGATGGCATTCATGGGCCAGTTGATGCTTGGCCTGATCAACGGTGCTTTCTATGCACTGCTCAGTCTGGGGTTAGCCGTAATTTTCGGACTGCTCAAGATCGTTAATTTTGCCCACGGTGCCCAGTACATGCTCGGTGCCTTCGTCGCCCTGCTGGGGCTCGAATACCTAGGTATCAACTACTGGGTGGCCCTGCTGGTTGCCCCCCTGGTAGTCGGTGTGCTTGGCGTGGTTATCGAGCGACTGCTGCTCCGGCGCATCTCGGACCTGGACCACCTCTACGGACTGCTGCTGACGTTTGGGCTGGCGCTGATTTTTGAGGGAACACTGATCAATCTGGTGGGTGTGTCAGGTTCTACCTACCCGATAACCCCGGCCCTGCAGGGGGGAACCAACCTGGGGTTCATGTATCTGCCTACCTATCGGGCGTGGGTACTGGTTGCGGCCCTGTGCGTCTGTTTCGCCACCTGGTTCATCATCGAGCGTACCCGGCTGGGAGCCTATCTGCGCGCGGGAACCGAAAATGCAACGCTGATGAAGGGTTTTGGCGTCAACGTCCCGCTGCTGATCACCTTTACCTACGGCTTTGGTGCCGCTCTTGCCGCTTTTGCGGGAGTGCTTGCCGCACCGCTTTACCCGGTTACGCCGACCATGGGGGCGAATCTGCTGGTGGTGGTGTTCGCGGTTGTGGTTATCGGCGGCATGGGCTCGATATTGGGGGCCATCATTACTGGCCTGTTGATGGGCATCATCGAGGGGCTGACCAAGATCTTCTATCCGGAAGCGGCCAATACCATCATTTTTATCGTCATGGCCATCGTCCTGATGGTGCGTCCCGCGGGACTTTTCGGCAAGGAGGTATAACAGGTGAATACGATCCAGACCCTTACCCCGTCCATGGAGCGCACCCGGCGGGCGAGCAATCGCCGCACGGTGCTGAACGTTGTTCTGCTCGCGATCGGGCTGCTGGCGCCTCTTGCAATCTATCCCGTTTTCCTCATGAAAGTGCTCTGTTTTGCGCTGTTTGCCTGCGCGTTCAATCTGCTGCTGGGATTCGCCGGCCTGCTTTCCTTCGGTCATGCGGCCTTTCTTGCCACTGGCGGATACATCACGGGAGCCTTTCTGACCAGTTATCCGGGGCTGACGCCCGAACTTGGGATCCTGCTGGGAACGCTGGCGGCGACCTTGCTGGGTGCGGTGTTCGGTACCTTCGCTATCCGGCGCCAGGGGATTTATTTCGCCATGGTCACATTGGCTCTGGCGCAAATGGTGTTCTTCATCTTTGTCAAAGCACCTTTCACAGGAGGCGAGGATGGCTTGCAGGGTGTGCCCCGCGGGCATCTCTTCGGGTTGTTTGATCTGAGCAATAACCTGACGCTCTATTACCTGGTGCTGGTCATCTTTGTCATCGGCTTCGCGATTGTCCAGCGTACCGTGCACTCGCCTTTCGGCCAGGTGCTGAAAGCCATTCGTGAGAACGAACCGCGCGCCGTTTCGCTGGGCTACAACGTCAATGCCCACAAACTGGTCGCCTTTGTGATTTCCGCCGGCCTGGCAGGCCTCGCAGGTTCCACCAAGACCGTGGTTTTCCAGCTGGCTTCGCTCAATGACGCCCATTGGCACATGTCCGGAGAGGTCATTCTGATGACTCTGCTCGGGGGTGTCGGAACACTGTTCGGGCCGCTGGTTGGTGCCGGTATTGTCGTCACACTGCAGACTCAGTTGGCCCAATCGCCTGTCGGAGACTGGGTCAGTGTCATTCTCGGAATCATTTTCGTGATCTGCGTCCTCAGTTTTCGCAGCGGGATCGTTGGCGAGATCAGCAACCTGATCAAAAAGAACTTCAAATGAAAATTGCCCGGACAGGTGAGGTGCCGAAATGAACAAGCAACCAGTATGGCAGCCCAGTAACGAGTTCATGTGCCGGACTCGATTATATCAATGGATCAATGAGCTGGGTTTGGAAAGCTATGATGATCTGTTGCAGCGCAGCCAGAACGATCCTGAATGGTTCTGGGCGCAAGTGGAAAAAAAAGCCGGCGTGGTGTGGGACGCGCCCTATAAATCGGTGATTGAAGACGTCAATGAAATCATCAGTCCGGACTGGTTTGCCGGTGGCCGGCTGAACATAGTTGAAAGTCTGCTTGATCGTTGGGCGGGCCAGCCGGAAAGCGCCGACCGCGATGCGCTGCTGGTCTGTTCCGAGGATGGCCGGCGTACCCGCTTTTCCTTTCGCGAGCTGGCAGACGCGGTTGACCAGTGTGCGAAAGGGCTCCGTGCATTAGGCGTGGCCAAGGGCGACGTGGTTGCCCTCTACATGCCGATGATTTCCGAAGCGGTCATAGCCATGCTGGCCACCATCAGGCTGGGGGCGATTTATGCGCCGGCATTTTCCGGCTATAACGCCGATGCCCTGGCGGTGCGGCTCAAGGCCTCCGGCGCCAGGTTTATTGTGACTGCCCAGGGTTACCAGAGGCGCGGCAACTTTATCGATATGAAGGGCAAGGTCGACGAGGCAATTGCCCTGGGAACGGACATTGAAAAGGTAATCGTGGTCGGCAATGGCAGCCCTGATTTTGGTGTTCAGCTGCATAAGGAGCGGGACCTGACCTGGGAGTCAATGCTGGCTGAGGTCACGGCCGGATCCGCGCCCCTTCCGGCGGAGGAGATGGCAAGTGATGACCCGCTGCTACTGATCTACACCTCCGGTACCTCGGGCAAGCCCAAGGGCGCGGTGCATACTCATGCCGGGCTTCCGCTCAAGGCGGCACTCGACATTGGCTTGTGTATGGACGTCGGAGCCGGCGACACCCTGTTCTGGATCACTGATATGGGATGGCTGACTGCTCCGGTGGCCATATTCGGGGCGCTCATGAGTGGGGCGGCGGTTGCCATATACGATGGCGCGCCAAATTACCCGGATAACGATCGCATCTGGCAGCTGGTTGATGAGTTCGGGGCGACCCACCTGGGCTTCTCCCCGACCTTTGTTCGCAGCCTGATGAAAGCGGAAGCACTCCCTCACCGGCTGCCCACCAAACTCCGTATGTTTCTTTCCACCGGGGAGCCCTGGGACGACAAAAGCTGGTCCTGGCTGTTCGAAAAGGTCGGCAACAGCAATCTGCCCATCATCAATTATGCCGGCGGCACCGAGATCGGCGGCGGTATCCTGGTCAATGTGCTGCTGAGACCGATGACAGCATCCGGCTTCAACAGCCAGGTTCCGGGAATGGACGCGGTAGTGATGAACCCGCGGGGTGAACCGGTGCGCGGGGAAGCCGGCGAGCTGGTGATCAGAAGTCCCTGGGTCGGAATGACCAGGAGCTTCTGGAACGACCACGACAAGTACTGCAGCGAATACTTCAGTCGCTGGCCAGGATGCTGGGTGCATGGGGATATGGCCATTATGTTTGATGACGGCTCCATGCAAATCCCCGGTCGCTCGGACGATACCCTGAATGTAGCGGGTAAGCGTCTGGGGCCCTCGGAACTGGAGAACGTGATTGTGTCCCATCCGGATGTCGCCGAAGTGGCGGTAGTGGGAGTGCCTGACGACATCAAGGGGGAAGCCGCGATTTGCTTCGTGGTGCCCAGAAAGGCGGACCATCACGAAAGCCTGACCCGGGAGTTGCGGGAGCTCGTGGGTCAGAAAATCGGCAAAGCCTTCATGCCCCGTAATGTGTTTTTTGTCGACGCCCTGCCCAGGACCAAGAACGGCAAGGTGCTGCGGCGGGTGATCAAGAACGCGTTTGTCGGCCAGGATGTCGGTGATCTTTCCGCGCTGGACAGTTACTCAGCCCTGGAAGACGTTGCCCGGCTAGGCGAAGAGGCGAGAGCCCACTCCTAGGGCGGGTTTGCCGGCGCTTGCGGCCGGCAATCGGGGCGTTCGCACTCTGGATTCTGGTTCAGGGTGCTGGCCCCGAGCCTTCGATAACAACAAAGGTAAACGGAGAACCCAATGATCAATAGAGTCGCCATAGTTACCGGTGGAGCCGGAGGTATCGGCCGGGCCATTGCCGAGGAATTTGTCAGCCAGGGCTACCGCGTGGCGGTATTTGATATCAGCACGGCGGAAACATGCCCGTCTGCCGACAGCCGGGAACGCCTGTCCTTCCACCGGATTGATATTACCGATGAAAATGCTGTGATGGCCGGGGTGTCCGAGGTGGAACGTCGCCTTGGCCCCGTCGACATCCTGGTGAACAATGCGGGGCTGCAGTTCATCAGTGCGGTTGAAGATTTCCCTTATGAAAAATGGCAATCACTCCTATCGGTTATGTTGTCTGGTTCGTTCCTGATGACCAAGCATGTCACCAAAGGGATGAAGCAAAGGAAGTTCGGTCGGATCATCAACATCTCATCGGTGCACGGACTGACCGCTTCTCCCTACAAGTCCGCCTACATCGCTGCCAAGCACGGGGTGATTGGTCTGACCCGGGCCGTCGCCTGTGAGGCTGCTGCACACGGTGTTACCTGTAACGCGATCCTGCCCGGCGCGGTGGATACCGAACTGTTGCGGGGCCAGCTGGACAAGTTGTCCGGGGAAGAGGGTATCAGCCCTTCTGAAGCACTCCAGAAGCACATTCTCTCCAAGCAGCCGATTAATCGGCTGATTGATACATCTGAAATTGCGAAGCTGGCCGGCTACCTCGCATCTGATGAGGCGGGAGCGGTCACCGGGGAGGCAATTCGCATTTCAGGTGGCTGGCGCTGATGGATGGTGCGAAATGACAACCAAGATTCAATTCAATCCGCACTGGCTGGATTTGAAAGGCCACCCGTTCAGGGGATTTGACGTTTGCTGTGATCGCGCGAGCCTGTTCCGTTATGCGGCCTTTGTGGGCGGGTCGGAGACGGCCTCAGGCATTGAGGTGCTGTCGGGCGATATGGCAAAAGCGTTTCCAACCTACGCATTTTCGTTTGAGATGAAAGCAGGTGTTGTAAGCGAAGTAGTCCGGTTGTTGGGTATTCCCGGCAGCGCCTTGCTGCATGCTGGGCAGAATTTTATTTACTTTCAACCTGTTACGGAAGGGCAGCACCTTAATGTGTCTTCGCGGGTATCCGACACCTTCTGGAATTCGGCTACTGGCGTGTTTTTCCTCACAAAGGAAACCCTTTTTTCAGATGGTGAACGAGTGGTACTGAAAAGCGAATCGGTCTATGCCGTAAGGGCTGAAGTTTGATGTCTGAGCGAGAGGATACTGCAATGACTAATCTCAGATACGCGCCGCAGCTCTTGCCGGTGATGAGCCAGGATCGGCTATCGCTTTATGCCGAGGTTTCGGGAGACAGCAATCCTATCCATCTGGACCGGCATTGTGCGGCTGAGGCCGGATTTTCCGATACGATCTGCCACGGCATGTTGGCGATGACTGATATTGGTGAGCTGGTCCGAAAAGTTGGAGATGGCTGGGCTCTGGAGAGTTACTCGTGCCGTTTTTTGGCTCCTATGTTAGTCGGAACCCAGTTATCAATCTCAGGTGAGATAACCGAAGAAATGCGCGAAAAACACGCTGACAACAAAGTGTTGGCATTTATTGCTAAAAATCAGTGCGGTGACGTAATGATAAAAGGCAGGGCAATCTTTCGTAAATGATACTGATGCTAATAGTTGTAGTTGAACTAGATGCCCCCTGAAGGGAGATTGAAAGTGGAAGTTGATGAGGCAATACGGTCGCGCAAATCCGTAAGAAAATTCCTGCCAAAACTGGTTGAGCAAGAAAGGGTTCGGCATATCCTTAAGACAGCTGCGCGCTCTCCTAGCGGAAACAATATTCAGCCATGGAAAGTTCACGTGGTTACTGGATCCCCGAAAGACAAGCTGTCTAAAGAGATTCTCGATGCGTTCGATGCTGGAGATGATCGGTGTCAGCCGGAATACAATTACTACCCGTTGGAATGGTTTGAGCCTTTTCAGGGTCGGCGCAGACGCAGTGGATACGGCTTGTATGAGGCGCTGGGGATTGGTCGGGATGAGAAGGAGAAGCGTCACGCACAGATGCGCCGAAACTTTACGTTTTTTGATGCGCCCGTAGGCTTGATAGTGACCCTAAATCGTCATCTCGAGGCAGGCAGCTATATGGATACAGGTATGTTTATCCAGAGTATTATGACGTCGGCACGGGGGCAGGGTCTGCATACCTGTACTCAGGCTGCATTTGCTTGGTACCACGATATTATCCGTGAGCATTTCCCGGTGGGTACGGATGAAGTGGTTCTATGCGGAATAGCCTTAGGTTATGAAGACCCCGATGCCCCGGAGAATAAGTTTATAACCGAGCGTGAAGACGTAGAGAATTTTGCCACCTTTCATGGTTTTAGCTGAGCGGGATTTCTGCGAGGTTAAGTCGCGCGGGCGAACGGATCGCTAAATTTAGTCAGGTGCACTGCGGTAAGGCAAAGCCGCCATGGCGTCGTCGCGGTAGGCTGTGACCTCGGCGGCCTCCTCACGGCAAAATTCGGCCAGCGCACCGCGGAATCCGGGGTGGGCAACCCAGTGCCAGGAGTGGGTCAGCACCGGCTCGAAGCCGCGGATCAGTTTGTGTTCGCCCTGGGCACCGGCGTCAAATCGCAGGCTACCGCTGGCGATTGCCAGTTCGATCCCCTGGTAGTAACAGGTCTCGAAATGCAGGTGGTCGAACTCTTCCAGGCAGCCCCAGTAACGGCCATAGAGAGTGTCACCACCACGCAGGAACAGGGCGCCGGCGATCATCTGGCGGTCCCGTACTGCCATGACCACCTGCAGCCGGTCGCCCAATTGCTCCCGTAGTGCGGCAAAGAACGCCCGGTTCAGGTAGGGCTGCTGGCCGCGCTTCCGGTAGGTGGCCTGGTAAAACAAGTAGAAGGCGCTCAGCACCGGGTCCGGTAGCCGGTCGCCGGAGAAGCGGACAAAGTCGATGCCCTGTTCCTGTACCTGGCGACGCTCCCGCCGGATGGATTTGCGCTTGCGGGAGGTCAGGGTTGCGAGAAAGTCCTCGAAGTGCTGGTAACCGCGATTGTGCCAGTGAAACTGACAGCCCAGGCGGTGCAGTGTGCCGGGGGTGTCGAGCAACGCCTGGTCAGCACTGTCCGGGAACAACAGGTGCCAGGAATGGGCGCCCGCGTCGCTGGCAGCCTTGTTGAGCAGGTCGTGGAGCACGTCGGGTGTAAGGGCTGACCGTGCTGCCTCACTGAGCATCAGCCGGCGTCCGGTGCTGGGGGTAAACGGTATTGCCAGCAGCAGCTTGGGATAATAGTCCACGCCATAGCGCCGGTAGGCATCGGCCCACGCCCAGTCAAAGACATATTCACCCATGGAGTGGGTTTTCAGGTAGCCCGGGGCCACGCCGGCCAGTTCGTCATTCAGGTAGAACAGTAGATGGTGGGGCTGCCAGCCGGTGCCGGCCGTGGTACACCCGGTATCTTCGAGCGCCCGGAAAAACCCGTGCTGCAGGAACGGATTGCTACCGTCGCTGAACCGGTCCCAGTGGGCTTCTTCGATGTCGTGGATGGAGCGGATGGTGCTGACCGAGACGCGAGCGCCGGCCGGACTCGTCTGGGCGGCCTGCCGGGTTGACCGAGGAATTTCTTGAAAGGAACCGCCCTGAGGGGAGGCAGGGCGGTTGGACGGGCTGCCGGGGTCGGACATGGTAAGAGCACTCTCCTTGGATTTCACTCCATACCATACGCCAGATCCCGGCGCGTGATCACCCTTTACTCGCTGGCGGCCTCAGGCGCGGCGGCGGTGCCGCAGCGTTTGTCCATTTTGGCTTTCCAGTCGCCTTTCCTGTCGGCCCACTCGGCTTTGCGCTCGTCATGGATCTGCTGCCAGATGGCCCGCTGCTCGTCGGTCAGCTTCAGCCGGTCCGCCATCTCCGCACGGGCCTGAGCGCGCTTCTCCATACGTGCCTCGCGGGCTTCTTTACTGAACTTGCCGGTGCCATCCCGGTATTGCTGGCACATCTCATCCTTAGCCTGCTTGCCCTCGCCGTGGTGGCCTGCCAGTGCCAGCGGGCTGGCCAGCAGGGTGGCGATGAGCAGGGCTGTTGCAATCAGTCCGGAAGTCTTGGTCTTGGTCATGGGTATCTCCTGTGAGTCATCGTCAGTAGCGACGCATGGAGCCAGTCTAGAGCGCCGTTTGTCAGCGGTTGTCAGGCCTATGTAAAGGTTATGCAAAGGAAAGTCCGGGTCCTGCGGCGGCGCACCCGCGTGGTAGACTTGCTCCAGAGACAGGTCACCCGGCAGGAAAACGAAGCCATGCAAAACCGAGTACTTCTGGTGGAAGATGATGAAGAGCTGCGTCAGTTGCTCGCACGTTACCTGGGTAACCAGGGCTTTGAGGTGCGGGAGGCCGGCAACGGCCTGGACGGCCTGGCGCTGGCGAAAGACCTGGACTGTGACATCGTGGTGCTGGACATCATGTTGCCGGATATCAGTGGCCTCGAAGTGCTCCGCCAGTTGCGGGCTGAAACCCACCTGCCGGTCGTCCTGCTGACCGCCCGCGGCGATGAGACTGATCGCATCGTCGGTTTTGAGGTGGGTGCCGACGATTACATCCCCAAGCCCTGTAACCCCCGTGAGCTGGTGGCGCGACTGCAGGCGCTGCTGCGGCGGGTCGCCTGGGACCAGCAGGCCGAAGTGGATGCGTCCCGCACCTACGGCGACCTGCGGGTGGAGCCGGCCCAGCGGCGGATCTTCCAGAATGATGCGCCGCTGGATCTGACTGCCACCGAGTATGAGGTGTTGCAGGTTCTGCTGGCCCATGCCGGCAGTGTGGTGCGTAAAACCGACCTGATGCAGTGGGCCCTGGGCCGGCGGTTGGCGGCCCACGACCGCACCCTGGACATGCACATCAGTAACCTGCGCCGCAAGCTCGGCGGGGATGATCCGGCGCGGATCGAAACGGTGCGGGGGCTCGGTTACAGCTACCGGGTGCCGGCATGAGGCTCCCCGCCTTCCCGCTGTTCTGGCGGATTTTCCTGTTGATCTGGCTGTCGATGGCGGCAGCCGTGGTGGTCAGTAACCTGACGACCCGGGAACTGCTGGATCGGGAACGCAGCAGCATCGAGCGTCAGGAAGGGCTGCGGGATATTGCCGCCCAGGCAATCCGCATCCGCGAGAACGAGGGTCGTGGGCCGGCCTGGCGTTTCCTGCGGGACGAGGGCGAGGCCCTGGGGCTGCGGATGTTGCTGGTGGAAGCGGACGGCGACGGGGAGTTGCCGGAATCCATTCGCCAGCGCCTGAAGGACGACTGGCGAGCCCACCGGCCGGCGGTGCTGGACCTGGGCAACGGCTATCGCCTGGTGGCCTGGCCCCGCAGTGGCAGCGAGGGCTGGCTGGACCCGAAGTTGTTCCGCTTGATGGAACTGCTGGTGGGCTTCGTGATGATCACCCTGGCGTGCTGGTGGATAGCCCGCACCGTGTCGCGCCCTTTGCGAGCCATGGAAGCCACGGCCAGGACCATTGCCAGTGGCGATACCTCGCTGCGGGTGGCTGACCGGATTGCCGCCCGCCGTGACGAGATCGGCGCCCTGGCAACGGCCTTCAATGACATGACCGGCCAGCTTTGCCAGTTACTGGATCGCCAGAAGCACCTGCTCCGGGATATCTCCCATGACCTGCGAACCCCGCTGACCCGCCAGCGTATTGCCATTGAGCTGGCAGCGGACAGCGGCTCCGAGCCGGACCTGATGGCCAGTATCCTGCGCCAGAACGAACGCCTCGAGGCGATGACGTCGCAGATTCTTACCCTTTACCGGCTCACCGAGCAGGGCAGCGATATCGACCGTAAGCCGGTTCGCCCGGTGGCGGTGGTTCGTGAGGTACTCGCGGATGCGGAGGCCTATGCCCGCCATCGCAACGTCGAGTGTCTGCTGGAGATCGCCCCTGGGCTGGAGGAGGTGGCCGTGCTGGGTGACCGCGGGCTGCTGCAGCGGGCCCTGGATAACACCCTGCAGAATGCCCTGGACCATACGCCGGGCAGCCACCGGGTGAGGGTGGCGGTAAACCTGCAGGACCAGCAGGTTGCCATAGCCATTGCCGACGAGGGCAGCGGCGTGGCCCCCGAGGTGCTGCCAAACCTGTTCGAGCCGTTCTATCGCGCCGATCAGTCCCGCGGCGGCAAAGGCTGGGGGCTGGGACTGGCGATTGCGCGGGATGTCGCGGCCGCCCACCAGGGTACCATCTCCGCCCACAACGGCCGGCAGAGCGGCCTGGTGGTCACTCTCCGGCTACCGGTCTTCAGCGGGGCGCGGTGACGGCGTGGCGGGTTCATCCGGGTCTTTCGGTTTGAGTTGAGCGGCGGCGGAAAAATCAATACCCTCCTGCAGCTCGTCTTCGTCGAAACGGATGCCGCAGGCCGCTTTTTTTACTTTGGCGGGTGCAGCGGTTCCCGGGGCACGGGTTTGATCGTTAGTGTCCGTCATGACAGGCCTCCCTTGGCAGGTCTCAGCAGGCAGGATTGTTGCCCATGGCAAAAGATTATCCCATACCGGCCGGTTTTCTCGAGCGGGAAACCGAGATCAAGAAGAGTCGCTTTATCGCGAGGGTGGCGCCGGTCGGCTCCCGTGACGAGGTGCATCAGTGGCTGGAGCAGGCTCACCGGGACCATCCGGATGCCCGCCACATTTGCTGGGCCTACCAGATCGGGCGCCCGGGGTCGGCGGCCGAGGCGGCAATGAATGACGATGGCGAGCCTTCGGGAACCGCGGGCAAGCCGATTCTCAACGTGATCCAGCATAAGGATATGGGTGACGTCCTGGTGATGGTGATCCGCTACTTTGGTGGCATCAAGCTGGGTGCCGGCGGTCTGGTGCGGGCCTATGCCGGGGCCGCTGAGAGTGTGCTGGCGGAGGTGGGCCGGGTGGTCCAGCAGCCTGTGGAGGCCGTCCGGGTGATCCTGCCGTTTGCCGCCGAACAGCCGTTGCGGCACTGGTGTGGTGTTCACGGGGCTGCGGTGGCAGACATCACCTACGGCACCGCCGTCACTGCCCGGGTCGAGGTTCCACTCGACCAGGCCCAGGCGTTCGCTGCCTTCTGCGACGCCCAGAAACTGGATTACCGTTTTGAAAGCCAGGGAACGTAACGGGCGTCTCCCACCGTGTTGTGTGCGTATACTGGATGAACAAACCCCGAGTGGAGGTAACGAATAACATGCGAATCTGGATAACGGTTTTGATGTTGTTGATGCTGGGCGGCTGCGCCAGCAACGTGGTGACAGATTACGACTCGACGACGGTCTTCGGTAATTACACCACCTGGAGCTTTGCCGGTGATAACAGCCAGCAAGGCTTCCTGTCGCTGGATGGCGCCCGGGTCGAGAGCGCCGTGGAGCGGGAAATGAACCGCAAGGCCATGCGCAGGGTGGACGCCGGGGACGCGGATTTGCTGGTGGCCTACCGGGTTGTCAAGGAAGAGCGCCTGGAGCAGATTGGTGTTGGCTTCGGGCTCGGTTTTGGTCACGATCGTTTTGGCTGGGGCCTGGCCTCCGCGCCGCCGGTGCGGGAAATCGAGGAAGGCAAGCTGGTGGTTGAGCTGGTGGACAACCAGACCGAGCGGGTCGTCTGGCGGGCTGCCAGCCGCAGGTACCTCAACGAGGATCAGTCGCCGGAGTACCGCCGCGAGCTGATCGACGAGGTAGTGGCCGAAATGTTCACCAAATACCCGCCGGGTATCGAGTAAATCGTTGAACCGGTGCCTCCGGTTGGCACCTGCAAGGAGTGATCATGAAGAAGCGTTCCGGTGGCGGGCTGGTCTTTTCCACCGATGCGGGCCGCATGTGTCCGGACTGTCGTAATCCTGTGGATCAGTGCCGCTGCGGGCAGCCCGAGCGGCCGGCCGGGGATGGCATTGTACGGGTCAGTCGCGAGACCAAGGGGCGTAAAGGCAAGGGCGTCACCCTGATTACCGGCATCCCGCTGGACGATGCCGGGCTACTGGCCTTTGCCAAGGTGCTGAAGGCCCGCTGCGGTACCGGCGGCACCGTGAAAGACGGCGTGGTGGAGATTCAGGGTGACCAGCGGGACCTGCTGGTGCCACTGCTGAAAGAAAAGGGCTGGACCGTCAAACGCGCCGGGGGCTGAGCCGCCCGGCGGGGCTGGCGGATGGTATAACACGCATTCTGTTCCTTCAGCCGCTACAATGGCTTGCAGTTTCTGGCAATGATCTGGCGGAGGACGTCTATGCATATTCTGGTAATGGGAGCCGGTGTCGTCGGCGTAACGACCGCGTGGTATCTGCGCAAGGCAGGGCACGACGTGACCGTGGTTGACCGCCAGGCCCTGGCGGGTGTGGAAACCAGTTATGCCAATGGCGGCCAGATTTCCGTTTCCCATGCCGAGCCCTGGGCCAACCCCTCGGCGCCCCTGAAGGTGCTGAAGTGGCTGGCCCGGCCCGATGCCCCCCTGCTGTTCAAGCCGCGGCTCGATCCCTACCAGTGGCGCTGGGCGCTGGCCTTTCTCAAGGAATGCACTACCGCCCGCTCGGCCCATAACATTCGCCAGATGGTCAATCTGGGTACCTACAGCCGCAGTTGCCTGCAGGCTGTGCGCAAGGACGCCGGCATCGAGTATGACCACCTCGAAAAAGGCATCCTGCACTTCTACACCAATCCGGCGGAGTTCGAGGCTGCCCTTGAGCCGGCCCGCATCATGCGGGAGCTGGGATGTGACCGGCAGGTCATTGATCGCAACCGGGCCGTTGAGCTGGAGCCGGCTCTGGCACCGGTCCGCGATCGCATTGCCGGTGCTACCTATACCCCGGAAGACGAATCCGGTGATGCCCGCCGCTTCACCCAGAACCTGGCGGCCAGATGCGCGGAGGCGGGAGTGGAATTCCGCTACGGCACCGAGGTGCTCGGCTTTGACCATGCCCGTGATCGCATCCTCGGTGTGAACATCCTCAAGGACGGTCATCACGAAACCTTGCGGGCAGACAGCTACGTGCTCAGCCTGGGCAGTTTCAGTGCCATTCTCGCCCGCAAACTCGGCATCTTTCTGAACATCTATCCGGCCAAGGGTTACTCCATAACCGTACCGGTGAAAGACGAGGCGGCGGCGTTCAAGGTCAGCCTGACCGATGATGAGTACAAGCTGGTGTTCTCCCGCCTGGGGGACCGCATCCGGGTCGCCGGCACTGCGGAGCTGAACGGTTACAGCCGCGAGCTCAATCCGACCCGTTGCCGGGCCATTGTCCGCCGTTCCGCCGAGATCATGCCGGACGCTGCGCGCTGGGATGAAGCCGAGTTCTGGACCGGATTACGGCCGGCGACGCCGTCCAACGTGCCGTACATCGGCAAGAGTCACTACGGCAACCTGTTCCTCAACACCGGGCACGGTACCCTGGGCTGGACTCATTCCTGTGGCTCAGCCGCCGCCATCACCGACATCATCTGTGGCCGCCGGCCGGAAGTAGACTTTGCATTCAGCGGGCTCTGAGGAGCCCGCTGCCTTCCTGGATTCTATTGGTTTCTGTTCGTTCTTGTTCTGCCCCTTCGCCATTGGCCGAACCGGGCTGAAAAGTCCGTTTTTCTGTGAAAATGTACCCATCTCCCGGTAGATTGGCCCTTTCTGCACGGTATTTGTCACTTCTCCGCAATAAACTCGACGCAATCTGCGACCTGCTTCACACATTTCAGTCATCTCCGTAACCAGCCGGAGGTGGGCGTTTACCTACAACTGTTTACCTACAACAACGGAGAGCAGGATGGACAAGCAACGCCGTGCGGTGGTCAAGGGACTCGCTGCCGCTTCATTTACCGCACTGACCGCTTGCGGTGGCAGTTCCACCGATACGCCCGTGGCCGACCCGGCGCCAGCGCCGGGAATTGTCGGCGACGATACCGCGTCCCAGCCTGCGGTGGCCTTTAACCATGGCGTCGCCTCCGGTGATCCGCTGGCGGACCGTGTCATCCTCTGGACCCGGGTGACACCGACAGACGAGCTGCCCCGCACCGTCAGCAGCATCCCGGTACGGGTCACCGTGGCCCTGGACCGGGATATGCGGGACGTGGTGGGCCAGTTCAGTACATCAACCGGCCCGGAGCGGGATTTCTGCATCAAGCTCGATGCTGCCGGCCTGCAGCCGGACACCTGGTACTACTACCAGTTCGCGGCAGGTAACCAGCGCTCCCCCGTGGGACGTACCCGAACCTTCCCGGGTGCGGGGATGGCGGTGGAGCGAGCCCGCTTTGCGGTTGTGTCCTGCTCCAATTATGCCTATGGCCTGTTTTCGGTATACAAGGCCGTGAGTGAGCAGGCTGACCTGGACTTTATCCTTCACCTCGGGGATTACATCTACGAGTATGGTCCTGGCGAGTACGGCGATTTCCCCGGGCGTGACCCGCTGCCGGCCCATGAAATCACCAGCCTGGCGGACTACCGCGAGCGCCACGCCCAGTACAAGACCGATACCAACCTGCAGGCGGTCCACCAGCAGTTTCCGATGATCTGCATCTGGGACGATCATGAGTCGGCCAACGACAGCTACCGGGATGGGGCTGAAAATCATACGGAAGCCACCGAAGGCGCCTGGACCCAGCGCCGCAGCGATGCCATCCAGGCGTATTTCGAGTGGCTGCCCATTCGCGAGGTAACCTCCGATAGCGGGCGCATCTGGCGGGACTTTGCATTTGGCAACCTGATTGACCTGTTCATGCTGGATACCCGGCTTGAAGGCCGTGACCAGCCGGTCTCATCGCCGGCAGATCCGGAACGCTTCAGTGCGGAGCGTCGGCTGGTCAGTGAAGACCAGATGAACTGGTTGCTGGCCGGCCTCACCTCATCCTCGGCCCGCTGGCGGATGATCGGTCAGCAGGTGATGTTTGCGGAACTCAACGTTCTGCGCACCCTGGATGTGGCACGGACCCTGGGCCTGGATGACAGTTTCGGGTTCAACGGGCAGTTGCTGTCCCTCAACATGGACCAGTGGGACGGCTATGTTGCGGACCGCGAGGTCATCTTGCGCACCCTGGCAGCGGAGGCCATCGACAATACAGTGATCTTCACCGGCGACATTCATACCTCCTGGGCCAACGAGGTGTACGCCGATTCCGGCAACCTGCTGGAGAACACCCTGGTCAGCCCGCTGGCTGCGGAATTTGTCACCCCGTCGGTGACCTCTCCCGGGTTTCCGGAACAGGTTGCGGACCTGGCCGCGCTGGCGGTGCGCACAGTGAACCCCCACATGAAGTATGTCGAGCTCAAAACCCCCGGTTTTATCCTGGTCGATGTGACCACCGAGCGCACCCAGGCGGAGTTCTATTACGTGCGCTCGATCCGTGAGCGCGATCTGCAGGGCGTGATTGATCCTGCAATGACCAAAGTGGTGGGCGTGGACAGTGGCAGCAGTCGCATCTATCAGGACCGGGCCTTGTCCGAGCCGCGGGCCATCCGCACCGCGCTGTTCCATCCACCGGTTAGACCACCGGTCAGGACCCCGCCTGTCCGAACGGCCGTGAGCTAAGGAGTCTGCGATGTCCCGACCGATTATTCCTGTTGATAACCGCTGGAGTCGCCGCGATGTCTTGCGCACTCTGTTTTTCACCGCCGGTGCGGCAGGTCCTGCCGCCTGGCTCAGCGGGTGCGGTGGTGATACCGGGGCCGCACCCCTGCCGGTTCCTCCTGCCGGCGGCGCCACGCCGGAACGGCTGCCAGACCTGGTGCCGGAAACCGAAAACCGGCTGGTGGGGCGGTTTGCCAACATCGGTCCGCTGCGGGAGGTGCCGGACGTTCACGGTGTGCGCACTCCGGAAGGCTTTGCCACCCGGGTGGTCGCTATCAATGGCGAATTGCCCCAGCCCGGGGGCATGTCCGCCCAATGGCCGCTGCCGGGCGGGGTCGGCAACCGTCCCTGGCATATCTTTCCCGACGGCGGCGGTGTGGTGCCGCGGGACAACGGCGGCTGGATCTACATCAGCAACAGTGAGGTACCGGGCGTCGGGTCCATCGGCTTCACGTTTCCCGAACTGGCCGGGCTGACCACGCCTATTGAAAGCTTTGTCCCCGGCCTGGCCCAGGTGGGTACCCTGGTGTTTGATCCTGACGGCACGATTGTGGATTCCTACACCATTCTTTCCGGCACCACCTTCAATTGCGCCGGCGGTGTCACGCCCTGGAAAACCTGGTTGTCCTGCGAGGAACATCCGGGCGGCCTGGTGTGGGAATGTGATCCTTACCAGGCGGGGCAGGGCCTGGCGTGCCCAACCCTGGGTGTTTTCGCCCACGAGGCGATCGCCATCGACCCGCAGCATCGGATGCTTTACCTCACTGAGGACATGCCGGACGGGCGCTTCTACCGCTGGATTGCGGATCCGTCGGACTGGCCGGAAGGGGCTGGCCGCGCCGCGCTGCAGTCCGGTCGTTTGCAGGTGCTGGTTGTTGGCGGGGATGGCGTTGAGGGTGCGCTGACCGGCCCGCAGCCAATCCACTGGCTGGATGCGCGCAATCCCCATGCCCCCCAGCACGAGAACCGGCTGGCGGAGTCCACGGTGTTCGAGGGGGGCGAGGGCGTGTGGTATTTCCGCGGAATCGTCTATTTTGCCACCAAGGGTGATGACCGGATCTGGGCCATCGACGTCGCGGCCCAGACCATCGAGGTCATCTACGACCGGGCGACGGCCGTGGCGCCCAATGACATCCTGTCGGGCGTCGACAACCTGTTTGTGACCGATCAGGGTGATGTGCTGGTTGCCGAGGACGGCGGTGACATGCAGGTGGTGGTGATTCTGCCGGACGGCACGCTGAAGCCGCTGTTGCAGGTCGTCGGACAGGATGCGTCCGAGGTCGCAGGAATTGCCTTCTCGCCGGATGGCCGCCGGATGTACTTCACCTCGGATCGCGGCGGCCGCAATGGTCTGGGTGGCTTTACCAACGGCCTGGGGATGGTTTACGAGCTGATCTTGCCGGATGACCTGTAGGGCCCTGGCGGTCAACGACGATGGCTCACGCCCTTGCGGGGGTGAGCCATCGGGGAATCACGTCAAAGCCGGAATTACTTCAACTGGTCGCGGATCAGCTTTTTGTTGATCTTGCCGACGCTGGTCTTGGGAATGTCTTCAACAAAGTCGATCTGCTCGGGAATTGCCCACTTGTTGATCTCGCCCGAGTCGACAAACTGCTGCAGGTGGCCCTGGATGTCTTCCAGCGAAGCGTCTTCACCGGGCTTGAGCACCACCAGGGCGTGAGGGCGTTCGCCCCACTTTTCATCCGGCACGCCCACGACAGCAGCGCCGGCGACCGCCGGATGCTGGCTGATCAGGTTTTCCAGGTCGAGGGACGATAGCCATTCGCCGCCGGTCTTGATCACATCCTTGATGCGGTCCTTGATCACCAGGGTGTTGTCGGGCTCCATGCTGGCGACGTCTCCGGTGTGCAGCCAGCCGCCTTCCCACAATTCGTAGCCCTTCTGGGGCTCCTTGAAGTAGTTCTGGGTCAGCCAGGGCGCGCGGGCCACCACTTCACCCTTGGCTTCGCCGTCGTGGGCAACGGGCTGGCCGCTCGGGTCGACAATCTCGAGCTCCACCATCGGGACGGCAATACCGGTTTTGACCCGCTTCGCGGTCTGCTGCTCCAGCGGCAACTCCAGGTCTTCCGGGGTGAGGTAGGTGGTGCTCAGGAGCGGGCAGGTTTCCGACATGCCGTAGCCGGTATACATGCGGATACCGAGCCTGGCGCCGGCATTGCACAGGCCCTGGGTCAGGGCGCTGCCACCGATCAGCACATGCCAGTTACTGAGATCGGCGGTCTTGATGGACTCGGTAGCCATCATCATCTGCATGATGGTCGGTACACAGTGGGAGAAGCTGACCTTGTGTTCCTTGATCAGGTCAACCAGCAGTTCCGGCTCGTAACGGCCGGGGTAGACCTGCTTGATTCCCAGCATGGTAGCGGCGTAAGGCACGCCCCAGGCATGAACGTGGAACATGGGTGTCACCGGCATGTACACGGAAGACGAGCGCAGCAGCGGCATTTCGTCATAGGCGGCGAGGGAACCGGTCATCCCCAGGGTGTGCAGCACCAGCTGCCGGTGGCTGAAGAATACGCCTTTCGGGTTGCCCGTCGTGCCAGTGGTGTAGAAGGTAGTGGCGACACTGTTTTCGTCGAAGTCCGGGAAGTCGAACCGGGTGGCGGCAGCGGCCAGCAGGGCCTCGTATTCACCGTAGGTGTTGAGGGACGTGGCCTTGGCTGTGTTGCCCTCGGTCAGCTGGATGTAGCCTTTCACCGTGGCAATTTCATCCTTCACGCCTTCCAGGATTGGCAGGAAATCATCGTGAACCAGCACCACATCGTCTTCGGCGTGGTTCATGGTGTAGACAATCTGCTCCGGCGACAGGCGTACGTTCACCGTGTGCAGGACCGCACCGATCATCGGGATCGCAAAAAAGCACTCCAGGTAGCGCGGGGTATCCCAGTCCATCACCGCAACGGTATCCCCGGCCCTGACACCGGCGTCGGTCAGCGCATTGGCCAGGCGGTGGATACGCTCAACCAGGTCGGTGTAGGTGTACCTGCTGCGATTGGCATACACGATTTCCTGGTCCGGGGCGTAGCGGGGGCCCGACAACAGCAACTGCTTGATCAGCAGAGGATACTGGTGGGCGTTATCCGCCGGCGGAAGGATGCGGGGTTGTGCCATGGTTACTGTACCTCATCTCTCGGTTGTTGGTTTTATCTCGAGAACAGCGGGTAATCTGACACAACCGTCGATAAACCGGAACCGCCGGAAAGGCAAAAAAAAACCGCAAAACACGGGGGCGTTCTGCGGTTTCTTTACTGCCCAGGGCTATTGCCCGTTATTCATAGGTACACAGGTATGCGGTATCGATATCCGCTTTCGCCGTGAAGCTGGACTGGCCCGCCACTTCAAAGCTTTCACCCGCTGCGTAGGTCATCCACTCGGTCATGCCCGGCAGCATCACGGTCAGGGCACCGCTGATGACGGTCATGGTTTCCTTCTGGGAAGTACCAAACTCGTACTCGCCCGGAGTGATGACGCCCACCGTGGCCGGCAGGGCAGTGGTCTGGAAGGCGATGGATTTTACCTTGCCGTCGAAATATTCGTTCACTTTCAGCATAAACTGAACTCCTCGGATTTTTGGGCTGCACACTGTACAACAAATCCGCGAATTTGGAATGACAAATCTGCAGCCGGCGGCCCGTCATCGGTGACCGGCCGCCGGGTTGTCACCCCTACTGGTCCCAGGGCTTGCCGCGGGTCTGCCCGGTTGTCCCGACACCAATGTGCATGGCCGCCTTGGCCAGGATATTGGCGCTGACCGGTGCGGTGAGAAACAGGAACACGGTGATCAGAATCTCGACCACGCCGACGCCTTCGCCCCGGCTACTGAAAAATACCACCGAGCTGAGCATCACCGCCCCCACCCCCAGGGTGGTGGCTTTGGTGGGGCCATGGAGGCGGGTGAAGAAATCCGGCAGCCGGGCCAGGCCAATGGCTCCGACCAGGGTAAAAAAGCCACCGACCAGCAGCAGGACGGCGATGGTGTATTCGGCAACAGCACTCATGGTCTATGTCCTCTTAGGGCGCAAAGGGCCTCTGTATTCACTCGATCACACTGCCGCGCTTGAGGTACTTGGCCATGGCCACCGTACTCACAAACCCCATCACGGCAATCAGCAGGCCGGCCTCGATGTATTGCCGCGATTCCAGGGTTATCCCCAGCAGGATAATCAGGGCAATGGCATTGATGTTCAGGGTGTCCAGGGCCAGCACCCGGTCCGGGGCATCCGGCCCCTTGATCAGCCGGTACACATTGAGCAGGGCGGCAATAATCACCATGGCGATGGTGATGTTCAGGGCAATGGCGATCATTGGAACATCTCCAGCAGGGGTTTCTCATAGCGGCGATGGATCTCGTCGATCACCGCCTGTTCGTCGTCGGTATCCAGCGCGTGGATCAGCAAAGTCTTGTTGTCATCGCTGACGTCGGCGCTGACGGTGCCCGGTGTCAGCGAGATGGTGCTGGCCAGGATGGTGATTGCCAGCGGGTGCTCCAGCTGAAGGGGGTAGCTGATGAACGCCGAGCGTGGTTCGCGGGCCCGCAGGATCAGGACCGAGACGGTCACGCTGGCACTGACGATGTCGAGTAATACCCGCAGCAGATAGCCCGGCAGGTGCCAGGGTTTGATAAAGGCCGGCCGCTGCGGCCAGAAGCCGCGGGTGATCTGCGGTATCAGCCAGGCCAGCACGGCGCCCAGCACGACGCTGCCCCCTGAAATCCCGTCGCTGAGCAACTGCCAGACCAGGAACAGGGTCAGGCTCAGGTAGGGCTGTGGAAATCCGAGCCGGCTCATCATGATTCCTTACCTCCCACCATGGGTGTCTGCAAGATCTGGATGTACGCATCGGCGTCATGCAGCTGGGCGGCGGTGGCGTCGGTAAAGGCGCTGATCGGGCCCGCCAGCAGCACAATCACCACACTCAGGCCGATCAGTGAGCCGGCGGCCACGGTAATCGGCAAGGTGAGCTTTTCGGTTTCGGCAATATGGCCACTCACGTTACGCCAGAACACAATGCTGCCGGCGCGGCTGTAGGCAATCACGGTCACGAAACTGCCGACCAGCAGCACGCCCCATAGCCAGGCCATGGCAAGGCCCGGGGTGGCGGCCTTGAGGATCAGCAGTTTGGCGAAGAAGCCGCTGAGGGGCGGCAGGCCCGCTGCCGCTACGCTGCCAAGCAGGAACAGTACGCTGAGGAAGGTGCGGTTGTGCATTCTCGGGGCGGTCACGATGCCGTCGGCGGCACTGCCCCGCTGGCGCGCTACCATGTCCGCCACCAGGAACAGGCCACCGACAATCCAGGTGGTGTTGATCAGGTAGAACAGCGCGGCCGAGGTTCCTTCTTCGGAGCCCAGGCCAATGGCTGCGAGCAGGGTGCCCACCGAGATGATGACCTGCCAGGCAATCAGGGTACGCAGCTTTTCCGCACCCAGGGCGCCAATCACCCCCATGGCCAGGGTGACCAGGGCAATCGGGAACAGCCAGTCCATGCCGAGGTTTGCCAGTGGCCCGGCGCTGGCGCCGAAGATCAGCGTATAAACCCGCAGGATGGCGTAGATGCCGACCTTGGTCATGATGGCAAACAGTGCGGCTACCGGAGCCGTTGCGCTGGCGTAGGCTTTCGGCAGCCAGAAGCAGAGCGGCAGTACCGCCGCCTTGAGGGCGAAGACCACCAGCAACATCATGCCGCCGGCCTGCACCAGGAACACGTCGTCGCCACGGACCTGGGCAACCTTCACCGCCAGGTCTGCCATGTTGAGGGTCCCGGTGACGCTGTAGATCATGCCGACACTGATCAGGAACAGGGCGGAACCTGCGAGGTTGAGCACCACGTAGTGCAGGCCGGGAACGGTGCGAACGGTACCGCCGCCATGCATCAGCAGACCGTAGGAGGCAATCAGCAGGACCTCAAAGGCCACAAACAGGTTGAACAGGTCGCCGGTCAGGAAGGCGATGTTCAGCCCCATCAGCTGGAACAGGAACAGCGCGTGGAACTGCCGGCTGCCCTCGTCTGCGCGATGGATGGAATAGAGGTGACAGAAGAACGCCAGCACTGCAGTGACCAGCAACATCAGCGCGGCGAGCCGGTCCAGTACCAGGACAATGCCGAACGGCGGCTGCCAGTTACCGAAGGCGTAGACCCGGTAGCTGTCGTCGCTGGCCAGGACGGTCAGCACAATGGTGGAGGCCAGCAGCAGCACGGTGGTAATCATCGCCAGGGTGCGGCGCAGGCTGATCGGGGCATAGCCGATAAATACCTGCACGATGCCGCCCAGCAACGGTATCAGGATTGGTGCAATGAGCCAGTGATTCATTGGCGGGAGACCTCCGCGGATTCTGGCTCGGTCACGGCTTCAGGCTGACGCCCGTCGACGTGATCGTCGTCGTTATCCGCCTGGTTGCGGAGGGAAAGCACCACCACGAACGCGGTCATCGCAAAGCCGATCACGATGGCCGTCAGGACCAGGGCCTGTGGCAACGGATCGCTGTAGCTTTCCGCCGAACCCAGAATCGGCTGGCTACCGGTGGCCAGCCGGCCGGTGGAAAACAGGAACAGGTTGACGCCGTAGGAGATCAGGGTAAGCCCGACCACCACCGGGAAGGTCCGGGCCCGTAACAGCAGGTACACACCGGACGCCACCAGAACGCCGATAACCAGAGCAAACAACAGCTCCATTACGCGCCCTCCTTTTTACTTTTGATTGCGGAATGGGGTGACAGCCGGCCGATGCTGACCAGTGCCAGCAGGGTGGCGCCGATGACGGTCAGGTACACCCCGAGGTCAAACACCATGGCGGAGGCCACCTCGAACTTGCCCACCACCGGCCAGGTGATATAGCCGAAGGTGGAGGTCAGGAACGGGTAGCTGAAGGCAAGGCTGCCGGCTCCGGCTACTGTGGCGAACAGCAGGCCAATACCGATCACGTTGTGGTAGCGGAACGGAATCCGGTCCTGGGTCCAGATCATGCCGCTGGCAATGTACTGCAGGATCAGCGCCACCGAGGTAATCAGCCCGGCGATAAAGCCGCCACCCGGCAGGTTGTGACCGCGCAGGAAGATATACACCGACACCATCAGGGCCAGCGGCAGCATGGGGCGGGCCAGCTGGCGCAGCATCACCGGATAGGCGTCGCGGGTCCAGGGGTGGCCCTGGCCATCCCCCGGGGGTGGCGTCAGCGCCATGTTCTTCAGCATCGAGTAGATCCCCAGGGCCGCAATAGCCAGCACGGTAATTTCACCAAGGGTATCGAAGCCCCGGAAGTCGACCAGGATGACGTTGACCACGTTGGTGCCGCCACCGCCCGGCTTGCTGTTCTCCAGGAAGAAGTCAGAGATCGAACTGAACGGATCGGTCAGCATGGCCAGGGTGATGAGGGTCATCCCGGTACCGGCCGCCAGTGAAATCACAATGTCACGAATCCTGCGGCCGGTGGTGGTTTCCAGCGGCGTCCAGGACGGCATGTAGAACAGCGCCAGCATCAGCAGCACGATGGTGACCACTTCCACCGACAGCTGGGTCATTGCCAGGTCGGGTGCGGAGAACCGTACGAAGGCCAGTGCCACCACCAGACCGACCACGCTGAGCAGCACCAGCGCGAAGAAGCGTTCGCGGTGCATCAGGGCGGTGGCCAGGGCGCACACCATCAGCACGGCGGCCGCGACGGCGGTCGGCCAGTCAACGGGAGAGAGACCGTTGTCGCCGATGGCAATGCCAAGGTTGACCAGCGGCACCAGGGATACCGCCATGGCGGACACCACCAGCAGCATGGCATAGCGCTGCAGCGAACCGTTTTCGATGCGGGCGGTCAGCCGGTGTGCCTTGCTGACAAGGTTCGAGATCACGGCTTCAAACACCGCCTTCTCGTCGACTTCGCGGAACCGGGCGTGGAAGTCAAAGAAGCGCTTGCGCTGGCTGTACATCAGCAGCCCGCCGAAGAACGCCAGGAAGCTCATCATCAGTGGCAGGTTGAAGCCATGCATCACCGCCAGGTGATACTCGGGAACATCGCCACCGAGGGTGGCGGACGCGGCGGCATACAGCAGCGGACCCACGGAAATGGCCGGGAACACCCCCACCATGATGCAGGCAAAGACCAGAATCTCCACCGGAATCTTCATATACCGCGGCGGCTCGTGGGGCGGGTAGATGGGCAGGTCTACCGGCTTGCCGTTAAAGAACACGTCGTGGATGAAACGTGCGGAATAGGCCACTGCAAATATACCGGCCAGGGTCGCCACGATGGGCGGCAGCCAGGCCCAGATGCCGGGCAGGTTGAGTTGCAGCGACTCGGCAAAAAACATTTCCTTGCTGAGGAAGCCGTTGAGCAACGGCACCCCGGCCATGGAAGAGGCGGCCACCATCGCCAGGGTTGCGGTATGGGGCATGAACCGCCACAGGCCATTGATGCGCCGCATGTCACGGGTGCCGGTTTCGTGGTCGATGATACCGGCCGCCATGAACAGTGAGGCCTTGAAGGTGGCGTGGTTGATGACGTGGAACAGCGCCGCAACCGCGGCAAGCTGGGTGCCCATGCCCAGTAGCAGGGTGATGAGCCCCAGGTGGCTGACGGTGGAGTGGGCCAGCAGGCCCTTGAGGTCATGCTTGAACATGGCCACGTAGGCACCGAGCAGCAGGGTCGCCATGCCGGTAAAGCTGACCATGTAGAACCATTGTTCAGTGCCGGCCAGCGCCGGATACAGCCGCGCCATCAGGAAGACCCCGGCCTTCACCATGGTGGCAGAATGCAGGTAGGCCGATACCGGGGTGGGCGCCTGCATGGCATGGGGCAGCCAGAAATGGAACGGGAACTGGGCGGACTTGGTGAAAGCACCCAGCAGGACCAGGGTCAGGGCAAACGGATAAAGTTCGTGGGCCTTGATCAGATCACCGGCGGCAAGCACGTCGTCCAGTTCGAAGCTGCCGACGATACGGCCGATCAGCAGGATGCCGGCCAGCAAGGCCAGGCCGCCACCGCCGGTGACCGCCAGTGCCATCCGCGCGCCGCGACGGGCGTCCTGCTTATGGGTCCAGAAGCTGATCAGCAGGAAGGACACCAGGCTGGTCAACTCCCAGAAAATCAGCATCAGCAGCAGGTTGCTGGACAGCACAATGCCCAGCATGGCGCCCTTGAAGCACAGCAGCAGGGAATAGAATTTGCCGACATTTTCCTTGGCTTTCAGGTAATAGCGGGCATAGACGATGATCAGCAGGCCGATGATCAGGATCAGCAGCGCAAACAGCAGGGACAGGCCGTCCAGGCGTAAGCTGAAGGAAATGCCAAGCGCGGGTAACCATTGGTAGGTCTGAACCAGCACGCCGCCGTCGGCGAGGGTTTGCCAGTGCGGATACAGCGCTGCCAGGGCAATCAGCGCGGGCACCGACGCCGCTATGGCAATCGCGGTGCGGCCAGCCTGCACAAACAAAGGTGCAAACATGGCGCCGATAAAGGGCAGTAGAACGACCAGGGGTAGCGTCATCGCAACCTCATTTGTTTTTCAGATAACCAAGTACGGGGTAATCCGGGGTAATTGGCTGAATAAATGCTGAAACGTTGCCTGAGTTTAGTTCCCGCGATTGCCGCTTGCATGGATAAGCTGTGCAGAACGCATGGAACCGTCGGCAGGTCAGTGGCGACGGGGAGGGTCCGGGAAGTACGGCAACCGGCCCCAGCCAAGGTAGGTGCTGGCCGGGAAGGGCAGGGCATTGGTGCCGGAAAGTGCGCGTGGCCTTTCGGTCATGAACGCTCCGTAAGGATAAAAGGAGTTCCGATGATACGTGGCAGGACCCTCAGGTCAAGTCAGCTTGCCATTAATCAACTCTATGACCGGCATTGGTGTCATACCTTGGTCGTAGATGGCTGTGCTACGATGCGCCATCACCAAGAACAGCCGAGAGCAGATCATGACCGCCGCCTACCCCAATCTTCTCAAGCCCCTGGACCTGGGTTTCACCGAGCTGAAAAACCGTGTGCTGATGGGGTCCATGCACACCGGGCTGGAAGACCGCTTCTGGAACATCCACAAGTTTGCCCGTTACTTTGCCGAGCGTGCCGAAGGCGGGGTGGGGCTGATGGTGACCGGTGGTTATTCGCCGAACCTGGTGGGCCAGCTGGCGCCGCTGTCTTCCACCATGAACAATCGCGCCACCGCGCTGCTGCACCGGCACGTTACCGGTGCGGTGCATGAAGCGGGGGGCAAGATCTGCCTGCAGTTGCTCCATGCCGGCCGTTACGGTTATCAGCCGCTGATCGTGTCAGCCTCCGCCAGCAAGGCACCCATCAGTCCGTTCAAGGCCCGTGCGCTGTCCACCAGGGGCGTCGAGCGGCAAATCGAGGACTTTGTCAGTGCTGCAAAACTGGCCCGGTTTGCCGGCTACGACGGCGTCGAGGTGATGGGCTCGGAGGGCTACTTTATCAACCAGTTCCTCTGCGAGCGCACCAACCGGCGCACCGACAAGTGGGGCGGTCCCTACGAGAACCGGATGCGGCTGCCGGTGGAGATTGTCCGCCGCATTCGTGAGGCCGTGGGCCCGGAGTTCATCATTATCTACCGGCTGTCCATGCTGGACCTGGTGGAAGGCGGCCAGACCTGGGACCAGATCGTCACCCTCGGCAAGGCCATTGAGCAGGCGGGTGCGACTATCATCAACACCGGTATCGGCTGGCATGAGGCCAGGGTGCCGACCATCGTCACCTCGGTGCCCCGCGGCGGGTTTGCCGACGTCACCGCCAAGTTCTATGGCGAAGTGGCCATTCCGGTGTGTACCACCAACCGCATCAACACCCCGGAAAAAGCCGAGGAGATCCTCGCCGCCGGCAAGGCGGATATGGTGTCAATGGCGCGGCCGTTGCTGGCCGACAGCGAGTTTGTCCGCAAGGCCGAGCAGGGTCGGGCGGACGAGATCAATACCTGTATTGCCTGCAACCAGGCCTGCCTCGACCATGTGTTCCAGAACAAGCGGGCGTCCTGCCTGGTCAACCCGCGGGCCTGCCACGAGACCGAACTGGTGCTGACCGTGGCGCCGGTTGCCCGCCGGGTAGCGGTGGTGGGCGCCGGTCCGGCCGGGCTGGCGGCAGCCACCACGGCGGCCAAACGTGGCCACCGGGTGACCCTGTTTGAGGCGGACGACAGGATTGGTGGCCAGTTCAACTACGCCAAGCGAATCCCGGGCAAGGAAGAGTTCTATGAAACCCTGCGCTATTACCAGCGCCAGATTGAGCTGCTCGATATCGAACTGAGGCTGAACACCCGGGCGGATGTCGACCAGCTGGTCAGTGAGGGCTTTGATGACGTGCTCATCGCCACCGGCGTGAAACCCCGGACACCGGCGATCGAAGGCATTGACCACCCGAAGGTGCTGGGGTACCTGGATGTGCTGCGTGACAACAAGCCGGTGGGCAGTACCGTGGCGGTGATCGGTGCGGGGGGTATCGGCTTTGATGTCAGTGAATTCCTCAGCCACGATGCCAGTCATCACCCGGAAGGCGAGCAGGTCGAGATCGGCCAGTGGCAGAAAGAGTGGGGGGTGGCGGCCGACTTCGAAGGCCCGGGAGGCCTCGCGGAACGCCAGCCAACCTCGTCGCCCCGCAAGATCTACCTGATGCAGCGCAAGAGCAGCAAAGTGGGCGCCGGCCTGGGCAAAACCTCCGGCTGGGTCCACCGCAGCAGCCTCAAGCACCGTGCCGTGGAGATGCTGCGTGGCTGCAGCTACGACCGCATCGACGACCAGGGACTGCACATCACCGTCACCGACAAGGACGGCAAGCACCCGGAGCAGCGCCTGCTGGCTGTTGATCATGTCATCATCTGCGCCGGCCAGGAGCCCCTGCGGGAACTGTTTGACCAGCTCACCGCCCGCGGGGTCAGAGCCACGCTGATTGGCGGCGCCGATGTTGCCGAGGAACTCGACGCCAAGCGTGCCATTCGCCAGGGTACCGAGGTGGCTGCCGGGCTCTGAGGGCTCCGGCAACAGCAGTCAGGCGGTGCTCTCCGAGGGGACAGACCGAAGGTCAGTCCCCGGTCACGCCCCAAGGGGACTGACCTTCGGTCTGTCCCCGGAAGCTCTGCCTTCCATAATTGGTCACGTTTACATGACCACAATGGGTCACAAACTGACCAGTCACATCAAGCCGATGATTACCGGCTATGACGACATTGATGACGCTCCGCGCCAACCCTGATCGACCGCCGGCCTGGTCCTCAGACCGGCAACACGCTACTGCAGGGCCTTGAGGGCATCGCTGATGGCCTGTGCTTCCGCTGCAAGTACTTGATAACGCAGGCTGTCGGCCTGCCCGCTGGCCTGTTGGAGTTGTTTCTGCTTCATATCATAAAGCCGGTTGAGCAGGGCTGCCTGGCCGGTTTTGTCGGGTGCGTTCATGGAGTTACACCTCCCACGGTTGCACTCTTGTCAGTAATTTTTACGTTTGTGGACGTTAATTGGCCCATTACCTGTGATGCAGCATAATCCGTGCCGTAAACGTCCGGCATTGGCCGGTGCTACGGCGACCGGCGGCGGCGCGGCAAGGGTTTCCGGGACGATCACTCCGCCAGTATCCGGCAGGGAGTGGTTGCTTCGGGTGGAGGCCGCTGCAACAATCGGGGCCGGACTGACAGGAGACCCCGAATGACCGATACCCTGATCGATCGCCGTGATCTGGCGTTCCAGCTGTACGAGGTACTGGATACTGCGAGCCTGACGGCGCGGGAGCGTTTCAGCGAGCACAGCCGCGAGACCTTTGATGCGGTCATTGAAACCGCCGACCGCATGGCCCGCGACAAGTTCGCCACCCACAACAGCGCCGCGGACAAGGACGAGCCCCGGTTCGTCAACGGCCAGGTGGAGATGCTGCCGGAGGTCAAAGACGCCTTCCGAGCCTACGCCGAGGCGGGTTTTATTGCCGGCCGGTACGATTACGAGCTGGGCGGCATGCAGTTGCCGGAGTCGGTGATGGCGGCCTGTAATGGATTCTTTACAGCGGCCAACCCCGGTACCGCCGGGTATCCCTTTCTCACCACCGCGGCAGCCAACCTGATCCGGGTGTTTGGCAACGACCAGCAGAAGGCTACCTTTCTGCCACACATGCTGTCCGGTCGTTTCACCGGTACCATGGCCCTGACCGAACCCCACGCCGGCTCATCACTGGCGGACATCCGTACCTCGGCGACACCCACCGACGGCGGGCATTACCTGATCAAGGGTGCCAAGATCTACATTTCCGGCGGTGACCAGTCCATCACCGACAACATCATTCACATGGTGCTGGCGAGGATAAAGGGCGCGCCGGCGGGGGTGCGGGGGATTTCCCTGTTCATTGTGCCGAAGGTCCTGGTGGACGCCGATGGCAATCCGCAACAGCGCAACGGCGTGGCGCTGGCGGGGCTGATCCACAAGCTGGGGTACCGCGGCACCACCTCCACCGCGCTGAGTTTCGGGGACGACGCCCCCTGTCACGGCTACCTGGTGGGAGAGCCCCACCAGGGCCTGAAGTACATGTTCCAGATGATGAACGAGGCCCGTCTCGGGGTGGGCTTCGGCGCGGCGGTCATCGGCTATCGCGGTTATCTGCACAGCCTGGACTACGCCCGGGAGCGCCTGCAGGGGCGCAGGCTTGCCGAGAAGAACCCGGATGCCCCCCAGGTGCCCATCATCGAGCATGCCGATGTCCGCCGTATGCTGCTGGCCCAGAAGGCGTACTGTGAGGGCGGCCTGGCGTTGTGCCTCTATGGCGCCCGCCTGGTGGACGACCAGCACACCCATCCGGACCCGCAGAAGCGGCTGGAAGCGGGTAAGCTGCTGGACCTGCTGACACCGGTCATGAAGGCCTGGCCCTCGGAATTCGGCCCGAAAGCCAACGACCTGGCGATCCAGGTCTACGGGGGCGCCGGCTATACCCGCGAGTACCCGGTGGAGCAATGCTGGCGGGATAACCGGCTGAATCCGATCCACGAAGGTACCAACGGCATCCAGGCCCTGGACCTGCTGGGCCGCAAGATCTGGCAGGACCAGAGTCACGGCCTGCAGCTGTTGATGCAGGCCATGCAGGTTGACCTGGAGGCCGCCACCACCGCCCGATGCCAGCAGTGGGCCCTGTCGCTCAGTGAGACCCTGCAACAGGCGGTGAAGGTGACCCAGAGCCTGGGCAAGACGCTGATGCAGGACAGTCCGGACCGGGTGCTGGCCAATGCCTCGGTCTACCTGCACCTGTTCGGTCATATTGTGGTGGCCTGGATGTGGCTGCGGCAGGCCAATGCGGCGGCGAAAGCCCTGGCAGACGCGGCCACTGATGATGACCGGCATTTCTACCAGGGCAAACTGCAGGCGGCGCAGTACTTCTTTCACTGGGAACTGCCCACCGTGGCGCAGGACCTGGTGTTGCTGCGCAATCAGGACGACACCTGCCTGAACATGCAGGCAGACTGGTTCTGACGCTCAGCCGGGCTATCAGGCCGCTGCGGAGTCCGCCCGGGCTTCCCGCCGTGCGCTGGCTTCCGCGGCTACCCTGGCCGCGTAATCCGCGTATTTTGCCATCAGCTCGTCCTTGCGCTCCGGATCCCAGTTAATGCGGGTAAGATCGCCCTCATAGTGGTCGATCACCCGCTTATCCATCATCTCGTACCACGTTGACGGCAGGTACGCTGGCAGGATCAGTGATGCGTAGCCGCCCGGCAGTTGCGGTGCCTCTCCGAAGTGACGCAGGGCCTGGAACTTGCGGGTCGGGTGGGCATGGTGATCGGAATGACGCTGCAGCTGGTACAGCACCAGATTGGTAATGATGTGGTTGCTGTTCCAGCTGTGTTCCGGCTGGGTGCGCTCGTACTTGCCGCTGGCGTCTTTCTGGCGCAACAGGCCGTAGTGTTCCATATAGTTAACCGTTTCCAGCAGGCTGGCGCCATAGGCGGCCTGGGCTACAAGGAACGGCAGGGCACGCGGGCCACAGGCGAGAGTGGTGGCACCAAAGAAACCGGCGGTCATCGCCCAGCCCTGCAGCAGTTCGTTCTCCAGACTCCAGAACCCCTTGCCGCGGCGCTTCAGCCGGGACTTTTCAATCTCGATGGCGGATTTGATGCCGCCCACCACCGTGCGTGGCAGGAATTTCCAGAAACTCTCCCCCATCCGGCTGGTGGCCGGATCTTCCGGGGTTGCGACCCGCTTGTGGTGGCCAAAGTTGTGCTCTACCACAAAGTGGGTGTAGCCCGTCGGCGCCAGCGCAGCCATCGACGCCAGCTTGTTGACCTTGCTCGACTTGTGACCCAGCTCATGGCCGGTATTGATCCCCAGGCCGTTGATGCCGCCCACGGTGAGGGTAATACCGATCTTGTCTTCCAGCGGCACATTCTTGCGGCTGGCCAGCCAGGCTCCCAGGAAGGTCATGGCGTACTGGGTCGGGATAAAGGCCTTCACAATGAAGTCGTAATACTTGTCCTGTTCCAGGGACGGCACCGCCGCTTCCGGCGGGTTGCTTGCGTCCTCGCCCACCAGTCGGTCCAGTGCCGGAATGATGCCGTGAATCAGTGCGGGCCCGGTCCAGGCCAGTGCCTTCAGTTTTTTGGGGGCAATGGCATAGCCTGCCAGGGCCGCCAGACCCACTCCGGGCAGTGCCGGGCTCATTAGCCAGAGGTAACGCTTCGGGTCCGACCAGTGGCGGCCTTGGGCGTCGTTGCTTGCGGCCGGCGAAGCCTTGTCACTGGGGTTCGCAGCGGGTGCCTTGGCGCTGGTGCTGGGTTGAGTGCTCATCAGTCTTTCCTCCGGGTCGACGGCTTGTTTTGATTGGTTGTCCGACAATATGGCAATAAGTCAGTCAAAAATCAAACCCGAACTGATCAAAAATTGATAAAAATCCATTCCGCTCTGGTTGGCGAACTCGCGGGATGTGAACCAAACTAGTCAGGTGCCCGGCTGGGCACGCTGTAACTCACTGCATGACAGAACCAATGCGCTGCACATAACAGGGATGAATCAGCGATGAGTACAGAGACACCTACCTCAGAGAACTGGCAGTCCGCCACCTGGTCACTCCAGGAGCAGTTGCAGGACTATCGTTGTGCGGAAACCCTGCTGGAAATTGTCTACCGGGATGAAGCTGGCCAGATCCAGACCGTTCATGATGTGGTCCGGGACCTGTTTGTCCGGGCCGGACAGGAATTCCTGATTCTGGGGCGCGGGCAGCTGGTGCGGTTTGACCATTTGCTGGTGCTGGATGGCAGGGTGATCAACCAGGCCTGAACCTGAACTCCCGGGTTGACAGCCCTGAGCCTGAACTCCCGGGTTGACAGCCCTGAGCCTGAACTCCCGGGTTGAAAGGTGGTTGGTGTTTATAACCTGTTGTCTTTTCTGAAAAAAAGGTAATCCCCCCGTAATTGTGCTGACCCTGCCCGCAGACGTAGACTCTGTCCCGGACATTTATCTGCCAATGGAAGGAATTGTTATGAACAAATTCACACTGACTGCTCTGGCCCTGGTAATGACCCTTGGTCTGGCGGCCTGCAGCGACGACAGCAGCAACGAGCAAGGTGTTGATGTCGAGCAGGCTGCGGACAATGCGGCGGACATGGCGCAGGATGCCGGCGACGCCATGGGCGACGCGGTTGAAGAGGCCACCGGCCAGACCGATAGCGCCTGGGAGCAAACCAAGGATGCTGCCAAGGAGACCGGTGAGCGTATCGGTGAAGCCGCTGAGGAAGCCGGCGATGCCGTGCAGGACGGCTACGACGACATCACCAAGGAAAACGCGGAATAATCCGTCAAGTCCGACTGTCGATTTGTTTGCTACATCGTTATAAACAGCAAAGCCCGCCACCTCCGGCGGGCTTTGCTGTTTATGGCCGGTCATTATGGCTGTCAGAATTTGTTAACAGAACTGCCGCCAATTGTTCACCGGTTTGTCATGGGGTGACGGGAAACTTCACAGCACTGTGTTGATCCTGAAACGTTGATTTCGAAACGTTGAACCTGAAACTCCCTGAGAGAGACCGACAATGGCAAAGCATGACCTTGACCCCAACTACAACGACCCCAATTACGAGCCGGTAGTCAACCACTCCGGCAATACCCCGTTTGAATCAGTACTGGCGTCCCGCTTGAAGCGCCGTTCCGTGATGAAAGGTGGCATGGGCGCCGCCCTGGCCGGTGTGATGGGGCTCTCCCTGGCCGGTTGTTCCGATGACGACGACGATGCCGTCGCCACACCGTCTACCCCGACTACCCCGGCGCCGGATGGCGACACCCCGTCGGCCACCGAGCTGGGTTTCAAACCGGTTGCCGTTTCTACCGCCAACAGCGTTGTGGTGCCGGAAGGTTACACTGCCAAAGCCTTCGTACCCTGGGGTACCCCGCTGACCGGCAGCCTGCCGGAGTACCGAGCCGATGGCAGCAACACCGGTGAGGAGCAGGAACAGCAGGTGGGGATGCACCACGATGGCATGCATTTCTTCCCGATCGATCTGAAGGCCGGCGGCAACAGCTCTACCGAAGGCCTGCTGGTGATGAACCACGAGTACATCAATCAGACCCATATTCATCCGGCTGGCGCGACCGGGGAGACCAACCTTGACGGTGTGATTATCTCCCGCCCTGCCGATGAAGTCCGCAAGGAAATCGCCGCGCACGGTGTCTCCGTCATCCATATCAAGCAAGGTGCCGATGGCGAGTGGACGGTGGTTCATGGCAGCCCCTACAACCGTCGGGTAACCGGTGGTACCGAGATGGATATTCGTGGTCCGGTCAGTGGTTACAGCAAGCTGGTGACCAGCTTCAGCCCGCTGGCGAACCAGACCCGCGGTACCCTGAACAACTGCGCCATGGGCCCGACACCCTGGGGCACCTACCTGACTGCGGAAGAGAACTGGCACGGTTACTTTGCCAACAGCGGTGTGCTTACCCGTGAGCAGGCCCGTCATGGTGTGGGTAGTACGTCCCGTTATGACTGGGAGCTGGCCGACAACGCAGCCGACGAATATGTTCGTTTCAATGTCACCGCAATTGCAGCCACCGCTGATCAGGATTACCGCAACGAAGCCAACACCTATGGCTACATGGTCGAAATTGATCCGTTTGCCCCGGAAAGCCGGCCGCAGAAGCGCACCGCGCTGGGTCGCTTTGGTCACGAAGGGGTTATCTTCGCTCCGGTAACCGAAGGTGAGCCGGTGGTGTGTTACTCCGGTGACGACTCCCGCTACGAATACATCTACAAGTTTGTCTCTGCCCAGCCCTATTACGCGGCGACCGCCGGTGGCCACCTGCTGAACCAGGGCACGCTTTACGTGGCCCGTTTCAACGAAGACGGCACCGGTGAATGGCTGCCGCTGGACCTGAGCGATGCCGGCTTCAAGGCCAAGGTGGATGCAGCAGTGGGCACCACTGTTGGCGCCATTGCCTTTGACGGTTTCGAAAACCAGGCCGACGTGCTGGTCAACACCCGTCTGGCAGCGGACATTGCCGGTGCTACCCCGATGGACCGTCCCGAGTGGGGCGCGATCGACCCGAACAGCGGCGAGGTGTACTTCACCCTGACCAACAACAGCAAGCGCACCGCCGACGACATCGATGCCGCCAACCCGGTGATCAACAACATCAACGGCCACATCATTCGCTGGGCCGAGGCCGGTAGTGACTACACGGCCACCAGTTTCGACTGGGACATCTTTGTATTCGCCGGCGAGCAGGGCACCGAGACCGTGGTTGATGGTGAAGCGGTGGTCACCCTGGACGACAGCAACATCTTCAACAGCCCGGATGGCCTGTGGTTTGACTACAACGGCCGCCTGTGGATCCAGACCGATGGCTACAGCAACGAGGTATTCGGCAACCAGATGATGCTGGCGGCCAACCCGGTCACCCGGGAAATCAAGCGTTTCTTCGTGGGCCCGCAGGGTTGCGAAGTGACAGGCGTGGTGACCACCCCGGACAGCAAGACCATGTTCGTAAACATCCAGCACCCGAAAGCCAACTGGCCGAACGCGGCGGAAGCCCGTCCCCGTGACGCGACTGTCATCGTCACCCGTGACGACGGCGGCGTAATCGGCGCCTGATTCCGGCGCTGATCAGAGCCCTGTCGGGCAACCGGTCATGTTCGCATGGCTGGTTGTCGGGCGGGGCTTTGCTGTTTTCTGGCAATTGGATTCTGAGGATGGTGCGGGTGGCTCTTTGCGGGTTCTCCTGCTGTGGTAGACTCGGCAAAAGCCGTACCTCAGGAGAGCAGCCTTGGCAGAACCCGAATACATCCCCGCAAACAGCGAGCCCACCGAGCGCCGCGCCGATCCCGCCCGCAACCTGGCCGTGGTTGTTTATATCCTGCAGGCATTGTCCTTCTTTCTGGGCGGTGTGACCGGTCTGGTGGCGGTTATCATCAACTACATCAAGCTGGATGAAGTCAGGGGGACCTGGGTCGAACCCCATTTCCGCTGGCAGATCCGCACCTTCTGGTTCGGCTTGTTGTGGACGGTGATCAGCATTGTGACCATCCCGATCCTGATCGGCTGGTTCATCCTGCTGGGTATTTCGATCTGGCTGATTTACCGCATTGTCCGCGGCGCACTTGCGCTGAACGACGGCAAGGCGCCGTGAGCCGGAGCGGCCATTCAGTGCCCGTCGTCGTCCCGGGTGGGTGGTGTTTTTCCCCTGGCCTCGCTGCTGCTGGCCTCGATAAAGTGCAGTTTCGCCTCAATGCAGACGGCGCACAGCGCCTTGGTGCAGGTATCCGGATCGTGGATCTGGATGCCGTAATGGGTGGGTGACGAGAAATGGCGGGCGGTCAGCCGCTTGCAGCCCCGAATATAGTCCTCCAGGGCTTCGCTGGCTTCCGCCCAGGATTCGAACGGCCCCAGATCCTCCTGTTCGCGGGTTCGGGCGTACCAGCCTTTCAGGGTCTTGATGAAGCGGTCCGACCGCACGTGCATGCCGTAGTCCGAGCCGAAGTCCGGCTCATTATCCTGTAGCCCCTTGGCCTGCTGCCCGCTGCCAGCACCCTTGCCTTTGCGTCCCAGACGCCGAAACTGATCGAAGTTCATCCTGCTCCTGTTGCCTTACCAGCTGCGGATTGATCCTGGCTGGTTTCGGTTCCCTGCGTTCAAAAATAGTACAGCTGTCCACTTTAAACGAATTTCTGGCCCGTGGGGATGCGCAAAATGTGTAACAGTTCCTTGTCAATTCGGGTTAATCGAGTGTCGATTTGTATGTCAGGCTTGCAATAGTAAGGGGCTGTTATCTAAATAAGAGGTAAAAAAGCGGCTAACACGATGACACGATCGTTAAACGAGAATGGTTCCAGTTTATTTATCCCTCCCAGCCAGAGTCTGGCCTCTCTGACACAGATCTTTGCTTATCGGGCCAACCACCTGTTGATGAATTTATCTTAATCTAACGTTATAACCGGATATTACTCAGTGCCGAGCCAACCCGAGAAGGAGAAACGGCGGATGCAAAAACCAAGGAAAACGTTGTATGTGGCGGTAGCTGGAGCGTTGCTTGCGGGAGCTGGCAGCAGCGTCCTCGCGGAGAGCGTCCAGCACACCAGTGAATTCACATTGATGGGGGTGTACATCGAGCCGGACGAAGATCGTACCGATGAATACGGCACGGCTGTTCGCGCCCTGTACGGTATCCGTCTTGACCGCCACTGGTGGCTAGAGCCCCAGTTCTATTCCGGGGTGATTGAAACAGGCGTGGCTGGTGGCACCGATTACTACCAGCAGGGGCTGGGCGTTGACCTGGCGTACCGGTTCTTTGCCGACGCCAGCTTTACGCCCTATGCGCTCATTGGTGGCGGCGTCTCCCGCAACGATGTCGCGAATAACCGCTCAAGCGAGTTTGGCGGATTTGCCAACGCCGGTCTCGGCGTGATGACCTCGCCGCTGACCCAGTCCGGTATCCGGCTGCGGGGCGATGCCCGTTACCTCTATGATTCCTTTGACGACAATTTCTCCGACCTCCATTTCAGCCTGGGTGTTACCGTGCCGATCGGTGCAACCCGTACCCAGATTGTCGAGAAGACCACGGTTATCGAAAAACCCATCGTGGTGGAACAGGGCTTTGCCGACTCCGACAACGACGGCGTGGTTGATGGTGTCGACCAGTGCCCGAATACCCTCGAAGGCCTGGAAGTGGATTCCGTGGGCTGTGTCAAAACCGATCAGAAGCAGACCGTGGTGCTGCGTGGCGTCACCTTCGAGTTCAACTCGAACCGCCTGACCGCCAACGCCAAGGACATCCTGGTCCGCGCCGGCGACGCCCTCAAGGGACAGCCGGACATGAAAGTGGAGCTTGCCGGCCACACCGACAGCGTCGGTGCCGAAGCCTACAACCAGCAACTGTCGCAGCAGCGTGCCGATGCCGTCCGCGACTACCTGATCGACCTGGGCGTTGAGCCCGATCAGCTGACCGCCCGCGGCTATGGAGAATCCCAGCCGATCCGCAGCAACGACACCGACGAAGGCCGCGAGCGCAACCGTCGTGTCGAATTCAACGTTGTCTCCGAGTGAGCAGTAGAGGGAGTTTGTGATGAAGCTGAAAAAACTGAACTGGCCTTTGATTGTGCTCGTGGCGGCATTGCTGTCGCTGGCGGGGTGTAAGTCGGACAGTGATATTGGCTCGGGTGGAGCTGTCGCAGGAGATCTTGCCGAACTTGATCAGGATGGCGATGGCGTTCTGAATGGTGTAGACAACTGTCCGTTGGTTCCCAATGCAAGTCAGGCCGATATTGACGGTGATGGTTTTGGCGACGCATGTGATTCGGATATCGACGGCGATGGTACTGACAACTCGGTTGACCCTTGTCCGACAGATCCAAATAATGCCGCAGGCTGCGAGCTAAATGCGGATACAGATGCTGACGGGATCAGAGACATTGACGATAACTGCCCTCTGATTGCCAATCCGGGACAGGAAGACTCAGATGGTGATGGGAAGGGCGATGTATGCGATAGCGACATTGATTCAGATGGGGATGGGATTTCAGACGATCTCGATAACTGCCCGAATCAGTCCAACCCTAATCAAGGCGATCTGGACAACGACGGAATCGGCAATGTGTGTGATCCGGAGCCGGACAGTGATCCGGCCGCAGCGTATGCGTGTGGAACTGCGGTGTCCGCGCCTTACAAACCATTGCTGAGCCCAGCAGCATCAGTAGTTGGCGATACTTCGTTTCTGTGTCTCAATGGGTGTGTCGATAATCCCGAGAATGTTGTTGATAGTAATGTCCTGAACTCAGCAACGATCAACGTTCCCATCGGATTGGGGATGCCGGTAAATTTGACAGTGACCGATAACCTGAATAGCTATCCTGCTGCTAATAAGCTTGGCATTGCTGTTGGAAATAGTGATCAGCTGTTAAGTCTGAGTCTGCTGGGGAATATTTCGGTAAACACTGCTCTTGATGGCGTTGCCCAGGAATCGTTTGACTCCCTCTCACTTCTGAACCTCGACCTGTTGGGATTGATCAACAGCGAGTCTGTTGGATTCCTGGTCTTTGATACGGCTGCGGAATTTGACGAAGTTACCGTCAGTGTCGGAGGAATTAACATACTGACACAGCTGAATGTGCTTGCTGTATGTGCGAGCGAAACCCCCGTAACGGGGCTGTAGACTTATCGAAGAAATGGAAGGGCCGGTTCGCCGGCCCTTTTCTTTGCCTGATCTTATCGCCCTGAAGGTATGGGCCTCTGTTGAATCAGGCGAGAACCTATTTCCCTGCGCGACCCCGCACTTCATCACCCGCCGGATAGGAAATCTGCAAAGCCTCCCCGCTATGGCGGTACTCACCGCCAACCCAGCTTACGGCAGCCAGGCCGGCAAAAAGTAACAGAACCGCGACCGCGACGCGGCCCCGGCGATGGCGGGGGAGGATGGAGGGTTGGATTTCCGGATGGGGAGTTGATAGACCATCCGACGGCTGTTCCGCTGTGTTCGCTCGCATGTTTAATCCTTACTCTGGAATCAACAACAACATTACGAATCGACACGTCCCTGTCGTCTTGTTTTCCGTCCATTGTCAGTTCAAACGGATAAGGCAAAGGTCGGGTTCCCGACAATCCGGTTTAATTCCGGTCCTTTGCAGGGTAAGACGTTTTTATAACTATAGTCCGGGTAATGAGATTTGCCGGGCTTTCACGATTTCTCAGTCCCGGATCCTGTTTCCCGCTGCGGTAACGCCGTTCACACCAGTACCGTACCGAACACCACGGTCATGAATTCATTCAGCGGGCCGTCGCTCTTTTCCGCCCGCATGCGCAGCAGCGCGCCTTCCCAGCTGTTCAGGATAAACCGGGCCAGTACCGATGGCGGCAGCGGGGTGTTAAGAGCGCCCGTGCGCCGGGCCTCCTCGATGCAGGTTTCCAGCAGCTGGCTCCAGGTCCGGAAGTGAACGGCCAGCCGCTCCCGCATCAACGGGCTCTGATCGGCAACCTCCAGGCTGAAGTTTCCCAGCAGGCAGCCCCTGACGTAGCCACTTGCCCGGGAGCCGTCGATCCGCAGTTCGAAGTAGTGCCGCAGCCGTTCCAGGGGAGGCGCGTCGGGGTTGCTCAGCAGTGCCTGGATTTTCGGCAGCCGGCGCTCGAAAAAGAAGTCGATAACCTCGGTCCCGAAGGTCTCCTTGTTATCGAAGTAATTGTAAAACGACCCCTTGGGGACATGGGCGGCGGCCACGATGTCCTTGATGCCGGTCGCCGTGTATCCGCGGGCGTGGAACAGCTCTACACCCGCACGCAGCAGGTTGTCCCGCACATCTGGCTTGGGTTTGGGCCCTCGGCGGGCGGCGGTAGATTGTGCTTCCATTAACCAGGCTCACAGATCCGTAAACGATTGATCATTCTAAACGCCGCCCATGGGAAATGCTTGTCGGCAATAGCCTGCATGGGCGGCTTCGTCGGTTGTTGGTCGCTCAGGCGCGTGTTGATAATTTAAGACGACCGGTCATATAATTCAAGTCCAGGGTTGGCAGGATTCTGTGTTTTCACGGGAGTATTTATGAAACCGATGTTCTATGGCTGGTGGATCGTTGCCGCCTGTACGCTGCTGGTCACCATCAGTTGGTCCCTTGGTATATTTGGCATGGGTGTCTACGTCTACGCCCTGACTGACACCCGCGGGTTCTCCATTGGCACGGTGTCGGCCGGGGTGACCACCGCGTTCGTCTTCAGCGCCCTGCTGATGGTCAGCGTTGGCCGTGCCATCACCCGTCGCGGGCCCCGCCTGGTGGTTGCGACCGGCGGCCTGGCCATGGCGCTGGCAGTGGGACTGATGCCGTACTGTCGGGAGCTGTGGCAGCTCTATGCCGTTTTCCTGGTGCTGGGTACCGGTATGGCGTGCCTGTCGACCAACACGGTTGGCAGTACGCTGGCGCCCTGGTTCGAGCGGTTTCAGGGCCGGGCCATGTCGACCGCCATGCTGGGAGGCAGCATTGGTGGCATGATCGGTACGCCCTTGCTGGTGGGCGGGATCCGCCTGTGGGGCTTCCAGACGACCGGCCTGATCGCTGCGGCGGTCGCCTTGATGGTGATCTGGCCACTGGCCGCCTTCGTCCTGAAAACGCGACCACAGGACATCGGCGAAAACCCGGATGGTCTCGGGCCAGTGGGGATATCGGGTGAGGGTGCGGCCCCGCCCGGGCCGCCATTAAACAGCGGTGCCTGGGGGCTGCGGAAGGCTCTGGCCACCCGCCAGTTCCGTAGCCATGCGCTGGCCTTTGGGTTGGGATTGATGGTTCAGGTCGGCTTTGTAAGTCACCATGTGAGCATTGCGATTCCGGCGCTGGGTGTGAGTGGGGCGGCGTCGGCGGTGTTTGCTGCGGCCGTCGCCGCCTTTGTCGGGCGACTCCTGCTGGCACGCTATGCGGATTACCTGGATGTCCGCCGTACCGGGGCCGGTGTGCTGCTGCTGGCGGCGGTGTCTGTGGCCGGGATGGCGCTGTTTCCGGGGCCCTGGTCGCTGATGGGGCTGAGCATTGTGTACGGACTGACCATGGGTAATGTGACTACACTGGCCCCGATGATTATCCGGCGGGAATTCGGTGCGGCCTCCTTTGGTGTCGTTTTTGGTCTTGCGGCAACCCTGAATCAACTTGCCATGTCTGTCGGCCCCACGTTATTCGGTGTACTTCGCGAGGCCTTTGGCAGCTATGGTCCGGCCCTCCTGCTGGGAGGGCTGCTGAATGTGCTGGCGGCGCTGGTCATTGTCTGGGGTGGTCGCCGGCCATTACCGGCGGCAAGCCCGGCGGTGTGACCGTCCGGGGTCAGCCGCTCACCTCTTCCAGCCGCAGGGCCGAAACCACGCCGGCGGTGCCCATCAGGCCCAGTGCGAGGATGACTGCCGCTTCCGAGACCAGGCCGAGCAGTGCAGTCAGGCCTCCTGTCACCAACAGCAGGAGGCCGATCACCGAGTTGCTCACCGCGGTGTAATCCGTCCGTTTATTGCCTCCGGCCATGTCCACCAGATAGGTCTTGCGGCCCAGGCGCACGCCGGCATGGGCAATGCCCAGCACAAAGAACGCGGCGGGATAAAGCCAGATGCTGATGGCCTGTTCGCCGCTAAACAGCGCAATCAGGCCGGTCACCAGGCACACCAGGGCGGCCAGGGCGCCACCGCGGATCATCACCCGGCGGCTCGAGGCATCGGCCATCCAGCCCCAGACGCTGGCGCTGACTGAGCTGGCCAGGCTGCTGGCAAGCAGGAAAACGCCCAGCAGCCAGCCGCTGTCGGCCTGCTTCTGGGCCAGCACCACAAAGTAGGGTGAAGCGAGGGCGGAGCACAGCAGCAGTGCCCGGGTAATCACGAAGTGGCGGAAGGGTGGGTCGTTCCGCAGCAGGCTGAGGCTGCGCACGGCTTCGCCGAGGGCGTTGCCGCCACCGCCGGTTTCGCCATCGTACTCGGCCACCGAGGCAAACAGCAGCCCGGCAATGACCCACATCAGCGCCGCTATCAGTAGCAGGGCGGCGTAAAAGGCCACCGAAGGCTCGCCCCGGTTCCAGAACAGCAGCACTGTAAGCACCACGGTTGCCGTGCCACCAATGGTGGTGGCCAGGCCCGACAGGCGGCCGCGGCGACCTTTGGGAATGCACTTGCCCTGAACGTCCTTCATCGCCACTGAGCAGAAGCCCCGGGCCAGGGAAAACACGATCAGCCCGCCAACCACTCCGTAACCGGCGGTGTAACCTTCCAGAAACCAGACGCTGGCGGCCATGGCAGCCACGCTTATTGCCTGGCCAAAGCTGCCCAGGGTCCAGAACCACTTGCGCACCGGCTTGCGGCGCACCCAGGCGCCGATGGCCATTTGTGGCACCATGGAACCGGATTCCCGGATCGGCACCAGCCACGCCACCAGAGCCGGGGCGCCTACGGCACCCAGTAACCAGGCCAGCACGGTTTTCGGGCTGATCAGCAAGTCACCCAGTTTGGTGAGGACATTGCTGGCCAGGATCAGGAAGAAGTTGCGGGGTACCTCGCGGCAGGCACTGTCCGGAATATCGGTACAGGCGCGGGCGTCTTCTTCGTTGGCAATCAGGCCGTAGAGCTGGTCGATGGTGTCGGTTTTGGTCGCTGGCAAGTGGCCGCCCTCAGGGAAATTGTTTGCCAAGCATACCAGTTACACGGGTTGCCCTTAAGCCGGGGCGCGCTGAGGTTCGGCTCAGACCAGGTGGTGGTCCCAGCAGACCGGCAGGCTGGCCAGTTCCCGGGGCGGCTGATGGGCGGCCAGGCGCACCAGTTTGCCTTGTCCTGAGGAGATCAGGAAATCGCCGCCCGCCAAAGCCTGTACGCCGGCGCAATCGGTAATGGCCGCCCGTGACACCAACTCGCCCGTGCTGCCGCGAAAAATGATGGCGGTGCCGCCAACAGGGGAGGCGGCCGCCACCAGATCGTTCTCCGGGTGGGCAACCACGCTGGCGATGTAGTTGGCCAGCGACGCCTGGGTGTCGTCATCAAACCGGTATTCACGCAGCTGCTGGTTCTCGATCCGGGCCAGTAAGGGGGGTGTCTGGTAAAGCGGGCCCTGACGCTGGTAGGCCGCATAGATTTTGCCATCCCGGCTGACGTCCACATGGCGGATGCTTTGTTGGTGGTGGGTCGGTGAAAAGCGGCCGACAACCTGCCCGCTGCGCCGGTCCATCAGGATCAGCGCTGGTTCCATGGTATCCAGGTTGAGCTTGATGCGGTCGTAGTCCGGATGGGTGAGGATGCCGCCCAGGCCGATCACCAGGGTGTTGCCGTCCGGATGCAGGGTAATCTGGTGCGGCCCGATACCGGACAGCTCGAAGGTGTTGATCCGCCGGTAGCCTTGCTCGGCATCGTAGACGGCGACAATGCCTTCGCCCTGTTCGTACCGGCTGGCCGTGGCGTACAGCCAGCGACCATCAGGTGAAAACACGCCGTGGCCGACGAAGTGCTCCCCGGCCTCGGCCTTGATCCGCTGCCGTCGGTTGCCGTTGTGTGCATCGAACACATAGAACGACCAGCCGGGGCGGCGTTCGAAGAACAGGATGTCCTGTTGTCCCGGTCGATGGCAGCCGCTGTGGCAACGGGTGTCGACGGGGGCATGCCACAGGATGTCGCCTCGCCGGTCGAAGGTGCTGACCCCGAAGCTGCCATCCGGCAGGCCGATGGCGCCGGAATAGCGCTCCGGTTGGTGGCCGGTTTTTCGCGGCAGCAGGGAACAACCCGTCAGGCTGGCGACCAGGCCGCCTGCGAGGGTGGTTTTCAGCAGTGTTCTTCGATTGATCTGCATGAGGTTGTCCGTTTAATCACCGTCGCTGGAGTTAAAGCCGCGAACGACCCCCAAAGCCACGGCAGCCTCGTCGTTGACCAGAGTGGTCAGCTGGGAAACGTCAACATACAGATTTTGCAAAAGCCGGAACTGACTGTCGTCGCCCAGCAGGTTTGTCACCGGTACGTGGGCCTGCGGAAAGTTTTCTGTCACGCTGGCGAACTGGTGGCGGATACGTTCGGCGAGAGCAAGATTGCCGCCGGCTTCCAGCAAGGTCACCAGCCCCGGCAAAAACTGCTGTTGCAGACCCACTATGGTAGCCTCCACCCCCATCAGGCTGTTGCCACTGCGCCAGGCGTCGGTGATGTACGGGTTTCTTTTGCCGTTACCCCTGAGTCCCATGGGTTGGGCCAGCCGGCGTTCTTCCAGAATCTCGAGCGCCGTCATGCCGGCTTTGATGGTGGCATCCCGGTACTGGGCGGTTTCGAGATAGTGGGGTTTGAAAGCCGTCCAGTTGTCGGCCAGGGTCCGGCTGTTACTGCTCATATGCCGCGTTACTGCTGTCAGTACCTCACAGTTCCTGGTAGCGGGAAGGGCATTTTCACTGCCATTCAGCTGTTCGTCGAATAACAGATACTCGACCATGGGAAAGCCCTGGACCGCCACGCCCGATTGCTCGATCACTTCGTCGGTGACCGGCTCGTCGGTGCCGAGCAGGTAATTCGCCTTGCGTGCAACCAGGTTTTTCGGATCTGGCCAGAACTGGAACTGCCAGGACAGGTTGCTGTTCTCCACCGGACCAAAATTGACATAGCGTACCCGTTGCCAGGCCAGAAAGGCGTCGAGCCAAGCGCTTTGCAGTCGCTCCCGGCTTTCAGGTGTTGGCTCGTTGCAATAACCGGTTGCGACAGTGGCCAGCTCAGCCGCGTCGGTTGCCAGCGACTCATAGCCGCTCTGAATGGCCTGGTGCCAGTGCGTGCGGGCCCCGGTGTCTGCGGCGTTCGCCACGACGATGGTTGAGCACGTGACGAGGGCGGAGGCGCAGAACAGTCTGGTGATCGGATGCATTATGGATCCTCAGAGTGAATTCAGAAAATCGAGCAGGGCCGTGCGGTCTGGCGCCGGCATCTGCCGGAAGCGGTCCGCCGCGGGCCGGGCTTCACCACCGTGCCACAGGATCGCCTCTTCCAGCGTTCGGGCTCGGCCGTCGTGCAGGAAGCCGGCTTGCGGATTAACGACCTGGGCTAACCCGATGCCCCAGAGTGGTGGCGTGCGCCACTCGTTGCCACTGGCCAGGAATTCGTCCCGGCCATCGGCCAGCGCCGGGCCCATGTCGTGGAGCAGCAGGTCGGTGTAGGGCCAGATGGTCTGGTTGCTCAGGTCGGGGCGGTCTGCCACCTCACCGGTCTGGTGTTTCGGGGTATGGCAGCTGGCACAGCGAATTTCGTTGAACAGCCGGGCGCCCTTCCGGACGGATGCGGAGCCCGGGTCACGACGGGCGGGCACGGCCAGGCTTCTGGCGTAGAAGGTGACAAAGTGAGCGACTTTGTCGCTGACTTCCGGTTCGCCGCCATGGGTAAAACGCCCACACTGCTACTCTGGTGTGCAATCGGTGGCGGGTTTGATGGACGAGGTCAGGCCCATGTCGCCGGCAAAGGCGCCCATACTTTGCTGGTGTACATCCGGCTCAGCGGCTTTCAAGCCAAAGCGGCCGGGCAGGGTCTGCCGGGTGGCCAGGTCCCAGACCTGATTGAGCTTTCCGGAGATGCCGTCGTTGTCTGTATCGTTCGGGTCTGCCAGGGCCTTCAGGTCCGCAAGGGGAATGGCCTCAAGTAGCCCCATGCCGATCATTTGAGGCGCCACTCGCGGCGAAACCAGCAGATCGTCCGGCAATGGACCATAGTTCGGATTCTCGATGCGATACACCGGCTTGCGCAGCTCTATAACCGTACCGTCGGCAAGGGTTTCCTGCACCGGCTGCCAGTCAGTGACCAGGTCCGCTTCCGGCTTGGCGGCGGGCAGGGCGGCGGTCTGTAACTGGCTGCCGTAGACGGGCGCGGGTTTAAAGCCGTGTTGGCGCAGAACTTCCGCGTCCTGCTCCGGGTCGGCTGGCACGGCAAGCCTCAGGAACAGGGACACCGGGAATTCGCCAGCGGCCGGGGGGTGACCGCGGCCATCCTTGATGTGACAGCCCTGGCACGAGTTGGTGTTGAACAGCGGGCCGAGGCCGTCGCGGGCGTCGGTGCTGGCCGGGGCTTCCACCCATGGGTTGCGGAAGAAGCTGTTGCCGACGCTGAAATCCAGCCGCCGGGTCATCGACAGGTTGGCCTGGGGCAGCGAATAGGCGTTGGTGTCCGCCTGCTCAACGGTACCCTCGCCGCCACTCAGCGGGCTGACCTGCAGCGGAAAGCCTGCATGGGTCGGCGCCGCGAGGGCAGGCTGAAGCGGTTCGGCAACAGAGGGCGCGCTGGCGAGGGCCAGGGCGCCGGTGATGATCAGGGAGCGCATCGGGTCAGAACGCGTGGCCGGCATCGTCCGGCGCCAGGGCCGCGATGCCGAGCTCCCGGGCCGCCTGCTCGATGGAGCCGGTCTGCTGCACCAGTGCGAGGATTGCGTTATTGACGATCTCGGCGCCCTGGGTGTTGCCCGGGGCAATCATGGTGTCAAACGCCATCGGGTGCTGACTGCTCTCGGCATGGGCTTTCATCAGCCCCAGTGCATCCATGGAAGCGTCCAGCTGGCTGTTCAGTTGCGCATCCAGCTCCGGATTGGCCTGTTCTACCAGGTCCGACAGGGATGGGCCGCTGACCAGTCTGCCATCAACGCGACGGTAGGTTCCGGTGTAGACGTTCTGGATGCCCTGGCCGTTGTAGTAGTGGGAGTTGTGGGTGTTGTCACTGAAGCAGTCATGCTCATCTTCATAGGAGTTGGCTTCCAGGGCGACTTTCATGCGTTCGCCGGCCAGCTCGCCGAGGGACAGTGACCCCATGCCAAACAGCATCTTCTGGATGCCTTCGTCGGCACTGGCGGCAGTCAGCCGGGCACGGTAGTTACCGTCATTGCCTTCAGCCCACTGGGCGACCATCCACTCGAGGTCGGCAACCAGCAGGTCGGTCACGGCATCCAGGTACTGGCCGCGACGTTCGCAGTTTCCGTGGGTGCAGTCAGATCCCCGGGCGTAGTCGGTAACCGGTCGCTCACCCGCACCGTTGTTGAAACCGTTCAGGTCCTGCCCCCAGAGCAGGAATTCCACCGCGTGATAGCCGGTGGCCACGTTGGCCTCGGAGCCGCCCACTTCGTTCAGTCTGGCCAGCAGTTCCGGGGTCAGTTGCGCGACGTCGAGGGTTTCGCCACCGACGGTGAGGCGGTGACTGGCAATGATGTTGGCGGTGGCGCCGGCATTGCCCAGTTCATGCTGGTAGTCGTCCGCCCTGACGTAATCGATCAGGCCTTCGTCCAGTGGCCAGGCATTCAGCTGGCCTTCCCAGTCGTCCACCACCGTGTTACCGAACCGGAATACCTCGGTTTGCTGGTAGGGTACGCGGGCTGCAAGCCAGGCCTGTCGGGCCGCAGTCAGGTTGGCCGTGGTGGGTTCGGCGATCAGCCGGTCGGTTGCAGCGTTCAGTGCCCGCGCGGTTGTCAGGGCATCCTCGTAGCTGGCGTGGGCCAGCGTGGCGTAATGCTCTACAACCGAGGCTTTGGTGGCGGGCTCTGCCGGGGAGCTGGCCCAAGGTATGTTACTGCAGCCGGCGAAGGCCAGGGCTGAAACAGCCAGGGTTAAAGGCAGTGGGTGAAACCGGGTGGACATGAAAGCGCTCCATTGCTGGTGGGTGGGTTCAGGCTTCATCTAAAAATAAATGAGAGTAATTAGCGTTTGTATTATGGGGGTTTGACCGGTCGCTGGCAATGCCTGTCCGGTACCCCGCGGGCAGTCGCCGGCCCGCCCGCACCGCTTGCCTGCTCCGGCAGAGTGCGGCTTAATGGGCCCCTGAGAGCAGGAGCCCGATATGCTGAGTTATTTACACGCCTTCCACGCCGGCAACTTTGCGGATGTGCAGAAGCACGCCGCACTGACCCTGGCACTGGCCATGATGCAGGCCAAGAAAACCCCGATTGCCTGTTTTGATACCCATGCCGGCAGTGCCCTTTACGACCTGGACAGCGAACGCGCCCGCAAGACGGCGGAAGCGGATTCCGGTATCCAGCGGGTGTGGTCGGTGCGGGAGCGGCTGGTTTCGGATGACTGGCAGGCCATGCTGGCCCCGTTGCGGGATCTGAACGGCAACCGGGAGCGGATACAGCGTTATCCGGGGTCCCCCGAGTGGTTCCTGCGGGGGCGCAGGCCGCAGGATTCGTTCACCGCCTTCGAACTGCATCCTTCGGAAGGCGATCGCCTTGATGACTGGGCAAGATCCGGGGCGGTGCGCGTGCGGCGGGAAGACGGCCTGCAGGGGCTGCTGCGTTGCCTGCCGCCGGCAGAGCCCCGGTTGCTGGTGCTGACCGATCCCTCCTACGAGATCAAGTCCGAGTACGCCGATGTCGCCCGGACTGTTCAAAAGGCGTGGCAGAAATGCCGTCATGGCGTCTATCTTATTTGGTATCCCCTGTTGACGTCCGGGCTGCATCAGGCCCTGCTGGATGGCATCCTGGGTGGTCCGGTCCGCAAGGTGTGGCGCAACGAGGTTATGCTGGATACGCCGCCGGAGCGGGGTATGGTCGGGTCCGGCATGCTGGTGGTCAATCCGCCCTGGGGTTTTGACCAGCGGCTTGACGCCATGATGGCGGAGGTGTGCCGGCCAGGCTGCCTCGACGCCAGCCTGCGCTCAGACTGGCTGGTGGTGGAATAACGCCGGGGTTGTCCCCTCGTAAGGAGAAGGTGGTTGGCGGCAGAAGAAACAACAGAAAACCGCAGCCCCGCGCTGCCGGGGGGCATGATCGGCCTGAGTGACTGGCGGCTGCCCGAGACGTCGGTCAGGCGCTCCATCCGCGATGCCATTCGCCATGTCTGGAGCCGGTTGTGGGAGAACATGGCGCCCCATGAGCAGGCATTCGAAAACCTGGATGACATGCCGGTACTCAGCGGCAAACGGCTGGCACGGGTGGCTCCCGAGCCCGATCAGGCGGTGCGGGCAACGGCGCTGGCCGGGGCGATGGAGCAGTGCTGGGGAGACGGCCTGCCGTCGGGGCAGCCGCGCATTCTGGTGACACCGCCGTTTTCCGGGATTCGCCGGGAGCTGGAACTGGTCGCCTCCGATACTGGCCGGCACCTGCTCGAGCCCCCGGCCAACCTGCTGCTCTCGGAAGAGGAGGCCGGGCGCTGGTGGGACAGTCAGCCGCTGGATCAACCCTGGGTGCTGGCGGAACTGGCGGAGTTCTGGCTGCGTCACCGCTCCGGCCTGGCACTGGTGCGGGAACTGCTGACCCGCCTGGCCGACGGGCGCGCCGGTGATGGCATTGTGGGATGTTCCAGTTGGTGCTGGGTGTTCTGGGCCCGCTATCTGCCGGAGATGCATTTCGCGCCGGCGACCCTGGCGCCGGTTGATGGCCCGGCCCTGGAGCTCTGGCTGGCGTCGCTGCCCTCCGGCGGTCGCAAGCCGACCCTGCGGGCCCGCATGGGCGACAGTGGTCATTGGGTGATGGGAGAACCGGACGACGATGGCGGTAATCACCACCGGGCCAGCCGGTTCCTGCGGGACCTGGCGGCGCTGTCCAGGGGTATCCCCGGCGTGGCGCTCGCAATCTGGCAACGTTCCCTGCGGGCCCGGGCAGAAGACGCGGTGATGGAAGAGGATCGCAAGGAACAGGAGCAGGAACAACAGCAGGAGCAGCAACAGGAAACACCGCAGCAGACTCAGGGCGCGCCCGCTGCCGCCAAACCCGCCGGTCACAATAAGGCAAAGGCTCACCGTTCCTGTGACTGCTGGGTGGTGTCCCTGGACAAACTGAGCCTGCCGGTGGTGCCCTCCGGCAGTTCCCGCAATCTGTTACTGATCCTGCACGCCATCCTGCTGCACAACGGGTTGGCCCGGGACCGGTTAAACCTCGTCACCGGGATTGATGCCCCGGAACTGGAGCTGGCCCTCCATTCCCTGGCCCGTGCCGATCTGGTTGAACGCTCCGGGACGCACTGGCAAGTGACGCCGCTGGGTTATCCGGCGGTCCGGCGGGAGCTGCAGTCCCGGGGTTTTCCGGTCGATGATTTCTGACAGGGGTAAGCTATGGGTGACTTTGGACTGAAAAGCGCACTGTCGTCACTGACCTCGGAAGCCTTGCTGGAGGCCCTCGCCCTGGTGGTGGTGGCGTCCCTGGTGATCATGGCGATGCAGACGTTTGTGCCGAAGGTGGCGCACAAGCTGGGCGGCAAGCCGAAGTTGTATCTGCTGGCCTCGGTACCGCTGGTGCGGCTGCTCATCATCATCCTGACCATCATCCTGGTGGTGCCGATTCTGATCGAGCCGTCCTTCGAGAACATGGTGGCCATTTTCGGTGCCCTGGGCCTGGCGCTGGGTTTTGCCTTCAAGGACTACGTCAGCAGCCTGATAGCCGGGATCGTTACCCTCTACGAGATGCCATACCGACCCGGTGACTGGATCGAGATCAATGGCAAGTATGGTGAAGTCCGCTCTATCGGCACCCGCGCGGCGGAGATTGTGACACCGGACGACAACGTGGTGATCATTCCCCACAGCACCCTGTGGGCGGCACTGATCGCTAACGGCAACGACGGCTCCGACAACCTGATGTGCGTGACGGAATTCCACCTGCGTCCGGGCCACGACGTCCGGCGGGTGATGGCGCTCCTGCGGGATGTGGCGTTCACCAGCCCCCTGGTAAAAACCTGGCAACCGATCCTGGTGCATGTCCGTAACAGCGAACACGGCATGCGTTACCTCATCAAGGCTTATCCGCTGGATCCGCGGGATCAGTTCCGCTTTATCTCCGAACTGACCAGCCGCGGCGCCGAGGCGCTTACTGCCGAAGGCCTGCAGTTCACCACCGTGCCCGTTGCGGTGTCCTGACCGGCTGGCCATGGTCAGGGCGGCGGGGTAACTGAAGGGTAACCGAACCCACAAAAAAGCCCCGTAAAAACGGGGCAAGTGACAGTTGCAGCAGTTTCTGGCCGGTATGCCGGCTTACATCAGGGCGTCAACACGGTTGCGAACCTTTGGCTCACTGTTGTACGCGGTGGCGATGGAGTTATAGGTCGGGATGTCCAGTCCGGCGTCCTTGATGACCGTTACCATCTGATCGTTGGCTTCCATCTGCAGCTCCTGGGCTTTTTCCTGGGAGCCCGCCTTTTCGATCTTGGCCATGTACTCGTCGCGAATTTCGGTGATGCCCTGTTGGGCTTCGACGAAGTTGCGCAGCTGTTCGTCATTGAAATTGGTGTCCTGGGTGCCGGCGGCTGAGGGCTCGCTGTAGCCGGAGCCCTGGTCAGCGGGTTTCGGGTTTTGCTGGGCCAGAGCCGGACCGGCAGCAAGCAGGGCCATGGATACGGTCAGGGAAGTAAGAAGTTTGTTCATAACATCTCCTCTTGCTTTGCAATAACGTCGTTCTCTTTCAACGACTGCGAATGTCAGCGATTGCTGTTGGTGGCAGTGACCAAACAAGTACCGTGCCAGTTTGTTGTTTTGTCATTAAATGTCTTGAAAACAGATAGTTAGAAATTTTGTTCAGTTAAGGTTCGGTAATCTGACTTGAGGCAAAATGTCACATGTGGCATTGGTGTGGGACACTTTGTCGGAGTTGCTGCCATGTCTTCGCCCCCATCCCCCTCTGCCGATACCGGTGACTGCGCCGCAGCCACCCCCTCTGCCAAAACCGCTACGCAAACTGCTGGCCACCGTCGCTTGCTGGGCAGGCTCGGGCAGTTGCCGACCTTCCGCTCGCTCCGGCTCACCCTGCTGCTGAGTATTGTGGTGCCGCTGATCATCGCCAGCGGGGTGGCGATCTATCTGGGGCTGGCGGCCGTGGAGCGTAATCTCAACCAGCGGTTGCAGGAGGACCTGGAACTGGTGGCCCGGGCGGTCAGCGGCCCCTTGTCCCAGGCAATGTCGGAGGGCGATGACATCGTCATGGGGGAGTCCCTTGAGTCAATCTTCCGGATTGGTCGTGTCTATGGTGCTTCGGTGTTCGATGCCCGTGGCGAACTGGTGGCGACGCTGGGGGTGGCCGACACCGACGTCACCCGCAGCGAGAGTGCCGGCAAGGCCATTGCCAGCGGCGAGCTCGGGGGTGCGTTCCGGCAGGTCAACGGGGTGTCGGTGTTTTCCCAGTTCACCCCCCTGGTGGCGGATGACGGACGGATCCAGGGGCTGTTGCAGATCACCCGCAAGCGCAGTGATTTCCATCGCCTGCTGGCCTCCAGCCGGATCTGGGCGGTGAGTATCTGGTCGATGCTGTCGGTGCTGGTCATCCTGGTGGTGGTGCTGGGGCACTATGGCACGGTGGGCCGCCACGTGAACCGGCTGCTGGTGATCATGGAGCGGATGACGCCGGGGCGCTGGCGTGTGCTTGAGCCCGCTTCCGGTCCACGGGAATTACGGCAGATCCATGACGGCCTCCATGACATGGGCGAGCGCATGACCCTCGCCGAGCAGGAGATCCGCGCCCGGGTGGAGCGTGAGCGTGACCTGGCCCGCCGCCTGGAATACCAGGAAAAAGTGGCGATGATCGGGCGGGTCGCCGGTGGCGTGGCGCACGAGCTCGGCGCCCCGCTCAATGTCATTCAGGGACGCTCTGCGATTCTTCGTCGCGGTGGCCTGGCTGAGGTCCAGCAACGCCATCTCGACGACATTGACCATCAGGTCAGCCGGATGACCCGGATCATCCAGCAGTTGCTGGACTGCTTCCGCCATGTGCCCGATTCCCGCCGGCCCACCGACCTTGCCGCGGTGCTGCGCGGCCTGCTGAACCGGCTGGGTGACGATGCGCGCTGCTGCGCCACTGCGATCACCACGCAGGGGCTGGCGGTACGGGCGGAGATCGCGGCAGAGCCCACCCGGCTCGAGCTGGCCTGCCTGAATGTGATCCGCAATGCCTGCCAGGCAGCCCGGGGCCGGGTGGAGGTCAGCCTGTGGGAGCACGAGGACTGCTGGGAGGTGTGTGTGGATGATGACGGAGACGGCATTGCCCCGGACCACCGTAACCAGGTCTTCGAGCCGTTTTTCAGTACCCGGCCGGCGGGCGAGGGCACCGGCCTGGGGCTGGCAGTAGTGGGCAGTGTGCTCAAGGAACATGGTGGGCGTGCGGCGGTCAGCGACAGCCCCCTGGGAGGCTGCCGGATGAGTCTTTTCTGGCCCAAAATCGTTAAATCTCAGGAGGATCAGTAATGGCGGCCAGCCCACACATTTTGCTCGTTGAGGATGATGTCAGCCTGCGGACCCTGCTGGCAGAGGAACTGGAGCTTGATGGCTATGGCGTTACCACGGCCGGCAATCTGGCTGAGGCGGTGGCGGCAATAACGCCGGCACTGCCTGACCTGGTGGTGTCTGACCTGCGCCTGCCGGATGGTGACGGCCTGACGTTACTGGCCCGTTTGCAGGCCGCCGGTCATCGTGTGCCGCTGATTATCATCACTGCGTTCGGCACCGTGGACCAGGCGGTTGAGGCGCTCAAGGCCGGTGCCGACGATTTCCTCACCAAGCCGCTGTCGACGGATCATCTGCGGCTGAAGGTGCGCCGCCTGCTTGACCAGGCATCACTGACCAGCGAGCTGGCCCATTATCGTTCCCAGGCACAGGCGGGAGGTTCACTCGGGCTGATCGGTGAAAGCCCGGTGATGCAACGGCTGCGCACCGAAATCCGCCAGGTGGCGCGGAGTTCGGCGGCGGTGCTGATAAACGGTGAGAGCGGCACCGGCAAGGAGCTGGTGGCCCGTGCGATCCACCGGGAAAGCGACCGCCGGCAGCAACCGTTTGTCGCGGTGAACTGTGCGGGTATTCCCCAGGAACTGATGGAAAGCGAGTTCTTCGGCCATGAGGCGGGGGCGTTTACCGGCGCCCGGCAGGCTCGCAACGGGCTGTTCGCCGAGGCCGACGGTGGCACCCTGTTGCTGGACGAGATTGGCGAGATGCCGCTTCCGCTGCAGGCCAAGCTGCTGCGGGTGCTGCAGGAAGGTACGATCAAGCCGGTGGGTTCTGACCAAGAGGAGAGCGTGGATGTTCGTGTGGTGGCGGCTACCCATGTAGACCTGCTGGATGCCGTGGCCAGGGGGGTGTTTCGCGAGGATCTTTACTATCGCCTGGAGACCCTGGCAATTCCGGTGCCGCCCCTGCGGGAGCGCAATGACGATGTGGAATTGCTGGCCATGCACTTTCTGCAGGAAGCGGCCCGGCGTCATGGCCGCGGACCGATGCAGCTGGCGGAGGCGACGCTGGTCACCCTGACCGACTACCCCTTTCCCGGTAACGTGCGGGAGTTGTCCAGCGCCATCGAGCGGGCGGTAACCTTCTGCGAAGGCAGTGTGGTGCAACCTGAACACCTGCCGGCGCGGATACGGCAACGGCAAGCCACAGCAGACACCGCGGCAAGCCCGCGCGCCGGACTTGCGGCGGCGAGTCTGGCAGAATGGCCCACCCTGGAACAACTCCAGAACGATTATGTGGCCCGGGTGATGGCTGCGGTGGACGGCAACAAGCGGCGCGCGGCGGGGATTCTCGGAGTCAACCGCCGTACGCTCTACCGTTGGCTTGAGGCCGGAGGAACGGTGATACGCAAGGGAGTGGGAGTGGGAGAGGGAGAGGTGGAAACCGGTGAGCGCTGATCAGAAGCAGGCCATGCTGTATGGTCTTGGTGCCGTGCTGCTGTGGTCGACGGTGGCGACAGCGTTCAAACTGGCGCTGCGGGAGCTGTCGCCGGTGCAGATGATGGCCATTGCCTGCACGGCATCGGTGGCAGTCATGGCGCTGGTGCTGGTGGTGCAGGGACGCTGGCGGCAGGTGTTTGCCCTTAGTCGCGGCCAGTATATGCAGTCCATGGCGATGGGGATAATCAACCCCTGTCTGTATTACTTCCTGTTATTTGGAGCTTTTGATCGCCTGCCGGCCCAGGAGGCCCAGCCCATAAACTACACCTGGGCATTGGTGCTGGCCTACCTGTCGGTCCCTTTTCTGGGGCAGCGGCTGCATCGGGCAGATATTGTGGCCGGGCTGATCTGTTACAGCGGGGTGGTAGTGATTGCCACCCGAGGCGACGTGCTGGGCCTGGAATTCTCCGATCCGCTCGGGGTTGGTCTCGCCATCGGAAGTACCCTGGTATGGGCGTCCTACTGGATTATTGCAACCCGCGACCGCCGCGATCCGGTGGTGGGGCTGCTGCTGAACTTTCTGTTCGGCCTGCCGGTAATCTGGGCCATCTGCGGCCTGACCGATGGCTTCCGTTTTGACGCCGGCAGCGGGTTTGCCGCCGCGGTGTATGTTGGTGTCTTCGAAATGGGGATAGCGTTCGTGCTCTGGTCCTGGGCGATGAAAAAGGCCGAAAACACTGCGCGGGTGAGCAACCTGATCTTCATCTCGCCTTTCCTGTCACTGGTCTTCATTGCGCTGATTCTCGGTGAGACCATTCTCTCGTCCACCTACATCGGCCTGGTGCTGATTGTCTCGGGGCTCTGGCTGCAGCAGCATGGCAGCCGGCGGGCACTGGCGGAGGCGGCGCAGTGACGGGCTGGCATCTGTACATAATCCGCACAGCGCGGGGCACGCTCTACACCGGCATCACCACGAATGTGGCCCGGCGCTTCGCCGAGCATCAGGCCGGCGCTCCGAAAGGTGCACGGAGCCTGTGGGGCAAGGGGCCGCTGGAGCTGGTGTTCAGCACCCCGGTGGCCGATCGCGCCGAGGCGTCGCGGCTGGAATGGCGGCTCAAACGCTGGTCCCGCGCCCGCAAGGATGCCCTGGTTCGGGGCGAGCTGGATATCTCGCACTTGCAGGGGTGAGCACCGGAATGTCGCGGTGGCGACAGATCACAGTGGCATGTGACGGCGAATGTGTTTACCGGCCGTTTCGATGGCCCGGGTGGCCCGGCTCAGTTGACCGGCATGCACCTGGAACACGTGCCAGAGGCTGTTGTAGATCTCCAGGGTGGTATCGACGCTCTGCTGTTTGGCGGTCTCCGCCAGGCGGGTAGCGTCGTTGAGCAGGATTTCCTGGCTACCCACCTGGATCAGCAGTGGTGGCAGTCCGGACAGGTCACCAAAGACCGGCGAGATCAGTGGATTGCTGCGGGCCTCGTTGCCGCAATAGAGCCGGGCCGCTTTCTCAATCCATTCGGCCTGCAACACCGGTTCGCAGTCGGGCCGGTAAAGCTGGCTGTGGCTCAGGTCGGTCCAGGGTGAAAACACCACCAGCGAGCCGGGCAGCGGCAGATTTTCGTCCCGCAGCTGCATCGCCAGCGCCAGGGTCAGGCCCCCGCCAGCGGAGTCGCCGGCAACGGCAATGGCCGCCGGCGGGAATCCCTCCCCGATCAGGCCGCGGTAGACCGCGAGGGCGTCGTCCAGTGCCGCCGGAAAAACGTGTTCCGGAGCCAGCCGGTAATCCGGGGTGACCACCAGCGCGCCCGATGCCCGGGCCAGGTGGCCGGTGATGCCGCGGTGGGTGGTGGCAGAGCCGATGATATAGCCGCCACCGTGAAGATAGAGAATGACCTGGCCCGAGGGAGCCGTTTGGGCGGAGCCATAACGGGTGCGGGTCACTGGCACGCCGGCGATGCTGTTCTGCTCGAAGTGACAGCCCCGGGGTGGTATGGAGCTGCGGTAGGCCTGGCGTGTCAGAATGCGCTGTACCCGCACCGGCACGGCGGGTGTCAGCAGGGGGCGCACCAACCGTTGCATGGTCTGGCGCAGGGTGGCTTCCAACACGTGTTGCAGCATCTGGGTACTCCGTTCAGGTGGCAGGATAGCGGGAGGCGGCTTTAGTCGCCTGCCGGTGCAGCTGATATGCTAGTCTATAAACCCATTTATGACTTGATTCATGACAGGCGTGTAACTCTACGTGTACTGGAAAACAGATAACATAGACATACCCGACTGGGACAGAAGCTCTTTGATTGCAAAGCTGAAACCCTTCGATCCGTCCGAAGTGCGGGCGCCGGGTGAGGAAGCAACCGCTTACTGTCGGTACTACGGCCTGGATTTGTGGGTGGAGCATCCACAAGTCAGCTACCAGCAGGGTTACCTGGCGGCTGGCGGACATCGGGTGGTGGTTCACTATTACCGCCAGCCGGCATCGACCGGCGGAAGCCAGCGGGGGACCGTGTTTATCATGCACGGGTATTTTGACCACGTAGGGCTCTACAGCCAGTTGATTGACCGCTGCCTGGGCGCCGGCTTTGACGTGCTCGCCTATGACCAGCCGGGCCATGGCCTGTCCAGCGGAACGCCGGCTGCCATCGGCAGCTTCACCGAGTACCAGGCGGTGTTATGCGATGTCATGGCGGGGGCGAAAGGCAAAGTGGCGGGGCCGTGGTATGCGGTGGGGCAGAGCACCGGTGGTGCCATCCTCATCGACTACCTGCTGTCCAACCACCACAACCAGCAGACCTCGGAGTTTCGCCGGGTGGTCTTGCTGGCGCCGCTGGTCCGTCCTGCGGGCTGGCTGGGGGCGAAGGTGCTGCACAGTCTGGTGCGACCCTTTATCACCCGCTGGCGGCGGGTGTTTGGGGAGAACAGCGGTAACTCGCGGTTTCTGCGTTTCCTGCGGGAGCACGATCCGCTGCAGGCCCGTGCGGTTCATGTGGACTGGGTCACAGCATTACGGCAATGGGTGCCTCATATTGAGTCCGCCCGACCGGTGGACTTCCCGGTCACTGTGGTGCAGGGTGAGAAGGACCTCACCGTTGACTGGCAGCACAACCTGCGGATTATCCGCAACAAATTCTCCTCGGTTGAGGAGCTCAGAATTCCGGACGGGCGTCACCATCTGGTGAACGAAGCCCAGGATTTGCAGGCAACGGTGTTCAATACCATTATTGGCACGTTCAGCAACGACCATGCAGGTGCTCTCTCGGAGGCTTGCTGACATTAAAGTGACGATTTGCAGGAGAACAATTGTGAAGAAGACTGTTCTGGCATTCGCAGTGGCCACTGTAGCCCTCAGCGGTTGTATGACGTATGACCCGTATACTGGCGAAGAGAAAACCTCCAGCGCCACCAAAGGCAGCATTATCGGTGCCCTGGGTGGCGCCGCCATCGGTGCGGCTACCTCCAGCAGCAGCGACCGCGGCAAGGGTGCCCTGATTGGCGCCACCGCCGGTGCGGCCGTGGGTGGTGGTATTGGCTACTACATGGACAAGCAGGAAGCCGAGCTGCGTCGCAAGCTCGAAGGTACCGGTGTCCGTGTGGTGCGTAACGGCGATCAGATCGAACTGGTCATGCCGGGCAACATCACCTTTGACACCAACCAGTCTTCCATCAAGCCGTCATTCACCGGCACGCTGGAGTCTGTAAGCCTGGTGCTGAAAGAGTACGACAAGACCATCATCCAGGTTGAAGGCCACACCGACAGCACCGGCGCCGACAGCTACAACCAGCTGCTCAGTGAGCAACGTGCCGGTTCCGTGCGTGACTTCCTGCTCAATCAGGGCATTGCCCCGGCCCGTACCCGTGCCGTGGGTTACGGCGAGCGCTACCCGGTAGCCTCCAACGACACCGCAGCCGGCCGCGAGCAGAACCGCCGCGTTGAGCTGACCCTGGTCCCGATGCAGTAAAAATGCTGATGCAGTAAGAGTGCCGATGCAGTAACAACCGGCCGGAGACTTCCGGCCGCTGAACAAGCCCGCCTACCGGCATTCCGGAGGCGGGCTTTTTTGTTGTGGGTCAGAAATTCATTAAACTTCGCGAAAAATGACCGAATATGGCCCATTATGCATGGAGATCGGGGCTATTTCGCGGAACGTTACCGGGTCCTCAGTCGTTTTACTGGACGACGATGCGAACCCGTGACGACAATAATGAATAGGAGCGAATCCGATGCTGACAAGAATGTTGAGCGCAACCTGTCTCAGTGCTGCCCTGCTGGCGGCGACTCCCGCCCAGGCCGGTTTGTTCGATGGCGTTTTGAATGACGATACCCTGGCAAGCCCGGAGGCCGTGAAAGCGGGTGATGTTGTGCCGGGCCGCTATATCGTGACCCTCGATCCGGCGTTGCCGCACCTACTGGGGCTGGCCGACCTCCGCGCCGGCGTGAACGCCCTGCTGCAGGCGGTGGGCGGGGGCAGCATTGTACACCTGTATCAGTCGGCCATGACCGGCGCCGCGGTTAGCCTCTCCGCGCAGCAGGCGGCCATGCTGTCCTCCTTGCCGGGAGTGCGCGCGATAGAGCCGGATCAGGTGGTGCTGGCAAGTGCTACCCAGACCGGCGCGACCTGGGGGCTGGACCGTTCAGACCAGACGTTCCTGCCGCTCAATGAGGTCTACCAGTATCCGGATAACGCGGGTAGCGGTGCCAATGTCTATATCATCGATACCGGGCTGCGGTCGTCTCACCAGGAGTTTTCCGGCCGGGTAATCGAGGGACGCAACTTTGCGGTCAATGATACCGGCCTGCTGGGGCTGGGCGGCCTGCCGCTGATCGGGTCGCTGCTCAATGTGGGCGGCGAGACCGATCCGGCGGACACCACGGACTGCAACGGCCATGGCACCCATGTGGCGAGCACAGCGGTCGGAACCACCTACGGTGTCGCAAAGGCAGCCTCGGTGGCTGCTGTGCGGGTGCTTGATTGTTCCGGTGCCGGCAGTAACGCCGACGTCATCGCCGGGGTGGACTGGGTGGCGGCCAACCATCGGGCGCCCGCCGTTGCCAATATGTCCCTGGGCGGCGGTGACTCAGAAGCTCTCGATGCCGCAGTCCGGGGTGCTATTGCGGCCGGTGTGACCTTCGTGGTGGCCGCGGGGAACAGCGATGCGGATGCCTGTAACGGCTCCCCCAATCGGGTGCAGGAGGCTATCACGGTGGGAAGTACCACCCGTGAAGATGAGCGCTCGTCGTTCTCCAACTTTGGCTCGTGCCTCGATATTTTCGCGCCGGGTTCCGATATCACCGCGGCCTGGTACCAGAGCGACGCCGAGATCAACACCATCAGTGGCACCTCGATGGCATCGCCCCATGTCGCCGGCGCGGTTGCCCTGCTGCTGGCCAGCGATCCGGGCCTGACCCCGGACCAGGTCGGTCGTGACCTGGATGCCCTGGCCACCGTCAATGTGCTGAGTGGCATCAACGCCGGATCTCCCAACCTGCTGCTGCGCGTTCCCCGGTAACCCGGGTCTGGGTGGAATCGGCCCTCGCTAGTGAGCGCAGGGCATAAAAAAACCGCGGCCAGGCCGCGGTTTTTCAGGTTAACGCAGTGTGTCAGGTGCTCAGAACAGCACCCGGCAGCGGATGGTGCCCTTGACCTGGCGCAGCTTCTCCAGCGCCAGCTCGCCATAGGCCTTGTCCACGTCGATCACCACGTAACCGATGTCTTCCTTGGTTTGCAGGTACTGGCCGCAGATGTTGATGCCGTTCTCGGAGAACACCTGGTTGATCTCGGACATCACCCCCGGCACGTTCTCGTGGATGTGCAGCAGGCGGTGCTGGTTCGGGTGTGACGGCAGCGCAACTTCCGGGAAGTTGACGGAAGACACCGAGGTGCCGTTGTCGCTGTACATCGCCAGCTTCTCGGCCACTTCGCGGCCGATGTTCTCCTGGGCTTCGATAGTGGAGCCGCCCACGTGCGGGGTCAGGATCACGTTATCGAATTCGCGCAGCGGAGAGATGAACTCTTCGTCGTTGGACTTCGGTTCGACCGGGAATACGTCTACCGCCGCACCCAGCAGCTTGCCGCTGCGCAGGGCATCGGCCAGGGCGTCAATGTCCACCACGGTGCCACGGGAGGCGTTCATCAGGATGGAGCCAGGCTTCATCTGGGCGAACTGCTCGGCCTTGAACATGTACTTGGTCGCCGGGGTTTCCGGTACATGCAGGCTCACCACGTCAGCAATGTTCAGCAGCTCCTGCAGGGTGCCCACCTGGGTGGCATTGCCGATCGACAGCTTGGACACCACGTCGTAGAAGTACACGTCCATGCCCAGGCTTTCGGCCAGTACGCTGAACTGGGTGCCGATGTTGCCGTAGCCGATGATGCCCAGCTTCTTGCCACGGATTTCGTAGCTGTTCTTGGCGGACTTCAGCCACTCGCCACGGTGGGCCTTGGCATTCTTCTCGGGTACGCCGCGCAGCAGCAGGATCGCCTGGGCCAGCACCAGCTCCGCGACACTGCGGGTGTTGGAGAATGGTGCGTTGAATACGGCAATACCCCGACGGGTAGCCGCCTGCAGGTCGACCTGGTTGGTACCGATACAGAAACAGCCCACCGCCACCAGTTTGTTGGCGGCTTCAAATACTTTCGCCGTCAGCTGGGTGCGGGAACGGATACCGATGAAGTGCGCGTCGGCAATCTTCTCGATCAGTTCTTCCTCGCCCAGTGAGTGGGTCAGATACTCGATGTTGGTGTAGCCCGCAGCATTCAGGGTATCAATGGCAGATTGATGCACGCCTTCCAGCAGCAGGATCCGGATTTTGCTCTTTTCGAGAGACGTATTTGACATGGGCTTGCTTCCAGACCTTCTCGTCGCGTCGTATGACTGTGAGGTGACCTGTGAGTGCATTCCGTCGTTCATCAACTGCGTCAGCGGTTGGCAGGCTCACAGAACAGGGGCGGTATGATACCATAAACGCAGATTTTCACAGCGCATCAGATTGCCTGGATCAACTGCCCCAATCGACGAGACCCGAGTATCCATGAATTCCGAACAGATCATTGCTTCCCTCAAGGCCCTGGTGAGTGACGGTGCCAGCCCCGGCAAGGTGCTGACCGACCCGGCAGACCTGGAAAACTACGGCAAGGACTGGACCAAGATCTACCCGCCCAAGCCGCTGGCCATCGTGTTGCCCAAGACCACGGAGCAGGTGCAGGCGGTGGTGAAGTTCGCCAATGAGCATCAGGTGGCCCTGGTACCTTCAGGCGGTCGCACCGGCCTGAGTGCCGGCGCGGTGGCGGCCAACGGTGAAGTGGTGGTGGCATTCGATTACATGAACCAGGTCCTCGAGTTCAACGCCAGTGACCGTACGGTGCGCTGCCAGGCGGGTGTGGTGACCGAGCAGTTGCAGAATTTTGCCGAGGAAAACGGGCTTTATTATCCGGTGGACTTTGCCTCTGCCGGTTCCAGCCAGCTTGGCGGCAACCTGTCCACCAACGCCGGTGGTATCAAGGTGATCCGTTACGGCATGAGCCGTGACTGGGTGGCGGGTCTGAAAGTGGTGACCGGCAAGGGCGACGTTCTCGAGCTGAACAAAGACCTGGCCAAGAACAACACCGGGTACGATCTGCGCCACCTGTTCATTGGCGCGGAAGGCACCCTGGGCTTCATTACCGAAGCCACCATGAAGCTGACCCGCAAGCCGGATGATCTCACCGTACTGGTGCTGGGGCTGAATGATCTGACCAACACCATGGACGTGCTCGAAGCATTCCAGAAGAAACTGGACCTGACCGCCTACGAGTTCTTCTCCCACCAGGCCATGGGCCATGTGCTGGCCCACGGCCTGGTCCAGGCACCGTTCGAGACCGAGGCGCCTTACTACGCCCTGCTGGAGTTCGAGGCGGTGTCCGACCAGGTGATGGATGATGCCATGGCACTGTTCGAGCAGTGTGTGGAAAACGGCTGGGTGCTTGACGGTGTGATCAGCCAGAGCGAAACCCAGGCCCGGAACCTGTGGCAGTTGCGGGAGCGGATCTCCGAGTCCATCGCCCCCCGGATTCCCTACAAGAATGACATCTCCGTGGTGGTTTCCAAGGTGCCGGGCTTCCTCCAGGAGATCGATTCGGTGGTCACCGAGCACTATCCGGACTTCGAGATCATCTGGTTCGGCCACATCGGCGACGGCAACCTGCACCTGAACATCCTCAAGCCGGAAGACATGGCGAAGGAGGACTTCTTCGAGAAGTGCCAGCAGGTCAACAAATGGGTGTTCGAGATTGTCGAGCGCTATCAGGGCAGTGTGTCTGCCGAGCACGGTGTTGGCATGACCAAGAAGCCCTACCTGCAGTACACCCGCAGCGAGGCGGAAATTGCCTACCTCAGGGGCATCAAGCAGGTGTTTGATCCCAACGGCATCATGAACCCGGGCAAGATTTTCGATTAGGATTGCGGCGGATGAAAGACCATATCGTAGTGCTTACCGGGGCCGGCATCAGTGCCGAAAGCGGGCTTTCCACTTTCCGTGACAACGGCGGGTTGTGGGAGCAGCACAGCGTTTATGATGTGGCCACCCCCGAAGCCTTCGCCCGTAACCCTGAGCTGGTGCTGCGGTTCTACAATGACCGCCGGCGCCAGCTCGAAACGGCCCAGCCCAACCCCGCCCACCGCCTGCTGGCGGAGCTGGAGCGGCGCTACCGGGTCACCGTCGTGACCCAGAACGTGGACAACCTCCATGAGCGCGGCGGTTCCAGCAACGTGATTCACCTTCATGGCGAACTGACCAAGGCCCGCAGTACCCGTTATCCGGAGCTGGTGTACGACATTGGCTGCAAGCCCATTGAGCTGGGTGATACCTGCGAGCGGGGCGCCCAGTTGCGGCCCCACATCGTGTGGTTCGGTGAGGAAGTGCCATTGCTGGAGGCCGCAGCGGAGGTTGTCCGCACCGCCGACCAGCTGCTGATAGTGGGCACCTCGCTGCAGGTCTACCCGGCCGCAGGCCTGGTGCACGAGGTGGATATCGATGTGCCCATTACCGTGATCGACCCCGGCGAGCCCGCCACCGTGTCCCGCGCCCGGGTCATCCGCAAAGGAGCGGCTGAGGGTGTGGCGGAGTGGGTGGCCAGCCTCGGGCGGTAGCACCTGACCGCGCCTGGCGCGGGG
>Ga0207716_100106_pt1 | contig 89662 bp, 87 predicted proteins | sample TtaePargueraPR_FD_187739 | JGI IMG/M metagenome (GOLD analysis project Ga0207716, IMG submission 187739) | Aerobic enrichment media microbial communities from Bioluminiscent Bay, La Parguera, Puerto Rico - Tt and P2 (5) (SPAdes) | ecosystem: Environmental > Aquatic > Marine > Unclassified ... | reverse complement strand
GGCGTAGCGCTTGCGCATGTCATCCTGTTTTTTCTCATCCCGGCTGAAGATACGGATTTCTTCGATATCGGTATCCAGGAAGCGGTTTAGAACGGCGTTGCCGAAGGAACCGGTGCCGCCAGTGATTAATAACGTTTTCCCAAAAAACATTGAGTTTCTCCAATATTGGTATTGAGGAGAGAACGGAGAGGGTTAGTCGTAGAAAGGAACCCGATTATCAGGGGCTCCTGGATGGGCAGGAATTTTTGCAGGAAGCCGACCAGTTAATTCGATCTCAAACCGCTTATACTCCCATTGACGGTATACCTCTGTACGCAGATGGGACCAAATCCAGCCTACCTTTCCTGCTCTCCAGGCGCCCAGCACGAAGAAGTGATAGCAAAATAGAATTACATAGCGCCCCGGGACTTTCCAGAAGTTACGTTTAAGCCACATTCGCCGCTGAAGAGCATTACCAAATAACATCGGCGAAACTGCAAGGGGCTTATTCTCAAATTGGCTGATGGCTTCAGCCGTTGTGTAACGATTCTGTTTTACTACCCAGTGGTCCAGGCTTGGGCTATCCATATGCTTGATCTCTCCTTCTAACGTAGCCGGAGTGCTCTCGCTGAGCGCATGTTCATTTGCCTGAACGTCACTAAATCGCACCACTCCTGTTTTCCAAAGTCTCACCAATCTGAGAACGCTTGGAAGCCTTTTATCCATGAAATAAAGTCGAATTGGAACCGTGAAACTTTCTTCAGACCCGCTATCAACCTTATCGATTATCTCCTGCTTAAGGCTGTCACTCAGCCTCTCGTCGGGGTCCAACTTCATCGTCCAAGGCGCATTTATTGGAAGCTGTTCCAGCGCGAAATTCCATTGATCACCAAAGCCACGAAAGGGACGCTGAACAACATGAACACCATATTTTAAAGCGATATCTACGGTGGCATCTGCACTGCAACTGTCTACCAAAAATACCTCTTGGGCCCAACCCTGAAGGTTTTCAAGAACAGCCTCCATATTATGGGCTTCGTTCAACGAAATCATAACCACCGCCACCGGTGCAATTCCAGGCTTCCAGCTGGACTCATCTGAAGTCATATACGAAGCAATCCTCCTCATGAACTAGAGTTAATCAATAAAAACGTTCTCTGGCTGGTCCCGCAGCCCCAAAAGCCACTCATAGGTTTCCAGCATATTTTGGGCAGCACCTTGCCAAGTAAACTCTCGTTCCATCCAGGCTCTTCCATTCTGCCCCATCAACTGGAGCCGCTCAGGGGACATACTCATAGCCTTCTTGAGCGCAGCTGCCAAAGGATTCTCACCGATTTCTGGCCACCACCCAGCTCCTTCGCGCTCTAGACCTTCCCACGGAGCACCTTGGCTGACTATTGCCGGAGTACCGCTTGCCAGCGCTTCCGCTACAGTCATACCAAAGTTCTCGGAATGTGTTGGCAAGACGTATAAATCAGCGCTTCGGTAGGCATCAAATTTATCCTCTCCGTAAAGCGGACCCTCGAACACCAATCGCTCAATTCCAAACTCATTGGCCATTTCTTTCAATTGTCGCGCATACTGCCCGTGCTGTTCCGGCCCTACGATCTTTAGATTCCAGTCATGAAACTCATCTTGCAGAATTCGCCAAACTTTCAGAAGAATATCGATCCCTTTAACTGGATGAAGCCTACCTAGGAATAATAAAGTTCTCTCTCTACTAACTTTCGTCTTAGACAATCCTTTATATTTAGGTAGATCAATTCCATTTGGTATGAGAGTCACTGGTTGCCTGAATCCCATTCGACGAATGTCCTCATACTCTGAGTATGCGGTGGCATGAAAACAGGCAGCATGCTTGAGCGATGGGTGCTGTATAATCGGCCAGAATATTTTTTTTACATGAGAACCACTGCCCATAGCCCACTCAGACAAGGTACCTCTGGGCGAAACGACATATGGAACCGACGTCCTTCTTGTCGCCCACCCAGGGTATACATTCGGCATCATCCAAAGACTATGGTTGTGTACAATGTCTACACCACCAGATGCAACTTCGTGATACAACCAACGACGCATTGAAGGCGAGCACCCCAAACGTTTCGGACCAATACCCCGGGGAAACGCTTTGATAAACGAATTACCGCCATCATCACCTGTAAGTGCCAAGGTTGTATTTTGCTTCAATTTTATGAGTTCCTGACACAGACGAGCCACAGAATAGCTTGGACCCGCAGCCTCTACAGCAATATCTGGCATCGTATGGATCAATCTCATAACACCTCACTTTAGATTCTGGTAACCGCACATATCAGCATGCTCCTGACAACCTGTGCGACATAGAGGAAGGGAATCTTAACGAGCGCGGGTAACCGCAAGGGTAGATACAGTGAAGGAGATGCAAGTACACGCTTCTGCGCATTCAAATTCACCAATCTCACGTGGTAGCAGGGCAATGCTGTAGAAAAGGTATGGTATATCGTGCCAATGGTAGCTGGTTTAACTCATTTCCTGAACGCAACTTGCCTGTAAACCCTTGCATATTTCTCAGCGACATTTTTCGCACGAAACCGCAATGCATTCTGGTAACCGGCAGCAACTAGATTTTCCCGATAGGCTGAATCATTAACTATTCTCAACACTCCAGCTCGAATACTACCCGTATCATATGGATTAACTAAGCACGCGGCCTCTTCTGCAACCTCAGTCATTGGTGGTAGATTGCTTGTAAGTACTGGGCGACCAACTGCATTTGCCTCAATAATTGGCAAGCCAAAACCTTCATAGGTAGAGGCGAACATTAAGATATCAGCCTTTGCGTACTGGTCAACCAATGCCTCCCGGTCCAGCCCGACGTAATTCTCATAATCGATTTTGTTTTTTTGGAGAGCATCAACAATCTCAGGTGTTAATTGTCCGACGATTATTAGTTTGCATTGGAGCCCGGAAAGCGCCTCGGCAACCCGAAGGATATTCTTGTTAAGTTTCGTACCAATTTGCAAAATACGTGGACATTCGGCATTGAATACTCTGGCGACCCGCTTAAACTCTTCTGATATAGGGTTGTGAATAACCAAAACCTTATCTGGGCTGCAGCGCACCGCCTTCAACAATGCCTGACGAGTAGCCTCTGAGACTGTGACTACCAAATGACTGCGCCAAACGGGTAGCCAAAACCATAAGAACCACAACGCCAAACGTTTCATTCCTGAGCTGCGTTCGATGGACACGAGATCGTGAATCGTGAGCACTGTGCGACGGCGGTCAAGAAAATAGGTCAGGTAGTGGGTATCTCCGGTTACATGATTTACGTCACCCTGTGCTTTGCGCGCTGCCCAAGCATCTCGCAACCTTGGCAAAAAACCGGATGATGAGTTGCGACACACCCACTCGACAGAATGATGATCACTCGAAAGAGCGCTGCGAACACTCTTGTATACACGCTCAATGCTAAATACATTAGGGCGTGGGTCCCGCATGAAATAAACAATACTTAATTGCATGAGCTCACACCTGCATCAAACTAAAGACAACTTATCATCATTCGTGGAGCAAGACTGCCGATACTCGGTCAGCAAAACTCCCTCAATAATCGATGCGGCAACCGATATGTCGTGCTCTTTGGCGATCTCTTTACTTGCAATCTGCATGCGCCCTCGGGTATCAGGTTGTGAAAACAACTTCTGCATTGCAGAGGCTAGTGCATTGACATCTCCTGGAGGATAGATCAACGCATTGACATTGGGACGAGCCAACACCGTTTCTCCAATACAGCCGATTCGCTCTGCAACTATCAAAGCAAGTCCGGCTGCAGCGGCTTCCGTCGCGATTAACCCGTAGGCCTCCTTTTCAGAGGAGAATATGAATGTGTCAGATTGCTGCAAAGTCGCGGGCATGTCTCCCTGATTCACAAATCCTGACAATTCTATGTGACAGGAGGGAGGGAGTTCACTGATTAAGGTCTCTATCTCTCCGCGAAGTGGGCCATCACCTATCATAATAGCGTACACATCATGGTTAATTTTTTCGGACAATACTTTTAATGCATTTATGAAATCCATCGGTCTTTTAAGGGATACAAACTTTCCAGCCCAAGCAAAATCATACTTTCTCCTTCGGTTACAACCCGAAAAGTGGTTAGACCACCTTGAATAGTCGATAGCGAATGGGACACGATAAATATCATTTCGCTTTACGCCAAATTGCATCAAGTATTCAACATTGGACTCACTAGTAGAGAAAAAGCAATTTACTGTCTTGAAGAATTTCGAAACTAATATTTTCTTTAATAGTTTTTTAAAAACATTTCTTTGATTAAGGGCATTGGAATCACTGGTGTATAGAATGCCACAACGTTTCTTAAAGGCCCAACGTAGGGCAACCCAATTCATCCTGCTTCCGTAACCATAAAGCAAAATGAAATCAGGATTAAGTTGATTAAGTGCTTTCCTGAGGTTAGATGAATATCGCCGCCAAAAACCTAGTTTTCCGAGGGCAAGCCCAGGCTCCAAGACAGTATACTGGTATCCTTCTAGCAGGGGGATATCCCACGAAAGCGATACGCCGAAACCTTGATCATAGTATGCGGTTGCTCCAGAGTCGCTGAGGAAAATGACGTGAAGATCAATTTCATTTCGGGTCGCCAGTTCTCTGTACAAAGGCGCGTAATACTGTATAGGATGGGTTATCAGGACCACCAATTTTGGCTTCACCCTACACCACTCCTTTTTTTGAATTGCCATTTATTTACCAACTAAAGTCCTAACATGCGATAAAATTTCTTGTGCGCGAGCTGGTACAGAATAGGCAGGTACAGCTCTATTATGCGCCGAAAGCGCAATTTCTCGACGCTCTTGCTCTCGTGGCAAGAAGTACCGAATTTTATCTACTAGCTCGGCCGTATCTGCCCAAAAAACGCACTCTTTGCCCTCGTCGTAAACTTTTTCTGCGAAAGCTGTCCGCTTGTGAAGGAAAAACGTGCCGGCGGCAGGTAGCTCATAAGTACGCGTCGTATCTTGATCACCAGGCTGCTGCCTTCCCGCGATGGTGACGTCAGTATGCACCGGCGCAATAACAATTTTGGCACGCCGAACAAATTCACCATATGCTCTGCCGTGGAGCGCGCCCGGGAACTGCCAATGTCTTGGTAAGTTATTTCGATGTTCGGCCCAACCGGGACCAGCTAAGGCAACCGAAATTTCCGAATCTGGCAGTAGACGACCGACCTCCGCCATTAGTTCCCCATACTGACGTCGCCAGCTAGCGGCAATCACTACGTCAAGGTCCTGTAATTCAGGAGTGTACTCCCACAAGTGGACGTCTGGATCGTATCCATGAGGCACACACACACAATGGTTTGTGTAACCATAAGTGTTCCTCCAATGGTCAGGATGATGTGGTTTGGTTGAGATCACCAGATCATACTGGCCCATGGACTTTCGCAAACTTTCTCCGTGCGCATGAGGCGAAGCATCTGGAAACACATTGATAGTATTGATACCCATGGAACGGATTGATGATATTGCGAGAGAAGACACCAAGCTTCCCTTATATACGATCACAGCGTCAGGCTTAAACTCTCTGCACCTTCTGAGAATTTCGGCAGCCAGCTCACGTTGATAAACCGGTTTAAGCAGCCTGTTCATGCCTCTTATGAATAGGTTTCGCCCCTTCGGTTGATAGTGGTCTTCACCGATGTCGTCTAACTCTACGCTTGTAGTGACAGACAAGGCGTCACGTAACGATCGCGCTGAAGAACCGTTCCAAGTGTGTCCTATAAAGAGCAATTTAAGCTTATCTGTCATATGAGGATCCCTTTTGTCGGACAACCTGTTGAACCTGCCCGAACTCTAGAAACCTCGGCAAGATTCACACGCCCAATGTCGCTCGAATCGGAGTCTGAGGCGCTCGTTGCCCATCTGAGGTGAGTGATTGGATTCATTTCTTGGTGGCACTTTCACATGACCTTAACGAGGTATGCCGTACTCCCAATAAATTTGCCGTTTTAACCAAAATCCAGATGAAAATAGTTAGGAAAAAAATGGAGGTATACGCGTACACCACGTGCTTCTCATCAAACCGAAGCGTCCAGTAAAAGGCTATGAAACATAATGCTTGATGGCCAAAGCCACCACCGAAGCTGTATGCCCACTTTTGTGCAAATGCGAGCAAGGAGCCGAATGAAACTGCTCCGAGAACAACTCCAATCCACCAGCCCCCAAGATAAAGTTCTGTGACAAATCCAGAAGCGGTTGCCGAGCGGATTTCAGATAGAGGACCCGAAATGCCAAGTATCCGAGCTGTGTGCATTGCCCCGGGTTGCATGACGGGCTTTCCGGGCCAAAGAAAGCGTGGTACGACGCTTGCGGGGATCAAGCCAAACACTTCTGCAGGTTCATGCCCATAATTATCTGCAAGGGATACAGTAATAGTATGAGCCGTCGTCATGTTGATCCTCGAACTAATGTCGTCGAGTGCTTCCACGATTCGAGCATGTTGGAGGTTGCCTGCAAAACTCGCAATCAAAACTTGGGTCGGGATGTCTAAGTCCCCGGTACTTCTCCAGGAAAGCTCGCGAACGTTGTGAACATACAACTGGGAAATAGCGAGAACTAGCGCCGCAGCGCAGACGGCTGCAAACCGTGCTGTGAAATTGCGAAAGTTAATCCAATAGAGAATACCTGCAGGTACGAAAGGGAAGAAAATCTCCTCTTTCATACCACTATCAAGAGCAAGCAATGACATGGGAGCTCCCAGAAGACCTGCAATGATCACTTGTGGTATTCCGGACCTCTTTCTCGCTGCTATAAAGTATATTGATGCGATGCCTGCAACGAAAAGCAAAGATGCAATTTGATCTAGCGCCCCGAAAGATATTCCTACAACTCTTTGAAGAACATCAACGCCAAATGCAGCCCCATACACCAAAAGCGAAATTTTCATGGGTACAGCTCGTGCACCTCGAACGAACGAATAACGTTCAACATATGGCCCTACCGTCACACGCCAACTGCAGGCTATGATCAACAACCCTATTACGGTGATCAGTTCGCCCTTCAAAACCCAATCGAAAGCAGGATCTGGGAGAAGGACATTGCTATATCTGTATACATTCTCTAGACGAGTCCCGTAACTGAGTGCATCCAACAATGCTTGAACCCTGAAAGCAGAACCGACGAGCAATAAAGCGGCACCGAAAGAGCCATACTTGGCACCTCCCCACCTTCCCAGTTTCCAGAATAGCAGCAAAGCCGCAGCGCCTGCTAAGTGCACCAAAGCTAAACAGACTTGGTCTGAGACGCCAACCCTCGATAACAGAAGTGCCAAGATGACAACAACGGCGTACACAGAGCCGACAATTAGTAAGGCCTTAGCTCCATGCAGAATTGTAAAGGAAATTGGCCGGGAGTAAGGAGCATAAACTGAACGCATGCAATCACGCCGGTTCATAAATTCTTCGGTGCACAGCATTCATATATTTATGCTCTGCTTTCCGCGACAACAATCCAGATAGTGCGAGCTCGATTCCGAAGCGAACCGGAACCGCAATTACAGCTCCTTGCAATCCATAGTACATCGCAGCAGGAACTAACACAGAGATGCCAATCAATGATCCGGAAACGGTAAGTGCGAGAACATATTGGGTGGCGTCAAATGCGTAACAGAATCTGGTAAAAACTGACGAAATACATAAAAGTGCATAGCCAAGGGCGATCCAAGGCATTAGTTCAGTAGCTGATCGGTATTCTTTTGACAGAAAAAGATATCCAGCAAGATCATTCAGAAAAAAGAAAGCAACTACACCGATAATTGCGAAGAACACGCTTATAACAAGCATACGCCTTTTTGCAATTTCGATTTCCTCCGTCGCGCCATCAGAAATCGCATTCTGCAGTATCGGTCGCAGAGTCTGCTCAATTATTGCTGAAAGCATTAGAAACGGCCGGCTCGCGAGTCCGTATGCAGCCGCGTAAAGACCAACCTCAGGCAAGGACAAAATTCCGGCAATGATGTAGCGATCACCCATTCCACTGAGCCAACCAAAAACCGCAAGTGGCGCAAGTGGCAGAGCGTATAGTTTTATGGTCTTCGACAATTCAGTCCTAGCTTTTGCATCCACAGGGACGAAGGCACTTGGGTCAGGTAATTGGCCCTCCAGTGGCACCAGTTTTCTTACGCCGAAAAGAACGAAGCCTGAGCCAACGATATAGCCCAGTAGCGCGGCGTCTGCGTTAAAACCAAATAACCACGAAGCAGCGATTGCTACTAATGGCCTGGACCAAGCATTCGCTGTTTGAATAATTGCTGCTGCACGTTGTCGACGGGCAGCATTAAGGAAGGCCTGCTCAAAGGCCAAAAGGGCGTCAACCACAAACAGAGCACCAATCAAGATTCCTATATGCCAGGCTTGATCACTAAATACTGAAAAAACACTGCCACCAAGGGAAATCAATAAGGCGGACCCGACTACAAGGCTTAGAATTAGATTTCGTGCCGTTTGGCGCAATATCCACAGACGCTCAGCCCTGCTCCATTCTGGGTAAAAGCGCATTACTGCCTGGAGACGGGGAGTCGACACCAAGCCAAGCGCTAAGGCAGCAGCGCCAACCATTAATGTTAAGCGGCCAAACTCTTCAGGTGAGAGCAACTCAGTCATAATACGAATAGAAATTAATGTTGCGGCCACGCTGAGCAACTGACCGAGAGCGACCCATCCTCCTTCACGAAGTATTCGGTGAACACTAAAGCCATTCATACAATGGAGGGTTCTATCATTTGGTGAATGTATACGAACTTTGCTCTTAGCGTGCAAGTTGGCATGAGTAAGTTATAAAGGAACGTAAGCAGCCAAGTTATCCGTGTTGCTCGTCCAGAACAAATAGTTCTAAGGGCCTCAGGACCGCACACCACTTACCCGTCTCCAGACTGGTAGGAGTAGTTGTAGTAGCCATAGCCATAAGCGGAAGCCTTTTTGACTATCGCATTGAAAACAACCCCCTTTACATCAACGCCATTCTGCTCAAAACGGCGTTTGGTGAGTTCGATCTCTTTTACGGAGTTCATCCCGAACCTTGTTACCAGCATGGTGGTACCGGCATGCTTGCCGACTACGGCAGCATCGGTCACGGCCAGGATTGGCGGGGTGTCGATGATAACGAGGTCATATTTAAAAGAGATTCCCGCCACGAACTCATCAAACCGTTTGCTCATCAACAGTTCAGAGGGGTTCGGAGGAATGGTTCCTCGGGAGATGAAGTCGAGGCCCTCCAGGTCCGAGTGCTGAACAACGTCGTCATAGGTGGCCTTTCCCGCAAGTAGGTCGGAAAGACCTTTTTCGTTACGCACCCGGAAAACGTCGTGGGAAAAACCCCTACGCATATCGCCATCAACCAGCAATACTCTCTGGTCTGCCATGGCCATCACGGCGGCGAGGTTGACGGAGACAAATGTTTTACCGACTTCCGGACTCGGTCCGGAGATCATGAGAACGTTGTTTTTCGCGTCCATCATTCCGAAATGAAGGCTCGTGCGCAGGCTCCGGAGGGACTCAATCGCCAGATCAGCTGGATTGGCGACGGCCAACAGGCCGGAGGTCCGGTCCCGATTGCGCATCCGGACCTTATTCTGCTTTTTGGCCAGTTCGGACTGGGTTTCCGAGAGGGGGATGCTTGCGTAGACCGGTAATCCGATCTTCTCGATGTCTTCCGGGTTTTCGACCCCCCGATTCAGAGCGGAACGGAGCAGGACGATGCCCACACCAACCATGCCACCCAGCAATAGCGCTACCATTGCTATCATGGAACGCTTCGGCTTTACCGGCGCAGCGGTGTTTACGGCGGCCTCATCCACTACCCGGACGTTGCCAACGGTACCAGCCCGGGCAATATCCAGTTGCTGGATATTGGAGAGCATTTGCAGGTAGATCTCGTTGCCCACCTCTACGTCACGGCGAAGTCTGACCAATTCCTGCTGGGTTTCAGGCAAGGCGCCGATTTTTCGATCAAGCTCGGCCCGCCGCTGTTTGAGTTCGGCCATCTGCGAGGCCCAAGCTTTGTAGCGCGGGTGTGTCGGTTGGAAGCGCTGCTCGATCTCCGCACGCTGGATTTCCAGCTCGGAAATCCGGGTTTCCAGCTCCACGATCTGCTGGAGCAAGGTGCTGCCTTCAGCGGTAATATCGATTGTTTCTGCGGTTACCTGGTACTCGTTCAGTTTCTGCTCAGCGGCCTCCAGCTCTTTCTTGACCTCTGGCAGCTGACTACGCAAAAACTCCAGGGACTGGGCAGCCTCTGCGCTGCTACGCTCGACGTTCTGGCGAACGTAATTCTTGCCCACTTCATCCAGGACATGCGTAGCCATCTCCGGGTTCTGGTGCTCGTATCTCAAGGCAATGATGCCTGAGCCCCTGCCTTGTTCACTGGCGCTGATGCCGCTTTGTAACCCACTGGTGGCGCTGTAGTGCGAACGCTTTGTAACGTTGAAGAGGGTTCCGGGCCTGGCGACAAGGTCAGTCACCATCAGCGAATAGCGTCCATTCTCGGCCGGTTCATTTGCCTGCCCCTTCAAGACAGGCTGCATTTCCTCATCCAGAAGCTCCCAGCCACTCTCCGATGCTCTCAGCAGAAAACTTCCCGTGTTGCCGGGAACTTCCATTCGCGTGATCTTGAGCTTCTCTCCGCCCCACGCATATTCCTCGCCCCATAATGGCTCTGCCAGCTCACCTGGCCCACCATTGAAGCGTCTCGCAATAGCCTCACCAACTACCGGAAAGTAGTGCGGCGTGACCACGTTATCGAGGTTGAGGTTGTCGACTACGTTGCCGAGCACGCGCCGACTCTTGATCAGCTGGATTTCAGTTTCGGCATTGGACGGCGATTCGAGAAGGCCGGACAGGTCTTCCATACCGGGAAGCGCCCCCTGCTTTTCCTCCACCTGAATGAGGGAATTAGCCTGGTAGATCGGAGGCTGGAGCAAGGCATAGAACACGCCGATGGCGGTGAATAGTACGGTTACGGCGGCAATCAGCCATTTGCCGTCCCACAGGGTGCCGATCAGCGCCAGCAGGTCGATTTCGTCGTCTTGCGGGGCGCTGTTATAGCCTGGGTTGGTAGAAAGGTTGCCGGTCGGGCTGGATGCGGAGGTGTCGGTCATGTAATTCAGTTACCCAGGTATTTAAGCCAGCTTGCGGTGGCTTGGTCTATCAGTTTGTAGGCGTGTTCGAAGGCCGGGCGCTGTTGTCGGTAGGGGTCCGGTACCGGCTGGTTATTCTGCCATTTCCCCAGCAGGAACGCGCGGCCGCGGATTTGCGGGGCGATTTCGTGCAGGCGCTTCAGGTGGCCCTCTTCCATGGCCAGTATCAGGTCGGCACCGGCCAGCATCTGTTGTGTCACTTGCCGGGCCCGGTGGCCACTGGCGTCTATGCCCTGCTCTTGCAGCAGTTCCTGCGCGGTGGCGTCTGCCGGTTTGTCTACCAGTGCACCGATGCCGGCGGAGTGTACCTGTTTGCCGCTGTGTTCAGGCAGGCGCGCCCGCAGCAGGTATTCGGCCATGGGGCTGCGGCAGATGTTGCCTACGCATACGATGAGGATGTTGTTGAACATCGGGATTCGTTTAGTCGGTCAGTTCACGTTCGGTGATGGAGCCGTAGTACACCATCTGCACCGTTGGCAGGATCTGCGTGATCAAACGGTTCCAGCGGGCGATGGGCGCAGCAGTTACGTAGACGATGTCCCGCGGTTGCAGGATGAACTGGTCAGCCAGCACCAGGGCGGTGGCGTTGCGGGCGTGCAGCTGGAACACTTCGGCGATCTTGCCGGATTCATCCGGCGCCTTGCGGACGACGAACACGCCACTGGCATCGGCGGTGGCCTGGGCGAAGCCGCCGGCATCGGCGAGGGCTTCGGCCAACGTGATATCGGAGCGGCCGATGTTGAGGCTGGTGGGTTTACCCACTTCGCCGAGCACAAAGATTTTGGCGGCGTCGTTACGAGCCACGTGGATGATGTCGTTGGGGCGCAGCAGGAGGTTTTCCCGAGTGTCGCCCTGGCGGTACAAGTCCCGCAGGGAGTAGCGCTTGGTTTCGCCGTTGCGGGTAAGAGTGACGTTGGTCCAGTCCGCCGCTTCGGTCAGGCCGCCAGCATTACTGACCGCTTCCAGCAGGGTGAGCGGTACGTTGGTGATGGGCTGGGTGCCGGGTTGTTTCAGTTCGCCGGTGAGGTACACCCGCTTGGAGCGGAACGAGGCGACGGTGACGTCTACCTGGGGTGTGGCGATGTACTTGGCGAGTTCTTTACGCAGGATGTCGCGGATTTCGGTGACTTTCAGGCCGGCGACTTTTACTTCGCCCACGTAGGGGTAAAAGATGGTGCCATCACTATGTACCCAGTTACCCGCTTCAGACGGGCTGCGGTCTGAGCCTGCGGGGATGGTGAGTTCCGGGTGATCCCATACGGTGATGTTGAGGATATCGCCCCGGTTTACCGTGTAGTCGTAATCCTGGATTTCCATTTCCAGCTGGTGGTTGAACACCGGTGTGGTTTCCGGTTTGGCCATCCGCTCCCGGAGAAGCTTGGGGGTAATGGCGTAGATATCGACCATTTTCTCCAGGTCAATGCTGTCATCTTCTTCCTGATTAAAGGGAATATGCGCGCCGGGAATAACTGCGCAGCCGGACAGGCTGAGGATAACGAGCAAAGAGAATAGAGCTTTCATCCGGTTCTGGTTTCCGTGCTTACTTCAAAGTTGCATCGCCATGGGGCGATCCAGGGAATGATACGGGATTTTCTTGGGGGGGTAGGATAACAACAAGGGCTGGCAATGCCAGCCCTTGTCAGGCGACATGCCGATCAGGCAGTGCCGGTACCACCTGTTGCGCCGGTGGCGCCGGTGGGTTCTGTCGGCTCTTCAGTTTCTACCGCTTGCTGGATTTCTTCCTGGGCGACGGCATCTTCCGCAGCCTGGGCTTCGATTTCGGCGGTGGTCGGTGCGACCGGCACAGAGGCTGTAACTACGGAGTCGGTAGTGGCCGTCTTCAGTTCGTTAAGGGCCAGACCGTTGGTGTCGGTATCAACTGCTTCCTTGACGTCTACCACGTCCAGATTGTTGACGAGGGCACCGAACGCGGCGGTGGTGTCACCGTTGGCGTTGGCTTCGGCGGCCGGTACCAGGGTAGCGATTTGCTCAGACAGCACCTGGTTGATCAGGTGGAGCTTCGCAGCTGTTCTTTGTTCCTGGCTGGTCGCTGCGCTGTCTTTGGCCGCAATCGGATCAAAGGTGGTCAGGTCGAGGCCGTCAACACCGAGCTCGGTAGCCAGCTCTGCGGATGCCGCAGCTTTCAGTTCGGCCAGAGTCGCTGTGGAGCCGGTCGCCAGGGCGCTTTCGACTTTCATCTGGATCACGGTGCTGAAGCCGCTGATGGCCTGACTACCGGCAGGCGCCAGGAACTTCAGATTGGGATCGGCCGGGAGACCGGTGTCCAGGTCAATGGTGTTTGCGTTGGCTTGCAGTACCAGCGGGGTCAGCAGCTGGGCGTCGGTCAGGCCTTCCAGATTGAACTTGCCACCTTCAACCGTGGTTGCCGTCGGCTCACCGGTATCACACTGCTTGTTCAGGTTCTCATCCACGCAAACGGTAGCACCTACCAGGTAGCCGTCGTAGGCGAAGCCTTCAGTGGTTCCGGTGGGTGTTTCTACAACCGGCGGCGGGGTGGTGCTGCCGTCGTTATCGGAGCAACCGACGATGGCCATCATCGGGGCCAGAATGGCGGTGGCGATCAGTTTGCGCTTGAAGGATCCGTTATTCGTCTGGGTCATGGTTAGCCTCTAATCTCCTGAATGAGCTTTTTGCACGTTTTTGATTTTGCTTGTTGGTTTTGGCTGCGCCACCCGGATGCTGCGGCGCCCTGACGCTGGTGGCCGGTTAGGGCCGGTTGTGGTTCTCACTATAGGTACTGCATGTTAAAACGCAATGAAATCGTAGCCTTGGGTAGAGCGGGGACAGACCGGAGGTCTGTCCCCTCGGCCCCCTGCTATCGGTTCGGCAGCCGCCCGCGGTTGAGGTACAGGTACTGAATCGGGTTGGCGGACCTTACGATGGCAGCACCTCCGAAGGCGGTGAGGTTCTGGTCTTCGTTGATGCGGGTCTGCACGCTGTAGTTCCAGTCGGCGTTGCCACGGATCTGGGCGTAGCGGAACTGTCGGGTTTTTGTTGGCGTGAGCGGGATGACCCAGCCCAGGCTGATGAATTCGGCGTCGGTGTTCTTGTAGGACAGCGTGAGGGCGTAATCGCCGAACCAGAAGCGGCTGTCGACCCGGAAGCCGGTGTCTTCGGCGAAAAACTGGCCGCCGTAGACGTTAAACTGGGTGTCCAGCTGCGGATTGTAGTAGCTGTAGCGGGCCAGCATCTGGTCGCGCTCGACGTTGTCGTAGTCGCTATGGCGGAAGGTGCCGCCCAGGTAACCCAGGCTGTGACGGCCATCAGGGGTCAGCAACAACGTCTCGTTCAGCAGGCCATCCCAGTCCACCGCGTAGCGACCCGCATGGAAGCTTGTGTAAAGCTGAGGGTGCAGCTTGAAGGTTTGCTGCACTTCCGCCTCGATCAGGTCGGTACGCTGGCGATCGTTGTAGAACACCCCGCCCTTCTCGAAGTCTTCGGTGGCGTAGATTTCCGCGTTGTAAGTGGCGGACGCCAGGGCGCCAGTCCACAGGGAAATGGCGGTTTCAGCACTGACGCCCACGGAGGCATCCCACACACCGTATTCGGTGGCGACGCCGGAGCTGATGGTGGGGCTCAGGGTGATCCGCGGCTTCCAGGTGGGCCCGTAGCTGCCTTCAAAGTCCCATTGGCGGGACTCACTGAAGATGGTGGCCGGGGCGAATCGGGAGGTGATGGCGTAGGGTGCGGCGGTTTCTTCGCGCTCTTTTTTTCCGCCGTTATTCGTACGGTCCTCTGCGCCGCTGTCAATTCCAGCAGGCTCGTTTACTCCACCCTCGTTCAGAACAACCGTGCGTTCGACGACTGGAATGTTCTGGTTTAGCAGGGTAAGTTTCGCGATTGAGTGTATACCGGCGGCGGCGCGGACTCGCTTTGCCACATCGGCGATGGCGTCCCGCTCATCGCGAACGTAAATGTTGTTTTCCCACTGGACGTGGAGGGTGTTGCCTTCACTGGCTACAGAAACGCGGTCGTAGCCGGCGGTGACGAGTTGTTGGCCGAGGGTATGAGCGGCGGCTTTGCCGAGGTCTACGACGTTTGCAGGAGTTCGTGCTGCAAAGGAGCTTTCCACCGGGGCTGATAACGCTGCGGATTCAACAGGCTTGGGCTGCAGGCGTTGCTTGGAAGGTGCGTTGCCAAAGGGCAAGGACACGCCCACTAAGAAGAAATTGCGACCGTTGTCCGAATCACCCTCGTCGTAGGCCAATAACTTGGCCTTTACTTGCAGCCCGTACGGCAGCCAACCTTGGGGCGATGATGCGCCAACACCCAGGCGCACGTCCTGGCTGTCGTGCTCCGCCATCAGGTTGAGCCAAGGCAGTGGGCGATAGGATACGGCACCAAATGCGCCATCCAGATAGCGGGGTTGTGTTTTCGGGTCGCCATAACCGAGCGCCAGCTCTACGGGACCTAAAGTTTTGCCAGCCACTAAGTAGACCGACTCAAAGTCGTCCGTCTCGCCACCCAGATCCTGGACACCAGCTGCGAGGGTAAACCAGTCCTCGGGAATGAAGGGGGCCTGGATTTTGAGGTTGGCGGAAAGATCCCGGATACCGCAATCAGACTCTGTATAGCCGTTGCAGTGCGTCTTTTCCCAGGTCAGCCGCCCACCTACTTCAACATTCGGGAAGATACCGAAGGTACCGCTGACATTGTTGTAGTACCCATATCCGTCACTACTATCCCGGGTATTAAGGGCCTGATCCGAATACTGGACATCCGCCTGGCCACGGGAAAGGACTGTCGCGGACGGCACGTTAAGAAAGCCGCTGTAACCGGGAAATGCCAGATCGCGCTGGGTTGCATGAGCAAGGCCTGACAGGAAAGCTCCGGCCAACCCCGCCAGAATAACCGGCTTCAGGCACGCTACCGCCCCACCGACCAGGGTCCAGTGTTTTGAGGTCATATCAATCGTCTGTGTCTGAAAGGCAAAGCCAAGGCGGGAGCGTTGAGGCCCCGACTGAGTCCCTGTCAGGAGTTTTTATGGTTTTGGCGGGCGCTTTCGGGGACTGACCTTGGGTCTGCCCCATTCTGTTCCTAGCCTCTCCACCAATATTTGTAGAGTTTTGCAAATTTGTGACGCGATTCTACGCGAGAACGGATTACAGACAAGTGACAAACGGTGAGATTGGCCTAAGTGACTGTCACTGCTGCGTAAAAAATTGTGAAATGGTTGCTTTGCGAACAGGTAGGATACTTCGTTGACAGAGGGACAGACCGGAGGTCAGTCCCCGGAATGCTCCCCACCTTTCAGGATCTCGCATATTTTTAAATCCAGTTCTTCGTCTATGTCGAATGATCTGGACCGTGGCATCACCGAAGCTCGCAACTCCTCTGTGAACAGGGTGCCTTGCTCCAGCAATACACTTGTCGGGGCAACGTATACAGCGCCGTTCAGACGATACTCCTTCTGGTAATCCTGGGACCGCTTGCCTGTCACATCGATACCATTGAATCTGGCGTTTTCTCCGATTACGCCAACCCAGGCGCTGGGGTGATCCACTTCGCAAACGGTAACCACCGTGTGTGCCCCCCCGTCCTCGCGGAATGTCTTTACGGCCGCCCTGATATCCGCAGCGTTTCTGAGGGGCGAGGTAGGCTGGAGCAATATCAGGGTTTTAGGCTTCCGCCCTGCTCGCTGGTCAGCGCAGATTGCATCAATCAATGTGTCGGTGGTGGTAGCGGTATCCGTTGCCAGCGCATCGGGTCGTGTGTGGGCGATCACACCTCTGGACTCATACTGACGTGCGAGGGCGAGTATTTCCCCATCGTCACTGCTGACCATGATGCGGGCTTCCAGGCCCGCTTCCATCGCAGCTTCTATGGTCCAGCAGATGAGGGGCTTCCCGGCCAGCGGCAATATGTTCTTGCGAGGCAACCGCTTACTTCCGCCCCGGGCCGGAATTACGACAAGGATGTCGCCGAGCTCAGTCATTGAGCAGGCCCCGCACTCTGGTTTGCGCTTTATGGAAGTCATCCATACGCCCGATATCGAGCCAATATTCGTGGATGGGGAACATATTAACCGGCTTGTCTTTCTCGATCTGCTGTTCGAGCAAGGTTGGCATATCGATCCGGGTACCGGGTATCACGCTTTTCACCAGTTCCGGTGCGAGCAGGTAGATACCCGCGTTGATGAAAAACCGCTGCACCGGTTTTTCAACCATGGAGCGGATCCGGGTGCCTTCGCTGGTGATGACTCCGTAGGGCACCTGATGCTCGTATTCACGTACGCACATGGTGGCGAGACTGCCGTGAGATTCGTGGAACTCCAGGAAGCTGTGCAGGTTCAGTGACGTCAACAGGTCCCCGTTCATCATGAACATCGGTTCGTTAATTTCATCATGCGGCAATAAACCCAGCGCCCCGCCGGTGCCCAGTGGCTCCTCCTCGTGGACGTACTGGATGGTCACCCCCCACTTATCACCATTGCCGAAATACTCACGGATAACTTCCGGCATGTAGTGGGTGGAGATATAAAAGCGGTGAAAACCCGCCTCGACGAAATTGAGCAGGATCTGCTCCAGAATCGGCTTATCACCCACTCTCAGCATGGGTTTGGGGCAATTGTTGGTCAACGGGCGCAAGCGGGTACCGAACCCTCCCGCCATCAGGAAAACCGGGTTATCGTGGCGGTGCTTGTTCAGCAGGTCGTGAAGGTTCTCCAAGCCAACCAGCCGGCCCTGGCTGTCCACCACCGGCATCTGCAGTAACTCATACTGTTCCATGACCGCCAGAATGCGGCTTTCGGTCCAGCTTTGCTCCGCCGTGCGCGGATTGGCATTCATGACTTCGCTGACCGGTGTTGCCAGGGACATATGCTTCAGCAACGCCCGACGCACATCACCATCGGTCAAGGTGCCCTGTAACCGCCCCTCGTCATCCACAACCAGAGCAATGCGCAGGGCCGCTTTGTCCAGCACCTCAATGGCACTCTCGAGGGTAACGTTGCCTTTAACAAGGGCATTACGCCATGACTTCATCGTTTGCTCCGTCTTTAAAGGGAGTTCAACTAGAAAGCTTCCGCGGCAGGAAGGTTATAAAAGGATTTCTTCAGAATTCTGTCCAGCGGGTATTCGGCCAGTACTTTGGCTACCGCTACACTGGCACCGCCATTGCCGTAGGGGTTCTCGACAGACGCCAGGGTTTGCTGGAATTGCGGAGAATAAAGGTGTTTGAGTGCCTTGCTGATCGCCTGCCTCGTGGGCTCGCAGTCGATCACACTCCCGGCCTGAAGACGCCCCTTTTGCCGGTCGCCAATATTAATGGTGCCAATACCGAAAGAAGGTGCCTCTGCCAAACCGCTGGAGGAGTTGCCCACCACTGCGTCCACCTGGGCCAGGCAGGAAAAATACCGTAACTGCCCCAGCGAAGTGAACACCCGGGCGTTCGGATGGCTATCCACGAAGGCCTGCACCATGGCACTCAATTCGCGGCCACCGGTATCAGCATTGGGCATGGTGAAAATCAGGTGGGTATCCTCAAGTGCTTCAAGGGCAGCCAACAACTCATCCATCTGAGCGGACGAACTTGCGCCGCCTTCCAGAGTTACCGGGTGGAAGGTAATCAACAGATTCCTGGCACCCAGTGTGAAATCGAGTGATTGCTCCAACTCCTCACGGCTCAGCAACTTGATGCGCTTAATCGCATCAATACCCATGCCACCCACGTTAAAGACCCGCTCGGGCTGCTCGCCCAACTGGATCACCCGGCGCCGATATTCATCGGCCGCCACGAAATGCAGATGTGACATTTTGGTGATGGAGTGGCGAATGGCCTCGTCGAACGCGCCTTCTGTGGTTTCCCCACCATGGAGGTGAGCCACCGGCAGGCCCGCAATCAAGGCAGCCGAGGTGGCCGCAAAGATTTCGAAACGGTCCCCGAGCACCACCACAATATCCGGTTGTAGCCGCTCATAGGCATCGGCAAAGCCAATGACACCCAGCCCCATGGACTTGGTGACGGCGGTATTGGTGTCAGCACTCAACAGCATCTCCACCCGGGCATCGATGACGAATCCGGCCTCCTCAATCTCCCGATAGGTGGAGCCGAATTCCGGCGAAAGGTGCATGCCAGTGGCCACCACCTGCAATTCCAGCGCCGGTGTGTTGGCAATCTCCTGCATCAGCCAGCGCAGCAGGCCAAACTCGGCCCGGGTACCGGTGACAACACAGACTTTGCGACTCATAGCTCAATCAACTCGTCGGCACAAAAATCCCGGGGCGCCCGTCTGCCCATCACCTCGTCCCACAACATCGGGGATACCCCGGTGCCCGGGCGCTTCGCCGTCAGATTCTCGGGGCTGAACGCCTCGCCGGCTTTGATGTCGCAGGCAGCCACCAGTGATTTGCGGGCAATGGGCTTGTTCTTCAGTTCGCTCGGGCTCGGACGCTTGATGCCATCCCCAAGCGCCCGCTCGATATTGCGGATGCCCGCAACCATCGCCTTCAATTCGGCCGGCTCCAGGCTTGCCCGATGATCCGGCCCGGGCAGGCTGCGATCCAGGGTAAAGTGCTTTTCGATCACGGTAGCACCCAGCGCCACGGCGGCGATGGGCACCTCAATGCCAGGGGTGTGGTCCGAGTAACCCACTTTCACACCCAGCGCCTTGCCGATGTTGACCATCGCGCGGAGGTTAACGTCCTCCATCGGGGTGGGATACTCTGTGGTGCAGTGCAGCACGGTGATCTGGTCTCTCGACGTGCCCGCCTGCTCAACCGCATCAATGGCGGCTTCGATATCCCCCAGATTCGCCATGCCGGTTGAGAGCAACAGCGGCGTGCCCAGGCGAGAAACGTAACGCAGATAGGGCAGGTTGGTCAGTTCGCCGGACGGCACCTTGACCAGATCGCAGCAACCCAGCTCTTCCAGCAGATCAAAGCTGTCATTGTCGAATGCCGTTGAGAAAAAGCCGATGCCCCTTTTCTTGCACTCGGCGATCAGCTCAAGATGGTTCTCCCTGGTCAGTTCGAGCTTACGTATCATCTCCTGCTGGGACTCTTCCGGGTCCGTCGTGCCCTTCTGGTACTCTGCCTTGGGTGCACTGCGAGACGTAATCTTGCTGGCAGTGAACGTCTGAAACTTGACGAGATCCGCTCCGGCATCCGCAGCCACCGCTATGAGCTCTTTTGCCAGCGCCATATCACCGTTGTGATTGACTCCGGCTTCAGCAATGATAAGTGTCTTCATTTAATCCTCTTTGCCGGTACACCCGCGTAAACGGCATCTGGTTCACAGTCCCGGATCACCACGGCACCGGAACCAACCAGTGCACCTTCATGCACGGTGAGTTTACGATGATTGTCGCCCTGGTTGATGACTGCTCCGGCGCCAACCCAGCACCCGGCTTTCAGGTGAACGTTGCCTGAAATATTGGCACCGGGAGCAACATGGACATACTCATCGATGATGCAGTCATGAGCGACTGTAACGTTCTGGTTAAAAATGCTGAAGTCACCCACGGTTATCCCGCAGGTAAAGCGAGCGCCCGCCGCCACAATCACGCCCTGGCATTGATCCAGCCGGCTTTTCTGATCCCGCCCGAACGTGGCACTGGGGTGTACCAGGTTGGTGAACCGCACCCGATCGGCAAAGCGCTCGGCTACTTTACGGCGAATAACATTTTCTCCGATGCCAATGACAAACCGGAGCTCGGGGTCTTGTTGAAGGTAGCGCTCGACTTCACTCTCAAGGATGATGGCGCCGGGATAACCCCAGGTGTCCCTTTCGCTCTCATCGCGCGCAACGTAGACCGGCTCAAGGCCCAGGGCCCAGGCAATATCCCCCGCTTCCCTGGCCATGCCGGACGCGCCAAAAATTCCGACCCGGTTCATCAGCCCGCCTTGACCACGACACTGCTCGGCAAATTAACCACCCGCGCCTCCAGCCACTCGGCGTTGTGAAGATCGCCCTTGCGGCACTGCTGATACATGGTCAGGTGGTTCATCAATGCCCAGATCGGCCGGGTCATCACGCCCTGGTCGTTGGTACTCTTCAGCAAGGCATCCCGCTGGGCCTTGTTCTCACAAACCACGGCATTGAGCCAGTAATTGGAGCGGCATTCCGCCGGCTCCTTCACGAACTCGATGTCTCCGCCCCGGAAAAACGCTTCGTAGCCGGCGGCCAGGGCGCGCTTGGCTTCAATAAACGACTCCAGCTGCTCCAGCTGCGCACAACCCAACGCGGCATTCAGATTGGGCAGGCGGTAGTTATACCCCACCTCATCATGAATATACTCGTAGGGGTGCGGCTTCTTGGCGGTGGTGGTCAGGTGCTTGGCATGGGCGCCCAGTTCCTCACCGGCCAGAATCATGCCACCGCCACCGGTTGTCATGATCTTGTTACCGTTAAAGCTCAGGGTTCCCAGGGCCCCGAAGGTGCCGGTGTGCCGGCCCTTGTAGAAACTTCCCAGGGACTCGGCGGCGTCTTCAACCAGGTTAAGGTGCCAGCGCTGGCATACAGCCACCAGCCCATCCAGATCGGCAGGGTGGCCAAAGGTGTGCATCGGCACACACGCGCGGATAGCCTTGTTATCGGCCTTTGCACGGCACACCCCTTCAGCGTCAAGTTGTGCATTGTCTTCCAGCCAGGTTTCCAGAGCCTGCGGTGACAGGCCCAGCGTATGGCGATCCACGTCTACAAACACCGGTTCGGCACCACAATAGGCGATAGCATTACAGGTCGCCACAAAGGTCAACGGCTGGGTAATCACCAGGTCACCCGACTCTACACCCGCAAGCCTGAGCGCGATATGAAGCGCCGCCGTGCCATTGACTGTCGCGACCGCACGGGGAGCACCGGTGTAACTGGCCATGCCCTGCTCAAACCGGTCCACGTAGGCACCCACGCTGGACACGAACGTTGAGTCGATGGTGTCAACAACGTAGTCTTTTTCCCGGCCGGAGAAAACCGGAGCATGCAGCGGGATGAAATCGCTGGTGCCAAAGTAATCCCGGATAAAACTGATCAGTTGTTCGTTCACCTCATCCTCACATTTTGCTATCGAGGTATTTGCCGGTTTCCTTGTGCCCGAAATCCGGAATCATTTTATAAAACAGCTCTACCAAGTCTTCCTTGCTCCAGGCCAGATCCTGCTTCAGACCGGCAATGCGGGATTCAAATTCGCCCAGCAGCTGCTCATCGAAAACAGCGTCATTCTTGATGATACCCAGGTTGTTGAACCGGGCCATATCGAGCACTTCCCGGTCAGTGAAGAACTCCTCAAAGTCCTTCTCACCGGTGGTATCGCTGCCGGCAAACAGGCAAGGCCACTTGCCTTGCTGCGGCAGGGTTTTGGCCAGCTCGCGGGCTTCGTCTTCATCGCTGCACAGTACCGGCTCGAAGCCCTTCTGCTCAAGATACTTTATAGCAATGTCGGAAAACGAAATCAGGTGCAGGTTCTCACTGAGTTTCGGGAAGAAAATGTCACGATTATCGCCAAAAATACACGACATCAGGCACAACTCCCCGGACTCCTTGGGCGTAACAAAATAACGCCGGACGTCATTTGGTGCCACGATCGGCTGGCGCTTTTCCAGGCGCTGGTTGAAGCCGTGCAGCAGGGAGCCGTCGGAAAACGCCACGTTGGCGAAGCGAGCGGTGGAAATATCAATCTGCAGGCTGCGGCGCATCAGGAACATTTCCATGATCCGCTTGGACGCGCCCATCATGTTGACCGGGTTGGCAGCCTTGTCCGTCGACACGCAAAAATACTTCTTCACCCCAGCATCGACTGCCTGCCGCAGGGTTTTGTCGGTATTGAACACGTTGACGTCAACCATTCGCATCAACGTGAAGGGATCTTTCTCACTGCGTACATGCTTGAGCGCGGACAGGTTCAGAATGTAATCGTACTGGCCGTCCGCCTTGAAAAAGGCATCGTATTCGACCGAGCCGATGTCCAGGGCAAAGGTGCGGAAATCCCCGGGGATGTAGCCAAAGCTGCTGCGGATGTCCCTTACCAGCTCCACCAGGTTGTTTTCGCTGATGTCCACTACGTGGAGCTTGGCAGGATTACGCTTGAAAATTTCCTTGGTAACCGCCTGCCCTATTGAGCCGGCGCCTCCCAGAACCAAAAATCGTGAATTGCCGACAATTTCAGACAATTGGGACTCATGGGAAGCAATATCGACGGAAAACAGCTCTTTTTCTCTGCCGATCAAGTGAAGAATAGAGTTCATAGCGTAGTCCAAGAAATCCTTTGACCGAATACAAATGGGAAATGAGCGCGCTGTCGAGCCGAGGCGGCTAAATTCAAGCACTCTGATATCAAGATTGGAACAGGGATCATACCGGTTTTTGTGCGAGCGGGAGAAGTTTGCGTGGTTCAGGGGATACAGCTGGACGGGGGGCATGAGTATGGGGACAGACCCGAGGTCAGTCCCCGGAGGCGAGGCAAAGCAAAGGGGACCGACCTTGGGTCTGTCCCCGAAGGGAGGCAATGCATAGGGGACTGACCTTGGGTCTGTCCCCGGTGAGGGATTGAATGCGGTTGGGGACAGACCCAAGGTCAGTCCCCGTTTTCGCAGTCAGGCCCAACCACAGCAACTACTAGCAAGCACGCTCTAGCTTTCCGGCGTCGATGCCATCAATTGATCCAGCGTTACCGCCCTGCCAACATGCCGACTTGCAAGCTTTTCGTCATCAGTCACCAACACAAATCCGCCGTAAATTGCTGTAGCAGAAATTATGCTGTCCGGAAGTTTGAGTGACGTGTTTTTTCGAACCTTGACCGCAGCATCCTGTATCGGTGGATCCAACTCGATAACCGGCAGGTTCTGTAAAATTTCCCGAAGTTTGAGCTCGTCACCTGGAGTCAAGGCCGGCCAGGACAGCAGTTCCATTTTTGTAATCACGGACACAACATACTGGGCGACAGGAAGCTTTAATTTTCGGTTAAAGGCATAAATAATGGCATTGGTGTCAAGGAGGTATCTACCACTCATCCCTCATTTCCCTTTGTATGGCTACGGCATCCTTTCCCTTGAACGCCTCTATTTCTGTGTCACTAAAATCCAGAGGCGACGGCTCAACCATCGGTAGAGCTTCATCCCTGACCATTACAACAATTCGGGCGTGGGCATCCTTCAAATGAGCGTATTCCGCGGGGATCTTCACCATTCCGTTTCTAATGTCTGCCTCAAATTCGATAGCGTACATCGCTCAATTCCTTATTAACTCGCCTTCCGGGCACTATAGCAGGTAACCGCAAAAGTGGCATGACCCAGCCAATGCAGCGGACAGCAACGGCGAGGGGACAGACCCGAGGTCAGTCCCCGGAGGTGAGGCAAATCAAAAGGGGACCGACCTTGGGTCTGTCCCCGGAGGGAAGCAATGCAAAGGGGACTGACCTTGGGTCTGTCCCCGGAGGGAAGCAATGCAAAGGGGACCGACCTTGGGTCTGTCCCCTCCCTATCGAGTAAACCCAGAAGTTATGTGGCCACCCCGATAATCCAGGAACCGAGCCTGCCCCGAAGGTCCTGTAATCGCTCATCAGGAATATGGCCAAGGCTTCCGAGCAACAACGCTCCATCCAAAACCGCAATCCGGGACAGTCGAAATACGCTGGCTACTTTCAATCCGGAATCGGGAAACTCAGAATCGCCCTCGTGCAATACCCAGTCCAAATCCGGATCGGCCTGGCGTAATTGCGATGAAACCATACAAACAAGCCAGTCATCTTGGGAGTTATTCAATTTACGAAGCAGTAAAACCGGTCGCCTCTTACTGTTTGCAAGATTAGTGTAGGGAAATGGCATGAGAGCAATCTGGCCCGGATGCTTCACTACCACCGCTCCTTCAAATCGTCGTCAGAATAGAGCTCCGGCTCTTCCTCCAGGCCACGCATCGCCTGTTCAGCGCTCATTTTTTCAAACTGCGCCCCAGACCAATCGGCGTGATCCTGCTCGGATACAGTACCGTATCGCTGCTCCAGAAAAGTCACAAAATCAATCACCTCCTGCTGCCGAGACGGCGGAAGGCGGCTCACTTTAGTGATCAGCTCATCTAGCTGCATGGCCAAAGCTCCTGCGGGGATCTGCTCTTCAAATACCAACTCAAGATAGCATATCGGCTGCTACAGCGTATGCATCGCTTTTAGCAAGGGGACAGACCCGAGGTCAGTCCCCTGAGGGGAGGCAAAGCAAAAGGGGACTGACCTTGGGTCTGTCCCCGGAGAGATTAATGGGTGCAATTGGGGACAGACCGAAGGTCAGTCCCCGGAGGCGAGGCAAAGCAAAGGGGACCGACCTTGGGTCTGTCCCCGGAGGGAAGCAATGCAAAGGGGACTGACCTTGGGTCTGTCCCCGAAGACTGAGCGCGCAATACTTCATCCGCCAACCCGGTTATTCGAGCGCCGCCCCCACATCCTGATTACGAAGAATACGGACGATAATCACACCACCCTCATCAACTCGAAAATAGATAAAATGGCTTTTGTACACGCTAAGCCGATAACCAGCCCGGACATGATCTACAGCGAGGTACAGCTGCGGCTGATTAGCTATTTGTTCAAACCGCGCTTCACGGCCATCGGCGTATGCATCCGCCTGAACCACGCCGAAATTCCGCAGTCCGTACACATAAATGGATTCGAAATCTTCATCGGCCCGCTCACTTAGCCTGTAACTTGCCATTCTTTTGTAGCCTCTCCATGGCTTCTTCGCGAATCTGTTTAGGGGTACGGTTGCTTAGTCCGCTCTGCTCACCCTCCAGAAGGGCAGCACGCAATTCTTCCAGCCCGGCATTACGCTCCTGGTCTCTGCGAATCAAATCGCGAAAATACTCGCTATCGTTCGTAAAATCGCCTCGGGCGATGCGGGACTTAACCCAGTTGCTCTGGGTGTCTGTCAGGGTAATTGTCTTGCGAACCGTAGCCATGAGACCTCCTGCACCAAAGTTCATACTATTGATGCCAAAAAGCATACACCCGCGACAACATCGGAGAAAGGGTTGAAAATGGCCGCATGCCGGTTTTTCTAGCGGCGGGAGAGGTTTGCCGGGTGCAGGGGACACAATACCGGGGATGAGCAAGGGGACTGACCTTGGGTCTGTCCCCTGAGGGAGGCAATGCATAGGGGACTGACCTCGGGTCTGTCCCCGGTGAGGGATTGAATGCGGTTGGGGACAGACCCAAGGTCAGTCCCCAACCGCATTCAGCCCTGCCGCCGGATCGCCCCGACCGGCACTTTCACCATCTGCTGTTTCTGCATAAAGCTGACCAGCACGATGGCCCGCTCTTCGCCGTCGTAGGCCTGGAAGATGGCGTTGATGCCTTTAAAGGGGCCATCGTCTAGTTCCACTACCTGGCCGGGCTTGATGCCGCCGTGCTCGGCGACGGTGTGGAGGCTGTCTTTGATGTGCAGGATGACGTCGTCGCTGATTGGCGCCGGTTTGTTGGCGAAGCTGACGACCCGCAGAACGCCTCGGGTGGAGCGGAGTTTGGCCCACATGGGGTCGGTCTGGTCGAGGTTGACGAACAGGTAGCCGGGGAACAGCGGCTCGAGTTTTTTGCTGCGCTTGCCGGCTTTGATTTTTTCTACCGTGATCTTGGGGTAGAAGCAGGCAATGTCCTGGTTCTGCAGGTGCTCGACGGCACGATCACCTTGGGCGGGTTTGTGTTGGAGGGCGTACCAGGTCATGTTCGAGTCCGTTCGGTTGGTTCTTGGGGGCAGCGGGGACAGACCGGAGGTCAGTCCCCTTGGTTCGGTGGTTTCACTTTGGTTCGGGGTTCTTCGGGGACAGACCGGAGGTCAGTCCCCTTGGTTCGGTGGTTTTCGGGTACAGACCCAAGGTCAGTCCCCTTGCTCCGGTGAGGGGGACTGACCTTGGGTCTGTCCCCTTTCGTCTATTGGGTCTGTCCCCCTCCGTCTATTGAGTCCGTCCCCTTTCGTTTACTGGGCCTGCCCCTTCCGTTTAATCGAGGGACTAAGCAGCCCTATCGCGCTTTGGGTGCGTTTGATCGCCATGCCCTGCCAGCAGGCCCTGAACACTGACATCTTCGTTCAGCGCGTCCCAATGAATCCCGTGAACACTCAATTCGAATTCCTGACGAGCCGTATCGTCAGCGTGCAGTAACCTCGGAAACCAGGCAAGCGGAGCACCAATCGTGCGCCCGTCTGAGAGCGTCACCCAAAGGCTGTCCTCATCAAACCAGACTTTTTCAGGCGAAATGGTCATGCCATGCATCCTCTAATATTGCGCGATTCTCTTCAACCACCTCCAACAATACCCGAATCGTGCGGGCATCAAAACCATCATTCCTTGCCACAGCCAATTCAGGAGACAACCAGAACTTCGCCTCTCTGCCTCCAGCGCGCACATGCACATGAGCCGGCTCAAGCGGGTTACCTTCGTTTGAATAGAAAAAGAAACTGAAACCTTTGTAACGAAATACCACTGGCATGCCTGTGTTCCTCCTTGAATACAGACGTGGGTTGGGGGGGGCCGGGGACAGCCCCTTTTGCTAGCCGGGGACAGACCCAAGGTCAGTCCCCTTTGTCTGGCCTTGGGGACTGACCTCGGGTCTGTCCCCCTCTCTCTCCCGTGGCCGGTTACCTACCGCCCTGACGCCACAAAGTGCGGGTTAAGCAGGTCTTCCTTGCCGTAGGTCAGTGGTTCGCCGTTGAGTTTGTTCACGGTGCCGCCCGCGGCGAGGAGGATGGCGTGGCCGGCGGCGGTGTCCCATTCGCTGGTGGGGCCGAGGCGTGGGTAGATGTCGGCGTGACCTTCGGCGATGCGGCAGAATTTGAGGGAACTGCCGGCCTGGAGCATCTCGTGGGGGCCGAGGGCGTCGATGAAGGCGCGGGTTTCCGGGTTGAGGTAGTTCTTGCTGGCCAGCACGCGGACTTCTTCCTTCGGTGTGGCAACGCGGATGCGGTGGACTTTGCCGGTGCGGTCGCGCTTGAAGGCCCCCTCACCTTTGGCACCCCAGTAGGCTTCCTTCAGGGCCGGCGCGGTGACCACCCCCAGCACCGGCTCGCCGAACTCGATCAGGGCGATATTGACGGTGAACTCCCCGGTGCGCTGGGTGAAGTCCTTGGTGCCATCCACCGGATCCACCAGCCAGAAGCGCTGCCAGCCCTTGCGCTCACCCCAGGCGATATCGGCGCCCTCCTCCGACAGCACCGGAATGTCCTGGCTGATACTTTTCAGCCCGTTCAGGATGATCTCATGACTGGCCTCGTCCGCCGCGGTAATCGGCGACTGGTCGGCCTTGAGGCGCACCTTGAAATCCGACTGGTACACATGCAGCACCTTTTCGCTAGCCGCATCAGCAATTTTCAGGACATCGGGGAGGAGGGAGCTGTAGTGCATGGTGTTATCCGTTCATAGTTAAGGTGGAATTGGGGACAGACCGAAGGTCAGTCCCCGGACTAGAGCTAGGGGACTGACCTTTGGTCTGTCCCCGGATTGGAGTTAGCGGACTGACCTCGGGTCTGTCCCCGGATTGGAGTTAGGGGACTGACCTCGGGTCTGTCCCCGGATCGGAGTTAGGGGACTGACCTTTGGTCTGTCCCCGAAAGGATCAGGATACCCCGTGGGGTTTCTTGGTGACAGACCTTCGCCCCGCTACCCACTTGGAGACTCGACCTGGTGGGCTTTGCGCATATGTTCGAGCGCCGCTTCCGTCAGAAAAGCAGACCTGGATCTCGCAGCTTCCGGGTGGTCCTGAACGTATCGGTCGATTTGGCGAAGCACGAGACTGGGTACGGTAATGTTGATTTTCTCCGCCTTGCCGAGAAATGGTGTGATGTCAACTTCAACAAAACCCCAGACAGCTCCTTCATAATCCGCATTACTGCGATGCTGAGCTATGGGCCTCGCGGACGGAATGTCATTGCCCAGTTCAGCCAACACTTCCAAGTGCCCGAGAATCGCCTCCTTGGCATTGTCCAGCGCCTCATCCTCACTGTCACCAGCGGAAAAGCAGCCTGGGATGTCGGGCACAGTCACGCCATAGCTTTTGCCATCATCTGTGTGAAGTGCAACCGGGAAACGCATAGGTATTACCTCATTAATTGCATAAAAAGGAGACAGACTTTTCGGGGACAGACCCGAGGTCAGTCCCCTGGCTCCAGTCAGAAGCGGCCCCGAGGTCATGGCCTGAACTCCAATCTCGGGGACTGACCTTCGGTCTGCCCCCAAACTCCGGTCAGGGGACAGTGCTGAGGTCCGTCCCCGACACCCGCTGATCTCCCGACACCTCAACTATCCGGCCATGAGTTCATCCCCATGACCACCCGGCCTGCTTCCAGATACTCCGGAGCGTGCCTTTGGGTATATCCGACTTCGGGTGCGGTAGCGTGACAAGCCCGGGCTTTGTTGGGTGTTTGAAATGATGATGACTACCGTTCACCCGAACCAGTTGCCAACCGTCTTTCTCCAGCTTCCTTTTCACCTCGGAGCTCTTCATGGAATCTTCCTTAACTCCATAGTGGTTACTATACCCACCATTGTGAGATTATCAACACTATACCTACCAATTTAGATACGCTCTCGATCAGCCTATTCGGTATTGGTGACATGCTTCGACAGGTATAAATTCGCGGGGCCAGACCGAAGGTCAGTCCCCAGTTGCATGCCGGAAGCCAAGGGGACTGACCTTGGGCCCGCCCCGTGATTGGTACCAGGGGACTGACCTCGGTCCTGCCCCGTGATTGGTACCAGGGGACTGACCTTGGGTCTGTCCCCGTGATTAGCGCATGAGACCGCCCTCGGGCCTGCCCCGTGATTGGCACCAGAGGACTGACCTTCGGTCTGTCCCCGGAAGGCCTATCTCTCTATTCCACCGCCGCGGAACCCGTCACCCTATTGGTGGCGATGGCTTCCCGAATCACGCTATCTGCCGGTGACTCAGCGGTATCGGACACGAAGCTTCGATAGCGATCAATCCGACGGGCCGGGGAGTCGGCGAGTGCCGTAAATGCGGGTGGTTCGTCGAGCCAGTCGCACATTTCAATTCCGATACGCGCCGGGTAGCTGGACCAGGGATACAGCTCTGCCTTGTCCACCAGACGGGCCTTTACGGGGTTCAGCTCGACATAGCGACAGCAGCCCAACAAATAGACATCCGAGTCGATCGGGCTGGTTTTGTAGCGACCTTCCCAAAGCGAGCCGCTGCGTTTGCGCCGTTGGTTCGTATATCTCGTCTGCCGTCCTGCCAGCCGCTTCATCAGCTCCGGGATAGCGGCAGCTTCGTCCGAAACGCCCACCACGAGGTGGACGTGGTTGGTCATCAGGCAGTAACTGTATACCGTAAGGCCGAGAGCCTGCTTCCACTCTTCCAGGTTGGACAGGTAATACTGAAAATCCCGGTCATCCTGAAACACCTGCTGGCGATTGTGGCCACGCTGGACAATATGGTGGGGCAATCCCGGGATGATTAATCGCGGCTGACGGGGCATTGGCTTCTCCTTGCCGTGGTTGTGAGTTGGAATCCGTTCCGGGGGGTAGTTTAGTGGGATAGTTGGGTTGGGGACAGACCGAAGGTCAGTCCCCGGGATTGGCACTAGGGGACTGACCTCGGGTCTGTCCCCGGGATTAGCTCTAGGGGACTGACCTCGGGTCTGTCCCCGGAGGTAGATATGGGGACAGACCCAAGGTCAGTCCCCATAGCAAACGCCCAGCCCGCAGGCTCTACCCTGCAAACACCTACACAGATCAATGACATTGCCGGTTTTTCCGGTGCATACTGGGAAAGGATTGGGGACAGACCGAAGGTCAGTCCCCAAAGATAGACAAGGGGACTGACCTTGGGTCTGTCCCCGGTGAAAACTGCAGCCTCGGGATATTGGGGACAGACCCAAGGTCAGTCCCCGATATCCCGACTCAGGCTCGCAAGAACATTGATCACCCATTATTCAGAAGGACCTTGCTATGAAACTGCGCTTCCTCGGCGGTGTAGGCACTGTGACCGGCTCCCGTTATCTGCTGTCGGATGACCGGCACCGGTTGTTGGTGGACTGCGGCATGTACCAGGGCGTGAAAACCCTGCGCCGGCGGAACTGGGCGCCGTTTCCGGTGGATCCGTCCACCATTGACGCAGTGGTGCTCACCCACGCCCACATCGATCACTCCGGTTACCTGCCGGCGCTGGTGAAGAATGGCTTCCATGGCAAGATTTACTGCACCAAGGCCACGCACGAGCTGTGCAAGGTGCTGCTGCCGGATGCCGGCTTCCTGCAGGAGGAGGATGCCAAGTACGCCTTCCGCAAGAAGTTCTCCAAGCACGAAAAACCGGAGCCGCTGTTCACCGAAAAGGACGCCTGGGAGGCCCTCAAGCACTTCGAGTCTCTCCATTACCACGAGACTTTCGAGCCCGTGAAGGGCTTTGAGGTGCAGTTCACCCCGGCGGGCCACATCCTGGGTTCCTCGTGCGTGCATGTGCACCACAAGGGCGACGACCGCACCGTGGTGTTCAGCGGTGACCTTGGCCGCCAGAACGATATCCTGATGCGCCCGCCCGAACCGATCAACAAGGCAGACGTGCTGATTTGCGAGTCCACCTACGGCGACCGCCTGCACGGCGAAGTGGACCCGGAGAGCGACCTGACCGAGATCATTACCAAGACCGCCGCCCGCGGTGGCATTGTGCTGATGCCAGCGTTCGCGGTGGGCCGCGCTCAGATGCTGCTGTACCTGGTGCACAAGCTGATGGGCGAGCACAAGATCCCCAAACTGCCGGTGTACCTGAACAGCCCCATGGCCATCAAGGCCACCGAGATCTTCTGCAAGCACCACAAGGAGCACAAGCTTAGTGCAGCCCAGTGCGAGCTGATGGACGATAAAACGGAGTTTGTCCGCACGGTGGAGGAGTCCATCGAGCTTAACAACGTGCGCTTCCCCTGCATCATCATCTCCGCCAGTGGCATGGCCAGCGGCGGCCGGGTGCTGCACCACCTCAAGACCCTGCTGCCCAATCCCCGCAACAGCGTGGTGTTCGCCGGCTTCCAGGCGCCCGGCACCCGCGGCGACGCCCTGGTCAACGGCGCCGATGACGTAAAAATTCACGGCGAATACTGGCCGGTAAAAGCCGAGATCCACAACATCGACTCCCTCTCCGCCCACGGCGACTACGCCGAGATTCTCGAGTGGCTGGGGCAAGGCAAGCTGACGCCGGAAAAGGTCTACATCACCCACGGCGAACAACTCGCCAGCGACATCATGCGCAAGCGGGTGTGCGAGCAGTTCGGCTGGGATGTGGAGGTGCCGGAGTTGTTTGAGGAAGTGGAGATTTGAGGGAGTGGCACCGGGGCGGGGACAGACCGAAGGTCAGTCCCCTGGGGATATAGGTACCGGGGACAGACCCAAGGTCAGTCCCCTATAGCAGGAGTGGGGACTGACCTCGGGTCTGTCCCCTGTAGCAGGAGTGGAGACTGACATTGGGTCTGCCCCCTGACCCTGGATCTTTCCCCTGTACGGTTTGGGCCTGTGCTATGCTTTTCAAACGGCAAGCCCCAGGGCTACGACCCCATTTGAATTACGCACGACTGGATTCCAATGCATGACTGAGCAGGATATTCGCTGGCTTCAGCGGTTCAGTAATTTCAGGAAAGCCTTCAGCCAGCTGGACGAAGCTGTCACCCTGAGCCAGTCTCGTGATCTGTCGAAACTCGAGAAACAAGGTGTTATCCAGGCTTTTGAATACACCTATGAGCTAGCATGGAACCTACTTCGCGATTATTTGCGATGGCAGGGCAACACCACAATTACCGGCTCAAGAGATGCCATTCGAGAAGCATTTTCCGCAGGCCTTATCGACGATGGTGAGCGCTGGATGCAGATGCTGCAGGACCGGAATCGGACTTCTCATACCTACAACGAAGAAACGGCTGAAGAAATCCTGGCAAACATCACGCAGCACTACCACTCGTTATTTGCGTCACTGAAATCTCGTATGGTGGCAGAGGCTAACAAGCATGGCCTTACCTAAGCACAAAGAGCATCACGGCCTGCCCTTCGATGTATGGGAGCAGCTCTCAGCCCTGTTTAAAAAATACCCTTCCATCCGCAAGGTAACCCTCTATGGCTCTCGGGCCAAGGGCAATTACCGGCCCAACTCAGACATCGATTTGATACTTACTGCACCTGATATGTCCTGGGCAGAATTTAACCACCTGGAACAGGGCATCGATGATTTGTTACTGCCCTGGAAGGTTGACCTGGCACTGAAGCATCATGTGGACAATGCTGAGCTGTTAGCCCACGTAGACCGAGTCGGGATCGTCATTTATCGTTATAGGGACGCCGGAGAGGCCAGGGCTGCAGGAATCAACGGCGACAAGGGCAGACCGTAGGTCGGTCCCCGGTTCAGATGGGAAGTGACCTTTCGGGGACAGACCCAAGGTCAGTCCCCTACAGCCGGATTGGGGACTAACCTCGGGTCTGTCCCCTCGTAGCGTGAATTGGGGACTAACCTCGGGTCTGTCCCCTCGTAGCGTGAATTGGGGACTGACCTTGGGTCTGTCCCCTACTCATCCCAATCACACCATTCCCAGCTCAACAGCACCCGAAATATCGACAAAAGTCTGCATGTAATTAGGCGAAACGCGCAGGCATCAATGCTCCGTACTTTTTCACAATGACGTGTTTCGATATAACGAATGTTTTCCTGACCATTATTTTTGAGCGTTTGGGCAGGACACCGTCCGCCATATCGACGGGTTCTAACAGGAATTCATCAGCGTGCAACTGGTTAATTTTGCTACTCACCGGCACACCGACAAAATCGTTGAATGGCAGGTTATCCTTGAAGACGACCACTGGGCGGCGCTTGCTGGTTTCAAAGTCAGAAAAATAGAATTCGCACAAAACCAGCTCCCCTGGTTTTACTTCCATACCTCATCCTCGCGTGGATCCTTCCACTCTTCAATTGACTCAGCTGAATGATTTGAGAACGCTCGCACATCCGGATCGACGTCATCCAAGAGCACAACCACACGCGCATGACCATTTTTCAGCCGCGTATACTGCTCCGGAATTCGGACAATGCCGTCCCTGATTTCGGTTTCAAATTCAATAGCGTACATGGTGAACCTCTTATCCGACACGCTGTGCAGTTTTCATCATACTAAAAAAGCCGACCCACTGCGCCTTCCAGACAAAGGGACAGCAGGCACCGCACCGGGGACAGACCCAAGGTCAGTCCCCTATAGCAGGAGTGGGGACTGACCTTGGGTCTGTCCCCTGTAGCCGGATTGGGGACTGACCTCGGGTCTGTCCCCTGTAGCCGGATTGGGGACTGACCTCGGGGCTGTCCCCTGCAGCCGGATTGGGAACTGACCTCGGGTCTGCCCCCAGGGAGAGAAAGGCAGACGTAGCTTAAGTCCCGATATCAGCTCAGCCCCCGCAGCGGGCCTGCCGGCCGGAACAGGTGTTCGAACAGGCGCGTGCGTTTGATGTCAGGATCGAAGTGGTCGGGGACTGACCTTGGGTCTGTCCCCTGGGAGTTTGGTGAGATATTGGGGACAGACCCGAGGTCAGTCCCCTGCGGGTGTGATGAGGTACCGGGGACTGACCTTCGGTCTGTCCCCTGGGGGTAGGGTGAGGTATCGGGGACAGACCCGAGGTCAGTCCCCTGAGGGAGAGGGGCTGTCACCTGGGGGCGGCGTTCCAGCAGGCCGAACCAGCGGTATAGGGCCAGCATTCGTCGTTTGATGGCGCCGGCGGCTTGTTTTTCCGGGGTGGTAAAGTCGTAGGCTGGCACCTGGTTCAACAGCATCGGGAAGGCCCGCAGCATGGCGTCGATATAGAACGATTCTGGTCGCCAGTCATCGCCGTGTATTGCGAGCAACCACAGGCCAAAAGGGCCGGCCAGCTGGAGATCTTCCAGGCCTTCTGCCCTATCGAGCCAAGCCCAGTTGAGGGTATTCATCATGGTCGCCAGGAGCGTCTGATACAGCGCAGGCCAGTCGCCCTTCTCGATCTGCTTGGCGGCGGCTTGATTCAACAACAACCGCCCGCGATGCTTGCGGGTGAAGCCGGCCATCTCCGCCAACAATCGAGTGAGGTGAACGTGGACCACGTCTTCCTCCGAACGGACGCCGGCATAGCCAACACGGTATACAGTTGCCAGCTCATCTTCTCCGGCGGCGGCAATGAGGCGTTGAACGACTTTCAGCGGCAAATTGCCCTTGGGCGTCAGCTTTATGCCTTTGCCCTGCAACGCATCCGCCAAGCCCCGCAACATGCGCATGACCGGTACCGAGTCCATTTCCTCCGTCATGGCGGCCTTGGAAACTCCGCTGGCAAACACCTGTGGGCAATCCAGCGGACTGGTCAATAACTGATCCAGCTGATCCGGACTCAGGCCGTGAAAATCCTCCGCCGAGGGTGGCGAAAAATCGCCGCCGCCAGCGAATATCTCGCTGCAATGGACAAGCCGGTCATTAATGGCATCAAGATCCACAAACGCCGGGTCGAAAGTTCCATCACCCCACCACTCCCGGATTGCCTCATGATCGGGATGAGCAGGATCTGCCATCGCATCAAGAAACTGGTAAAACCCGAACATCCCGCCAACATCCTCCGGCGGGCACTGGCCTACCGCCTTGATACAGCGGGGCAACCGGTCCTCGCTGCTGGCGGGTAGCACCTTTTCCAGCACAATCTCATGTTCCCAGCTGTCACCGAAATCATATTCATACCGCAACCGCTGCTTTTCCCGTACAAGCACCGTCTCCAGCAGCACCGAGAACCCATCAACAAAGCCCATCATGTCGTCCGGGTCTTCCTCGGGATCGCCGTAAATTGCGCCGTCTACTGACTGGAACAGGTGCAGATGAGCCCCATGCCAGCCCATAACAACCTGGAGAATGGGGTGCAACTCTCCCAACGAGGTGCCCGCAGCAACCAGAATCCGACGCCAGATCAGCGGCCTGGAGCCGCGCAAGGTCACTTTCAGTTGGTAGACCGCGGGCGGGGTTGCGGGCACGGGAGAGGCTCCTTTGTAGCAGGGGTTTGGGGGAGTTTACTGCTTAATGGGGCGGTGGGAATAGGGCCACGGACCGGGGACAGACCGAAGGTCAGTCCCCTACAGCTGGACTGGGAACTGACCTCGGGTCTGTCCCCTGTAGCCGGATTGGGGACTGACCTCGGGTCTGTCCCCCTATAGCCGGATTGGGGACTGACCTTAGGTCTGTCCCCTGATTTCTGCCCCCCCCCAAGCCAACGGCTTGTCAGGTGAGCAACGGTTTTCAAACAGGAAACCCGCATGCTATAGTTTCCAAAAAGGAAACCAAGGAAGGGCAGTGCACGTTATATCAAGAAAACCGTTTAATGATGCGGTTAAGCAATTTCCCAATGACAGAGAGGCTCTGATCAACACCTACACAACCTTGCGTAACGGCAAGTTTGAAACGCCTGATCAGATGCGACAGATTTTTCCATCTCTGGACAACTTTAAGTACCGGGACAAATGGTGGGTAATCGACATCGGCGGCAACAACTTGAGATTGATCGCCTTTATTGAATTTCGGGATAACCGAATGTATGTGAAACACATATGTAGCCATGCCGACTAGGACCGATTGACCGACAAATACCGCCGAAACAAAGAGTGATACCTATGCTATCTGCTGCTTGCATTCAAATTAGAGAAGCCCTGACGCAGGTGCCCTTCCTGGCCCACATCGATTCCCAGGACGACTACGAGCACGCCATGGCACTGATGGATGAACTGATGGACGACTACGACACCAACAAAGCGCTGATAGAAATCCTGGCTGGCAGTATTGAACGCTGGGAAGACCAAGCCGACGAGTTTTCAGAGTTCAACGCCGCAGTCTTCGAGACAGACAAGGGTATTGCTTTACTGAAAACGCTAATGGCACAACACCACCTCGGTGTAGCCGACCTGCCGGAACTGGGCTCCAAGGGCAACGTAAGCAAAATCCTCAACGGTGCCGAAGGTAAGAAACTGACCCGCAAACACATTGAAGCACTCAGCAAGCGGTTCAGAGTGGAGCCGGCTTTGTTTATCTGAATCCTCAGTGAACGGCGGGGACAGACCAAAGGTCAGTCCCCTACGTGAACTGGGGACTGACCTCGGGTCTGTCCCCTACAGCCCTGCGGCGGTCACTACCGATGAACCGCCTTCCACGCCGCATAATCGGACGGTCGCAAGCCATAACGTGCCAGTACACCCATGTGTAGCCGCCGGAGTTCTTCAACGATCAATGCCTGAACGCTTGCACGCTCATGCTCTGGAACCCCCCTTGCCACGGACTGCTGAATAGCGGAGAGAGGGTCATCTTCCGGGTTGGTGATGACCTCTCGGATGGTCTTTTTGATAAAGTCGCGCCAGGCTAGGCGAAGAGGATCGGGTTCGGCGAGATCTTGCTTGATGGCCAGGTATTCCTGCGTCGAGCGCTCATAGGCCCAGACGTACAGATCGCGCAGCAACTCTACCCGGGTCATCTCGTATACGCCGAGAATGGCGCGACTGTATGCCTGCTCCGGTACATCCAAAAAGGTAAGCGGACACAAATTGGCACGGAATAGCGGGAGGTTCGCGGCAAGTCTGGAGGTGCGTTTATTGATGTCTGCAAAGGGTTGCAGGTAGGGCAAGTGCACCATCATGAAGAAGGACTGCTCGAACGGATCACGAATCTGACTGGCCTTGTCCAGCAGTGCATCCAGCGCGTCTTCGATCTGTTGTGGTGTGGAGAGCGGGCGATAAACGCTTTTCCCGATATCGACTGCATGCTGACGAATACGCCCCTCATCAGCAGGATTGTGCAGCAAGTTTTCTGCCAGAGCACTGTGCAAATTCATCAGGGTGTAGCGATTAAACTCAGCACTGTTGATGTTTTCCACCAGCAGCTCGATCGCGCTCTTATGATTCAAAATCATCTGGGTTTCAATCGCGGCCTTTCCACGCGCAGCCTTGCCCTGCTCAATGAGTTCGCGGGTGTCGAGCCGGGAATAGGTGTTGCCTTCAAGGTGGCTCGATGCCCATGACAAGTCGATCAACAAACGATTGAGAATGGCGCGGCTATAGGTACCCGCAGGCTCACCAACATCAGTGGTTGTCCCCATCTTATGCAATTGGCGACGTAGCGACTCGGACAAGTAGCTGGTTTCATTAGGGCGGTAGGCGTCCAGAAAATCACGCTGGTAGCCCACGGGGTTGCGCGCCACCAGCGGCTGGTCAATATAAGCCAGGATATCCTGGCTGTCGGCGGACAAGGGAATAAAGGGGGGAAAACCATCAGCCCTGGCGGCCAACTTGTCCATACCGTCGTCAGCACCAAAATAGCGCCGCGCCCTGCCTTCACCCCTCGCGACAACCTGACCGCTTTCAACTAACTTCGCGATCTGGCGCTGTGCCGTTCGCCTGGCGATGCCAGGGTGTCCACTCAGAAGCTCTGCCAGCGTCACCCCGTTCGGGGAAGCCTGAATACTCCTTACTAAATCTGCGATAGAGGACATTATCGTTGTGGCACCGTTCCAGATAATTGTGGCGCTATTATGGCGCAGTTTTCAGAACTGCGCCATAATAGCGCCAGAAATGTGGCGCAGTTTATGGACGAAGGTTTGGGGACTGACCTCGGGTCTGTCCCCCTTTCCACCCCCCCTACCGCATCTGAAACAACTCCTGATGGAAGTGCCGGGGTGAGAACCCGTTAGCCACAAAATCCTCCCGCAAGGACTGCCCGAATCCGGGCGGGCCGCAGAACCAGATGCTGGCGGACTGCCAGTCCGGAACCGCGTCGCGAATGGCGTTGCCATCAAGCCGGCCGCCCTGCCCGCTCACCAGCAGGTGCAGACGCACCCCGGCGGCCGCGGCGTCCGCCTTGAGCTTCTCAATTGCCGCCGGCTCGAAATCCGCGGTGGGATGAAACAGGTCGATCTCCTTCATCCCGGGCGTGGCTGCGAGCTCCTTGAAGCGGGCAATAAACGGTGTAATACCGATACCGGCTCCCACCCAGATCTGCCGGGGCGGAGAATCCCGGAAGTCAAAACAACCATAGGGACCTTCCACTTCCACCGGCAGGCCAATCTTCAACCGGTCCCGCAGCCGCGCCGTGTGATCTCCCAGTGCCTTGGTTATGAACACAATGTGGCGATCATCCGGATTCCAGGCCGACGCGATGGTGTAGGGATGTGCTCCCTCCTTTTTATCCGAGGTGACAAAAGCAAACTGCCCTGCGGCATGGCCCAGCCATCCCTTCGGCAGCGACACCGCGGTTTCGAGCACCCTTAACGCCGGGTAATAGGTCAGCGAGTCCACAACACCCGACACCCGCCGGCTTGAGCCGATACGACCGGCGATGGAATACACCGCCGCCACCGTGCCGACCATCAGCAAAAGTGCCAGCACCCAGCCAACGGGCTGTGTCCAGTACTCAAATTTGGTCAGAATTACCGTGTGGAACACCAGCAACAGATACACCGGCGCCAGCAGCTTGTGGGTTTTCGCGAACAGGTGATAGGGGAAGCGCTTGACCAACGCCAGCACAATCAACAGCGCCGCACCATAAAACGCCCACTCCCCAACCGACTCCGCAAGCCCTCGCTGACTACGCAGCGCGCCCTCGATCAGCCCGAGCTCACTCCCACCACCACTGCCCCACACCGGCTTCTCAAGCCAGCCCCAGCCAACCATCCACTTGGTACCCTGCGCCCACCACCAATGCAACACCGCCACCACCAGCGCCGTAATCCCCAACCACTTGTGCAGCCGGTACATCTTGTCCAGCCCCTTCAAGTGCGGCTCCAGCCACTTCGGACGAATCGCCAGAAACATCGCCAGACTCATCACGCCCATGGCAATAACGCCACTGTACTGGATAAAGACTGAGCGGAAGGCGAAGTAGGTGAAGGGCTCTGGCACCAGGGTGTCAGCGGCGAGCCAGAGGGCTGTCAGGGCGACCAGGAAAAGCAGGTAGGTGTATTTGATGTTTTTCATGTTTCAACCGATGCCGGGAGGTGTCGCAGGCCGGCGCAGGACATGTAGACCGGGGACTGACCTTGGGTCTGCCCCCCGCAGTCCACAGGCCTTTGACGTGCCTGATTGGAAGCTGGCGATTAGTGTAACGAAAGTGGCGAGGGTCGGGCTGACTGGGCTCAATGTTTACGTGGATTTTACGCTTGGGGGACAGAGACGATGTGAGGTAGAAGGTAGTAGCCAGCCTTGGGGGTGTCTTCAGCCTCAACTGGTACGTGACTATTATTAATCCTGATAGGAACTCACCTTGCCGGAGGACAACCCGTGCTGCCAAAACCTCGGATAATACCGAACATTCGAATCCAATGTTAAATATTTATCAACACTCATTGACTTATAATACGACGCCACATCTTTTATCCAAAAAACCGAAATAAGAAAACATAAAGCGACAACAATTGAGCGCATCAGGACTTGACCGCCACCATTAACTCTATCAGAACTGACACTCTCAGCCTTGGCATACCCTAAAACCGCCCATAACATTGAAATACAGATCAAGCCTAAAGCCATGGACTTTGGCATGAGCAAGACACCCGATACTCCAGAATGAATTAGCCCACCCAAAACCGACAAACATAAGCCTGCAGCAAAAGTGTTCGATTTCAATTCAGTATCATGCATCCTCAACTTGAAATCTGACACCCTTTTGAAAATACCAAAAAAGACAAGGCACAGGCCGACAACCGCCATCCATCCATACTCAGCCGCAAACAATAGATACATATTGTGAGGGTGACCATGACGCAGTGGTTCATAAAAATTCTGTGAAATCACGTCATGCAACACCCAGGATTCCCCTCCCATACCAAACGGAAATCTCTGAAAACTCATTACTAAAGCTTCTTGCCAGAGCATTACCCTGCCCAAGTCATCGATTTTCACTAACCCTCTTGAAGCACTACCACCGAGATGGCCGCTTAGCCCGGCAACAATGCACCAAACAAAAACTGCGACAATCAATGAGAGAGCAGCCCACCTCGCACAACCTCTAATCCAATGCCAGTCATATATAGCCATAAAAATAAATGCCAAAACAACAGAGATTAATGTTCCCTTTACTGACACTGAGACTATTACAAACCAGAACAATGAAAGACTAAAAAACACTAACACCTTTGCCAACGTTGACTTAGAGATGCGTTCATCCAACATCCCCGCTGACAACAAAGGAATTACCCACGTCGCAACCTGGCCAAAAAAATTAATATTAACAAACCCAGAATTGATTAATATATTGTTATAATTTACGTCATTACCTATTGATAACGAAAAAACAAACAGATAAAGTGCCGAAAATATTAGAGTTCCTGACAATATCGCATAAAAAGCACAATATAAAACTTTCTCTCGTTCTTCAAACGGAAAACTAGAGAAAAAGAAGGGAACAAATAATAGCGAAAAGAAAAACAATATAAAATTAGAAAACCAATATTTTGACAAACTCTGACTAAGGTAATCAGACAATAGAGCGGAACACGAAAATATTATTACCCCAACCAAAAAAAGCAACCCACTCCTACTTGGACGTTTGAACTCCAACCGAACAAGAGAAAGCACGGTAGATACTGAAAGAAAAAGCACCAGAAGCCAACGCCCACCATCAAAAGAACCAAAACTTACTAGAGGAAACATCCCAGATAGAAAAGTGGACAAAACAACAACAAGAAGAAAAATACAGGAAAAGAAGAATATAACCGCCTGAGAAAGTGATCGGATGACCATTCCAACTCCTAAAAAAATCCGACCTCACCATTGGCAAGGTCGGATTTTCTCACTCAACTATATTAGGTTGAGGTAGCACGACGACATTCATTCGGAATTCGGTTGTAGAAAGAGGACGCAATATCTGTCCAGCAAACTACAGCCAAACCATTTGACGATGGTGTCAGGGTGAACTTCAGCTTTTTACCATCCAGATTTGTTGCATCACCAGTGTTACCCAAGGTGAGCTCTACCAAAGTAGCGTCGGAAGACGTTGCGCCAGCAGTGTAGTCGGCAGTCGCCACCAGATCTGAACTGTTTTGAACCTTGTCAACAATCACTTCACCGTCGGCATCAGCCGGCCAGCTGCCATCTGAAACCAACCGCTCGTAAATATCGACCTTAGCTGCTGACATCAATGATACCGGTTCAGCCATTCGAGCCCGAGTTGTATAGTCCTGATAGGCCGGAATCGCTACTGCGGCAAGAATACCAATGATCGCCACAACGATCATCAATTCGATCAAAGTAAAGCCTTGTTGAACTTTTTTCATATTTTTCTCCAAGTTTCTTTAGTGTCGCCCCTCATCAGAGCGGCTTAGCCATTCCCAAGCACGCATCGTGCCAGAACAACACCCAAATATAAAATCTCGTTAAATGACAGGCGATTAGGGAATCCGGAACAGGAGATCAAGACAAAAAGCGGACTATTCCGACTGCCTTTTTCTGACACGACATGACAACTTTTGTCACATTGATTATGCGGTACAGCAGTTTTTGATATCCGTCATACCTCGTGCTTACGGGCTTTCAAAAGGCAGTCTAGCCATCTAAACTCACACTATTCCATTTGAAACCGTGTTTCAGCCACATAGCAGACGCTCTTAACTTCCTATGGCAACAAATAAAAGCAATGTAACTCTTACCGGCCTCGCGAGGCGGTTTGTAGACGATGGCCTACTCGACGAGACAACCGCCAAGGACGCGTTCATTCAGGCAGCTAACAACAAAATACCCCTGATCACATACCTGGTTCAGAACAACCTTGCGGCGAGCAAGGGGTTGGCCTATGCCGCTGCGATGGAATTTGGTGTTTCGGTTCTGGATCTGGGAGCATTTCTCCCGGAGATGCTCCCGGAGAAACTTGTCGATGAAAAGCTCATCCGGAAGCACAATGCGCTTCCGCTATATAAGAGAGGAAACCGGCTCTACATTGCCCTTTCGGACCCAACCAACATCCAGGCTCTTGATGAGATAAAGTTTAATACCGGCCTGAGTACGGATGCAGTGCTGGTCGATGACGCCAAACTCAGGGAGGCCATAGAGAAGTATCTCGAGTCCCAAGACACCACCATGGGAGACCTGAATGATGCAGATCTTGAGGGCGTAGAAACCGAGGGTGGTGAGGGCGAGGACGAGACCGCGATTTCAGCCAGCGACATTGACGATGCGCCGATCGTCAAGTACGTAAACAAGATGCTTTTAGATGCTATCAGGGGGGGCGCCTCGGACATTCATTTCGAGCCCTACGAGAAAACCTATCGGGTCCGATATCGGACCGACGGCATTCTCAAAGAGATTTCAAGACCTTCGATCAAACTTGCGCCTAAGATAGCTGCTCGCGTGAAGATAATGTCGCAACTGGACATATCAGAGCGCCGGGTACCGCAGGACGGCCGCATCAAGATGAAGCTGTCCAAGACCAAGGCTATTGATTTCCGGGTTAACACGCTGCCCACTCTTTGGGGCGAAAAGATCGTATTGCGGATTCTTGACCCTAGCCAGGCCAAGCTCGGGATCGATGTACTGGGATATGAAGAAGACCAGAAACAGCTTTATCTGGATGCCCTTGAGCAACCACAGGGGATGATCTTGGTTACCGGGCCCACGGGCTCCGGCAAAACGGTATCACTCTATACCGGTCTCAACATTCTTAATACGCCTGAGCGAAACATCTCCACGGCAGAAGACCCAGCCGAGATAAACCTTGAAGGCATTAACCAAGTTAACGTCAACACCAAGGTAGGACTTGGCTTTGCCGAGGCGCTCCGGGCGTTCTTGCGGCAAGACCCTGACATTATCATGGTTGGTGAGATTCGGGACCTGGAGACCGCCAATATCGCCATCAAGGCGGCGCAGACCGGGCACCTCGTACTCTCAACACTACACACCAACAGTGCAGCGGAAACTTTGACGCGGATGATGAACATGGGGGTTCCAGCGTTCAACATCGCCACCTCTGTGAGCCTGATCATCGCACAGCGTTTGGGCCGTCGTCTTTGCAACTCCTGTAAACAACCGGCAGAAATCCCCAGAGAAGCACTTTTGGCGGAAGGGTTCACACAGGAACAAATTGATACAGGGTTCACGTTGTTCCGCCCCAAGGGCTGTGATAAATGCAATGGAGGATACAAGGGCCGCGTCGGGATCTACGAGGTGGTCAAGATAACTGACGAGTTGGCAAACATGATTATGGAAGAAGCCAGCTCTATTAAAATTGCAAAACGCGCAGAGGCCGAAGGCTTTCGCAATCTCAGGCACTCCGCCCTTCTGAAAGTAATGCAGGGCGTAACCAGTCTTGAAGAAGCCAACCGGGTGACGAAGGATTAAACATGGCAGAAAAAACACAAAAACTTGAAGCGTTCGTCTGGGAGGGCAAAGACCGACGCGGCAATAAGACGAAAGGTGAAATTTCGGGGACAAGCCTGGCGTTGGTCAAGGCGCAGCTTCGCAAACAGGGGATTCTTGCTGAGAAAGTAAAGAAGAAACCCAAACCGCTGTTCGGTGGCAGCAAAAAGATCACTCCTTTCGATATTGCTATGCTTACTCGCCAAATGGCGACCATGATGAAAGCGGGCGTGCCACTGGTTCAGAGTTTCGACATTGTCACCGACGGTTTGGAAAACCAAGGGCTTAAGGAGCTTCTAACAACCGTTCGCAATGATGTCGCTGCTGGCACCAGTTTCGCCAATGCGCTCCGCCGGCATCCCAAGCACTTTGACGACCTATACTGCAATTTGGTTGATTCCGGGGAAAAGGCTGGCGCGCTCGAGCAAATGCTAGATCGAATTGCTACCTATCTTGAGAAAACTGAAACTCTCAAAAAGAAGGTCAAGAAAGCGATGACCTATCCTATTGCCGTTATTGTGGTGGCCATTGTCGTCACAGCGATTTTGTTGGTAAAGGTTGTCCCTCAATTCGAAAGCCTGTTCCAAGGCTTTGGCGCGGACCTACCAGTCTTCACGCAGTTCATAATAAATATTTCGGAATGGATGCAGAAATGGTGGTTTATCGTTCTTTTGGGAATAGCAGGTTCGATATTTTTATTCAAGGAAGCCATACAACGGTCGAGAAAATTCTCAGATTTGGTTGACAAATATGTGCTTAAGTTACCCATCATCGGAGAAATCTTGGATAAATCAGCAGTTGCAAAGTTCGGCCGTGTTCTCTCTACAACATTCGCTGCAGGTGTACCTCTGGTAGACGCCCTGGAGTCAGTAGCGGGCGCCACCGGTAATGCCATCTACCGTGATGCAGTCTTTCAGATTCGTGACGAGGTCTCCAGCGGCACTCAACTCCAACAGGCTATGCGCTCAGTGGATGTTTTCCCCGTCATGGCAGTGCAACTCACTGCGATTGGTGAAGAATCGGGCAACCTCGATGACATGCTCGAAAAGGTGGCCGATCACTACGAAGGTGTCGTTGATGACATGGTCGATAACCTCACCGCCTTGATGGAGCCGATGATTATGGCGGTTCTTGGTGTGCTGGTAGGCGGACTTATCGTTGGCATGTACCTGCCAATCTTCCAAATGGGTCAGGTGGTTTAATCGGTTCTATGTCTGACCTTCAATTGCTTGTGAACAACCCCTGGTTTCTGTATCCAGGGGTTGTGCTTTTCACCCTCTGCATCGGCTCCTTCCTAAACGTAGTCATCCTCCGCCTCCCGAAGATGATGCACCAGGACTGGCGTGGCCAGTGCGAGGAGTTTCTTGAGGTTCCCGAGGACCAGCGCACCCGGGAGGAGAAGATCACCCTTTCCTCCCCCAATTCCACCTGTCCCTCCTGCGGCCATGAGATCCGGCCCTGGGAGAACATTCCGGTGCTGAGCTACCTGTTCCTGCGGGGCAAGTGTGGTTCCTGCAAGACCGGGATTTCGCCTCGCTACCCAATCATCGAGGCGATTACGGCGTTGTTTTCGGTGGTCACCGTGTGGTTGCTGGGCCCGACGGAAGCCGGTTTGTGGGCGCTGGTGCTGGTGTGGGCGCTGATTGCGCTGACGATGATTGATTTCGACACCCAGCTGCTGCCGGACAACATCACCCTGCCGCTAATGTGGCTGGGGCTGGTGTTGAACTATTTTGGCGTGATGACAGATTTTGCCAGTGCCTTCTGGGGTGCGGTGGCCGGTTACCTGTCCCTGTGGTCGGTGTACTGGCTGTTCAAGCTGGTGACCGGCAAGGAAGGCATGGGCCATGGTGACTTCAAGCTGCTGGCAGCACTGGGGGCCTGGCTGGGCTGGCAGTTGCTGCCGGCGGTGATTTTGCTGTCGTCCGTGGTCGGTGCTGTGGTGGGTATCAGCCTGATTGTGTTCCGCAAGCATGGCCGGGAGGTGCCGATTCCGTTCGGGCCGTATCTGGCGGCGGCGGGCTTGCTGTGCCTGTGGTTTGGTGAGCAGATTCAGGCGGCCTGGTTGGCCTGGCTGGGCATGTAAGTGCCTGAGTAAGTGCTGGCATTAGACGGGCCGGGCGTATAAGGACAGGGCATTATGACGGTTGTGATTGGCCTCACCGGTGGCATTGGTTCCGGTAAATCTACGGTGGCGAAGCTGTTCGGTGCCCTGGGGGTACACTGGGTGGATGCGGATAACGTGGCCCGCGAGGTGGTTGAACCGGGCACGCCGGCGCTGGCCCGGATTGCGGACCATTTCGGTGCCGACATCCTGCAGGCGGACGGTTCGCTGGACCGCGCCCGGCTGCGGGAGATTGTGTTCCGCGCGCCGGAAGAGCGGGCCTGGCTGGAGCGCCTGCTGCACCCGGTGATCCGCGAGGAGCTGATCCGCCAGCTCGATCCGGCGGACTATGCCCTGCCCTATGTGTTGCTGGTGTCGCCGCTGCTGCTGGAGACCGATCAGCACCAGCTGGTGGCGCGGATTGTGGTGGTGGATGTGCCGGTGGAGGTTCAGCTCAGCCGCACCATGGCCCGGGATGATAACCCCCGGGATCAGGTGGAGCGGATCATCGCGGCGCAGATTTCCCGTGACGATCGACTGCAAAAAGCGGACGATGTGATCGATAATAATCAGAAGGTGGTGGATGTGGAGCGCCGGGTTGGTGAATTGCATGGTCGCTTTCTGGAGATGTTCGGTACGGGTTCCGTTGATTAGGACTATTTTGCGCCACCTGCTTCCTGCCCGCTGTCGTTCATTCCTGCCTTTTGTGCTGTTCGCCACCGCCGCCTGTCCGGCGGGGGCGGAATCCCTGGTGAATCTGCAGGAACCGCCGCTACAGGAGCAACTGTCAGTGGATCGTCTGCCCCTGTCGTTCTATACCTTTTCTCCCGATGAATACTGGGCCGAGCCCCTCGACTCCTACTGGCTGACGTTTTCCAACTGGGTACTGGGGCTGGAGCGCCGCCACGGCGCCCAGGTGCAGACGTTTGGCGAGTGGGCTGACCGCACCTTGTCTGGCAGCCGTCGCACCCTGCCCAATAACGAGAGCTACCTGCGGATCGGCTTTGCCACCGAGTCGGAGTACGGCAAGGTGGCGCAGTTTGAGCCGGAAGCCCGTTTCAAGCTGGACATTCCCACCGTAGAGGAGCGGCTGCGGCTGGTTATCGAGAGTGAAAGTGACGAACTGATTCCCCTGGAGGAACGGCGCCGCACCCGCCAACTGACCGACGACGAGCGCTCGGATACCGAGGCCACCGGTGCCCTGCGCTACATTTCCGAGGTAGGCGATGCCATCAACCTGGAAAACGACATCGGTGTGCGGCTGCGCATCCCGGCGGATGCCTTCTGGCGGGCCAGTGCCAGCAAGCGCTGGGAACTGGATGAAGACTGGCACCTGCTGGCGGAGCAGCGGCTGTTTTACTTCCATCAGGACGGCTGGGGCGAGCGCAGCTGGATCGGTGCCGGGCGGGATATCGGTAATGCCTGGAAGTTCCTGGCGGCGGCGGAGCTGGAATGGGTCCACAAGGACCGCGAGTTCGTGTTCTCCCAGACCATGAATTTCTACAAGCAGCTGAACAACCGCTCCAACATCAACCCGCGGCTGGGTATCCTTGGCGAGAGCCAGCCCGGCTGGCGCGAGACCAACGTGTTTGTGGACGTTACCTACCGCTATCGGCTGCACGACGACTGGCTGTTCGGCGAGATCATCCCGGCCCTGGAGTTCCCCAGGGAGGAGCACTTCAAGGACCGGGCCTCGCTGATTCTCCGTATTGAACTGTACTTCTCCGGCAACCTGGACCGTTAACCCCATGCCCCACAACCCGGGCTCCCGCCCTGCCCCGAAATCCCGCCCCGTTTCGCGGACCAATCCGGCCCGGCCGGCGACAGAAGCACTCACCCTGACACCGGTTGCCTTTACCCGCTCCTGCTTCCGGGACAAGTTCGGCGTGCCGCGGCAACCGGGGCTGACCCGACATGCCTGGGCGGACCTGGTGATCGAGCCACCGTTTGACCGTGAGGAGGCCTTTCGGGGGCTGGAGACCTGCAGCCACATCTGGCTCACTTTCCAGTTCCACGAAGCGGTGCGGGAAGAATGGCGCCCGGTAGTGCGGCCGCCGCGGCTGGGGGGCAACAAGAAGGTGGGGGTGTTTGCCAGCCGCTCGCCGTTCCGCCCCAACAGCCTGGGGCTGTCGGTGGTGCGCAACGAGGGCCTGCAGCGAGTGGATGGCCGGCTGGTACTGCGGATCCGCGATCATGACCTGATCGACGGCACCCCTATCCTCGATATCAAGCCTTACCTGCCGTTTGCCGACTCGATTCCCGATGCCCGCATCGGCTGGGCGGACTCGGCGCCCACCGAGCGGTTGCCGGTGTTTTTCAGCGTCGAGGCGGAACAACAGCTAGCCGACTTGCCGGCGGAGCGCTATCCGGAGTTCCGGGCGCTGATCGAGGATGTGGTGAGCTACGACCCGCGCCCGTCGTTCCGTCGCGGCCGTGACGAAGCGCGAATTTATGGCGCCCATCTGTATGATTTCAATGTGCGGTTTCGCTTTGTGGCACTGACGGACAGGGAGCAGGACGGGGCGGTGAACCCGGATTCCGCCGGGGTTGAGCGGGCCGCGATTGATGGCGATCACGATAGGGGTGTCGAGGTGCTTACCGTCTGTTAAACTGCTGAGCGGGCGAATATTTAGACAGTTTGCCCGGAACCATTCATGGACTCTCGTTGTAGGGAATGACCCCAGGGAACAGGTGCTTTGCTTCTGACCGGACTCTTCAAGCGACTGGGCGTGCGCCCGCTGGCAGCGCGGCTGCTGGCGTACGTCTTGTTGTTCAGCGTGGTGCTGTCGCTGGCGGCCACCGGCTTTCAGCTGATTGGCGAGTACGAGCGCCGTAACCAGGAGCTGGAGTCGTCGCAGCAGAAGGCCGCCAACCTGGTGTCCGGCAGCATCAGCAACAACATCTGGCTGATGAACTACAGCGAGGTAGCCAATACCCTCGATGACATGCTCGGATTGCCTTCCCTGCAGTTCGTCCAGGTGGAGATTGCCCAGGCGTATATGGACAGTGGTGACGTGTTCACCTCCGGTACCCAGCCCGAGGGTCGGGTGATCACCCAATCCTTCCCGCTGGTGTTTGACCGTTCCTCAGTTAACGAACCCCAGACCATGGGTACCCTCACCCTGGTGTCGTCAGTTGAGCAGGTTTACAGCGAGATGATGGGGCAGGCCCTGCGCACTCTGCTCTACCAGTCTTTCATTGTGATGCTGGGCACCCTGGGACTGCTGGTGATCGTAAGGCTGACCCTGTCCCGCCACCTGGAAACCATGGCGGATTACGCCGCCCGGCTGAACCTGGATGCGCTGATCGACCCGCTCAGGTTGCAGCGCAAACCGCCCCGCACCCCGGACGAGCTCAGCGAGCTGGAGCAGGCGCTCAATACCATGCGCAAGCAGCTGCTGGAAGACACCCGGTCCCTGCGCCAGACGACCCTGCAATCCCAGGGCGAGCGGGACGAGGCGGTGCGGGCCAATCATGCCAAGAACCAGTTCCTCGCCAATGTCAGCCACGAGTTGCGGATTCCGCTGCAGTCGGTGTTAGGCTATGCCAGCCTGCTGTCGGATACCCGGCTGGAGCCGGATCAGCGTGAATACGTCCAGACCCTGCTCAATGCCTCGGAGAGCCTGTCGGCGATCATTAACGACCTGCTGGACATCTCCAGCATGGAAGCCGGCAAACTGATCCTCGACGAGATCCCCTTCGATTTGCGGGAAACCCTCAACGACCTGGTCCACATGCTGGGCAGCCGGGCGCGGGAGAAAGGCCTGGCCCTGGAGCTGCGCATTGACGAGAACCTGCCCTACGCCCTGCGGGGCGATCCGGTGCGGCTGCGGCAGATTCTGCTGAACCTGACCTCCAATGCCATCAAGTTTACCGACTCCGGCCATGTGCTGATCAGCATCGAGGTGCTGGGGCGACGCAACGGCGATGTGCGGCTGCGACTGGCGGTGGAGGACACCGGCGTCGGTATCAACGAGGAAGACATCCCGCTGGTGTATGAGCCTTATGTGCAGCTGGGCCAGCGCTTCCAGCGCCAGCTGCCCGGTGCCGGCCTCGGGCTGGCCATCTGCCGCCAGCTGGTGAGCCTGATGAACGGCACCCTGGACGTGGAGAGCCGCCCCGGCGAGGGCACCACCTTCTGGGTGGAGCTGGCGCTCCCGGTGGCACCGGACAACGCTACCCGCATCCGCCCCGATACCCGGATGATCCGTGGCAAGCGGGTGCTGGTGGTGGACTCCTACGAGCTGTCCCGCAAGATTACCCTGGAGATGCTGTCCCGCCACGAGGTGGATATCGAGGCGGTGCGCTCCGCCGGCGAAGCCCTGACCGCGCTGCGCCAGGCCGCGGACAATCAGCAGGCCTTCGATGCAGTAATCCTCGACGGCTTTGTGCCGGACATGGACAGCGACCTGCTGTGCCGGCAGATTCGCAGCAATCCGAGCTGGGCCACCACCCGCCTGCTGATCCTGTCGTCCAATCCCCAGCGGGGCGATGCCGAGCACTTCCGCCAGGCCGGCGCGGATGCCTTCCTCAGCAAGTCCCTGCGGGAATCCTGCCTGACGCCCATTCTCCACCAGCTGTTCCTGGATGCCACCCGCAACGAGCGCAACTTTCTCACCCGCTTCTCGCTGCCCACGGTGATGAACAGCCAGCGCAAACAGGAATTGCCCTGCGGCCGGATGAGCGTGCTGCTGGTGGAGGACAACCCGGTCAACCGCACCCTCACCCGCCGCCTGCTGGAGAAACTGGGCTGCGACGTGATGACCGCCAACGATGGCGAAGCCGCCGGCAGTCTGTGGCAATGGCATCCGTTTGATGTGATTCTGATGGACTGCATCATGCCCCGGGTCGACGGTTTTGAGGCTACCCGCCGGCTGCGGGAGTGGGAGCGCCAGGAAGGCCGCCGACCGGTGCCGGTGGTAGCGCTGACCGCCAGTGCCATGGAGGAGGACGAGGAACGTTGCCGTCGGGCCGGGATGAATTCCTTTGTTGCCAAGCCTGTCAATATTGAAATGTTGCGGGCAGTGCTGGAACAATACTGTCGTGTGGCCTCCTGACCGGTTGTCCGGCTGCGCCCTGATCCATCTCCAGCACGAGTTCCCCCGTTATGAATGTTGATTGCCCCACCTGTAAGAAATCTGTCGAATGGGACACCGCCAACCCCTACCGGCCGTTCTGTAGCGAGCGTTGCCAGCTGATTGACCTTGGCGCCTGGGCCAATGAGGAGTACCGGGTTCCGGCGGAAAACGCCGACCCGAGCGACCTGGACCAGGGCGGCGACCTGACCTCCCACTGATGGTTCACCCGTCGGGCGCCCGCCTCGCACTATCCCTGCACCATCTCTACACCCGCCTGGCGACCGGCCGCGACGCAGGCCTGCAATCGCCCAGCGCACGCGATTACCGGGGGGTTACCCCTTTTTAAGTTGAGTGGCCACCGGCCCACCGCTACCATGGGCCGCATATATACACAGATCCGAAACAAGGAAAGAAAAATGAAATTTTATCGTATTCCGCTCGTCGCCCTGTCTCTTGCCGCCGCGCCGGTGATGGCCGCTGATGTGGATCTGAGCCTGACCAACGATTCGGTCAAAGGCCAGGTGAATTTCTTCGGCCCCAACTCGGACCTGGCGCTGGGCACCGGCTACACCTACCACGAAGGCAGCCGCCACATTGCCAACCTGGACTTCCACGCCCAGGGCCGCACTGCGGTCGGTAACCTGCCCACCACCGCCGGCATCGGCGTGCGGGCCGTGGGTTGGGATGACGACCACGTAGACGGCGGCGCCCTCGGCCTCGGCGGTTTCGCCACCCTGAATGTTCCGGATGTGCCCGGCTTGTCCTTCACCGGCAGCGCGCACTACGCCCCCAGCATCCTGTCCTTCGGTGACTCCGACGACATGAGCAGCCTGGAACTGCGCGGCAGCTACCGGGTCATCCGCAATGCGGAAGTGTTCGCCGGCTACCGCTACCTGAACACCGACCTGGATTCGCCCTACCGCGGCGACATCAACCTGGACGAAGGCGTGATGGCGGGCATGAAGATCTTCTTCTGATGCCATGCTGATCGACTGAGCCCTGCCGGGCCGGTAACTGACCGGTCCAGCCGGGCCGGGCTGCGGATTCGTGGCCCGGCTCACTTTTTACCACCCTGCCCCTTGCTACACTGCTGCCTCACGTTCTGAATACGGACTCTCAGGCATGCAGACTCGTCAGCTCCGACCACGCTGTTTCACTCCCGTTCAAGGCCTCCCCGGCAGGACATTTACCAGTCTGCTGACCGCACTGACCCTGGCCGGCGCCACTCTGCTTGGCGGTTGTGGCAGCGGTGAGGATGCCATCGACGGCGCATCTGCCCAGCCCAACAGCTTTCCTCCCGCGAAGAATCCGGTGGACGATTTCCAGTCCGGCACCACGGGGGACTCCAGCAACACCATCGGGCTGGCAAAGAACGAGATCCGGGTTACCGTGGAGGTACCGGGAGCGGTGGCACCCGACGGCGAGATGACCCGCCGCAACCTGCGCATTGTGACCGCAGACCGCCTTGAGGTGTATCGCACCAGCCAGTCCCTGCAGCCGCTGGGAGCGGTCAGTGTCACCCGGCGGACCGATGACAGCGGACGGGAGATCATCACCTTTCCCGACGGCCTGCCGGTTGGCCCGGATGTGGTGGTCGAGGCCGTGGTCGGCAATACCCGGATGCGGGCACTGGTGGCGGATGACGACCGTGATGTGAAGGTCAACCCCTTTTCCGAGTACCTGGTGGCCCGCTCCCTTGGCAGTTATACCGCCGGCGAGTTTGCCCAGGTGATGGACTGCGTGGAAAGCACCGACGACAACCTGTGCCTCAACAAGTATGTCTGGTCGACCCTGGCCGACCAGGTCCACGATTTCGAGATCGACATTCCCGGCACCCTGGATCTGCCCGCTGCGGTGGCGTTTCTGGACCAGCGCGCGGACTTTGCCGGCTACGTGGCGTCCATGGCGCGCTATGCCCTGCTGGGCAGCGAGTCGTCCGGCAAGATCACCGCCAGTGCCGCGGATTACAACACGGTGTGGGCCGGTTTCGAGCTGGGCCAGACCTTTCTGGACAGCGCGTTTGAAGGCGCCGGCCAGTGGGGGGTACGGACCGCCCAGGAGGAACAGCTGGAGGATGACAACGGTGTGGCCTGGGTCTATCCGGGGCTGACCCTGACCACCTTCGACGTCATCGGCATCAGCATCACCTCGCTGGCCAGCGATGTACCCTACGACCGCGAAACCCTGGCCCAGACCACCGCCAACAGTTTCTATTCCCTGGGTTCCGATGCCTGGGATCGCAACAGCCATGCCTCCGCCCCGGGCGCCGCAACCCTGGCGAACAACACCCGGCTGCTGGCCGGACGGGCGCTCTACCAGAGCGTAACCGGCCGTGGCAGCTCGCGGATCATCGGCTGGACCCGCAACCCCTACTATCTGGACGCCTTTGTGGCCAGTGTTGCCGACGGTAGTGCAGACAGCAAGCCGGACCGGGTGCTGGCCAGCTATTTCAGCGCCGGCAAAGCCATCGAATTGCAGGCGGTGGACGGTGAGCTGCGCCGGGGTCGACTGCTGGAAAACCAGTATACCGGTGTGCTGGAGGTGAACCTGGGCCGCGCCATGGACTTTGATACCGCCAGCCTTAGCGGTCGTCAGTACAACGTGGTCAGCCTGTCCAACCGCATGGGCAACAACGCCACCCCGGTAGTGATTGAATCCGGCGTGGGCAGCTGGCAGGTCAATGGCCAGACGGTGACCCAGGCCTTGTCTACCCTGCGGTTGCTGCGGGACAGCAGCGGTGCGGTCACCGGCGGCAGCGGCAACCGGGATGGTGAACGGTTACTCACCGCGCGGCCCTCGGTGCTCAGTAGCGGCGTACGGAATATCGGCCGGCTGAGCCTGGACATCAACCTGCCGACCAGCAGCACCGAAACACCCGAACTGGGCACGGGCGCCAGCACCCCGGACGGCAGCCTGCTGGCCTTCAACCTGGACAACACCACCACCGGTGACGGCCTGCTGCTGGCCGGCGAACAGGCCACCACGGCACCCCCCGTCAGCGGGCGTTACCGACTGCACGGAGTGATGCTGGGGATGGCCACCGGCAGTAACCGGCTGACCCAGTTGCAGGGCGCGGTGCTGACCATCAACTCCGCCAGCCAGGCGACCTTGTCCTGGCAAGGGGTAGAGGTTGTCCATCAGGTGGATGCCGGCACTGTCTCCGCGCCAACTGCAATCACCCCCGCCGACCTGCTGCTGGGCTACAGCAGCCCGGGCAACGGCCAGGTGCGGCTGAATGCCGATGGCCTGGTGCTGGAGGGCTTTGTAACAGCCGACCAGGACCAGTTTGTGCTGCGGGTGCACAAGACTGATGGTACAGATCAGGCAGTGGGGCTGGTGCTGGCGACGCGATTGCCGGAGTAAGGGGGAAAATGTGAGTATTGGTCCAGCGGGTGAAGACGACGTATAACCTGTTACAATCATAGGCATATTTTTGTACGAGAGGTTGTATGTCCGTCGCTGGCCGCTCCCTGTTACTGCTGGTTCCGCTGCTCGTCGCCGCTCTTGCCGGCCTCTGGTATACCCCAAAACCGGTGGACCAGGCAGCGCTGCGGGATATCGCGACCCGGGGCCTGCCGCCACTGCCGAAGTGGGCAGCCGCAGAGCTGCCGGATTTCGCGGCGATTCGCGACACCACCGAGAAAAAGGCAGCGTTCTTTTCGTTCCTGTATCCCCGTATCGAACTGGCGAACAGCCGCATCCTGATGGAACGGGCGTACCTGGAATCCCTCGCAGGCAGGGACAAACTCACCAGCAGCCAGGTGCGCTGGCTGGAAGCCCAGGCCGAACGCCTGCGGGTGGATGAGGAACCCGGCAGCCCCGAGCTGTTCGCCCGTCTGCTGAAACGGCTGGATGTGATTCCACCGTCGCTGGTGATGGCCCAGGCCGCCAACGAATCCGCCTGGGGCACCTCGCGCTTTGCCACCGAAGGCAACAACCTGTTCGGCCAGTGGTGCTTCAGCAAGGGCTGCGGCCTGGTGCCTCAGAGCCGGGTAGAAGGCGCAAGTCACGAGGTGGCACGATTCGCCTCACCCTACCAGTCCGTTCAGGCTTATATCCAGAACCTGAACCGTCACCAAACCTACCAGACGCTGCGGGATATCCGCGAGAAGGATCGCAACAACAGCGAATTCCCGGATGGCAACGCCCTGGCCGGCGGCCTGATCGGCTATTCCGAGCGCGGCGAGGACTATGTAAAAGAGATTCGAGCGATGATCGGCCACAACAATTTGGGGTATTATGACCGCAAATTTGCCGAAAGTGGCCGAAAATCTGAGTAAAGTCCGGGGACAGACCCGAGGTCAGTCCCCTGGCGGCAGAGTTAGGGGACTGACCTTGGGTCTGTCCCCGGATATCAGTGCAAGGGGACTGACCTCGGGTCTGTCCCCGGACTTAAAAAGCAGGGCGACTGACCTCCAGTCTGCCCCCGAATATCAATGCAAGGGGACTGACCTTGGGTCTGTCCCCGGTAAACCCGAGCCCCGGAGAATCAATCCCAGATGCTTAACTTCCTGCCCGCGCCTCTGAAGGGCACGCTCGCAGTGTTGGCCATCCTGCTCAACACCCTGATCCTGTTCCCGTTCCTGATCCTGTTCGCCGTCCTCAAGCTGGTGCTGCCGCTGACACCGGTGCGCAAAGGCTGCACAGTCGTGCTGAACCGCATCGCTTACCTGTGGATCGGTTTCAACAACCGGCTGGTGGATATCCTCCACAAGGTGGAATGGGATGTGCGGGGCGCGGAGGGGCTGAGCCGGGAGCACTGGTATTTTGTCACCTGCAATCACCAGAGCTGGACTGACATTCCGGCCATTCAGTACATCCTCAACAGCCGCATCCCGCTGCTGAAGTTTTTCCTCAAGCAACAGCTGATCTGGGTACCGCTGCTGGGAGTGGCCTGGTGGGCACTGGACTTCCCGTTCATGCGTCGGCACACCCGTGAGCAGATTGCGAAACGGCCGGAACTGCGGGGTAAGGACCTGGAAACCACCCGCGCCGCCTGTGAGAAATTCCGTTATACCCCGGTCACCGTGTTCAACTTCATGGAAGGCACCCGGCTGACCCCCGCCAAGCACAAGGCCCAGCGCTCTCCCTACCGCAACCTCCTGAAACCCCGTGCCGGCGGTACCGGCTTCGTGCTGAGCGCCATGGGCGACACCCTGCACACCATGCTGGACGTCACCATCGTCTACCCGGACGGCCGCAAGGGAATCTGGGACTACCTGTGTGGCCGCATCCCGCGGATCATCATCGACATCCGCGAACTGGAGATACCGCAGCAGTTCCTCGGCATGGACTACGAGAACGACTTCGGCACCAAGAAGGCCTTCCAGGCGTGGGTAACCGAACTTTGGGCCGCCAAGGATCGCCGGATGGATGAGCTCAAATCGGAAGGGGACAGACCCAAGGTCAGTCCCCGGGAGGTACCCGCCTGACAAGGGGACTGACCTTGGGTCTGTCCCCGAAAAACTAGCCTGTTGAGCAGGAAGGGGACAGACCTGAGGTCAGTCCCCGGGAGGTCCCCGCGGGGGCTACAGCAGCCCCAGTTCCCGCGCCCGGACAATGGCCTGGGTGCGGGAGCGCACTTCCAGCTTGGCGTTGATCCGGCGGGCATGGGTTTTCACCGTGTGCAGGGAGATGTGCAGACGGTCGGCGATGTCCTGGTTGGAGAGGCCTTGGGCGATGAGTTCCAGCACCGCCTGCTCCCGGTCGCTGATCGGCTCCGCGAGCTGGACAACGGGCTCCTGACTGGCTTCCGGCAGGCCGAAAGCATGCCTCAGTGCGCCGGTGAATGCCCCGTGGGCCTCCGCCTGCGGCGCAGCAAGCACTTTCTGCAAGGGCTCGACCAACTCCTCCCGGAGCTCGAGGAAGGGGCTGATGTAATGCTCCGGCGCTGCTTCTTCAATAGCGGTCAGCAATCCGTTACGGGCGTCTGCTATCCGGCCGCTGCGGTAATCCAGCACCACCTGCAGCAAGCGGACCTGTAGGGCCAGGCCAAAGGGTAACACCACATCGGCCGGCGCACGCTTACCCTCCTGACTCTCACCCTCCTGACTCTCACCCTTCTGACCCTCACCAGCCTGGCCGGCGATGATGAACGGCTCCTGGCGAATGGCCTCCAGCAGCTTGGCGGCGGCCTTGTCATGACCCAGCCGCAGATCCAGACGTACCTGGAGGCAATCCAGCAGCCCCGGCATAACCGGAATCAGCTCCGGCGCGCAGCGTCGGCGGCGGTATGGCTCCAGGCGACGGAGCGCCATCGCTGCGCTGTCCGGCTGATCGAGCGCCAGCCAGCAGTTGGCCTTGAGCGCTTCCAGCACCGGCACGTAGACGGTGTCATCCACCTGCCAGGACTGCATGGTACGTTCCGCCTGGCCGATCCAGGCAAAGGCGTCGTCCAGCCGTCCCTGGGAGCGGCAGATCAGTACCCGCAGGGCCATAATCAGCAGCAGGCCCAGGTCACGGGATTGCTCAGCGTAGCGACCGCAGGTCACCAGCAGGCGGTCGGCCTCCGCTTCCCTGCCCTGGTGCCAGAGTACGAGGGCGAGGTTCAGCTGCAGGCGGATTTCACCCACCCGGGCCGGCCGGTTAGAGACGTTCATGGCGGTGTCGAGGGCCGTCCGCAACAGCTGTTCCGAGTGCCGCAGGGACCCTTTACCCAATTCAATGCGGGCGTGGGCGTAGACCGCGAGAATTTCCGACCCCGGGTCACCCGCCTCCCGCGCCAGACGGGCGGCAATACGATTGGCACTGCGCGCCTCACTGAAACGGCCACGGGCACACATGGCGCTGGCGCGGATCAGCTGGGACACCAGTTGCGCCTGGGTCGACAACTCGCCGCAGGACAGTGCCAGGTCGGCCTCCTCGATGGCGGCCTCAACACTGCCTTCGCCCCGCAGGATCACCGCCATCAGGGCATGGATCCGGCCTTTCATTGCCAGCCGGTCTTCTTCCGGCAGGCCATCGAGCAAGGCCCGGGCCGCGCGGAACTGACCGCCAATGGCATGGACCCAGCCGTAGACGATCCGTAGCCGCGGGCTGCGCTGGAACAGGCCCGCGGGCAACGAGCGCTGCAACCGTAACAGCGACGCTGTGTCCTGACCCACCAGCAAGGCCTCGGAGCCTTCCGCTGCGATACGCAGGGCTTCTTCGACGTCGTTGCTGATCAGCGCATAACGCAGCGCCTCGGGGAATTCGTCGCGCTTCTCAAACCAGCGACTGGCCACCATGGCACGGGCTTCACGGTCATCCAGCCCCGGCACCAGCAACCATTCCCGCAGCAACGGGTTGAGCCGGTACCAGCGGCCACGACCCGGAACACTGCGCATGGGCAGCCCGCTGGCCACCACCCGGGAAGGCCGGAACTGGCGGTCGCAGACGTCATCCGCCATCGCTGCGAACAGGTCATCGGAAATGGAATCCAGCTCCGCCATCATCGCCAGCGAGCGTTGTTGCGCCGGGGTCAGCCGGCCAAAAACCGAGTCCCGCAGGAAGCGTTCGACATTGAGGGTTTCCTGGATCGGAAAACGCTCGTTGCTGGCGGTGGCCAGTTCCCGGCGATACAGCGCCAGCGGGGTCAGCCAGCCTTCGGTCAGGGAATAGAGATGTTCCACCGCGACGGTGGTGAGCTTGCCGTCAGCAATCGCCGGCTCGAAAAACGCCAGGGTTTCCGAGCGGGACAGCTCGAGTGAGTCGCCGGCAATGCGGGTAAAGCGACCACCCAGTTCCAGGCCGTGGGTCTCGAAGGGCAGCGCCTTGCGGGAGATCAGTGCCAACGACAGCCAGGGTGGCAACTCCGCCAGCAACTGCTCCAGCAAGGCAACCGCCGACGGACTGACCACCTGGTCCACGTTATCCAGCACCAGGGTGACGGGCGCTGCCTGGGTCTGTTGCGGTGTTTCGCCCAGTAACAGGGAAAGTGCATCGGCCATGCCGCCGACCCGCTGGCGACCGGCAGGAACGTCCTGCTGCCCCGGCGCCCGCAAGGCGATAGTGAGCAAGGCCAGCAGACGGACGGCGTCGTTGTCCTGGCTGGTCAGGGAAATCCACTGCAGATTCGGATGGCCTGATGACTCCGCCAGCGCGGCACTCAGGGCCAGGGTTTTGCCAAAGCCGGAGGGCGCTTCAAGGTGTAGAATGGCCCCCGGTGCCAGAGCACCCTGCAGCCTTGCGCTCAGACCGGGTCGGACCAGGTAGTCGGAAGGTTGTTCCGGAGTACGGACACGCTGTCGCAGCAGGTCCCAGATCAGCTCGCCCTGGGTCGTACTGCCGAGTACGGACTGGAATTCGTCATTAGCCGCACAGCCATCGTCGAATGGTTTCACTCTCTGCCCCGTCCTGCCCCGTCGCAAACAGCCGGCAAATAAGGACCGGTAAACGCCCGGCCGGCTTTCAGGTGTTCTCTGCCATGACTTCTGAGTTGGCGACCTGCATCGGGTACGCCTTTAGTATGATACGGAGGAAGAGTAAACCAAACAGGGGGCGGGCTGCAAAAAATTGACGGTGCTGACGCGTGGTTGGTGACGTAATGCCAACGTTAACCGGTGGATTTTGTGATGGTGTTCACAGGAAGAGGGGACAGACCCAAGGTCAGTCCCCGATTCGCAGCCAAGGGGACTGACCTCGGGTCTGTCCCCGATTCATAACCCAGGGGACTGACCTCGGGTCTGTCCCCGATTCATAACCCAGGGGACTGACCTCGGGTCTGTCCCCTGGGTTCAACATCCCTGCCGATTACCGGGTACCGGCGCGGCGCAGGGCTGCCGGAGTGTAATCCCGGGAGGAGCGCTCTACCCCGAAGGCGTAGGGATCGGTTTCCTCGTTGGTCAGGCCCAGGGCCAGGTAGCGGCCGGACAGCAGATCATAGAGGGTTTCGATGGCGTACCAGGGCACTTCCTGATCGTAGAAGTGCATGCTGTGGGCCTCGGCAACCCGCCACAGTTCACCACGACCGTCGTAATGGTCGATTACGGTAGCCTGCCAGCTGTCTTCGTCGATGTAGAAGTCACGCTGGGCGTAGATGTGGCGCTCACCCGGCTTCAGGGTGGCCCGCACGTGCCACACACGGTGCAGCTCGTAACGGGTCAGGTCCTGGTTGATGTGGCCCGGCTTGATGATCTGGTCATACTTGAGCTTGCGATCCACCAGCTTGTAGGAGTTGTACGGGATGTACATTTCCTTCTTGCCAATCAGCTCCCAGTTGTAACGATCCGGCGCGCCGTTGAACATGTCAAAGTTATCGGAGGTCCGCATGCCGTCCGCTGCGGTACCCGGTCCGTCATAGGCAACCTGCGGCGCGCGACGAACCCGGCGCTGGCCGGCGTTGTAGACCCACGCCCGGCGAGGCTCGGCAACCTGGTCAATGGTTTCATGCACCAGCAGGACGTTACCCGCCAGACGGGCCGGCCCGGTGATGGCCTGTTTGAAGTAGAACAGCACGTTGGGATCTTCGCTGGGCTTGTAGTCCTTCAGGTAGGCCCGCCAGGTCAGCTCGTCCTGGAACTTGACCACACTGTAGGCGCCACTTTCGGTCGGCGTTACCTGGCCCACGTTCCGCTGCACCGAACCACCGCGGTAACGGGTGATGTGGTTCCAGATCACCTCGAGGCCGTTCTGGGGAATCGGGAACGGAATGGCGTCCTGGTAGTTGCCCAGGCCGTTACCGCCCTTGATCAACTCCACCTTGGTGGCGTTGTCGACGGACTTGTCCATGACCTCCTTCGGATAGGCTGCCGGACGATGGGTCGGGTACACCGGGATCTTGTAGTCGCTGTACTTCTTGATCATCGCAACCTGGCCCGGGGACAGTTTGTCCGCGTACTGGCTGACGTTGCTCTGGTCAATGGTGAACTGGATCTTGTCGTTGGGGTACGGATCGACATAGATGCCGTCGCCCTTGTAACCCGCCGGGATCTGCTTGAGACCACCGTCCCAGGCCGGGATTTCTTTGCCGTTACCGGCTTTTTCAGCGCCGATGGGCGTCAGGGTGTCCCCGAGCTTGGCCGCTTCCTGTGCGGAGACTGCGCCAAAGGCGTTGCCGGCAAACAGTGTTGCAGCAAGTACGCCCGTGGCCAGTAGAGTCTTGTTCAATTTCATTTATTGTTACCTCGTTAAACGAATGTCGGGGCCGCTCAGAACGAGTAAGAGACGCTCGCACTTACGAAATCACGGTCGGTCAACTCGTTATACGGTTTGCCACCGAAAAAGTTTGTGTAACCGATGTTGCCGGTGATCTTGTTCTGGTAAACGCCCTGCAGCGAGACACCGATAGCCTTGTTGCCTTCGTTGAAGTTGCCACCCGGCTGCGGTGCATAACCTTCGACGTCGTGGCTCCAGGCCAGCTGCGGCGACAGGTTAATGCCGGCGATGGCGTTCGGATAATCCCACACCAGACGGGCGCGGTAGCCCCAGGAGAAGTCGGTGGTGAAACCGTCGTTGGTGCAGTAGCTGGTGTTGATGTTGAGCGCTGTCCCGGTGGTGCCGGTACCGTCGCAGGCGCCACCCGGCAGGGTACCGATACCGAAGGTACCGGAACGGCCGTAACGGGCCTCATCCAGGTCGGGCAGATCGTGCACGTAGGTGGCACCGAATTCGGTGATCAGCGACATCCGGCTGGCGCCCATGACCTGGTCGAAGAACTTGATCAGGGTGAACTGGGCCTGGGAGACGTTGAAACGGTCATAACCGTCAATTTCCATACCCGCCAGGTCAACACCGGGGTTTTCTGCTTCCCGTTGCTGCTGCAGCAAACTCACCGGATCGCCGGTTTCCGGGTTGACCACCTGCAGACCGCCGTAAATCAGCTCGAAGGCGTTCCACTGCAGCGGTACATTGTCACGGAAGCTGTATTCCGCACCCAGCGACCAGCCGCCGGGGGTGGTGGTGTTGATACTGATACCGTAAAGGTTGATGTTCTCCGGATACTCGATGTAGTAGGAGGGGAACTGCTCGTCCACATCTTTCACGGTACCGCTGACGTAAGGCAGACGGCTGTTGTACTTGATGTAGTAGAAGCCCAGCTCGGAGTCGTTGAGGGCCGGCACATACCAGCGCATGGCAACACCGAACTGATCTTTCGAATCGGCTTCCTTGTCGGCCAGGCGCGGTGCGATAAAGCCCTGGGCGTAGGCCTGGGAATCCGGCAACTGGCCGGCAAGCAGTACCGGACCACAGCCATCGGACGCAAAGTCGTTGGTGGAGAAGAAGGTACCGCAGTCATCCGGGCGAACCGGTTCCCAGTCGGCCTGTACGAAGGTCTCCAAGGTGATGTTCTCGGTAACACCGGCGGACATGTAGAACATTTCTACCGGCAGCAGGGCATCCTTCAGCTCGGAGCCGGGGGCACGGAAGGCCTGAACGTCGACCGGGTTGATGGTGTTGATACCGCCCTGGATAAAGGTGCTCTCACCCCAGCTCAGCACCTGTTTGCCGTAACGGACGCTCAGTGGCACTTCACCGAGGTACCAGTCGGAGAACACGTAGGCGTCGAGCAGTTCGCCGCCGGAGGCATTGTCCTTGGCTTCTTTGTTCAGCTCACGGACCTGGCCCACGTCGTCCATCGCGCGGCTTTCGTCCTTGAGCTCAAAATCGTACCAGTAGCGGCCGCGGACAAAGCCGCCGACGCGGGTCAGGAAACTGCTGTCCACGTTGTAGTTGAGGAACAGCTCGGTGTTGCCCTTGACGATCTTGGAGACGGTATCCCCCTTCTCGAAGTTGAGGTTGCCGTCGTCGTAGTTGTTGGTAGAGGCACCGATGGTGGTGTTGGCAAATTCAGGTCCCAGGTTACCCTGGGCGATCAGGCGCTTGTCACGGTCTTCGGTCCGCCAGGTGGCACCGGCTGACAGCGTGGTGTTCAACGACGCTTCGACATCCCCCACGTAAAACGAAAACGCCGATGCCTGGCCGGATACGCCTGCGGCAACAGCCACAGCCAGAGGCAATTTCGCCCATTGCTGCCATTGCTGAGTTTTTCTTGTCATTGGAAGGCTACTCCATTGTTGTTCTGAGTCGCTGCTCTGATTATTTGGTATTCACGATGTTTGGAGGTTTCATGCACAGTGCTCGTGATGATCGCACTATAGCTAACGCCATGGGGCGCTTTGATCGATCAAAAGTATGATTTTGCAGTCACACTCCTCTGGCCGTTCTACCGCGGGGGCTCGCACAGCAACAATATAGACAAGAATTGGGGATGCAACCAGCGGGGAGGATGGCGGGGGACAGGTTCGGGGACAGACCCGAGGTCAGTCCCCTGGGGAGCTGGTTCGGGGACTGACCTTGGGTCTGTCCCCTGGAGAGCGGGTTCGGGGGACTGACCTTGGGTCTGTCCCCCGGGGGCAAGGCTCAGAGCATTTCGATGGCCATGGCGGTGGCTTCGCCGCCGCCAATGCACAGGGCTGCAATGCCTTTTTTCTTGCCGTAGCGCTGCAGGGCGTACATCAGGGTCACCAGCAGGCGGGAGCCGGTGGAGCCGACAGGGTGACCCTGGGCGCAGGCGCCGCCGTGGACGTTGACTTTCTCCGGGTCCAGGCCCAGCTCCTGGATCGGCATCATGGCGACCATGGCGAAGGCTTCGTTGATTTCGTAAAGGTCAACGTCATCCTTGCTCCAGCCGGTCCTGGCGAACAGGGTTTCAATTGCCCCTACCGGTGCGCAGGTAAATTCGGACGGGTGCTGGGACTGGGTGCTATGGGCAACAATGCGGGCCAGCGGCTTGAGGCCACGCTTTTCCGCTTCTGATTCCCGCATCAGTACCAGCGCGGAGGCGCCATCGGAGATGGACGAGGCGTTGGCGGCGGTTACCGTACCGTCTTTGGCGAAGGCCGGGCGCAGGGTGGGAATCTTTTCCAGGTTGGCGTTCAGCGGCTGCTCATCGTCTTCGACGACCACTTCGCCCTTGCGGGTCTTGACGGTGACCGGGATGATTTCATCCTTCAGCAAGCCTTCTTTGATGGCGTTCTGGGCCCGCTTGAGGGAGGAGATGGCGTAGTTGTCCATATCTTCCCGGGTGTAGCCTTTCTTGTCGGCCATTTCCTGGGCAAAGGCGCCCATCAGGCGGCCGGTTTCGGCATCCTCCAGGCCATCCAGGAACATGTGGTCCTGGGGCGCCTGACCCGGCCCCATGCGGTAGCCCTGGCGGGCACCCAGCAGGACGTAGGGCGCGTTGGACATGCTTTCCATACCGCCGGCAACCATGATGTCGTTGGTGCCGGCCTTGATCAGGTCATGGGCCAGCATGGCGGCCTTCATGCCGGAGCCACACAGTTTGTTGATGGTGGTGGCACCGGTGCTGTCCGGCAGGCCGGCCTGACGCATGGCCTGGCGCGCGGGCCCCTGCTTGAGGCCGGCAGGCAGCACGTTACCCATGATGACTTCCTGGATATCCGCAGGCTGCAGGCCGGCACGCTTGACAGCTTCGGCAATGGAGATGGCACCCAGCTCGGGCGCGGAGACCGGTGCCAGGCTGCCCAGGAAGCCACCCATCGGGGTGCGGACACCGCTGACAATTACGACGTTATCGTTACTCATATCAAGGATCTCTCGTTTTAGTTCACGCGTTGTAAGTTCACGTGTTATCGGTTCACGTTTTGCTGAAGTCGGGGCGATCCTTAGGGAAGCACCCCTGCGCTGTATGTGTCCGCTGTTGCCTGTCGATTCAGTGGTACTGAATTCTTATGGTTTATGGGGTGCTTCGAGGTATTCCCGGGACTGCATTTCCAGCAGGCGGGATTCGGTACGTTCGAACTCGAAACTCAGCCGGCCGCCGGCATAAAGCGCGGTGATCGGAGCGGCGGCCGAGATGATGACCTTGACATTGCGGTCGTAGAATTCGTCGATCATGTTGATGAACCGGCGAGCCTGGTCGTCCTTGTCGCCGCCGAGCACCGGCACGTTGCTGACGATGATGGCGTGGAACTGGCGGGCCATTTCAATGTAGTCGTTCTGGCTGCGCGGGCCATCACAGACGTCCTTGAAGTCGAACCACACCACGTCATCGGCGTGGGCCTGGGCGGGGATCTTGCGACCGTTGATTTCCATGGTTTTACTGTGTTTGCCGGCCTCCACCGCCAGGGCATCAAAGCTTTTACGCAGGCTGATGTCGGCCTGCTGGTCCAGCGGCGAATGGTACAGTTCGGCCTGCTCAAGGGTACGCAGGCGGTAGTCGACGCCGCCGTCGACGTTTACCACGTCGGTATGCTTCTTCACCAGTGCGATGGCGGGCAGGAAACGGGCCCGCTGCAGGCCGTCCTTGTAGAGGCCGTCCGGTACGATGTTGGAGGTACACACCAGGGTAACACCGCGACTGAACAGGCCGTCCATCAGGGTGGCCAGGATCATCGCATCGCCGATGTCGGAGACAAAGAATTCGTCAAAGCAGATGACCCGGGTCTCATCGGCAAAACGTCGGGCGACCTGTTCGAGGGGGTTCTTTTCGCCCTTGAGGGTTTTCAGTTCGTTGTGCACCCGCTGCATGAAGCGGTGGAAGTGCACGCGCATTTTGCGCTCGAACGGCAGGGATTCGTAAAAGGTGTCCATCAGGTAGGTTTTGCCACGACCGACGCCACCCCAGAAGTAAAGGCCTTTGACCGGGTCTTCCTTGCCTTTCTTGAGCTTGCGACGCAGCTTGGCCAGCCCCTTGTTGCGGTCGTTTTCGGCATCGACCAGCTTGTCGTAGAGGGCCTGAAGGCGTTTGACGGCGTCTTCCTGGGCGGCATCCTTGTGGAAGTCGGGGCGTTCCAGGTCGGCCTGGTAGCGTTGCCAGGGAGTCAGAGGGGCGTTGCTGTCTACACGTTCAACACTTGCAGCGGTCATTAATGCTTTCCCGATGGGTGGTCGTTCAATTTCGGCGGCGTATTGTCGCCGATTTTGGCTTTTTTGGCCATTCTGTGGGCAACTGCCCGCTTGCGATCGGCTTCCGGGGACAGACCCAAGACCAGTCCCCTGCCCCGGTAATTGGCGGCGCCAGGCTATCGGCGAGTAACAATACGACGATTGGCTCAGCCGGTAACAATGGGCGGGAGCGGATTGGGACGTTATACTCCGGTAACGGGCACTGCTCATCAATTTGTAAAAGGACGACACCGCTTATGACAAACCTGATTCTGGCCGCCGTAGCCGCTCTGATTGTGGGCGTTGTGATCGGGGTTCTGGTTGGCCGTTCCGGCCAGGGTTCCACTCTGCGTCAGCGCCGCGCCGAACAGCAGATAGACGAACTCAGAAGCGAATATACCCGCTACCAGGCTCAGGTTAACGAGCACTTCATGGAATCTGCCCACCTGTTGCGCCGGTTCAATGATGCCTACCGGGATGTAAACCAGCACATGGCCCGCGGTGCCAACCGGTTGTGCAACGATGAAGACTGGCAGGCAGAGCTCGAGCGCGAGACCTCCCGCGCCCGCCTGGAAGATGTCCGGGAAGATGGCGTCGAGCCGCCGCGGGATTACGCACCGAAAAGCGATCCCGGGGAAAAAGGCACCCTGGCCGAAGATTACGGTCTGCCGAAGAAGGAACGGGCCTGAGCGCCCTGGCGCTCAGACCGGATTGTCACAGTCGATAAACTGGTGGGCGATGCCAAACTCGCCTGCCAGCGCCTCCCCCAGCGCCTGGACCCCGTAACGTTCGGTGGCATGGTGGCCAGCGGCAAAGTAGTGGATGCCGCATTCCCGCGCGGTATGGGTGGTAGGCTCTGAAATTTCCCCGCTGATGAACGCATCCAGGCCCGCTTCCAGGGCTTTGGTGATATAGCCCTGCGCCGCGCCCGTGCACCAACCCACCCGTTTGATCAGCGCCTTGCCCTCACCCACGTGTAATGGCTGGCGACCGAGCTTTGCGGCGAGATGGCTGGCAAAGTCCGCCGGCGACATGGCGTCAGCCAACTCTCCCTGCCAGACCAGCCCTTCCAGCGGCCGGGCCTGGCCGATGCCCAGCACTTCAGCCAGGCGGCGGTTGTTGCCATAGTCCGGATGGTCATCCAGCGGCAGGTGGTAGGCCACAAGGTTGATGTCGTGGTCGAGCAGGGTCTTCAGGCGGCGCTTCTTCATGCCACGAACGTTCGGTTCTTCGCCCTTCCAGAAGTAACCGTGATGGACCAGGATCATGTCGGCACCGGCGGCGACCGCGGCGTCCAGCAGGGTCTGGGAGGCGGTGACTCCGGTGACGATGCGGTTTACCTCGGCCCTGCCCTCGACCTGCAGGCCATTGGGGCAGTAATCCTGGAAGTTCTCCGGCAGCAGCCATTCATCGATCTTGCGCAGAATGTCGTCGCGGTGTGCCATTTGCCTTTCCTCCTTCAGCCTACAACGATTTCAGGCCGGCAATCAGGGCGTCGTTCTGCTCGGCAGTGCCGATGGTAATGCGCAGGAAATCACTGATTCGCGGCTTGTTGAAGTGGCGGACGATGATGCCCTGCTCCCGTAACCCCCGGGCCAGGGCTTCGCCCTCAAATCCCGGCTTGCGGGCAAAGATGAAGTTGGCCTTGGACGGCAACACTTCGAAGCCCAGCGCCTCGAGGGCGCCGGTCACCCGCTCGCGTTCGCCGATCACGCCCTGGCAGCATTTCTCGAACCATTCGTGATCTTCAAAGGCGGCGACCGCACCGGCCAGGGCAAGGCGGTCCAGCGGGTAGGAGTTGAAGCTGTTCTTGACCCGCTCGAGGGCCTCGATCAGTTCCGCCTGGCCCACCGCAAAACCGACCCGCAGGCCGGCCAGAGAGCGGGCCTTGGAGAGGGTCTGGCAGACCAGCAGGTTCGGGTACCTGGCCACCAGGCGGATGGCAGTTTCGCCACCGAAGTCGACATAGGCTTCATCCACCACCACGACTCGATCCGGGTTGGCAGCAAGGATTTCCTCAACCTGGTCCAGCGGCAGGTAGCGGCCGGTGGGGGCGTTCGGGTTGGGGAAGATGATGCCACCGTTGGGCTGTTTGTAGTCTTCCGGGTTGATCTCGAAGCTGTCGGTCAGCGCGACGGGGTTACTGGGGATGTTGTAGAGGCCGCAGTAAACCGGGTAGAAGCTGTAGGTGACGTCCGGATACAGGATCGGCTGGCCGTGCTGGAACAGGGCGTAGAAGATGTGGGCGAGCACTTCGTCGGAGCCGTTGCCGACGAAGACCTGGTTGCGGTCTACCTGGTAGTAGCTGGCGATGGCGGCTTTGAGGGCATCGCCTTCGGGGTCCGGGTAGAGGCGCAGGTTGTCATTGAGTTCGGTTTTGATGGCTTCGATGACTTTGGGGCTTGGGCCGTAGGGGTTTTCGTTGGTGTTGAGTTTGACCAGATTGGGGATTTTGGGTTGCTCGCCCGGGGTGTAGGGCACCAACGTTGCGACCAATGGGCTCCAGAACTTGCTCATGACACATACTCCTGAGGAAACGGAGGGCGGGTAGTCCTTCCCGGGAAACGCTACAAGCACCTCCATGTGCGCTTGACTCCGGCCATCCATGGCCTCCGACATTCCCGGGAAGGACTACCCGCCCTCCTCCCATACTGTTGAGTTAACTTCAGCTCTCTTTAATACGATACTCGGCCGACCGCGCGTGTGCGGTCAGACCTTCGCCCCTGGCCAGTACAGAGGCCACGCGTCCCATGCGGTCGGCGCCTTTGGCGCTGAAGCCGATGATGGAGGACCGCTTCTGGAAATCGTAGACGCCCAGGGGTGACGAGAACCGTGCGGTGCCGCTGGTGGGCAGGACGTGGTTGGGGCCTGCGCAGTAGTCGCCGAGGGCTTCGGCAGTGTAGCGGCCCTTGAAGATGGCGCCGGCATGGCGGATTTCTTCGATCAGGGCTTCGGGGTCTTCAACGGACAGCTCCAGGTGTTCCGGGGCGATGCGGTTGGAGATGGCGGCGGCCTCGCTGAGGTCGGCGACTTCAATCAGGGCGGCACGGTTTCTGATGGAGGTGGCGATGATGTCGGCACGTTCCATGGTGGGCAGCAGTTTGCGGATGCTGGCTTCAACCTGGTCGAGGTAGTCGCGGCTCGGGCTGATAAGGATGGACTGGGCCTGTTCGTCGTGTTCCGCCTGGGAGAACAGGTCCATGGCGATCCAGTCCGGGTCGGTCTTGCCGTCGCAGATGACGAGGATCTCGGACGGGCCGGCAATCATGTCGATGCCGACGACGCCGAAGACTTCGCGCTTGGCAGTGGCAACGTAGATGTTGCCGGGGCCGACGATTTTGTCGACGGCCGGCACGGTGTCGGTGCCATAGGCCAGTGCGCCCACGGCCTGGGCGCCACCGATGGTGAACACGCGGTCGACGCCGGCGATGGCGGCGGCGGCCAGTACCATGTCGTTCACTACCCCGGCCGGGGTCGGTACCACCATGATGACTTCGCTGACGCCGGCAACCTTCGCCGGAATGGCGTTCATCAATACCGAGGACGGGTACGCGGCCTTACCGCCGGGCACGTAGAGGCCGGCCCGGTCCAGCGGGGTCACTTTCTGGCCGAGTACGGTGCCGTCGGCATCCTCGTACTGCCAGGAGTTCTGCAACTGACGCTGGTGGTAATCGCGGATGCGGTCAGCGGCCTGCTCGAGGGCTCGACGCTGGTCCCGGGGGATGCGTTCAAGGGCTTCCTGCAGGCGGGCCTGGGCCACTTCAAGTTCGGCCACGCTGGCAGCGCTGACCTGATCGAATTTTTCGGTGAACTCGAGTACCGCTGCGTCACCGCGGCTTCTGACCTGATGCAGGATATGACGTACCGCCTCGTTGACCTGGTGGTCGACGCTGTCTTCCCAGGCCAGCAGGGTGGAAAGAGCTGTATCGAAATCAGCCTGGGCGGCTGACAGGCGCTTGATGGTGACGTCAGTCATGGTCAGTTTCCCGCTATGAGCTTTGGGTTGTGTCGTTCGGCAAAATTGAGCAGTCAGGCAATCTCTTCGGTTCTTCGGCGTTCTACCGCAACGCCCATCTTTTCGATGATGGGGTGCAGCAACTGGTGTTTCATCTTCATCGACGCGCGGTTGGCCACCAGGCGGGTGCTGATGTGTTCGATCAGCTCCCGCGGCTCCAGGCCATTGGCCTTCAGGGTGTTGCCGGTGTCGACGATATCGACAATTTCATCGGCCAGGCCCAGGATCGGGGCCAGTTCCATCGCGCCATAGAGCTTGATGATATCCGCCTGGCGGCCCTGGGACGAGTAATAGCGGCGTGCCAGGTTGACAAACTTGGTCGCGACCCGGAGCCGGCCCTGGGGTGGCTGCCGGTCCTTGGGGCCGGCAGTCATCAGGCGGCAGCGGGCGATGTTGAGATCGAGCGGCTCATACAGCCCCTCGCCACCGTGCTCCATCAGCACGTCCTTGCCGGTTACCCCCAGGTCGGCGCCGCCATACTGCACGTAGGTGGGCACGTCGGTGGCACGGATGATCAGTACCCGCACGTTGGGGTCGGTGGTGGGAAACACCAGCTTGCGGGATTTTTCGATGTCATCCAGCAGCTCGATGCCCGCTTCTTTCAGCAGCGGCAGGGTTTCCTTGAGAATTCGCCCCTTCGACAGCGCGATGGTGATGGAGTCAGTCATGTCGCCTTCCGGTTAGTTAGCCCCTGCACGGGCTGGCAGCCGGCGGATAATGCCACCGAGCAGCTGCAGTTTCTCTTCAATGCATTCGTAGCCACGGTCGATGTGGTAGATGCGATCCACGATGGTGTCGCCTTCCGCGACCAGGCCGGCGATCACCAGGCTTGCCGAGGCCCGCAGGTCGGTGGCCATCACCGGGGCGCCGGTCAAATGGTCGACGCCCTTGATGATGCAGGCATTGCCTTCCAGGGTGATGTCGGCACCCATGCGGATCAGCTCCTGCAGGTGCATGAAGCGGTTCTCGAACACCGTCTCGACGATGGTACCGGTGCCTTCGGCCACCGCGTTCATGGCGGCGAACTGGGCCTGCATGTCGGTGGGGAACGCCGGATACGGTGCGGTACGCAGGTTAACCGCTTTCGGGCGGTTGCCCTTCATGTCCAGTTCGATCCAGTCGGCCCCGGTACTGATGTGCGCGCCAGCCTCTTCCAGCTTGAGCAGGACGGCTTCCAGGATGTCTTCACGGGTGTCTTTCAGTTTCACCCGGCCGCCGGTTGCGGCGGCAGCCACGAGGTAGGTGCCGGTTTCGATGCGGTCCGGCAGCACGTTGTAGTGACAGCCGTGCAGCCGTTCCACGCCGTTGATCTCGATGGTCGCCGTGCCATGGCCCTTGATGTCGGCGCCCATGGCGATCAGGCACTCGGCCAGGTCGACCACTTCCGGTTCGCGGGCCGCGTTTTCGAGAATGGTCTTGCCGTCGGCCAGGGTGGCGGCCATCAGCAGGTTCTCGGTACCGGTGACGGTGACGGTATCAAGGAAGATATGGGCACCCTTGAGGCGACCGTTGGTCTTGGCCTTGATATAGCCATTCTCCACCTTGATGTCCGCACCCATCAGCTCGAGGCCGTGGATGTGCAGGTTGACCGGGCGGGTCCCGATGGCACAGCCACCGGGCAGCGAGACTTCCGCTTCACCGAAGTGGGCCAGCAGCGGCCCCAGCACCAGGATGGAGGCGCGCATGGTTTTCACCAGCTCGTAGGGCGCATGGAAGTGCTTGATGGTGTTGGCGTGGACTTCCACACTCAGCTTCTCATCAATCATCAGTTCCACACCCATGCGGCCGAGCAGCTCGATCATGGTGGTGATGTCGTTCAGGTGCGGCAGGTTGCCAATGGTGACCGGCTCGTCGGCGAGCAGGGTCGAGGCCAGGATCGGCAGTGCCGAGTTCTTGGCGCCGGAAATCCGGATTTCACCATCAAGGGGATTACGGCCCCGGATCAGAAGTTTGTCCACAATAGTTATCCTGTAATCAGAGACCGGTCATCAACCCTGGCGGGCCGCCCATTCAGCCGGCGTAAACGCTTTGGGATGCAGGGCATGAATGGTACCGTCGAGGACCCGGGAAAACAGGGCCTTGTTGATCAGCTGCTGACGCTTGATGGTCGACAGCCCTTCAAAGACCTCGCCCACCACAACAACCATGTAATGATTGCCGTCTACCTGCACCTGAACCTCGCAGTCCGGCAGGGCTTGTTTGACCAGTTCGACGACTTCGTGGGCTTCCATAAAACAGTCCTCAGGGTATTTTCAAATCAGGGGCGGGATTGTAACCAATTCTGCAGTCCGGGTCAGCTTTGCTGCAGCGGACCCGGTGATGGTTTATCAGTCAGCCGGCGTGATGGGCAGCGAAGCCCGGCAGATGATCCACCAGGCCACTGAGCGCAGCCAGGGAATGCAGGCGCTCGCTCACGCCGGAGAAGGTCAGTGTCAGGTTGCGGGAGGCGGCCAGGCGCTGCCAGCACAGCAGCAGGGACAAAACCACGCTGTGGGCGCACTCCACCGCGGACAGGTCGACGGTGAGGTCCTGGCCTTCGGCCGCAATCAGTTGCTCACCGGCGGCACGGAGATCGGCGACGTTATCTGGCGTCACCACACCGGACAGGGCCAGCAGGTGCTCCCCTGCCCTGGTCACGGTGACGGAGCTGACCGGCGCGTGGTTATTCACGTGTTGTTGACCTCCTGGTCCAGGTCCAGCGACTTCACCGCATCTCCCCAGCCATCAATCACCGCCTGCACCTGGCCGCGATTTTGTTCCATTTCCTGGCTGAAGCGGTCACGGAATGCCAGGCCGATGTTGACCCCCTCGACGATGACATTCTCCATCAGCCAGCGACCGTCCTTGTTGAGATACATGGAGTAGGTTACCGGATAGCGGTTGCCAGTGGCGGAGATCACTTCCATCTGCACCGAGGCGCGGCCGCTGTCCTGCTCGTTGATGACCGCTTCCTGCACAATGATCTGGAAATCCTGGCTTTCCACCAACGCCTGGGCGTAGCTGTCGAACAGGCTGCGCTTGAACTTCTCGACAAATTCATCCCGCTGCGCCGATGTGGTCTGCCGGGCATAGCGCCCCATGACCCGTGCTGCGATACGTCGGAAATCGACGAAATCCCGCAGGGCATCGTCCATGCTGCGATAGAAGGCTTCCGGGTCGGTTTCATACAGGCCGCGCTCGGCGTTGAGCTTGTTGACCAGCTTCTGGGTATTGTCATCCACATACTGGCGCAGATCCTCTTCGGGACCGGCGTGTGCGGGCGCCATTACAACCGCCAGCACCAGGGCAAGGACGGGAAGTAATTGCCTGATCAAAACCATGATTCTCTCCTGTCTCTCCCGGGCACCTGCAGGTTGACCCCGGTTCAGTTCCTGCGACGTGACGGGCATCCGGACGTCTGTTCTACAGCATAAGGCTCTGCGCCGGGCGCAATCAGCGGCCAGAGGCAAAGTTGCTGATCATGCGCTCGAGATTCATCGCAGACTGGGTTGAATAGAACGCATCGCCCTGCTTCATCGATGCTTCGTCTGCCCCGACGGATATATCAATGTACTGCTCACCGAGCAGCCCGGATGTACGTATAATTGCGGAACTGTCGGTGGGAATGGTGTCCACGGTGGCGTTGATCTCCATCGCCACCACGGCCTGGAAGGTGTCCTTGTCGAGGACGATCTCGCGGATGCTGCCAACGGTGACGCCAGCCATGGAAACCTTGCCCCGCGGGGTCAGGCCGCCGGCATCGTTGAAGCGCGCATAGACCGTGTAGGTCTCGCCCGGTGACTTGGGCGTCAGCCCGCTGACCTGCAGCGCCAGCACCAGCAGCGCGGCACACCCGGCAATGATGAACAGCCCGACAATGATTTCTGTTGTTCTCTGCGCCATTGCTGGCTCCCCTTTAATATCCCGAAAAAGTATCCCGAAACACGCCGCTCAGAAGTTTCCGAACATTACCGCCGTCAGCACGAAATCCAGCCCCAGCACTGCCAGGGAGGAGTAAACCACCGTTTTGGTGGTGGCCGAGCTGATGCCGGCGGACGTCGGTATGCAATCGTAGCCCTGGTACACCGCAATCCAGCTGCACACGAAGCCGAACACGATGCTCTTGATGACGCCGTTGATGACGTCATCCACAAATTCGACGGAGGACTGCATGTTGGCCCAGAAGGAGCCTTCAAACACCCCCAGCCACTCCACGCTCACCAGCATGCCGCCCCAGATACCCACCACCGAGAAGATCAGTGCCAGTATCGGCATGGCGATAAAACCGGCCCACAGGCGCGGCGCAATCACCCGGCGCAACGGGTCCACCCCCATCATTTCCATGCTGGAGAGTTGCTCGGTGGCTTTCATCAGGCCGATCTCGGCAGTCAGCGCCGATCCGGCACGACCGGCAAACAACAGCGCCGTCACCACCGGGCCCAGTTCCCGCAACAGCGTCAGTGCAATCATCTGGCCGATCGCCGCCTCGGAGCCGTAGTCGGAGAGGATGGTGAAGCCCTGCAGCCCCAGCACCATACCGATGAACAGACCGGAGACAATAATAATGGCCAGCGACAGCACACCCACCGAATAGAGCTGGCGGATCAGCAGCGGCAGACCGACCCGGGGTTGCGGCACCCCCGCGAGGGTGCCGACCAGGAAGCGGCCGGAACGCCCGAGGGATGCGATCACATCGAGGCCGGTGCGGCCCAGACTGGCAATTCTGTCGATCATTGGCCGGCTCCTGTCACGCCCCAGTCGGTCACCGCATCCGGGGCCGGGTAATGGAACGGTACCGGGCCGTCTGGCTGGCCCTGGAGGAACTGCTGCACCTGGTCAGACGGGTGCTGGCGGAGCTCCTCCGGGGTACCCTGCCCGATCACCTTGCCATCGGCAATGATGCAGGCGTAATGGCAGATACTGAGGGACTCGGGCACATCGTGGGACACCAGCACACTGGTCAGCCCCATGGAACTGTTGAGATCCCGGATCAGCTTGACCAGCACCCCCATGGCAATGGGATCCTGGCCGGCAAACGGTTCATCGTACATGATCAGCTCCGGGTCCAGCGCAATACTGCGCGCCAGCGCCACCCGACGGGTCATGCCTCCGGACAGCTCCGAAGGCATCAGGTCCCGCGCACCGCGCAGGCCGACGGCTTCAAGCTTCATCAGTACAATGTCGCGGATCATGTCTTCCGGCAGGCTGGTATGGACCCGCAGCGGAAAGGCGACGTTTTCAAAGGTGCTGAGATCGGTAAACAGCGCGCCGCTCTGGAACAGCATGCCCATCTTCTCCCGCAGGCGGTAAAGCGCCTTGCGACTGAGCTTGTGGACCCGTTCTCCGGCCACCACGATTTCGCCGCTGGCGGGGCGCAACTGGCCGCCAATCAGTTTCAGCAGCGTCGTCTTGCCGGTACCGGACGGTCCCATGATGGCCGTTATCTTGCCCTTCGGGATATCCAGGGTGACACCGTCGAAGATCCGCCGGTTTCCCCTTGAGAAAACCACGTCCCTGACTGATATATAGGTGGAAGACTCCATAAACCATCCGTTCCAAGCCGCCGCGTTGCGGGGGTGTACATTATGCCAACACAGCGCCAAGCTCAATGCGTTGAACCCAAAATATCCTGACCGCAATGTTCAGTTAAGCTGAACATGTGCGCCACCGGGCAACGCCACGGGCTTAAAGTGATATACTGCCGCCAACGTTTTCAGGCAGCCAATTTCCGGACCGGAACACCTATGACCACGTCCAAGACATCCGCCGCCCAGCCCGGCGCGCATTCCGACACTCGCCCTGACACCCCGGCCGGCGCCGGTGCCCGCCCCGGCAAGACCGCAGGTTACCGCGCCTCCGCCCTGCGCGCCGTTGAGATCGAGCGGGATGCCATTGACGCACTGAGCGGACGCATCGACGACCATTTTGAGCGCGCCTGCGAGGTTATCATGGATTGCCAGGGGCGCGTGGTGGTCACCGGTATGGGTAAATCGGGCCATATAGGCAACAAGATTGCGGCCACTTTGGCCAGCACCGGCACGCCGTCGTTCTTTGTCCACCCCGGAGAGGCCAGCCACGGCGACCTCGGCATGATCACCGGGCAGGACGTGGTGCTGGCGATCTCCAACTCCGGCAACACCAGTGAAGTGCTGACCATCCTGCCGCTGATCAAGCGCATGGGAGCACCGCTGATCAGCATGACCGGCAACCCGGCGTCCGTACTCGCCCGCGAGGCGGTGGCCAACCTTGACGTCAGCGTCGCCCAGGAAGCCTGTCCGCTCGGCCTGGCGCCTACGTCGAGCACCACGGCCACCCTGGTAATGGGCGACGCCCTGGCGGTGGCACTGCTGGAGGCCCGCGGTTTCAGCGCCGAGGATTTCGCGTTTTCCCACCCTGGTGGCAGCCTTGGCCGTCGCCTGCTGCTGCGGGTGGCCGACATCATGCACGCCGGCGACCGCATTCCCCGGGTCAACGAGGACACACCCCTCAGCGGTGCCCTGCTGGAAATTTCCCGCAAGGGCCTGGGCATGACTACGGTGATCAACAGCGCCGGAGACCTGGTGGGCGTGTTCACCGACGGCGACCTGCGCCGCACCCTCGACCGCTCCATTGATGTCCACAGCACTCCGATCCGCGACGTGATGACCCGTAACGGCAAGACCATTCATGACGACCAGCTGGCCGCCGAGGCACTGAACATCATGGAAGAGATGAAAATCAACGCCCTGCCAGTGACCGACCGCAGCGGCCACCTGGTCGGCGCCATCAACATGCACGACCTGCTGCGGGCCGGGGTTATTTAGAGGGTTATTTAAAGGGTTATTTAAGGGGTTATTTAATTTGAGCGCTTCAAGGAATCAATTGAGATGAGCAACCCGATGACTCTGCAGCCCCCCGAGTGGCCCGCCGCGGCACTGGAAAAAGCCCGCGGCATCCGCCTGCTGGCCCTCGATGTGGACGGCATCATGACCGATGGCAAGCTGTTCTTCAGCGCCAACGGCGACGAACTCAAGGCCTTCAACATCCTCGACGGTCTGGGGATGAAGCAGGTGATGGCGGCGGGCATTACCGTGGCGGTGATCACCGGCCGCACCTCGCCGCTGACCGAGAAGCGCATGCGAGACCTGGGTATCCCGCATCTGATGCAGGGCCGCGAAGACAAGCGGGTGGCGTTGCTGGAGCTGAACGAAACCCTCGGGATATCGGCAGCGCAGATTGCCTACATGGGCGACGACCTGCCGGACCTGCCGGCCATCCGCTATGCCGGCCTCGGCATAACCGTGCCTGACGGCCACTGGTTCGTCCGCCAGCACGCCGATTACTGCACCCGGGCAGCCGGTGGCAGCGGCGCCGTCCGCGAGGCCTGCGACCTGCTGCTGACCGCCAATGGCCAGCTCGACGCTGCCCTGGCCCGTTACCTGGAGCCCCGTTGATGGGGGCCATCCTGGATTTCGCCGGCCGCCCCTGGGTCAGAACCCTGGCGCTGATTGCCAGCATCCTGGCGCTGGCATCGTTGTTGTGGCAGAGCGACGAGCCCCGCGAACCGACGGCAGCGGCGGACCTGCGGGGCGCTACCGAGCCGGACGGTTTCGTGGTCAACGGCCGTTACCTGGCATTCAACGAAACCGGCCAGCTCACCAGCCACATCGAGAGCCCGCGCATTGAACAGTTTGAATCGACCCGGCTGGCGACTATGATGGCGCCGGAAGCCACCCTGTATGATGAGAGCAGTGGCGTACCCTGGACCCTGCGGGCCGATAACGGCCGTTTCACCGAGGGTACGGACATCGTTGAACTGGAGGGCAACGTGGTGCTGACCCGCCCTCTCGGGGGCGGCCGGGACGCGACCCTGATCACCGAACAGCTGACGGTGGACAACCGCAACCGTACGGTATACACCGACGCGCCCGTGGAGATGACCGACCGTTACAGCGTCACCCGCGCCACGGGCATGAAAGCCTGGATCGACGAACGCATCCTGGAACTGGAATCACAGGTAGAAGGACGTTATGAGCCTGCCAAACGCAACACACCGTAAGCCGAACCGGCCTGCCCTGGCTGCTGCCCTGCTGGCCGCGCTGGCCGGCCTCGCCCCCGCGGCCTGGGGGTTCGACCTGACCTCCGGCGCCCCGATCACCATCAGCGCGGACACCGCGCGGCTTGACGATGGCAAGGGTGTCGCCACCTACACCGGCTCGGTGGTGGTGACCCAGGAGCGCACCCGACTCAGCGCCGCCCGGGTGGTGCTGTACCGGGAACAGGGCGAACTGACCCGCATCGAAGCGGACGGCCAGCCGGCCCGCTACCAGCAACCAGCCCGCGACGGCAACGGCGAAACCGACGCCCGTGCCCGCAGGATCACCTACTCGGCGAAGGACAACGTGCTGACCTTCGAACAGGAAGCGGTGATCGAGCAGGACGGCAACCTGTTCCGCGGCGACATCATTCATTACGATACCGCGCAGCGGGTTGTTACCGCGGAAGGCGCTCCCCGGAACGGCGAAGGCCCGGGCCGGGTCGAAATGGTTATCCAGCCCCGCAGTAGCGACGGGCAGAAGGAAGGGCAATAAGCCAATGGCAGTTCTCAGGGCCAGTCACCTGGCGAAAAGCTACAAGCAGAAAAAAGTGGTCCTCGACGTCTCCCTGGAGATCCGCAGCGGCGAAATCGTCGGCCTGCTCGGCCCCAACGGCGCCGGCAAGACCACCTGCTTTTACATGATCGTGGGACTGGTGCCCGCCGACCACGGCCGCATCACCATCGACAATACCGACATCACGCCGCTACCGATGCATGGCCGGGCCCGCAAAGGGATTGGTTACCTGCCCCAGGAAGCCTCGGTATTCCGCAAGCTGACCGTGCGGGACAACATCATGGCCATTCTGGAGACCCGCAAGGGCCTGAAGAAGGCCGACCGCGAGGCCAAGCTGGAAGAGCTGCTGGAAGAGTTTCACATCACCCACATCCGCGACAGCGTCGGCATGGCACTGTCCGGCGGCGAGCGGCGGCGGGTGGAAATTGCCCGCGCGCTGGCTATGGAGCCCGCCTTCATCCTGCTGGATGAGCCCTTTGCCGGCGTCGACCCGATCTCGGTCAGCGACATCAAGCACATCATCCGCCACCTGCGGGACAAGGGCATCGGCGTGCTGATCACCGACCACAACGTGCGTGAGACCCTGGACATCTGCGAGAACGCCTACATCGTCAGCGGTGGCCACATCATTGCCTCCGGCAACGCCACCGACATCCTCGCCAACCAGCAAGTCAAGGAAGTTTATCTCGGTAACGAATTCCGCCTGTAAATCCTCGGGTTGGCCGGGTTGCGAGGCGGAATCAGCCGCCCCGGCGACCCGGGTTGATTGTCTTGCCTGTCACGAACCAGTAAACTCGGCAGAAAACTTGCTTGTTATTTCGATCGGCGAGGCAAGTAGCTATCAAATAAGCATTTTTTATCCATCCGGGAAAATGGAACGACCGCCGAATGAGGAGTTACCCGGTGCCAGGTGTTATTGCATGACGGTATTCAGACCATGGTGATGAAAGCCTCTTTACAGTTAAAGCTCGGTCAGAGCCTGACCATGACGCCCCAGCTGCAACAGGCGATCAGACTGCTCCAGCTTTCCACCCTGGACCTGCAACAGGAAATCCAGCAGGCACTGGACTCCAACCCCATGCTGGAAACCTCCGAGGACGACGGTCACGACGACTTGCCGGAGACCAACGAGCCCGGCGGTGACGACCGGAGCACAGACGACAGCAGCAATCCCGCCGGTTCCGAAACCGACACCGATACCGGATGGGACGAATCCGAGAACGGCCCGGACTGGGCTTCCGAAAACGACATTCCCGACACCATTCCCGATGACCTGCCGGTGGATACCGCGTGGGACGACATCTATCAGTCGGCACCGGCACCGGCCGCCCGCAACGACGACGAGAACGACTACGACTTCGAGTCGCGCAACTCGCCGTCGGAAACCCTGCACGACCACCTCGAATGGCAGCTCAACCTGACACCGCTGAGCGAACGGGACCAGGCCATTGCCCATGCCCTGCTCGACGCCGTCGACGACCACGGCTATCTCACCAGCCCGCTGGAGGAAATCCACGCCGGCCTGGCCGAGGACAGCGATGAAGACCCGCTCGAGCTCGATGAGGTGGAAGCCGTGCTGCACCGGCTGCAGCATTTCGACCCGCCCGGCGTGTTTGCCCGCAACCTGCAGGAATGCCTGCTGATCCAGCTCAACCAGTTGCCGCCGGAGACCCGCTGGCTACCCCAGGCCCGGCTGGTGGTCACCCACTACATCAACCTGCTCGGCAACCGCGACTACGCCCAGCTGCTGCGCCGCAGCCGGCTGAAGGAAGAACAGCTCAAAGAGGTGCTGGCGCTGATTACCGGGCTGAACCCGCGCCCCGGCGATTCCATTGACCGCGCCGAACCCGACTACGTGATTCCGGACGTCATTGTCCGCAAGCACAACGATCGCTGGCGGGTCGAACTCAACCCGGAAATTGCACCGCGCATTCGTGTCAATGCAAGCTATGCTTCCCTTATAAGGCGTGCGGACAGCAGTGCCGACAACACCTACCTGCGGGACCAGCTGCAGGAAGCGAAGTGGTTCATCAAGAGCCTGCAGAGCCGCAACGAGACGCTGCTGAAAGTAGCGACCCGGATAGTTGAACACCAGCAGGGTTTTCTGGACCATGGCGAAGAAGCCATGAAGCCGCTGATCCTGTCGGATATTGCCCAGGCGGTAGAAATGCACGAATCGACTATTTCTCGGGTGACCACCCAGAAATACATGCATACACCCCGGGGCATCTTCGAGCTGAAATACTTTTTCTCCAGCCACGTCAGCACCGACGAGGGCGGAGAGTGTTCCTCCACGGCAATCCGTGCCATGATCAAGAAACTGATTGCCACGGAGACCCCGAAAAAGCCCTTGAGCGACAGCAAGATTGCCGCCATGCTTGGAGATGAAGGGATCAAGGTTGCGCGACGGACGGTGGCCAAATACCGCGAAGCCATGCATATTCCACCGTCCAATGAACGGAAACGACTGGTCTAGGGTCTTATTTCACCGGCCCGGATCCACTAAACTACCGCCAGCCACTCCGGTGACCTGGCACCCGGCCGGCGCGGACTGCTCCGGCATGATGACAACAGGAGACGCCTATGCAACTCAACATTTCAGGCCATCACGTCGAACTGACTCCCGCTCTGAAGGATTACGTAACCGAAAAGTTCGAAAAGCTTGAGCGTCACTTTGACCACATTACCAATTGCCAGGTGACCCTGGAGGTGGAAAAAGTGCGTAACATGGCGGAAGGAACGTTGCATGTGAATGGTGGTGAAATCCACGCAAAGGCTGAAGAAGAGGACATGTATGCCGCAATCGACGCCCTCATCGACAAGCTGGACCGGCAGGTCCTGAAGCACAAAGAAAAGAATGTTGACCGGATGCACGGTAACGGCTCCCGCTAAGGCTCAGCAGTTCCGTCATATGCTTTAAAACGAGCTGCGGTACGAACCACGTACCGCAGCCTTTTTTTACGGAAAGCCCGTCGATTCATGACCGACACTACACTGACCATCGAAAATATCCTGGCACCAGACCTCGCGCTGTGCCGGGTTCAGGGTACCAGCAAGAAGCGCATCCTGGAGTTCATTGCCGAGCAGGTGAACCGGCATGACCCGGCGCTGGATGAGACCGAGATTTTTAACAACCTGGTCTCCCGCGAGCGGCTTGGCAGTACCGGCATCGGCCAGGGGATAGCCATTCCCCATTGCCGCCTGGAAGGTTGCGACCATGTCGTGGGTGTACTGATTACCCTCGAGGAAGGCGTCGCCTTCGACGCCATCGACAACCAGCCGGTCGACTTGCTGTTTGCCCTGATCGTCCCCAAGGAAGCGACCAGCGAACACCTTGAACTGCTCAGTCAGCTGGCCGAGAAATTCAACGATCGCGGCTTCTGCGACCTGCTGAGGCAATGCACCGATGCCGACTCGCTCTACCAGCGCATGATCTCTGCCAGCTAACCGGCACCAGCATGACGGGAGGTAATGCACCATGAAACTGATCATCGTCAGCGGCCGTTCCGGCTCCGGCAAAAGTACCGCGCTGCACGTGCTGGAAGACCTGGGTTTCTACTGCATCGACAACCTGCCGATCGGTTTGCTGTCACCCCTCATCCAGGAAGCCGCGGCGCAAACGTCGCCCGGCCGCCTGAAGAAAATGGCGGTGAGCATCGACGCCCGCAACCTGTCGGACGACATCGTCAATTTCGAAGACATCTATCAGCAACTGCAGCATGCCGGGATGACCATCGAGATCATTTTTCTCGATGCCACCGAACAATCGCTGCTGCAACGCTTTCACGCCACCCGCCGCAAGCACCCGCTGAGCAATGACCGCACCTCCCTGCGGGAAGCCATCAGCAATGAAAAGCAGTTGCTGGAACCACTGGCACGGCTTGCCGACCTTTACGTGGACACCACAGGGATGTCGATTTACCAACTGCGGGACATGGTGAAACAGCGGGTGGTGGGGCGCCGCGAGCAGGAAATGGCCCTGCTGTTCCAGTCGTTCGGTTTCAAGCACGGGGTGCCGGTGGACTCCGACTATGTGTTTGACGTCCGCTGCCTGCCCAATCCCTACTGGGACCCGGCACTGAGGGCCTTCACCGGCCTCGACCAGCCGGTTATCGAATTTCTCGAAGCCGACCCGATGAGCCGCCAGATGGTGAATGACCTGTCCGGCTTTATCGAGTCCTGGCTGCCATCGTTCGGCAAGAGCAACCGTAGCTACATGACCATCTCCATCGGCTGCACCGGAGGCCAGCACCGCTCGGTGTATATCTGCGAGCAGCTCGGGCGGATCTTCTCGGCCAGTCATGGCAACGTCCAGATTCGCCATACCGAACTGCCGCAACTGAACACCCGGGACGACTGAACCTGCCATGATCCGCAAGCCCGTTACTATCATCAACAAGCTCGGCCTCCATGCCCGGGCGGCCGCCAAGCTGGTGGCCACCGCCAGCGAGTTCGAAAGCGCGATCCAGCTTGGCCGTAACGGTCGCGAGGTGGACGCCAAAAGCATCATGCCGGTGATGATGCTGGCCGCCAGCAAGGGGACCGAGATCGACCTGATCGTCGACGGCCCGGACGAGGAACGGGCTGTGGCGGCCCTGGAAACCCTGATCAACGACTACTTCGGGGAAGGCGAATAGGAATCCGTACGGGATTCACCTACAAGTCTTTCTCACTACCGAAAGCTAAGTCCGCTATAATACTTGAGTTTCCGCCATCAGCACCGGGTGACTCATGACCGATATTCTGGAAAAAGGCCAGGCCCGCCAGCGTCTTCGCTCGTTGAGTGAAGCCCTGGACAGTGGTGCGCTGAAGCAGGTTGCGCGCATCCTGAACGGTGGCCTGAGCCCCAGTGATATCGCCCACCTCCTCGAATCCTCTCCGCCCCGCCAGCGTGCCCTGCTGTGGAACCTGGTGGACAAGCAGCTGGAAGGTGAAGTCCTCCAGTACCTCAGTGACGACATCCGGGGTTACTTCCTCAGCCAGCTGAACGCCCAGGAACTGGCGGACATTATTGAGGATTTCGAATCCGATGACCTCGCCGACCTGCTGCAGCAGCTGCCGGACACGGTCATCCAGGAAGTGCTCGACACCATGGACGAGCAGGACCGGCAGCGGGTGGAGGAGGTCCTGTCCTACCCGGAGGACACCGCCGGCGGTCTGATGAACACCGATACGGTGACGGTGCGCCCGGACATCAGTATCGACGTGGTGCTGCGCTACCTGCGCCGGCACCGAACCCTGCCGCCGATGACCGACAGCCTGATTGTGGTGAGCCGGCGGGACGAATTTATCGGGGTGCTGCCGATTACCAAGATGCTGGTCTCCAACCCCGCGACCACCGTGCGGGAGGTAATGGATACCGACATCGAAGCCATCCCGGTCAGCCTGAGCGATACCAAGGTCGCCACCCTGTTCGAACGCTACGACCTGATCTCCGCCCCGGTAGTCAGCGAGGAAGGCCGGCTGCTCGGCCGGATCACCATCGATGACGTGGTTGACGTTATCCGCGAGGACGCGGATCACTCGCTGATGAGTATGGCCGGTCTCGATGAAGACGAGGACACCTTTGCCCCGGTGATGAAAACCACCCGGCGACGGGCCGTGTGGCTGGGGATCAACCTGCTGACGGCATTTACCGCCTCGGCGGTGATCGGGATATTTGAAGACACCATCGCCAAGGTGGTTGCCCTCGCCGTGCTGATGCCGATTGTTGCCAGCATGGGTGGCATTGCCGGCAGCCAGACCCTGACCCTGGTTATCCGCGGCATGGCCGTCGGCCAGATCAGCGGCGCCAACGTGCGCTGGCTGCTGAACCGGGAGTTCCTGGCGGGTGCCCTCAACGGTATCCTCTGGGCCATCGTGGTGGCCACCGCAGCGACCCTGTGGTTCCGCGACCTGCTGATTGGCGGCATCATAGCCGCCGCGCTGGTGATCAACCTGGTGGCCGCTGCCCTGGTGGGCACGGTCTTGCCCCTGTTCCTGAAATCCCGCAACATTGACCCGGCCCTGGCCGGCAGCGTCATTCTCACCACGGTGACTGATGTGGTGGGTTTCATGGCATTCCTTGGCCTGGCGACCATCTTCTACGGCTGACGCTCCGGTTGCCGCCGCGCCTCATAATCAACACATTCCGGATCACACCATGACCGACTACAACCACGACGAACACCCGGATCACGACGAGGAGTTTGGCAAGAGCAAATCCCAGCTCAAGCGGGAGATGCACGCCCTCCAGGAACTGGGCAAGCGGATGCTGGATCTGGATAACGACCAGCTGGCCACCCTGTCTATCAGCGACACCCTCCATGCCGCCATTGTGGAATCCCGCCGAATCCGCCAGCACGAGGCCCGGCGCCGTCACCTGCAGTACATCGGCAAGGTCATCCGCCAGGAAGCGGACCCGGAAGGCCTGCAGCGGGCGGTCGATGCCTTCGATGCCGGCAGCGAGGAGCACACCCGCCGCCATCACCTGGCCGAGCGCTGGCGTGACCGGATGCTGGCCGAAGGGGATTCGGCGGTGACGGAATTCATAGAGTACTGTCCGGCGGCGGAAGTCCAGCATTTGCGCAACCTCGCCCGCAATGCCCGCAAGGACGTCGAGAAAGGCAAGAACACCGGACAATCCCGCAAGCTGTTCCGCTACCTGCGGGAACGCATCGACGACGCGGAAGCCGGCTAAACGCCCGCTTCCCTGCTGCCACCCGGCTCCATATGCACCGGTTAACAGGTTCCGGTTTACAGGCGCCGGTGCTGCCAGACCGGCATCCGGGTGCGCACCTGCTCCAGCTGGTCGGGATTGAGATCGGCAACCACCAGTCCCGCGCCCTCGTCGATTTCCGCCGCGATCCGGCCCCAGGGGTCAGCAATCAGGGTGTGACCGTAAGTGCGGCGCTTGGGACTGTTGTGGCCGCCCTGGCCGGCAGCCACCACCCACACCTGGTTCTCGATGGCGCGGGCGCGGATCAGGGCATGCCAGTGGGCATCACCGGTCTGCCAGGTAAACGCGCTGGGCAGGGTCACCCAGTCTGCCCCCCGCTCCCGCAAGGCCCGGAACAACTCCGGAAAACGCAGGTCGTAACAGATCGCCAGCCCCAGGACCCCGACCGGGGTCTGCACCGTCACTACAGCATCGCCAGGCTCGAAGGTATCGGACTCCCGGTACTGGCCATGGGCGTCATCCACCATGGCATCAAACAGGTGGATCTTGTCATAGCGGGCGACTTCCTGGCCGTGGTCGTCGAACACCAGGCAGCTGGCGCGGACCCGCCCGGCAATCGGCTCGCCATCCGGCCGGTCAGCCAGCGGCATGGAACCACCGACAATCCACAGCCCCAGCGTGCGGGCCTGTTCCGCCAGGAACGCCCTCACCACGCCCTCGCCTGACAGTTCCCGGCGGCCGCATTCGACCATTTCCGAGGTCTGGAGTATGGCGAAGTTCTCCGGCAGCACGGCAACCCGGGCGCCCTGGTCTGCCGCCCTGGCCAGCAGCTGCGCCGCCTCGGCCAGATTGGCCTGCAGGTCCCGGCCGCTGACCATCTGGATGGCCGCCACCCGGTGGGGAAACGGGCTGTTCGGTGCTTCGCTGTGTAGTGCCGTCATCAGTTGGTTCCTCCGCCGTCAAGTTTCATTCGCCGGTGTCGAACACGTTGCGCAACCGCACATCCGGCTCATCCCAGCTACCACTCACACTATAGGTGGCGCTGGTCAGTTTGCTCAACGGGTCACCCAACACCTTGTCGAGAACGAAGAGTGCCCCGCCAAGGGGTGCAGCACCCAGCAGGATCGCCGCCAGTGGCAGGTTCTGGGTCAATGGCAGCACCACCACCAGACGCATGTTCAGGGTCTCTTCGGCGAGGTTGGTGCTGCCGGACAGCTTGAACGCCCCCGATGGCCCGACGATCTGCAGTTCCGGATCCAGGGTCAGGTTACCACTGGTCAGTACCGCCTTGCCCGACAGCGCATCAAAGGCGACACCGGCTTCATAAAGGTCGGAGAAATCGAGCCGTAGCCGCCGCCAAAGGTTGTCCGAATTGAGAATGTTGAAGATGCGGAATAGCTGGGCAGTGCTGTTCTGCTCGAGAATCACCCCGTCATCCAGTCGCAGGCTGACGTCGCCGCTGAGTTCGTCCAGGCCAAAGCCGTCCGGCCGCCCCGGCCATTCCAGGTCCAGCGCGATTTCGGTCTTCTGGTTGCGCAGTGGCATTTCGTCGGTCAGCAGCCCCTCCAGGTCAGACAGTCCGCCTCCCGTCAACTGGCCGGTAAGCCGGGTGCGCTCCCGCTCCCCGGCGATACTCCAGGCCAGTTCGCCATCAAAAGCCAGCGATCTCAGATTGCCGCGAAGCGCCTCGACCCTGAGCAACGTTGGCTGGGGGCGCAGGCCGAATGACCATTGCCCGAGCGACTCCTCCCCCAGCCGCAGATCCGCGATCCGCACGTCGATGTCCGGCCAGTTTTCCAGCGCCAGGGCACGGAATGCCTCCAGCTGCTCATCCACGGTAAACTGCCGGCGCGATGGATCCTCGCCGTTGCTGGGGGCAATGCCCAGCTGCTGGAAATCGACATTCACCGGAGTCAGCGGTGAATCCGGAATGGTGATGCGCCCGGTGGCTCGCTGCGAGCGGGTATCGATCAGCCAGCTATCTGCCGTCGGTCGCGCGGTAACGGCAATATCCGGGAACGCCTGGCCAGCGACCCGCAACTCACCCAGTTCCAGCTCCAGCAGACGGAACCACTGCCGCACACCGGTAGCACCGGCGGAGGCTTGGCCAGGCCCGGGATCCCCGGGGGCCGCCTCCAGCCGGTCGAACGCCGCCTGCCAGAGACCAATATCCAGCACCGCCAGCGGCCCGCTAATGACCAGGCCGTTGGCCTCCGGCAACTCCACGGCGTCCGTCCCCAGGGCCACCCGGCCCCGCTGGAACTGGCCATCCGCCCACAGCATGCGAAATGCCAGCCGGTCCTGCAGCACACCGGACAACACCGGCCCCCTCTCATCGGCCAGGTCCAGCACCGCCTTCAGGGGCTGTTCTTCCCCGGCCGCCTTACCGAGCGGCATTGGCCAGTCCACGGCAAGATCCTGCAACCCCGAGTAGAAGGAAATGGCCGACGCGGTCTCCGGCGAGGCATCCAGGGTGGCGGTGTAGTTGATACTGCCTGCCAGCCCCGTAGCACCCGGCAACGGCCACCAGGGCGCCGTACTGGCTTCGGCAACCCCGAGGGCCCCGGTCTGGCGGATGCGCAAAGCATTGCCCTCGGCGCGGCTTAACCCGATCCGCACCGGATGATCCATAAAGCGGCCAGCCAGCGGTTCGCCGGCAAATCCGCTGCCGCTGTTGTAGCTCACCCGCCCCTGCAGGTCACGCCACTGCAGACCAGCGGGTTCATAGGTCACCGCGCCGCCGGCGGTGGCGATGCTGACGTCGACGTCCGGATCAGCCTGGCTGCCCAGTGGAATCCCCAGCGCAAGGTCGAGCTGGTAATTGCCGGCAAACTTCAGGTTGGCGGCGGCAGCCCCGGCCATCTCACCCAGGGGACTGTTGGTCATCCAGAAGCCAACCGCCTCGCCCGGCACCGGTGCCGAGGCGTCCACGAACACGGTCGTACCATCATTTGCCGGACTCACCCTGACCGCCCCACTGGCCAGGTCCAGGCCACCTATACGGGCCTGGTCGATGGTAACCCGGGCGCTGGCGTTGGTAACGATGACCTCGCCACTGACCTGTTCTGCCGCCGGCCAGCGGGGATCATAACGGACCGTGGCGTCACGAAACCGGTACCGCATCGACGTGCCGAACGAACCCTTGCCGGCGGATTCGCCAATCAGGCCATGACCATAGAATTCGCCGTCGTCAATCCGGGCATCGGTGATTGCAATGTTCAGCCACTCATACAGGGCCGGGCTCACCACGTGAACCGGCACGAACTCTGCCAGCATGGCCTCGCTGCCATTTTCGACGGCCACTTTCAGACCGAGGTTATCCTCACCGTCCCGATCCAGCCGCAGATCGAACGCACCGGTCAGGCGCGCTGTGCCACTGTCAGGCGGGCTGTCAGCGCCGTCCGGACTCTCACTCGCGGCACTCCCATCGGGGCGCCAGTGCATGGTGATGTCGTCGGAAAATACCCGGGTGACCGGGCCTTCGAGGCGCCAGCCCACCGCGGCTTCCACGTGATCAAAGGTCCACGCATTGGCAAACAGTTGGGGAAAGCCCAGCGAGGCATTGTCACCACGGACACGAACCTGGCCCCCGCTGCGGTCCATCATCAGCACACCGCTGAGCCCCGAGGCCCCCGGCGCGCCCCGATAGGCCGTGACACCGGCGTCGACCAGCCCGCTCACCAGCTCGAAGCCGCCCGCTGCCGGCACCCGCAGGCTCAAGTTGTCGAGCTGGCCTTCCGGCTGGTAGTTCCCCAGGGCCCGGTCAAAACGCTCCGGCAGCAGATTCAGGGTATCCACCAGGCGCGCGAGGGGGCCCACGGTTATGCCGTGACCATAGGCCGTTACACCCTCGGGGTCCCGGTGCAGACGGAGACTGAAAGGCTTTACCGTCTCACCGTTCCAGCGCCAGGTCAGGTTCCTGAGATGAAAGTCACCGGCCAGCC
>Ga0207716_100105_pt1 | contig 89804 bp, 77 predicted proteins | sample TtaePargueraPR_FD_187739 | JGI IMG/M metagenome (GOLD analysis project Ga0207716, IMG submission 187739) | Aerobic enrichment media microbial communities from Bioluminiscent Bay, La Parguera, Puerto Rico - Tt and P2 (5) (SPAdes) | ecosystem: Environmental > Aquatic > Marine > Unclassified ... | reverse complement strand
CTCCACGCCCTGCCCTTCTCCGCTATGACTTCCACCGATTTCGGGACAAATGTCTCAGATTCCAATCGGAGGTTTCGCTTTTAGCCCATCCTCGTCTAAGCTGACGCTTAGGGATAACCGGCAAGCCGCAGGTTCTCCCGCTCCCGTCGGAGGCCGCTTCAATCCCGATCAACCGAGCCTCCGGGCAAGCTGTCATTGCTGGTAGGAGGTTGTTGCTATGCCGGTACAGCAGTTAAAAGAATACCTTGACCAGGCGGGCGTCGATTACATGTGCCTGTCCCACCCTCCGGCTTTCACCGCCCAGGAACTGGCCCATCATGTCAGGATTGCCGGCGACCGGGTGGTCAAAACGGTTATCGTCGAACTCGACGGCAAGATGGCCATGCTGGTGATGCCGGCAACCTGGCGGGTACGCTGGGATCGCCTGAGCCGGGTGCTGGAAACCGACTTTGTCGACCTGGCCGATGAGCAGGCCTTTCAGGACCGCTTCCCGGACTGTGAGGTTGGCGCCATGCCGCCGTTCGGCAACCTCTTTGGCATGACGGTTTACTGCAGCGAAGCGCTCAGCGAACAACCCGAACTGGCTTTCGCCGCCGGCAGTCACACCGAATCCATCCACATGAAGACGGCCGATTTCCTCAACCTGGTCAAACCGATGGTGATCAACGCCGGGTTCACCCGTCCCGGCAACCAGAAGCCCGCCTGGCTGGCCCGCAATCGCAACCGCAAGCCGGCCACCCTGGCAACCGACCGTCAGGCCACGGGAGCTGCAGGTTACTGAGGTGGCGGCCGCTTGTCTGAAATCCCCCATCGCGTAAACTGGGGGCTTCAGACAGGAATCTGCTATGACCCAAGAGTTTGACGTTGTTGTTGCAGGCGCCGGTATGGTCGGCGCCGCCCTTGCCACCGGGTTAGGCCAGAACGGCTTCCGGGTCGCGCTGGTCGACCGGGAAACCGCACCGGACGTTGCCCCGGACAGCGCTCCCGATATCCGGGTATCGGCCCTCAGTGCCGGCAGTGAACGTTACCTGAGGTCCCTGGGAGCCTGGCCGGCCATGGCGGCGATGGGCATTACCCCGTATCGCCGTCTCGCGGTCTGGGACCAGACCAGCCACCCCCTGGGTGCCCTGTTGCCCCGCCGCCTTGGTGAAGTAGTGTTTGATGCGGCTGACCTGGGCGCCAGCCATCTCGGCCACATCGTGGAAAACCGGATCACCCAGCGCGCTCTCTGGCAGAGTGCCGCACAACAGCCATCGGTTACCCTGTTGTCCGGTAACGGCGTCACGGCCGTGGAACAGGGCAGCGAGCAGGCCGTCGTAGTGTTGGAGGACAACACCCGGCTGGCGTGCCAGCTGGTGATTGCGGCCGATGGCGCCACGTCCCGGCTGCGCGACATGGCCGGCATCGGGGTCAGCCGGGATCAGTACGGTCAACAGGCCCTGGTCGCCTCCGTGCGTTACCGCGGCCCGGTCGAGGACATCACCTGGCAAGCGTTCCACCCCAGCGGGCCACGCGCCTTCCTGCCGCTGCACAGCGCCGGCCCGTCGCATCCCGGCGAAAGCTGGGCGTCGCTGGTCTGGTACGACGCGCCGGCCACCCTGGCCCGGCTCAAGGCCATGGATGCGCAGAGCTTCCTCGCGGAGGTTCAGCGGGCCTTCCCGGCCGATTTGCCAGCGCTGACCCACGTCGACGCCCGCGCCAGCTTTCCCATTGCCCGCCAGCATGCCCGGGACTACGCCCGCGGCCGCATCGTACTGGTGGGCGATGCGGCGCACACCATCAATCCCCTCGCCGGCCAGGGCGTCAACCTCGGTTTCCAGGACGCCCAGTGCCTGCAGGCCATTATCCGCGAGGCCCGTCGGGCGGGGGAGGATCTCGCCGACCCGCAGCGGCTCGCCGCCTATGAGCAGCAACGACGCCCGGCCAACCGCCGGATGATGCTGGCGATGGACCTGTTCTACCACCTGTTCAGCAACCGCATTCCGCCGCTGCACCTGCTGCGCAATCTCGGCCTCGGCGCCGCCCGCGCGCTGCCCTTTGCCCGCAACCAGGTCGCCCGCTACGCCATGGGTATCGAGGAAGATTTGCCACCGCTGATCCGCCAGCTCGCGGCGCGGATCCCCGGGGCCAGCCACCTTTAATTCCCCCTGCCAGAAGCGAGACGGGGGTAACCGCTAACCAGAAGGAAACAACATGTCGGAGACTATTTTCACCAAGATCATCAACCGCGAGATCCCGGCAGACATCGTCTACGAAGACGATCTCAGCCTGGCGTTCAGCGACATCAACCCGCAAGCGCCGGTTCACCTGCTGGTCATCCCGAAGAAGGCCATCGCAACCATCAATGACATTGAAGAAGACGACCGCCAACTGGTGGGCCACCTGTACTGGGTGGCCGCCAAGCTGGCGAAAGAAATGGGCTTTGCCGAGAGCGGCTACCGGGTGGTAATGAACTGCGGTGAGAACGCAGGGCAAACGGTCTTCCACATCCACCTGCATCTGCTGGCCGGCAAGCCCTTTGGCTGGCCACCCTATACCGACAAGATGAAGCAGGCCTGAGGCTCGGTAAGACAGCCAAAAAAAACGGTGTCAGAACTCTCGCTCTGACCCCGTTGTCCCCGGCCCGCTGGCGACAGCGGGCATCCGGGCCTAGCGCCCGACCACCTTCTCGGCTTCTTCGACCGGGGTGTGACGGACATCCTCGCCCTTCACCATGAAGATTACGTTTTCCGCGATGTTGCAGGCGTGATCGCCGACGCGCTCAAGGGCACGCAGCACCCACATTACGGACATGCAGCGGGAAATATTCCGGGTATCCTCCATCATGAAAGTCAGCAGGGTCCGGGCGGCCGCCTGATACTCCTCGTCCACCCGCTTGTCTTCCTTCATGATACGCAGGGCCTGCTCGGAATCGAGACGGGCGAAGGCATCCAGGGCATCGTGCAGCATGCTCAGTACGTGGTTGCCGATGTGACGCACTTCGACGTAGCCCCGTGGTGCCTGGCCTTCTTCCAGCAGTTTGATGGCAAGCTTGGCAATCTTCTTCGCCTCGTCACCCACCCGCTCCAGGTCCGCCACCATCTTGATCACCGAAATAACCAGGCGCAGGTCCCGGGCGGTGGGTTGACGGCGGGCGATGATCAGGGTGGCCTCCTCATCAATGTCGACTTCCATCCTGTCGACCGCCTTATCACCGGCACGTACTTCCTCCGCCAGGTGACCATCGTTGTCGACCAGCGCAATCAGCGCCTTGTCGACCTGGGACTCCACCATCCCACCCATCTTCAGGAACTGGGTCTTCAGTTCCGCCAGCTCATCGTTGAACTTGTGCGAAATGTGATCGCCGTAAACATCATCCTTTCTGGTTGGCATATGCCTGTTCTCCCCTGTTCAGCAAAGGCCCGGATTAACCGAAACGGCCGGTAATGTAGGACTCGGTCAACTCATGCTCTGGCGAAGTGAACACTTTGGTGGTGTCGTTCACTTCGACCAGGTGGCCGAGGTGGAAATAGGCGGTGCGGTTGGATACCCGGGCGGCCTGTTGCATGGAGTGGGTGACGATCACAATGGTGTAGCTCGCTGACAGCTCGGCAATCAGTTCCTCCACCTTGGCCGTGGCGATCGGATCGAGCGCCGAACAGGGCTCATCCATCAACACCACCTCCGGACTGACCGCAATCGCACGGGCGATACACAGGCGCTGCTGCTGGCCACCGGACATACCCGTCGCCGAGGCGTCCAGCCGGTCTTTGACCTCGTCCCACAGACCCGCCTTGCGCAGGCTACTCTCGACAATATCGTCCAGGTCCGACTTGCGGTTGGCCAGGCCATGGATGCGGGGGCCGTAGGCCACGTTGTCATAGATCGACTTGGGGAACGGGTTCGGCTTCTGGAACACCATGCCTACCCGGGCGCGCAGCTCCACCACATCCCGCTTGGGATCGTAGATATCCTGATCGTCCAGCTGCAGCGAGCCCTTGACGCGGCAGATATCAATGCTGTCGTTCATCCGGTTCAGGCACCGCAGGAACGTGGATTTACCGCAGCCCGACGGGCCAATGAACGCGATCACCTCGTTGCGGCCGATATCCAGGCTGATGTTCTTGATGGCTCGCGCTTCACCATAGAACACTTCGACATTGCGAAGCTTGAACTTGGGGTCACTGGCAAGGGGCTTGCCAACGGTCCGGCCCTCTTCGATAACCGTTTCGGCCGGCTTGTCATCATATTTCTGCGCTCTGGTCTCTTCAGGCAGGTTCGCTTCACTGGTAATGGTTGAATTCAGGGTATTCATCGTATTTCTCCTTACCACCGGCGCTCAAGACGTTTACGGAGCCAGATGGCGAGTGCATTCATACTGATCAGGAAAGTGAGCAGGACCATAATGCCGGCAGAGGCCAGTTCGACAAATCCCTGCTCCGCACTGCCCGCCCAAAGATAAATCTGCACCGGCAGGACCGTTGCCGAGCTGAAGAAGCCATCCGGCACTTCAACAATAAAGGCCACCATGCCGATCAGCAGCAGAGGCGCGGTTTCGCCCAGGGCCTGGGCCATACCGATGATCGAACCGGTCAACATGCCCGGCATCGCCAGCGGCAGCACATGGTGCAGGACCACCTGCATCTTGGAGGCACCAATACCCTCTGCCGCTTCCCGGATCGATGGCGGCACACTCTTGATGGCGGCACGGCTGGAAATAATGATGGTAGGCAAGGTCATCAGGGCCAGCACCAGGCCTCCGACTACCGGCACGGAACGCGGCATACCGAACAATCCGATAAAGACCGCCAGACCCAGCAGGCCGAAGATGATGGAGGGAACCGCCGCGAGGTTATTGATATTGACCTCGATAAAATCAGTGATCCGGTTCTGCGGCGCAAATTCCTCCAGGTAGATGGCCGCTGCCACCCCCACCGGAAAGGCAATCACCAGGGTAACCACCATGGTCAGCAAGGAGCCGACAATGGCGCCGAGAATACCGGCATTGGACGGCTCCCGGGAGTCACCACGACTGAACAGCACGTCATTGAAGGCCGTGTCGATTACACCGTCTGCCACCAGCTGGTCGACCCAGCGCTGCTGCTGTTCCGACAGGCGGATCGAATAGCTGGGATTGTCGGCGTGCTTCACATATACCGACACCGAGTCGTGGGCCAGAAACTCCAGGGTCTGGGTGGTACCCAGCAGTTCCGGTTGCGCCTTCAGCAGGTCGCGGACCTGATTGCTGGCATAACTGCCTGCCAGCCGGCTCAGCTCACGAACATCACGGCGGTCCTGGGCTTCCGGGAAATACTGCTGCAGTGCCCGGATAATCGGCGCCTGGAAATCCGCCATATCCAGCTGCTCGGGATCGGCGGCATCCTGCAGATACATGACCTCACCATCCAGCACGACGTCCAGGGTGATGGTGGTCTTGATAAACCCGGTATAGCCCTTGCCAATGATGTCGGTGAACAGGATCACCAGTGACAACAGGGCGACACCGATGGCGGCGATGCCATAGAACCGGAAGCGGCGCTCCTTGCGGTAACGGCGCTTCAGTGACTGGCGGACGATCTCCGCCTGGGAGCGTTGGTCAGTCATACTGTTCCCTATATTTGCGGACAATCTTCAGTGCAAAGACGTTGAGGATCAGGGTCACGATGAACAGCAGCATACCGAGGGCGAAGGCCGCCAGGGTCTTGGCGCTGTCGAATTCCTGGTCGCCGGTCAGCAGGGTAACGATCTGCACCGTAACCGTGGTGACAGAATCCAGCGGATTGCCGGTGAGGTTGGCGGCCAGTCCGGCGGCCATCACCACAATCATGGTTTCGCCAATGGCGCGTGAAGCGGCCAGCAGGATACCGCCCATGATCCCGGGCAGGGCAGCCGGAAAAATCACGTTCTTCATGGTTTCCGACTGGGTGGCGCCCAGCGCCAGTGAACCGTCCCGCAGGGCTCGTGGCACCGCGTTGATCACGTCGTCAGACAACGACGACACAAACGGAATAATCATGATACCCATCACCAGACCGGCGGCCAGCGCACTCTGGGACGACGCTTCCAGGCCGATCAACTCGGCCACATCACGAATGAACGGAGCCACCGTCAGTGCGGCGAAGAAGCCGTAGACCACGGTAGGAACCCCCGCCAGCATTTCCAGCAGCGGCTTCACCACAGCACGGACCGGTTTGGTGGCATATTCGGACAGATAAACCGCAGACAGCAGACCTACCGGCACCGCCACCAACAGCGCGATAGCGGAAATCATCAGGGTGCCGGTAAACAGCGGAATCACCCCGAAGGCACCGTCGGAACCCACCTGATCCGCCCGCAGTGCCGTCTGCGGGCTCCAGCTGGTTCCAAACAGGAATTCACTGATGGGGACCTTGCCAAAAAAGCGGACGGTTTCGAAGATCACCGAAAAGACGATGCCAATCGTAGTGAGAATGGCGACGGCGGCGCAAAAGAAGAAAATGCCACGCAGGGTGCGCTCGACATTTTCCCGGGCGTTGATATGGGGCATCACCCGGGTCCAGGCAAACGCCGCACCCAGCACCGTAATCAGCAACACCAGGATGGCTTTGAACTGACTGCTCTGCGCACGTAAGGATTCCAGCAGTCCCGCGGCTCCGGCAATGCCCTCCGGCACCAGGGCGGGATCAAGCTTGCCCGCAGCCACGTTACTGATCTGGGACAGGGTCAGGCTGGCCTGGCCTTCAGACTGGGGCGCCAGGTCGGCGGGCAAGGACCCCATGACGACATTCTGGATCACCTTGCCTTCGAAGCTGGCCCAGAGCGCCAGCACAATCAGCGCAGGGATCGCCGACCATAGCGCTGCCCGGGCGGCGTAATAGAAAGGAAGGGACTTGAGATTGCGGATACCGCCAAGGGGTTCGGCAACAGCCCGGGAGCGCATATAGGCTAGCCCGTAAGCCACAACTGCGAGAACCAGAACCAGGGGCAATAGATTGGCCGTCTGCATAACCGTCTCTGTTTTGATTACATGTTCGTTGGCAAGGGCTGCTAGTTTGCCAGCTTGCCAACTGAAAATATTCACAAAAATGTAACAAAAGAACGCGGACCAGCCCGGCCCGCGTTCTTCACATCATCCCTGACGATCCAGCTGTAGTGCTTAGAGTTCCTGGCCAGTCATGGCCTTGAGCTCTTTCACGTTCTTGGCAGTCTGCATGCGCACGTCACGCGGGTTCGGGATCAGGCCCACATCCACCAGGTAACCGTTATCACCCCAGGCACCTTCGCTGGTGAACTCCTGCACGTATTCCTGGATTCCCGGAACCACACCTACGTGTGCCTTCTTGACGTAGAAGAACAGTGAGCGGGCAACCGGGTACTCTTCGGCAGCGATGGTATCAGGAGTCGGTTCGACACCATTCACCGTTGAAGCCTGGATCTGACCTTCGTTTTCCATCAGGAAGCTGTAGCCGAAGATGCCAAGCGTATCGGTGTCCTGGGCCAGGCGCTGAACGATCAGGTTGTCGTTCTCGCCCGCTTCGATGAACGGACCGTCTTCACGCATGCTGTGGCAGATGGACTTGTACTTGGACTTGTCCTCGCCCTTGATCTTGGCGATGAAGTCGTACTTCTTGCAGCCGCCTTCCATCGCGATTTCAACAAACGCATCGCGGGTACCGGAAGTCGGGGGCGGCCCCATTACACTGATCGGCTTGTTAGGCAGACCGGCGTCAATATCGCTCCAGTTCTTGTACGGGTTGGCGACGAGCTTGTCACCACCCTTCGGATCCGGCACTTCCTTCGCCAGGGCCAGGAAGATCTGCTCGAGGGTCAGATCCATCTTCTCGGCCTTCTTGGAATTGGCAATCACGATACCGTCGGAACCGATCTTGACCTCGGTGATTTCCTTGACGCCGTTGCTCTGGCACAGCTCGAACTCACTCTTCTTCATGCGACGGGAAGCGTTGGTGATGTCCGGGTGCTGGGTACCGATACCGGCACAGAACAGCTTCAGGCCGCCGCCGGAGCCGGTGGACTCAAGCTTGGGTGTCGGGAAGTCGGTGTTGCGACCGAAGCGCTCGGCAACCACGGTGGCGAACGGGTAAACAGTGGAGGAACCCACGATGTTAACGGTATCACGGGCCATGGCCGGAGCAGACACAGCAGCGATGCTGCCAGCCAGCGCCAAGGTAGCAAGAGCAGATTTCAGTTTGATCACGTTGAGTCTCCATACGTCCAGAGGACTTTGTTAGCGGATTTGCTTTACCGATGAATGCAAGATAAAGCGACTCTGTGACAGCTTTGTTACAACCTTCGAAATATAGCCCAGGGACTGCAAATTTGCTTGCAGCACAGCCAAAGGCCGTTAACATGCGGGGTAAAACAATTTCAGGCTAATAATAAGGTAGGCTCCATGACTGCGTATGATGATGACAAACCCAAACCCCGCGGCGAACTGACTATTCAGGTAGTACCCCTGCCCTCTGACACCAATGCCAACGGTGATGTCTTCGCAGGCTGGCTGGTGAAGCAGATGGATATTGCCGCTGCCACCATGGCCGGACGTATTTCCCGGGGCCGTAATGCGACGGTCGCGATGGACCGGATGGAATTCCTGTCACCGCTGCGAGTCGGCTCCCAGGTGGGTTGTTATTGCGAACTGGTGGATATCGGCCGCAGTTCCATGAAGATCAGCGTGGAAGTGTGGACCCTGGACCGTGGCGCCCGCAATCCCCGTAAAGTGACCGAAGGCCTGTTTGTGTACGTCGCCATTGATGAGCATGGCCGTATCCGGGAAGTGCCCGAGCAGACTGCCTGAGGTCTGCAAACCCGAAGGGTATCGCCTTCCCCGGAATGCCTTCCCGGAGCATTCGATGCCTTTGCCGTTAGGTGATTGTCACTCATTGCTCCCGCCGGGAAGACTGGCAGCCTCGCAGCAGGCGGGCGTAATGTAACGGCTCCCAGGCCTGGGCATCAGGTGCGTTATCCAGCGACAGGGCGCCCCTAACAGCCGCAAGCGGTGGGACAGTTTGCCGCATAGGATTCGCTTTCCGGCTGCAACACCGCATGGAGAATGTCGAAACGGTCATGCAACATCTCCGTTGCCACTGCCAACAACTGATCACGGTCAATGTCCTGCGCGGCCAACACGAGATGGGCGGTGATGGCGTTTTCCCGGGTGCTCATGGCCCAGACGTGGAGGTCGTGAACGGATGTCACCCCCGGCAACTCCAGCAGGGCCGCCTGCACTTCGGCCAGGTCAATCTCCTCCGGAACACCATCAAACAACAGGTGCAGCGAACGCCGGAACAAGGACCAGGTACCCACTACGACCACCAGCGCAATCACCAGGCTCATGACCGGGTCAATCCAGCCCCATCCCTGCCACAGGTACACGGCCCCCGCGAGCACCACCCCCAGGGATACCAGGGCATCGGCGGCCATGTGCAGGAAGGCACCGCGGATGTTGAGATCGCCCTTGCTGCCGGCCAGAAACAACCAGGCGGTGATCGAGTTGATCACTACGCCAATGCCGGCTACAACCATGACGGTTACCGCCGCCACCGGCGACGGGGTTTGCAGCCGTTCAATTGCCTCCCAGGCCAGATACCCCATTGCCGCCAGCAGCACCACCGCATTCACAAAGCTGGCCAGGATCGAGCCTTTACGCCAGCCATAGCTGTGCCGCAGATTCGGATGTAATTGCGCGGCACCGAAGGCCGCCCATGCCAGGAGCAATCCACCCACATCACTGAGGTTGTGGGCGGCATCCGCCAGCAATGCCAGCGATCCGGTTTGCCAGCCGTACAGGGCTTCGATCACCACAAATGCCAGATTCAGCGTGACACCAATCGCAAAGGCCCGGCCAAAGTTATGCGGGGCGTGGTCATGCCCGTGATCATGAGCCATCAGTTCCTGCTCCTTGAACGTGAATCTGTGCGACCGACAATCCTGCCTTGCCCAAGGGCCCGCAATTCACACATCGGCGAGGCTCCTGCGGTCGGGATAGCCATAGACCGGTGCGAAACCGCCACCGGGGGTTCGGAAATTGGTGGTCTGTCCCTGGTAAAGGCGGGCCGCCAGCCACTGCACATGGCGGTCATACACGTAATTGCGCACATCAAATTTCAGCGCACTGCCTTCAATATCCGGATCTACCCGACGCTCACCGGGCACCACCAGCGCCTGGGCCACATAGTCTCCGGCCAGAATCTCACCCCAGACCCGTTTGGTCAGCTTGTCGCCCCGGTAGGCCGCCTTGCTGCCATAGCCGGCGGCCGGCTTGAAGAACAGCCGGCGGCGCTCGTTCCACAACCGGTCTGCATTGTCCGCACCGACCAGCTCGGTCCGGGGAATTCCGTCCAGCAGTATCTCCCGAACCTCGGCAGGCACGCCCAGAGCGTCCAATTCAGTGTCGTCGGTCAGGATGGTAAGGTTCCGTTTATCGGCGTAAAGGGCGTGGGCGCGGGGGCTTGGCGTCAGGACCACGGCATCTTGCAGAAGGGCGGATCGCAATACCCTGTGCTCCGGCTGCTCCAGCAGAAAATCCGTCAGCCGGTTGTAGACCAGATCGATAGCCAGCTCACCATGCCATAACCGGCGGTCCCGCAATACTAACTGCTCCGGGCCAACGATGACCGCGGTAATGCCGTGGCGCTCGAACAGTCGGCGAAGCAGGACAAATTCGGGGTACAGATACTGGTTTTCCGGGGCTTCATCGACAATGGCGATGGACAATAAAGGGCATTGCTGACCGGCCAACGCCCACTCTTGCCGGAACATCCCGACAATGTCCTGTTCAAGTTGCAGCGCCGAGGCCAGCGTCGGCACCAGGCTCTCCATCTCCGGGCAGCAGGCCCGCTGGGCACGGGCCAGAGCCGCATTGAGCATGGCACCGCCGGCGTTGGTGTTGATCTCGATCAGCCCCAGAGTGTGGCCACGAACGTGGAAATCAAAACCCAGAAATGCCCCCCTGGACGAGCCCTGAGCATGCCGACTGGCGTCGGAACACCCTGCCAGCACCCGATCCTGCCAGGCCGGCAGGGCAACCACTTCTTCAACCGCCTCGACCACCTCGTTCATGCGCCGGATCTGGCCTTGCGCCAGAAACACCGGCCGGGCGGAAAAAACATAGGGGCAGCGCTCGCGAACCCGCTCGGCCAGGCCCGCATCGCCCAGTTCACTCTCCAGTGCCGCCGCCAGAGCCTGTTCATCCAGGCTCAGGCAGAAACAATCTTCGTTCAGGTGCTCCAGTCCCATTTCCTGACATTCTCACAAAGCTGCTCGAGATGGCGACCACTATACATCCGTGTCGACGATAATGGGGTCAATCAGATCCAGATTGACCGCGGCCCAAAGACCAGAGCCCGAATATGGGGCCAGGAACCAACAGTAGCACCACCCAGACACCCAGTTCGCCCCACAGCCCGCTGGTTAGCCAGATCGCCGGCAAGGTCAGTCCGAAGCCGACCGCATTCATCACCGCCAGGGATGAACCCACCGTTGCCTTGGGTGCCGTCGCCGCGGCCAGCGCCGAAAACTGTGGCGAATCCGCAACCACCGCAACCCCCCAGACCAGCAGCAACGAAATCAGCACAACCGGGGGTAAACCACTCAGCCAGGGGTAGAGCAGGCAAATTGCGCCTGATACCATCAGTGCCCGCCGGGCCACCCATTCGCTCCCCAGGGTACGACTGAGCCTGCCGCCACCGACACAGCCGGCGGCGCCGATACCAATCACCGCAAAAGCCAGCCAGGGAATCAGTGCCTCACCCATATCCAGGCGCTGCAACTCCCGACCGATCAGCAAGGGCGTAAGCGTCCAGAAAGCATAGAGTTCCCACATGTGGCCGAAGTAGCCGCCGGCAACGGCGCGGAAACGGGGGATGCGCAGTGCAGCCAGCCCCTGGCTGAGCGGAAGTCGGCCACTGGTTTTTGGCAGGTGCGGACCGTCCCCCAGCAGGAATACCAGAAGCCCTCCCGCCAGCGCCAGGCCTGAAGCGGCAAGTAGTGGCCACTCCCAGGGCAGGCCCAGCGTCGCGCCCCGCATCAGGTGGGGCAACGCGGTACCCAGCGTGAGCATACCCACCAGCCAGGCCAGGGCCGCACCGGCGTATTTGGGTGTCCAGGCAATCACCATTTTCATGCCAAGGGGATAAATGCCGGCCAGGCAGAGGCCGGTGGAGAACCGCAGCAAGCTGTCCACCGGGAACACCCCGGCCACGAGGACAAAACCGGCATTAACGAGAGCACCCAGCAGACTTGAGACCAGGAAAATCCGGCTGGCGCCAAAGCGGTCCGCCAGCCCGGTAACGGCGAGTGCAAGGGTACCGGCAATAAACCCGGCCTGAACGGATAGCGTGAGCCGTCCCAGATCAGACTCCGCCAAATCGAGCTCACCGGCCAGGGACAGCCAGACCCCATTGATGCTGAACCAGAGGGAAGTGCCGAACAGTTGCGCCAGTACGATTACTGGCAGGGGATAACGTTGCAGTAGGCCGGTCATCTTGTTGTCTTTGTTGCTGACGGATATCCAAGCCTAGCCCGAAAACCCGCCATTTACCCATGCGACTTTGGTGCCCGGTCAGGGCTTTAACAACCGGTCCAGACGCAGGCGTTCCCGTTCATCAAACAGCCGGCGACCACCCCAGCTGACAGCCATCACCGCGCCGAAGCCGGTACCCACCGTGATAATCAGCATCACCAGAATCTGGTACTTCACGGCCACCGCCGGCGGACTGCCCGCCAGGATCTGGCCGGTCATCATGCCCGGCAGGCTGACAATTCCGGCGGCGGCCATGGCGTTGATGGACGGCATCATGCCACTGCGCATGGCGTCACGGCGGATATCCTCCAGTGCCTGTTGCCAGGTCTGGCCCAGCATCAGCCGGTTCTCGATCACCGCCCGCTGGCGCCAGACCGCGTCATTCAGCCGATCCAGCGCGAGACTGACGCCGGTCAAGGTGTTACCCAGCATCATGCCCAGCAAGGGAATCGCATACTGTGGGGTGTACCAGGGCTCCGGCCCGATCACCACCGTCAGGGCCAGCACAGTGACCGTGAAAGACGACACAAACATCGCCCCGGTGCCAATGCCGAAGGCCCACCAGCCTTTCAGTCGCCGGCCCTGACGGGCCACCACTTCCCTGCCCGCCACCAGCAACATGACCAGCGCCAGCAGTGCAATCCAGTAAAACGCCGAGGAAGCAAACAGCGCTTCCAGTACCAGGCCGATCAACGCCAGCTGGATTACTGTTCGCACGGTCGCAATCAACAGGCTACGGCTGATGCCCAAACGGCTCCGATAGCCGGTGGCGGCCAGCGCCAGAACCAACAGCGCCGCCAGCCCCAACTTCCACCAGGCCAGATCAATCACTTCCATGGACAAGCTCCAGGTCAGACCCTTGAATCCGGTAGTGAGCATTTGCTACCCGGTGAATCTGGGCCGGGTCATGGGCAACCCACAGGGTGGCGATCTGTCGCCGGCGGATTTCCCCTGATAACCAGTGCTCCATGGACTCGGTAGAGTCGCTATCCAGATTGGCGGTGGGCTCATCCAGCAACAGCACTTCAGGCTCCAGAACCAGCGCCCGCCAGAGTGCCAGCCGCTGCCGCTCTCCCGAAGACAGCCGGCTGACCGACCAGCCCATGACCTCCGACGGGAAGCCCAACGCTGCAGGAAACTGGCCGCCCGCAGTGTCGGGAAAGTGGGCGCCCACCTCATCAAACCACCACTGGCTGTCTGCCGGCACCATCACCACCTGCCGTCGCCACTGGTGAGCCGGCACATCCTGCTGGTCAGTACCATTCAGGGAAACCCGGCCGCCATGAGGCTCCAGATCCGCCACTGCCCGCAGCAGCCGGCTCTTGCCACTGCCGGAGGGGCCAGACAGGCACACCACCTGCCCGCCCGGCACCGCCAGGGATACTTCGCGCAGCCCGCCAATGCTGACATCTTCCAGTAACAGGCCCGTCAAAGCCGGCTCACCGGGGCAGTTGCTTGCCGTTGCCGTGCCGGAACACCCCGCTGTTCTCCAGCGCCAGATTCAGACATAACCACTCCATAGACTGTGTTTTCACGATACCCACTGGCCGTTACCCGAAGGGCTAGAATCTGCGCACACTATATCGCGGAAACCTGACCCGCGGGGCACCCGACCGATCATCAGGTGGGCGCCTTGCCGTCAGGCAATCGCCGGCCGTCGCTCCGGCAGCATCAGCGATAGCAGTGCCGCAGTCGCCACCAGTCCCGCGGATATCCACAGACAGGCCTCGAGGCCGTAGGCCTGATAGACCCAGCCAGAGAGGACGGTGCCAAGCAGCCGGCCGGCGGCATTGGACATGTAGTAGAAACCCACGTCCAGCGACACCCCGTCGCCCCGGGCATAGCTGACAATCAGGTAGCTGTGCAGGGAGGAGTTGACGGCAAACAGGACGCCGAACAGCAACAGGCCGCCGACGACCACGGTTTGCGCCGGCCAGCCTGCCACCAGGGCAACGGCGATGGCGGCTGGAATCAGTGCCAGGCCTGCCGCCCAGAGCACGGCACCGGATTTGCCATTGGAATGGCCGGTAAGTTTCGGGGCGATGGTCTGGATAAAGCCATAGCCGATAATCCAGCTGGCCATGAAGCCCCCCACTTGCCAGAAGTCCCAGCCGAACACCGTGTGCAGGTAGACCGGCAAGGCAACCACAAACCACACGTCCCGGGCACCGAACAGAAACATCCGCGCGGCCGAGAGTACATTGATGGCCCGGCTTTTGGACAGAATCTCGCTGAATTTCGGCTTGGCCTTGCTCTTGCCCAGGTCCTGCCCCAGCAGAAACAGGCTGGCGAGCCAGACAGCACCCAGACCCACTGCCATGATGATCACCGCACCGGTAAAACCGGCCGCCATCAGCAGTACACCGCCGAGGAAGAAGCCCACACCCTTGAGCGTGTTCTTGGAACCAGTGAGAATCGCCACCCACTTGTACAGGGTGCCCTGCTGCTCATCCGGCACCAGCAGCTTGATGCCACTCTTGGCGGACATCTTGTTGAGATCCTTGGCGATGCCGGACAGCGCCTGGGCCGCCATCACCCAGGGTACCGTCAGCATCGCCGCCGGTACCGCCAGCATGGCCAGGGCGACAATCTGCAGGAACAGCCCGATGTTCATGGTGCGGTTCAGGCCCATGCGGGCGCCCAGGTAACCGCCGACCAGGTTGGTCACCACCCCGAAGAACTCGTAAAAGATGAACAACAGGGCAATTTCCAGCGGCGAATAGCCCAGCTGGTGGAAGTGCAGCACCACCAGCATCCGCAGGGCGCCATCCGTCAGGGTGAAGGCCCAGTAGTTGCCGGTGATGACCAGGTACTGGCGGATGGCAGCGGTCATATCAGGCAGAGCCTACCTTGCGGGCCAGCTCGACGGTGCGGTTGGCGTAACCCCACTCGTTGTCGTACCAGGCGTAGATTTTCACCTGGGTACCGTTGACCACCAGGGTGGACAGGGCATCGACGATGGACGAGCGCGGGTCGGTCTTGTAATCAATGGACACCAGCGGACGCTCTTCGTAGCCCAGGATGTCTTTCAGTTCCCCTGCGGCCGCTTCCTTGAGCAGTCTGTTGACCGTCTCGCGATCCGTCGCCTTTTCCACTTCAAAGACACAGTCAGTCAGCGACGCATTGGTCAGCGGGATACGCACCGCGTGGCCGTTGAGCCGACCCTTGAGCTCGGGGAAGATCTCGATGATGGCGGTCGCCGAGCCGGTGCTGGTGGGGATCAGCGAGCTGCCACAAGCCCGCGCCCGGCGCAGATCCTTGTGAGGCGCGTCCAGAATGGTCTGGGTGTTGGTGAGGCTGTGGATGGTGGTGATGGAGCCGTGCCTGATGCCCAGTTTCTCGTGGATCACCTTCACCACCGGTGCCAGGCAGTTGGTGGTACAGGAGGCAGCGGTCACAATGCGGTCGTTGGCGGGGTCAAAGATGTCTTCGTTCACGCCCATTACGATGTTTTTGGCGCCGGCTTCCTTGACCGGGGCGGTGACCACCACGCGCTTCACGCCCTGGTCCAGATAGCCCTGCAGCACTTCCACGGTCTTCATCTTGCCACTGGCCTCAATCACCAGATCGCAACCGGACCAGTCAGTTTCAGCGATGGTCTTGTTGCGGGTGACACGAATCCGCTGGCCCCCGATCACCATATCCTCGCCGTCCGCAGCGGCCTCATGGCTCCAGCGGCCGTGCACGCTGTCAAAGTTCAGCAGGTGTGCCAGGGTTGCCGCATCGGCACCCGGGTCGTTGATGGCAACAAACTCCATGTCCGGCCATTGCCAGGCCGCGCGCAGGGCCAGCCGCCCGATGCGGCCAAACCCGTTAATACCTACTTTGATCTTGCTCATGATGGTCTCCTTGCGCGTTCGCTAATCTGTATGTGGCTCGTCAGGGGCATTGCGCAACCGGGCGGTCCGCCATGGCTTGAAGTCTGGCCAGCGGCGGCCCGATCAGTTCTGCATTGTTGTGGGCGGTTTCATCCAGCACCCTCAGTACCCAGTCCGGCAGGTGCGGGTCAAGGGAATAATAGACCCACTGGCCCCGGCGCTCGGTTTCCAGCAGGCCGGCATCCCGCAGCGAGGCCAGATGACGGCTGACTTTCGGTTGCGATACGTCGAAAGCCTCGGTCAGCTCGCATACGCACAGCTTTTCCTGGTCCCTGATTAGCAACAGGGCGGCCAGGCGAAGCTCCTCTGCCATCGCCTTGAACACGGTCACCGGGTGGTAGCGGGCCGGTGTCAGGCCGGTCTCTTTCTGGTGAACCAGGGTGAACAGGCCGATGCGTTCTTTCAGCTCCTTGAGGGTCAAAGCAAAAGTGGCGTGACGGTTACCCTCGGCGGGGTCCGGAAAATCCCAGGCGATCTGCTGGGCCCCCGAGGCCACCAGCGTGCACTCCCGGGCGGCCTTTTCACACAGGGTGATCACGTAATCCCAGTACTGACCCTGCAGCTCCGCCACCGACTTGCTGTACAGCCCTACGGTGGAAATGCCGGCCTCCTGTAACACCTGTAGTGCCAGAGGGTGGGACCGCGAAGGCTCGGTACCGGCACTGGCCACCTCAAACCGGTCACCGGCCATGTGCCGGAGCAGGGCTTCCGCCATCAGCGAGCGGGCGCTGTTGGCGGTGCAGACAAACAGGACTCTTCTTTTCATACGAATTTCCGCATATTCGAATTGCCATATATTCAGTTTTTGAGATAATAGCCTTCAACTGTGACAGAGTAAAGACAGCAACCCACGCTGCGGCCTGTAAAAGGCCAGCGCTGGATAACCCGTCAAAGGACATCGGAAAGGGCCATGACAGAAAAACTGCTGGAGATCTATCGGAACAATCAGCGGGAAGGCAACCTGCTGTTTGCCATGATCCTCGCCTTCCTGGCCATCTTCTTCATGCCCGCCGGTACCGAACGTTTTGACAACGCCGTGCTGGAAGCGTTCCGGCTGACCAACTGGTATGCCCGCGAGCATGTGATCCTGTGCCTGTTGCCCGCCTTCCTGATTGCCGGGGCGATGGCGGTCTATATCAGCCAGGGTTCGGTGATGCGTTATCTTGGTCCCTCCGCCTCCAAGCCGGTGGCGTTCAGTGTGGCGTCGGTATCCGGCACCTTGCTGGCCGTGTGCTCCTGCACCGTACTGCCGCTGTTTGGCGGCATTTACCGTCGGGGGGCGGGCCTGGGTGCCGCCGTGGCCTTTCTCTATTCCGGCCCGGCCATCAACATCATGGCCATTGTGGTCACCGCCAAGGTGCTGGGCGCGGAAATCGGCCTGGCTCGGGCCATTGGTGCCATCGTGTTCGCGGTCGTGATCGGGGCCATCATGCACCTGATCTACCGCAAGGAAGAAACCGAACGGTCGGTGAGCAGCGCCCGGGGCTTCGGCGGCGACGACTCAGACCAACCCGTAAGGATCATTACCCTGTTCTTTGCCCTGATGGTGGGCATTCTAGTGTTTGCCAACTGGGCCGCCGCCGATAACAGCGCCTGGATGGCCGTCTACGATCTGAAATGGCCAATCACTGCCGTCCTGGCTGCGGCCTTGGGCGTGCTACTGGTCTGGCGTTGGCACTGGCCACCCCGCCAACTGCTGATTCTGGCAGCGGTGATTGCCATCGTGGCCACCCTGGCTCCGGCCATGCCGGAACTGCCATTCGTGATCGGTATTGGCGGCCTGATGCTGATCGCCAGCTTGCGGGATGAAGACCGGGAGTGGCCGTTGCAGAGCTGGGATTTCGCCAAGCAGATCCTGCCGCTGTTGCTGGCCGGGGTGTTTGTGGCTGGCTTCGCCCTGGGCCGGCCGGGCCATGAAGGCATGATTCCCTCGGCATGGGTGGCCGCTGCCGTGGGTGACAACTCCCTGCTCTCCACCATTCTGGCCTCGGTACTGGGCGCCCTGATGTATTTCTCCACCCTGACCGAGGTACCGATCGTCGAAGCCCTGATGGGCTCCGGCATGGGCAAGGGGCCGGCACTGGCGCTGCTGCTGGCAGGCCCGGCCCTGTCGTTGCCCAATATGCTGGTCATCCGCACCATTCTGGGCACCCGGAAAACCCTGGTGTACTGTGGTCTGGTGGTGGTGATGGCCACCATCACCGGCTTTATCTACGGAAACTGGCAGGCATAAACCTGCCGCACATACGCGAAGGAGAGGACGATGAAATTCACCATTTATGGCAGCGGCTGCGCCAAGTGCAAACAACTGACCACCAACGCCGAGGAAGCCGCCAAGGCGCTCGGTCTGGACTACGAAGTGGAAAAAGTGACCGACGTGAACGACATCATTGATGCCGGCGTCATGCGCACACCCGCCCTGGCCGTCGACGGCGAGGTTGCGGTGGAAGGCAAGGTGGCCAGTGCCGACGACATCAAGAAACTTCTGGGCTGAATCCGTTTACAGGAAACCTGACGCTGACCATGAACCCATCTGATCTGCCGAACATTGATACCGGGCTGTTCCGGGCCCCCACCAACGACGACCTGTTTGCCGCAGCGCCTTCAAGCCACCGGCCGAGAATTCTACTGCTGTACGGTTCCCTGCGGGTGCTGGGTCGGTGGATGCGCATGGTCACCATTCCGAACCAGTCGTCGGTGCCCAAGGCGTTCATGGAATTCGACGACAACAACCGCATGAAACCTTCGGCCTACTACGACCGCATCGTCGATGTCATGGAAGAGTTGGTAAAGTTCACCCTGCTGGTGCGGGACCGCAGCGATTACCTGACCGACCGCTATTCCGAGCGCAAGGAAACTGCCGAAGAACTGTCGAAGCGGGTAAACCAACGTTCCATTTAAGGATGTGCCATGAGCAGTAACGAACTGACCGCTGAAGCTTCCTCCGGCGGCATGGGAATTTTCGAACGCTACCTGTCGGTCTGGGTGGCACTGGCGATTGTTACCGGCGTGGCCCTGGGACAACTGGCTCCGGCGGTGCCGGAAACCCTGTCCCGCTTCGAATACGCCCAGGTGTCCATCCCCATCGCCATCCTGATCTGGGCGATGATCTTCCCGATGATGGCGCAGATTGATTTCAGTGCGGTGGTGGGGGTACGCAAGGAACCGAAAGGGTTGGCGATCACCACTATCGTGAACTGGCTGATCAAGCCGTTCACCATGTTTGCCATCGCATGGTTTTTCCTGACGGTAGTGTTCGAGCCGCTGATCTCACCTCAGCTGGCAAGCGAATACCTGGCCGGTGCGATTCTGCTGGGCGCGGCACCCTGCACCGCCATGGTCTTTGTCTGGAGTTACCTGACCAAAGGCGATGCCGCCTACACTCTGGTGCAGGTATCCCTGAACGACCTCATCATGCTGTTTGCCTTCGCGCCGATCGTGGTGTTCCTGCTGGGCATTTCCGACATCCAGGTGCCCTGGGATACCGTGCTGCTGTCGGTGGTGCTGTACATCGTCATTCCGCTTGCCGCCGGCTACCTGACCCGCCGCATCCTGATTGCCCGCCACGGCCAGCGCTGGTATGACGAGGTGTTCATGAAACGGCTGGGGCCGGTCACGCCAGCGGCACTAATCGTCACCCTGGTGCTGCTGTTCGCCTTCCAGGGTGAGGTGATCCTGAACAACCCCCTGCACATTGCGCTGATTGCGGTACCGCTGATCGTGCAGACCTTCCTGATCTTCTTCCTGGCCTACGGCTGGGCCCGGTTGTGGAAAGTGCGCCATTGCATTGCCGCACCCGGCGCCATGATCGGTGCCAGCAATTTCTTCGAACTCGCCGTGGCCGCGGCTATCGCCCTGTTCGGCCTGCAGTCCGGCGCTGCGCTGGCAACGGTGGTCGGGGTGCTGGTGGAGGTGCCACTGATGCTGGCACTGGTGCGGATTGCCAATAAAACCCGGGACCGGTTTCCGGATTAGGCTCCGGCTTGCGCGCAGAGCCTGCACTCGCAACAGCCACCCCGACGGCCCCAGGATTACATGAACAGGATCTTGAGGCCGATCAGCACAATCACCACGCCACCGACAAATTCCGCCTTGCCCTCGAGGAAGGTGCCACTGCGGGTACCGATATAAACCCCGGCGGCACTGAACAGCAGGGTCGTCACCCCGATGATCAGACAAGCGAGCAAGGGCGCGACATCCAGCAGGGTGAGGGCAAATCCGGCGGCCATGGCATCAATACTGGTGGCGATGGCCAGCATCAGCATGACCCGGTGGGTAATGATGGCGATGTCCTCCTCGACCCCCTCGGCAAACGCCTCGTAGATCATCTTGCCGCCAATGAGCGCCAGCAGGACAAATGCGATCCACGGGGCGTAGGCCTCGACCCAGCCCAGCACCCCCTTGCCGCCAAGGTAACCGATCAGCGGCATCAGCCCCTGAAACAGGCCGAAATATAATGCCGCCATTACCGCGAGGGATGACGCCTTCTTCTTGTGCTTGGAACCCAGGCCGATCGACACGGCAAACGCGTCCATGCTGAGGGCAACCGCCAGAACCAGTACTTCAATCACGGACTAAACTCTCTGATAACGTTGATTAAAAAATCGGGAATTAACAGGCTTCCAGCGGTGCATAGGCCAGCACCAGCCACTTCGCGCCGTCGTCAAAATTGACCTGCACCCGGGTATGGTGCCCGCTGCCCTCGCAGTTCATCACGATCCCCTCACCGAACTTGGGGTGACGCACCCGCTGACCGAGACTGAAGCCCGCCTGGCTGGCGGCCTCCTGGCTGAACAGGCTTTCGTTGGGGCGCTGGACCAGGGCCGGACGGGTCACGGTGTTACGCAACCGCACCTCCTGGATACAGTCCGCCGGAATCTCGCGGACAAACCGCGACAGTGCGTTGAACTTTTCCTGGCCGTACATGCGGCGGGATTCGGCGTAAGTAAGCACCAGCTTCTTCATTGCCCGGGTGATACCGACGTAGGCCAGCCGGCGCTCCTCCTCCATCCGCCCCGGCTCCTCCAGTGACATGCTGTGGGGGAACAGCCCTTCCTCCACCCCGGCCAGGAACACCAGCGGGAATTCCAGGCCCTTGGCAGCATGCAGGGTCATCAGCTGGACGCCATCCTCGTGGGCTTCGGCCTGGGCTTCGCCGGCATCGAGCGCCGCATTGGCGAGAAACTCCGCCAGCGGATCAACACCGTCCTCCACCTCGAAGTCGGCCAGCGCATTGACCAGCTCCTCCAGGTTCTCCAGCCGCGCCTGGCCCTTCTCGCCCTTCTCACTGGCGTGGTAATCCTTCAGCCCGCTGGCCTCGATGGTTTCCTTCATCAGGCCGTGCAGGGTGGCATGGTCCACCATCTCGGTCAGCGACCGGATGATCCCCATAAACGACTGCAGACCGGTCTTCGCCCGGCCCTTGACGTGGCCCGCCTCCAGCAGGCGCTCGGCGGATTCCCACAGGGAAATCCCCTGTTCGGTGGCATACTCCCGCAACTCCGCCAGGCTCTTGGCACCGATACCCCGGGTCGGAATGTTGACGACCCGCTCGAACGCCGCGTCATCGCGGCGATAATACACCAGCCGCAGATAGGCCAGCGCGTTGCGGATTTCCTGGCGATCGTAAAAGCGCAGGCCGCCGTAGACCCGGTATGGAATCCCCTGGCGTACCAGCGCCTCCTCCAGCACCCGGGACTGGGCGTTGGAACGGTACAGAATCGCCGACTCGCTGCGCAGGTTCCCTTCCTGCACCCAGCTGGTGATGGAGTCGGCGATGTAGTTGGCTTCATCCTGCTCGTTGAACGCCGCGTACAGGCTGATCGGCTCCCCCTCGGGACCATCCGTCCACAACTCCTTGCCCAGGCGGCCCTGGTTGTTGGCAATCACCGAGTTGGCCGCCTTCAGGATCAGCCGGGTGGAGCGGTAATTCTGCTCCAGCCGCACCAGCCGCGAGTTCGGGAAGTCCCTCTGGAACTGCTGGATGTTCTCGATCTTCGCACCACGCCAGCCATAGATGGACTGATCGTCGTCCCCCACCACCGTCAGCGGCACCCGGTTACTGGCCAGCACCTGCAACCAGGCGTACTGGATGGTGTTGGTATCCTGGAACTCATCCACCAGAATGTGCCGGAACCGGCTCTGGTAATGACTCAGCAGCTCCGGCCGGTGCAGCCATAATTCATGGGACCGCAGCAACAGCTCGCCGAAATCCACCAGCCCGCCCTGGTTGCACAGCGCCTCGTACTGGCGGTAGATCTTCAGCATGGTCGAGGTGAAGTGATCCCCCGGATTCTCCTGGATATGCTCCGCCCGCAGCCCCTCATCCTTCTGGCTGTTGATAAACCACTGCGCCTGTTTCGGCGGCCAGCGGCTCTCGTCAATCTGGTTCTCCCGCATCACCCGCTTGACCAGCCGCAACTGGTCATCGCTGTCCAGGACCTGGAAATTTTCCGGCAAGCCGGCATCCTTCCAGTGCGAGCGCAGCAAACGGTGAGCAATACCGTGGAAAGTACCAAACCACATGCCGCGGGTCGGCAGGTTCATCATCTGCTCGATCCGGTAGCGCATCTCTTTGGCCGCCTTGTTGGTAAAGGTCACCGCCAGGATGCTCGTCGGCGGTACCTGATCCACCTGCATCAGCCACGCCATCCGGTGCACCAGCACCCGGGTCTTGCCACTGCCGGCCCCGGCCAGCACCAGTAAATGATCGTTCTGTGCCGTCACCGCTTCACGCTGGGCATCGTTGAGGGGATCGATGATCGAGGAGACATCCATAGACAGTCGTTCGCTACTGGTTAAATGAACAGGTGGGAGAGTATAACAGGACAAAGTGCCGGTTGTCGGGCCGGGGATAGCCCTCTTTCGTCACCGGAAACGCACGCTGAAGGATCAGCAGATAGGCCCTCTGAACAGTCGCAGAGGTCGGGTGAGACGGCGGATCAGGACCGTCGGCGGCCAGGGATGGCCGCCGCCGAGCCCACATGGATGTGCTTGTAGCGTGTTCTGAGCCGCCGTCTCACCCGAGCTCAGGCACCAGGGTCACGGGCTGTAAGAGCGTGATAGTGCACAGAGTCAGAAGCCCCGCGGCACAGTCTGCGGTTCGACAAACTCGAACAGACCTTCCAGCCCCCCCTCACGGCCAATCCCGGACGCCTTCATGCCGCCGAAAGGCGCTTCCGGAGTCGGCCCGGTGCCGGTGTTCCAGCCCACATGACCAAAGCGCAGGCCCGCAGCAACCCGCTGGGCGCGGTCGACGTCGGCAGTGAACACATAGGACGCCAGACCAAACTCGGTATCGTTGCCGGCTTCGATGACCTCCTCCTCGGTACGGAACAGGGCCATGGGCACCAGCGGGCCGAACGTTTCCTCCTGGTAGCAGCACATATCGCGATTCACCCCCTGGACCACCGTGGGCGGGAAAAACAACCCGTCACCCAGTTCAGCCGGCGGCTTGCCGGCCACCAGCTGCGCGCCGTTGTCCAGGGCATCCTGCAGGTGACGCCTGACCTTGTCGAAGCCCTGTTGATTAACCAGCGGACCGATATCAACGCCCTCGGTCATGCCATCACCAACCGTCATCCGGTTGACCCGCTGCGCCAGTTTCTCGCCGAAGGCATCCGCCACCTTCTCGTGGACAAAGATGCGGTTGGCGCATACGCAAGTCTGGCCACCGCCGCGGAACTTGTTGGCAATGAGGTTATCAGCGGCAGCGTCCAGGTCGGCATCGTCAAAAACGATAAACGGCGCGTTGCCCCCCAGTTCGAGGGCCAGCTTCTTGACCTGGTCAGCAGTGTCCCGAATCAGCATGCGCCCGACTTCGGTGGAGCCGGTAAACGACAACATCGGTACGTCCGGGTGCTCGCACAGCACCTTGCCAATCACACTGGCCTTGCCCATCACCAGGTTCACCATGCCATCCGGCAGCTCCACCTGCTCATCCAGCAGGGTGAACAGGGCGATCATCGTCAGCGGGGTCTCACTGGCCGGCTTGATCACCGACGGACAGCCTGCCGCCAGTGCGGCCGACAGCTTCTTGGCAATCATGCCGATCGGGAAGTTCCACGGTGTAATCAGGCCGGCCACACCCACCGGCCGATAATGGACCGTCCAGCTGCAGTTCCGCGGCTGCTCGCTCAGGGTATGAGGCTCCAGTGCCTGGATGTTGCGGGCACAGTAATCGAAGAATCCTGCGGCATAATCCACCTCACCACAGGCTTCCGGCAGCGGTTTGCCGTGTTCCAGACAGAGAATCCGCCCGATCTCCTCCCGGTTGGCCTGCAGGGCGTCACGAATCTGTTCCAGCCACCTGCGGCGGGTTGCAAGCGGATAGGGGCGGGTCAGCTGCAGGGCACCCTTGCCGGCGTCGACCGCAGCGCGGATTTCGTCTTCCGCCATCGACGCCACCTTTGCAATCACCTCGCCGGTGGCAGGATTGTAGACATCAAAGGTATTTCCGGCCGGTGACACTGACCACCGACCGCCAATGTAGCCAGTCATGCTCTTCAACAGGGGGGACTCGATCATCTCGGCTCCTTCTGGTTCGCTGTGACAACATGGGATCACAACCATAGTGGCCTCTGATACCAACCCTGTAAAGCGAACGGCAGGGTTGCAGGTAGCTGCCCGGCCCGCGGTTTTGACCCCCCGGCCATGGCGCCTATACTCGGAGAACAACCGATTCAGGAGGCCGGACCATGAAAGCGTTTTTTCATCCCTTGCAGGACCAGCACATCCCGAAGACCTACTTTACCCGGGGCCAGATGCGCCAGCCCCAGGAGGTGCCGGACCGCACCGGACAGATGCTGGAAGGACTCAAGGCCATGGACATCCCGGTGTTACAGCCGTCCGACCAGGGAGCCGGACCGATATCCAGGGTGCATGACCTGGGTTATCTCCGCTTCCTCGAGTCAGCCCACCGGCGCTGGATGGAAATCCCCGAAGACTGGGGCGATGAAGTAATGTCGAACATCTTCGTCCGCTCCCCCAATCCGATGCGGGGCATTCTCGCCGAAGCAGCAAACTACCTGGCCGACGGCAGCTGTCCGGTTGGCGCCAATACCTGGGAGGCCGCCTACTGGTCGGCCCAGACCGCCCTGGGGGCCGCCGACGCCCTGATGGCCGGCGAGCGTGTTGCCTACGCGGTGTGCCGGCCACCGGGCCACCACGCCCGACGCGATGCCGCGGGCGGGTTCTGCTATCTCAACAACGCCGCCATCGCGGCAGAGAAACTGACGGCACGGTTTCCGAAAGTCGCCATTCTGGATACCGACATGCACCACGGCCAGGGCATCCAGGAAATTTTCTATTCACGCCGGGACGTGCTGTATGTGTCCATTCACGGCGATCCCACCAATTTCTATCCGGTGGTCAGCGGGTTCGAGGATGAGCGGGGCGAGGGCGAGGGTTACGGCTATAACATCAATCTGCCCATGCCCCACGGCTCTTCCGAGGAGCATTTCTTCGCCAGGCTGGACGAAGCGCTGGCCGCAATCCGGCTGTTCCAGCCCGATGCCCTGGTACTGCCACTGGGCTTTGATATCTACCACAACGACCCCCAGGCCAAGGTTGCGGTAACCTCGGAAGGTTTCTGCCGGCTCGGCAACCACATTCGCCGCACCGGCCTGCCCACCCTGGTGGTTCAGGAAGGCGGTTACGACCTTGAAGCCCTCAGCGCCAACGTCCAGCAGTTCTTCAAGGGACTCAATGGCTGACCCGGTCAGGCGGGGGCGTACACCTTGATATTGGTGTGGCCCTCGGCCCTCAGGTGACCGGCATGCATCCGGCTCATGGTGCCGCGATCGCAGTACAACAGGTACTGACGGTCGTCCGGCAGTGCGCCGATCTGCTGGTTCAGTTCGTAGAACGGAATATGAATGATCCGGTTATTGGTCAGCGTCAGCGGCGAGCGCTCACCCTCGTCCGGATGACGGACGTCGATGATGATGTCATCGACGTCCGGCGTGCGCACCAGCTCCACTTCCTCCGGGGTCAGTGTCGAGTCCAGTAACGCCTGCACCTGGGTTTCTTCGCGCTGGTCGATAGCCTGCTGGAGCACGGCGAGGTCCATCAGGGCCTCGTCCGCTTCGACCCGTTCCAGCCTGGCGCGGGTCGCCGGCTTCTGGGAAATCACACCACAGTATTCCGGCATGTTGCGGGAAAAGGATTCGGTACCGATGTCCCGCGCGATCCGGATGATTTCCTGCTTGTCCATCGCAATCAGCGGGCGCAACACCACTTGCTCGCTGGCCCGGTCCACCACGTTCAGGTTGGTCAGGGTCTGGCTCGACACCTGGGCGACCGCATCTCCGGTCACCAGACCATGGGCGTTGTTTTTGGCGGCAATCTGCGACGCCGCCTTCAGCATCATCCGCTTGAGCACCACGCCCCAGTGGCGATGATTCACCGAGCGCATAATCTCTGCCACCACACCGTCGAAGGGCACCGAAATGAATTTGGCATTGTGGGAAGAGCCATAACGCTGCCAGATGTAATGCACCACCTGGCGGACGCCCACCTCGTGGGCCGCACCGCCCAGGTTAAAGAACAGGAAGTGATTGCGCAGGCCGCGCCGCAGCAGCATGTACGACGCCACCGAGGAATCATAACCACCGGAGATCAGGGTCATCACCGACTCGACGCTGCCAAGGGGATACCCCCCCAGGCCGCGGTGACGGCGGTGGGCAATATGGAAAACGTCGTCGCGGATCTCGATACGCACTTCCACCTCAGGGTTACGCAGGTCGACACCGCGACACTCCGAGCCCTGGAACAGCGCAGCCCCCACATGACGCTCCAGGTCCAGCGAACGGAACCCGTGATCGCCCTGACGGCGCACCCGCACCGCAAAGGTGCGACCCTTCAGGCGCGCGGCAAACGCCACCAGTGCCTTCTCCGCGACATCATCCATCGACACCAGCGGGAACACGCCAATCTCCTGGATGGTGGAAATTCCCGGTACCCGCATCAGCTCATCGATGACCTGCCCCATCAGGGCGCGCCCGTCGGGGACATCGACATCGACCCGGTCCCAGGAGCCGTCGACCCGGATGTCCGGATCGAGACGGGCAAGGATTTTACGGATGTTCTGCCGCAGGTGGCGCATCTGCTGGCGGCGTACCGGCTTGCTTTTGATGGCAACTTCCGGAGCGGGACGAATCAGGAGTTTCATAGGGAATGGTCGGAATTCAGCTGGGTGGCGTAATGACTGGAAAGCGCTTAGTGTAACGGTTTAGCCTGTTGCCTCAAAATCCGGCGTTTCCGAAACAGGCCGACAACACCACCAGGAGTTTTTTCGTCAATGACCCGACCTGCCACCATCAACGCACTGGTCTCGCCCGAAGGCAGCCTTGAAATCCTTTCCAGCCAGGAAGTCCGACGCCTCAAGGACAAAAGCGAAGGCGGCCTGTACCGGTTATTCAGGCAGTGTGCACTCGCCGTCCTCAACACCGGCGTTGAAACCGACGACTGCAAGCAATTGATGGAAGCGCATTCTGACTTTGATGTACGGCTGGTGCCCCAGCCCCGGGGCCTCAAGCTGGAGCTCCTCAACGCCCCGGCCAGCGCTTTCGTGGATGGCCAGATGATGCACGGTATCCGGGAGCACCTGTTTTCGGCGCTGCGTGACCTGCTGTACTCGAACGTGCGGGCCGCCTCCATTGCGAAATTCAGTCCGGACGACATCACCAACATTATTTTCTATATCCTGCGCAATGCGGGCGTACTGGAAGCCGGCCGTGCGCCCGACCTCGTGGTGTGCTGGGGTGGTCACTCCATCAACCGCGAAGAATACGAGTACAGCAAGGAGGTCGGCCATCAGCTCGGCCTGCGCGCCATGAACATCTGTACCGGCTGCGGACCGGGCGCGATGAAGGGTCCGATGAAGGGCGCCACCATCGGGCACGCCAAGCAAAGGGTCAAAAACGGTCGCTATATCGGCATCACCGAGCCGGCAATCATCGGCGCCGAGGCGCCCAACCCCATTGTCAACGAACTGGTGATCATGCCGGACATCGAGAAACGGCTGGAAGCCTTCGTCCGTGCCGGTCATGGCGTGGTGGTGTTTCCCGGCGGGGTCGGAACGGCGGAGGAAATTCTCTACCTGCTGGGCATTCTGCTGCACCCGGACAACCGGGACCTGCCGTTCCCGGTGGTCTTCACCGGGCTGCGGGAAAACGGTGCGTATTTTGAAATGATTGACCGCTTTATCCGCAATGCGCTCGGTGAGGAAGCGGCCGAAAAATACCGGATCATTCTTGAAGACCCGGCCGAGGTCGCCCGCACCATGAAGCAGGGGATGGTCGACGTGGAAACCTTCCGGCGCGCCATGCAGGACGCCTACCATTACAACTGGATGCTGAAGATTGACCCGGTATTCCAGCTGCCCTTCGAGCCGACCCACCAGAGCATGCGCGCCCTTGAGCTGCATCGCGAGCAGCCGCCCCACCTGATTGCGGCCAATTTGCGCAAGGCGTTCAGCGGTATTGTTGCGGGTAACGTGAAGGAGCAGGGAATCCGGCAGATTGCCGAGAAGGGGCCGTTCGAGATTGCCGGCGATCCCAGCCTGCTGGCGCCGCTGGAACAGATGCTGCAGTCGTTTGTGGCGCAGAACCGGATGAAGTTACCGGGCGCCTCCGCCTATCAGCCCAGCTACCGGATTGTCAGCGGAGCGGCGTAACGCCGGCTCCGCTGTCGGTTACCGGTTACTTGCCGCCAGCAGGGAGGCTGGCGTAGTAAGCGGCCAGGTTGGCAATGTCGTCATCACTCAGCGCAGCAGCCTGGCCCTGCATGACCGCTGCCTGACCACCGTTACGCTGCTTGGCGCGGTAGGCCTTCAGGGCCGACGCCAGGTAGGCTTCGTTCTGGCCCGCGAGGTTGGGATAACCCGGGATCTGGGCAATGCCATTCGCGCCATGGCAAGCGGCGCATACAGCCGCCTTGGCCTTACCGGCCTCGGCGTCGGCAGCAGTGGCGAGTGCCGGCAGCGCCGCACTCAGAGCAAAGATGCCGGCAACGGCATAGCTTTTCATTTTCATAGATTCTACCCTCTCATCTTTTGGGAATACCCGGCCCGATCCGAGGCCATGCGGTACTTTGGAACACCCTTATAACATAGCGTCCGGGAACGCCAAATGCGATAAATCAAGTCGCCTTCCCGGGCCAATACTTGATAATCGTAATGAAATACGTCGCTTTTCGACGTTTGTCCTCTTCCAATTATTCGCCGTTGGCGACAAAGTGCCATCAGCAAAACAACCTAGCGCTGGTCGATACACGGAGACGCCACCATGTCCATCCTGGTCCGGGAACTTGACTGCCGAGAAGGCGTCGTCGGAGTGATCACTCTCGACTCACCCGCTACCCTGAACGCACTGACCCTCGACATGGTGGACGGCATCCAGGCCGCGCTTGACTCCTGGGCCGCTGACAGCCGGGTCTGTCTGGTACTGTTGCAGGGTAATGGCGAACGGGGGTTCTGTGCCGGGGGCAATCTGCGCGAGCTGTACAACGCAATGGCCGCGACCGGCGACGGACGGGGAGCCACCGACTTTTTCAGCCGCGAATACCGGCTTGATTTTACCCTTCATCGCTACCCCAAGCCGGTGATCGGCTGGGCCCACGGCATCATCATGGGGGGCGGGCTGGGCTTGCTGTCCGGTTGTCGCTACCGGCTGATCACGCCGGATGCCGTGGTGGCCATGCCGGAAACCCGCATCGGACTGTTCCCGGATACCGGCGCCAGCTGGTTTCTCAATCGCCTGCCCGAAGGCATCGGACTGTTTCTCGGCCTGACCGGGGCTCGCCTCAATGCCACCGACACCTTGCGAATCGGTCTCGCTGACCTGGCCGTCCACCAGGACGGCCGCGACACGCTGCTGGCACAACTGCAGGAGCAACGCTGGAGCGGTGATGTTGCCGCAGATGACAACCGGCTGTACCGCCTGCTGAACCAGCTGGACACCCCCGCAGCCCGTTCACTGCCGGCCAGCGAAATGGCCGGCTGCGAGCAGGCAATCGGCCGCACCTGTCATGGCGGTGATCTGCCGGGACTGGTTGCCAGTCTGCTGGCGGAAGCGGACCCGTCGCCCTGGTGGCAGGCCTGCATGACCGGTCTGAGGGAGGCCTGCCCGACCAGCCTGTGGCTGGTTCACGAGCAACTGGAGCGGGCCCGGCAGATGTCACTGAAAGACATTTTTGAAATGGAGATGGTGGTGGCCGCAAACTGCGTCCGCAACCCGGACTTCCGAGAGGGCATCCGGGCCCGGCTGATTGAGCGGGATAACAGGCCTGCCTGGCGCTTCGACTCGCTGTCCGGGGTCGCCCCGGACGTGGTTACCGATCACTTTATTGCGCCCTGGCCAGCACACGGCTCTCCCCTGGATCTGCCCTGAGCAGACAATGCCCAGTCTGGCGCGACGCCGGCGTCAGAGCTCTGCCCCGGCCTGGACCAGCAGCATTTCCAGATCCGGATTGTGACGGGCGCGGGCCACATCCAGGGCGGTCTGGCCATCCGGTGAACGGTAGTTCACCTCCGCGCCGGCGGCCAGCAACATTTCCGCAGTCAGCAAATCGCCGCCGCCCACCACCATCATCAACAGGGACTGTCCGCCCTGACTGACATTGACGTTCGCCCCGGCGGACAGCAATGCCTTGACCACCGAAAGGTGGCCATTGCGGGCCGCCAGAATGACCGGGGTACCGCCGTCCGCACTGACCGCATTGACGTTCGCGCCCGCCGACAGCAGCAACCGCACCAGTCGGCCAGCGCCGGCTTCTGCCGCCACCATCAGTGGCGTGGGTTGCCCCGCCACCGCCAGGTCCGGCGCAGCGCCCTGGCTTAACAGGTACCAGGCAATACGCTCCTCACCCCGGCGTACCGCTTCGGCCAGCGGGGTGCCGCTTTCGGTCAGGGTATTGAGTGCCGCGCCGCTTTCCGCCAGGCTGCGCACATCATCGATATGGCCGCCACTGACCGCCGCCATCAGCGGGGTCTCGGCCCGGGTTGCCGATGCCGGGTTCAGGTTGGCCGGCAACGGCACCGCGGAACAGGCCGCAAGACCTAATGATACGGCAAGAAGAACGAACATTGGGGCGCGGGCGCCGGATCCTTGGGCCATAACGGTATCTCGATCATTTTGTGCGGTTATTCTGCGCAGGAAGCGCCGCCATTTACAGCGAGCGGATCACAAGTCTGGCCGACACGGTAAAAAACCGTTACAAAAAGTTCCGTGCCAGTTCCCGCAGCTGCGCCTCACCATCCCGCCGCCCCCGGCACAGACCGGCGTCCTGCAGTTGCCGCCAGGACCACCCCTGCATCACCCCGCGGACCCAGAGCTCATTTCCCTTACGACGTTGCAGCGCAGCCGCCACGCCCGGGCGCAGGCTCAGCTGGCGTAACACCGGGAGCACCAGCTCGAAGCCGCGACTGCCGGTGGCAAAGCTGTGCAGGTCACGCTGATCGTCGGCCGACCATGGCGCCGACGCAGGCAGCCGGGCAGAGAGCAGGAGCAACAGTTCCGGATCAAGCGCGGGCCAGACCGTCGGCACCAGCACCGGCCAGTGACCGGCCAGCCGGCAGGCCATCCGGTCCGCCAACGCGCTGGCCTGCGGGCGGAGCCCCGCCAGCATCTGCACCGCGTACTCGCCGCTGCTGGCTTCCCGCTGGATGCCCAGCCGCACCAGCGCCAGACCACAGTCTTGCCAGAACCGCACCAGCGATGGACTGCCACCGAAGCTGGTACCGATCCCGTCCAGACCCTCGGCGCGGGCGTACTCACGGGCCGCCGCCACCAGTTGCCGGCCCAGCCCGCGGTTCCGTGCCGCAGCATGCACGGCAACGCGTACTACCCGCAGCACCCGCAGGGTAGCGGCCTCGGCAAAACCACTGTGACTGGCCAGCGATTGCGGCAGCAACTGCCCCCTCAGGCGGCGACGGCCCAGCATCACCTGCTCGGCAAGTGCGGGATCAAGCCCGCCTTCCACAGTCCCCCACAGCACCCCGGCCAACTGGCCGTCGCAGCACACCTTCCAGCTGACACTGTGGGGGTCGTCCAGCCATTGCCGCAGATCGCCGGGCGACGTCCGGTAATGGGCATCCACCAGCAATCCGAAGGCTTCCGCCCGCTCCCGTTCACTGGCCTCGGCGGGATGCCAGCGGCTCACTGTAATTCTGCTACCCACCGGCTCCACCGGGACTGATTCGGCATCCAGCAGGAACAGCTTGCGGACCACCGCCTCCAGCGGATCCCCCGCAGCCCAGCGCACCGGCTCATCCAGGGTCACCCCGCGCCAGTGGGGGGTGTGATGGTCCAGAATGCCGCGAAAGCGGATAGCAAAACCACGCCCGGAACCTTCATAGCCATGCACTGTGGTAGCAAAGGCCAGCCGTGGCCAGCCCAGCAGGACCGACTTCAGCAACGGGGCAGGTATCGCGGCCGCCTCATCGACAATCACCAGTTCAGCCTCGGGCCGTTCCGCCAGCAGCACATCAATCGGCAGAAATTCCAGCACGGCGCCGTCGGGCAGCCGGACCGGTGCGACCGGATCGGACGGCCGCTGCGGCTGCGCGGCCGCAATCCGGGCATGGTGAAACAGCGTCGCGACTGCCTCCGGCGATGGCGCCGTCACCACAATCCGCCTGCGGCCCTCCTGCAGCAGCCGCACTCCCGCCATTCCCAGTGCAGCCGACTTGCCCCGGCCACGATCGGCAGTAATCACCAGCGGGCGACGCCGCCGGCCATGCCCGAGACGGACGATGTCATCAATCAGCTGTCGCTGCCCGGCTGTCGGACCGACGGCGAAGGGAGTCTTCGGTAACCCGGGGAACGATAGCGAGGTGGTGGCACCCACACCCAGCTCAACCCGGATCACCTGTGGATCGTTCGCCAGGATACCGGACAGCCGGGCGGCAAAAGGATGGGTGGCAGCATTAGCCAGGCCGGTGCGGTGGTAATCCGGGTCTTCGAAACGGTCCCAGGCAGGCAGCGGCGGCATCAGCCAGAACAGCAGGCCGCCGGCTTTCAGGGTACCGCTGAACGCCGCAAGACTGTCTGGCGGATTGCCCTGCCAGCCATCCCACACCAGCAGATCAATCTCCCGGCCCAGCCACTGCCGCCCGTCACCGGGCCGCACCGGTTGCAGCCCCGGCAACGGGCAATCCGCCTGCGGCCCCGTCCACAGGCCATTGGTCAACGCCAACGCGGGCAACAAGGCCTGCAGCCAGGCCAGGGCCAGGCTCCGCTCCCCCGCGACCACCACCAACCGGCGCTGGCCGGCGGCCGTCAGCTGGCGCTGCAACCGGCACCAGTGGGCGGAATCCGGCGGCGTGAACTGCCTCTCCGTCGTGCGCACTCCCATCTGCCAGCCCCTGTTTTCCCGGTTATTTCCCATCAGCCCGACATTATGGTGGACGGGTTACCCCGGTGCCAGTTGCCGATTACAATAGCGCGATGATAAACGACCAGACCTCCCGGGCGGCCAGCCAGCTCCCCGATTACCTCACCGACGAGCAACGGGCAATTGTCACTGCCGGCTTCGAACATGCCCTGATCACTGCGGTGGCCGGCAGCGGCAAGACCTCGACCCTGGCCTGGCGCATTCGCTACCTGCTGGAGCAGGGCCACGACCCGCAACGCATCCTGGTGTTGATGTTCAACCGCAGTGCACGGCTGGATTTCGAGCGCAAACTGCGGGAGGTCACCCGCGACAGCGGGCTGGCGCTGCCGGAAATCCGCACGTACCACGCCATGGGACTGCGGCTCTACAAGCGGTTTATCCGCGAAGGCTACCTGCCGCCCTTCTCCGACAGCATCCTCAGCGAGCAGGAAATCAGCTACCAGGCCTGGCAGCTGACCCGGCGCCTTGCCCCCGAGGACCTGGCCGACGAAATCCGCCGCAACAAGAAGGATTTTGTGGAAACTGCCGTAAGCTTCATCGATCTGGTCAAGACCAGTCTGTCGCCGGTGGATGTGGTCTTCGAGGAGCTCGGCTATTCCGACAAGCACCGCTACCTGATCGATCTGTTCCACAGCTTCGAACAGTGGCGCAAATCCCAGAGCCGGATCAGCTATGCCGACATGCTGTACGAGCCGGTGATGGCCATTCACCAGAATCCGCCGCTGCAGCGACTGATTGCCAACAAGATGGACCTGGTGCTGGTGGACGAGTATCAGGATACCAACGAGATCCAGCACCTGCTGTTGCGCTACGTCGCCGGCGAGCGGGCACGGGTTACCGTGGTGGGTGATCCGGACCAGACCATCTACGAGTTCCGCGGGGCCCGCCCGGAGTTCATTCTCAGCCGTTTCAGCGCCGAATTCGACAGCCCGCTGGAGCAGACTCTCAGCTACAGCTTTCGCTATGGCCATCGGGTCGCCCTGCTGGCCGATCATCTGATCTGTCACAACACCGGCCGCAAAGACGTCCTCTGCCATGCCCACAGTTCCACGCCTGCCACTTCGATCACCCTGCACGAACAGGATAACGACGCCGATGTCATCCTCGGCCTGCTGCGGGATGAGCCCGGGGAAACGCTGGCCCAAACCGCCATTCTGTTCCGGGTGTGGAGCCAGAGTGTGCCGATCGAGCTGAAACTGCTGGCACGGCAGATTCCCTATCGCATCGACGCCGGCAAGGGCGCCCTGTTCAGTCGTGAGGTCCAGGCCATTACCGGCCTGTTACAGGTCGTGTCCGGCCAGCTGCAGCAGGTGCCGGAGACCGACCGCCTGGCGCTGGCCCGCCAGTTGTTGCGCTTTCCCCATGTTGGCCTGAAGGAGCCCGAGCTGGATAACCTGGCCCGTTTCCTCGCCAACTTTGACCGCGACTGGGGCGCCAGGCTGCTGGCCATGGATTTTGACGCCCTGGCACCAATGGCGGCCCGCAAATTGCGGAAACTCGGCGAGATCCTCGAAACACTGGACGGTTACCATGGCCCGGTGGCAGGGCTGATCCGGCTCTACGCCGAACACACCGAACTGTACGAAGGCATTCGCAGCCTTGCACTGACACATGAAAGCGCCGATGAGCGTATCGATACCATTGCCGGCTTCCGGCAATACCTGGCCAGTCTCGACGTGGATGCCGCCGGTGCCCTCAGCCACCTGAAAGCCCTCCGCCAGCAGGCCAGCCAGGACCGGCAGGACGGTGTCCTGCTGTCCACTATCCACCGCACCAAAGGGCTGGAGTGGCCCCGGGTCATCATTCCGGGGCTGCTGGAGAAGTACCTGCCCTACCGCCCGCGCCAGAGTGATGACCTCAGAGCCCTGGTGGAAAGTGAGCGGCGCCTGCTCTATGTCGCCATCACCCGCACCCGCAATGAGCTGCACCTGATCACCCGGCCCGCAGGCGACCGGCCGCACCTGGAGGGTGACCAGGGCCAGAGCCGGTTTGTGTCCGAGCTGTGCTTTCCGCTGTCTGACGCCCTCGGAGGCTGGCTCGATGAACGCCGCTCGCCCGAGGACGCCAGCCTGACCCTGGACGAGCAGCTGACACCGGTGAGCCTGCGCTACGCGGCCCGTGAACAGGTTACCCTCAGTGGCGGCAACACCATGCCCGCCAACGGTGGACCGCTCTGGGCCCGCCCCCGCCTCAAACATGTGATCTTCGGTGCCGGCTCGGTGACCAGCGAAGACGAGAGTTCGTTCGAAGTCCGTTTCGACAACGGCGACCAGCTCAATTTCAGCAAGAAGAGCGCACACCTGTACTTCTCGCCAATTAACTGAAAATTAATGAATCTTTTTTCCTTTTTTGATCGTTCATCTACACTTAACCGTATAGCCTTACCCCAACAACAATAGTGTGCAGCCGTTCAGGCAAGACACAGCCACCCTAAAAAACGAATGAACAGGAGGTTCTGCATGAGCGTCATGCGTCCTATTACTCTGGCAGCACTCGCTGCCGCTGTCGCAACACCGGCACTGGCCGAAGAACGCCAGGAGCATATCTATCTCAATCCGTTCGCCGCCTATTCCTATTTTGATGACAAGCGGGATCTCAGCGAAAGCGACCTTTACGGCGTGGGCGTAGAGTACCGCTTCCTGCCCCGCTGGGCGGTGGAGGCGGTGTATACCCGCGGCGACATTGACCGCAAGAACAACGTGCCCGGCAGCAGCGAGTTCGAGGAACTGCGACTCGACGGGCTGTACTACTTCGGCACCCCGGATGAAACCTGGAATCCCTACCTGGCTCTGGGCGCAGGCCATGCGGATTTCGGCCCCGGCCCGGTCAACACCTCCGGCACCAACCATGACGAAACCCGCGTCAACGTGGGCGCCGGTGTGCGTTACAACCTCTCCGACCTGATTTCCCTGCGTGCGGATCTGCGCGAGTTCCACGGCATCGACGAGAGCACCTTCGATACCCAGGCCTCACTGGGACTGAGTTTTGCCTTCGGTCGCACCGTGGGCACCAAGGACGCGCCGGCCGATGCCGACAACGACGGCGTTCCGGATAACAACGACCAGTGTCCAGGCACCCCGGCGGGCGCAACGGTCGACAGCAGTGGCTGTGAACTGGACGGTGACAGCGACGGTGTCGTTGACCGTCTTGACCAGTGCCCCGCAACACCCGCGGGTGCCCGGGTCGACAGTCAGGGCTGCGAACTCGACAGTGACAATGATGGCGTTGTCGACAGCCGTGATCAGTGCCCGAATACCCGCGCTGGCGCTACCGTGGATGACACCGGCTGTGAAGGGGTCGCCGAAACCATCGAAACCATTGAGCTGAAAGTGAACTTCCCCACCAACAGCTCTGTGATCGATGACCGCTACGACGACGAAATCCGCCGGGTGGCCGATTTCATGGAAGAGTATCCGGAAACTTCCGTGGAGATCGCCGGTCACACCGACAGCCTGGGCGCCGCTGATTACAACCAGATGCTGTCCCAGCGCCGCGCCGAAGCCGTGGCCGCGAGGCTGACCGATGCCCTCGGTGTCGCCAGCGATCGTGTCACCGCGGTGGGTTACGGTGAAGCCGAGCCGGTCGCCGATAACGGCACCGCCGACGGTCGTGCCGAAAACCGCCGCGTGGAAGCGCGGATCCAGGTTCGCCGGTAACCGCGGCAACCGGATCAAGGGAAAGGCGCCTGCGGGCGCCTTTTTTCATGTTTCAGGGCTTGCTCTTACGCTTTTGCGGGAACCGTCACCATGATCAGACAAGCATTGCCAGTCGTTGCCCTGATGCTGGTAGCATTACCCGGACCGGCGAACGCCGAAATCTACCGTTGCCAGACCGCCAGCGGCGTGGTGTTCGCCGACCAGCCCTGTGGCGCTGATGCCGAAACGGTAACCGTGCGGGACAACCGGGTGGGTGGCAGCCTGGCGGATAACTTGCCGGCCCCTGATACGCCGCCGGCGGACGACTCCGACCGCCGCAAACCCGCTGCAGAAAGTCCGGCCACCTGCCGGTTCATCAATTCCACCAACCTGCGCACCTACCTTGCCCGCAACCAGGTGGTCAGGGGCATGACCCGCGATCACGTGCTCAAGGCCTTCGGCCGGCCGCCGGAAACCCATACCGTGCCCCAGGAAACCTGGGTCTACCAGACCCGTTACTACGACAAACTGTATGAACTTACCTACGTGTATTTTCGCGACGGCTGTGTCGAGAGCGTAGAATACCGCAAGCCCTGAACAGACCCAGCCGGGGTCTGCCGCCGGGCGGCATCAGCCGGCACTGGCGGTACGGTTATCCAGGGTGGCATCGAGCAGAATGTTGCGGGGAGTCAGCTTGCGGTCACAGAAGGTACCCAAGCGAACCCGATAGCCCTGCTCCTCGAGAAACAGCGCATAATCCAGTACCAGCCAGAGCTCCAGCGGTCGACGAAACAGGTGGCGGACCAGTTGATGGCGCCGGACCTGGTGCCACCGGCGGCGGCCATAGTCCTCCCAGCCGTCAAACATCAGTGATTCCGGCAGGGTCAGGCCCTTGCGTTGCGCGGCCCAGCGACAGAAATCCGCGAAACTTCCGGCATTGAGTGCCGGCGGGTGGGAGGGCACCGGCAAATACTCGTCAACGCCACGCAACTGACGCTGCAACCCATCGAAGCCGAGCCGCCGGCTGCTGACCTTGAGGGTCTGTTGCCGCACTCGCGCCGGCGCGGTGACCGTCTCCTGCACCGCCAGCCGCAACTCCTCCCGACCGGGACAACAACGCCCGGACCGCTGCCGGACCCGGGCTGACATGGGCTGGTGAGTACCGCTCGCGGTCAGGTGGTAACAGCAAGGTGACAGACTCAGCCTGGGCAGAGCGGCTGCGGCTGCCCGGGTCATGAGCCGGCGATGCAGGTCGCCGCAGGCGTGCAGGGCCACCCCGTGGACAGCTGCAGGCAGCGGGCAGTCCTCCGCCAGCACATCCTGGGCATGCAGGGTGACGGACGCACCCGTGGCACGGGCGAGCCGGTTGCCGTCGGCCACCAGATCGGGATCCCACTCAAACCCATCCAGCCGGCCGGGAGTCCAGGGTGCCAGGGTCCGTGCCAGATGCCCTTTGCCACAACACCAGTCGAGCAGGTCATGGCGCAGCGGGCGCACGGCGCCGGCAAACGCGCCCGCCTGCAGCCGTTTCCGCCCGGGCATGTCCCTTGCGTCAACCTCCGCCAGGGCGAGGTGCGGGCCGTCCAGCGCCGGCAGGCGGATCAGTTCCTCCCGCGCTCGCAAGGAGGGCAGTCGTTCTGCGGCCAGCATGGCAAACCGCTCAGGATCATCCTCGAACTGCCGGCAGTCGCTGTCACTCAGGCCCTCGACCCAGCGCCCCAGCTGCACCGCTTCGCCCAGCCACGCCGGGGCAGGCGTGGTGAACGGTGCCGGCTGCCAGAACACCCGGTGCGCCCGCAACCAGCCATCGAGCTCACACCAATGGCTGTGAAACGAACGGGCAGTGTCGTGTACACTCTGCGGCGGAGGTAATGTCATGCAACTGGCCTTTGTCCTGATCGAACCCAAGGTACCCGAAAACGTCGGCGCCGCTGCCCGTGCCCTGTGCACCATGGGCTTCGCCGAATTGTGGCTGGTCAACAGTGACCAGCACACCCGGCCGGAAGCCGGCTGGCTGGCGCACGGCAGTCAGCACCTGCTGGATAACGCGCGCATTTTCCCTGATCTGGCGGCGGTAAGAAACTCCGTAGACTTGCTGATCGGCACCTCGGCCAAACCCCGTCACAGTCGCACCGACTGGCACCCTCCGGGGGAGCTGCGTAAGGTCCTGGTCAGCAAGGGCGAGGCGGTGGCGACAGCCGCACTGGTCTTCGGCCGGGAAGATCGCGGCCTGTCCAACGACGAACTGGCCCTGTGTGACCTGCTCACGGGCATTCCCATGAAGGTGAGCTACCCCTCCCTCAACCTGGCCCAGGCAGTGATGCTCTATGCCTGGGAGATGTCCGGTCTGACGGACCGGCCAGAAACAGTGGCGACCGATGACACGGCGGCCGAGGTTCAGGACGGAGCCCGGCTGGGCGCCTTACGGACCCGCCTGGAAACCCTGCTGCCCCAGCTGGATACCCCGGCAGATGGCAAACTGTCCCAGTGGTTGTTTGAACGCCTGCCCCTGCTCAATGGCCGCGATGTCGGCTTTGTCCACACCCTGTGCCAGAACATTGAGCGGGTGCTGCAGCGGGGCCGCTCAGACTGACGGCGCCGGGTGCCGTTGCAACGAGGGCGACAGCCTGAGCATATCCAGCAAGGCTTCCAGATAGTCCGGCCCCACCTCCGCCAGGCTGTAATCCCGGGGCTGGAGCACCCAGTCTTCCAGGATACCGATCAGCGAACTGTGCAGCAGTGGCGCCGCGATGGCGACATTCAGCTGTTGCGGTAACTGGCCCAGCTCGACCGCACGGTTCAGCAGGCGGGCAATGTGCTCGTCCCCCTCCCCACGGGACAGCAGGATACGTTCACGGATTTCCCCGCTTTCGGTAACCAGCTCGCAGCGATGGAACACAATCTCCATGATCTGCCGCCACTGGTGGTTGTCATTGAGGGTACGGAACACGAACGCCCAGCGCTCCCGCAACAGTGCCAGCGGGTCTTCCTCGTACAGTCGGTCGAGCCCCTCGCAGAGCGTCTCGGCCGGCAGCCGGATTCGGTCGCAGAGTGCATTGAACAGGTCCGCCTTGTTGCGAAAGTGACCGTACACCGCGCCGCGGGTAACCCCCGCCAGGCGGGCCACCTCGGTCAGCGAGGGGCGGGCAACGCCGTGCTGATGGAACACTTCGATGGCTGCATCCAGGATGGTTTCCCGGGTTTCCAGAGCCTCTGCCTTACTGCGCCTGGCCATACCTTCTCCTGCCAACGCCCCGCCGGGAGCTAACCGCGGACGGGTGTCCTGACGGATTATGAAACAATTCGTAGTTGTGCTGATCTAAAAAGCATTTTACATACATTCATGCATGAATGTAAACTGCCCGATCTGCTTTTGCTAACCGAGCATCAATCTGCCACCGTTTCGCTCAAAGGGATTGCCATGACCATTCCGTTTCGTCCTGTTCTGTTCCCCCTCGTACTTGGCGCCACGTTACTGGCGGCCTGCAGCGAAGCCCCCGGCACCGCACCGGCCCAGCCGGTGCCGCAAGTTGCGGTGGTGACCCTGACCAGCGAACCGGTCACCCTGCGCCGGGAACTGCCGGGTCGCACCACCCCCTACCTGGTAGCGGAAGTGCGACCGCAGGTCAGCGGTCTGATCGAGGAGCGGTTGTTTACCGAAGGCGGCAGGGTCGAGGCGGGTGCGGCCCTCTACCAGCTGGATGATGCGTCCTACCGGGCCGCGGCCAACAGCGCTCGGGCGTCTCTGGAGCGTGCCCGGGCCAGTCTGGAATCGGCCCGACTGACCAAGGAGCGGGCCGACCGGCTGAAGCAAACCGGCGCCATCAGCCAGCAGGACCACGACGAGCTTACCGCGACCTATCTTGAGGCCAAAGCCAGCGTCGCGGTGGCCCAGGCCACCCTGGAAGGCGCCCAGGTCACCCTGGACGACGCCCGCATCACCGCGCCAATCAGTGGCCGCATCGGCAAGTCCTCGGTAACCCGCGGCGCCCTGGTCACCGCCAACCAGGCCAGCCCGCTGGCCACGATCCAGCAGCTCGACCCGATGTACGTCGACCTCACCCGGTCGGCCACCGAATGGCTCAGCCTGCGCCAGCAGCTGGCCTCCGGCGAACTGACGGCAGCCGATGACGTGCCGGTGACGCTTCTGCTGGAAGACGGCAGCGAATACAGCTACCAGGGCACCCTGGCTTTTGCCGATGTCACCGTCAATCCGACCACCGGCAGTTTCGCGCTGCGGGCCGAGGTGCCAAACCCGGACGACCTGCTGCTGCCGGGCATGTACGTGCGTGCAGTCATCAGCCTCGGTGAACGTACAGACGGCGTCCTGGTACCCCAGCGCGGGGTAATGCGGGACCCGACCGGCCAGACCTACGTCATGGTGGTCAACCGTGACAACGTGATCGAGCAGAAATCCATCCGTGTGAGCCAGACCATCGGCGATGACTGGCTGGTGGAGTCCGGCATTGGCGCCGGCGACCGGGTAGTCATCGAGGGTTTGCAGAAGATCCGCCCCGGCGCTCAGGTCACCGTCGTGGCTTCCACTCCGTCAGACACCAACTCCTGAGGTTACCGGCATGGCCCGTTTCTTTATCGACCGCCCGGTATTCGCCTGGGTAATCGCCATTATCATCATGCTGGCCGGTGGCCTCGCCATCTTCACCCTGCCGGTGTCCATGTATCCCACCATTGCACCGCCCACCGTGGAGATCCGCGCCACCTACCCCGGCGCCTCCGCCAAGGTGGTGGAAGACTCGGTGACCCAGGTGATCGAGCAGAACATGACCGGACTGGATGGGCTGATCTATTTCTCCTCAAACAGCTCCGGGACCGGACAGTCGAGGATCACCCTGACCTTCGAGAGCGGCACCGATCCGGACATCGCCCAGGTCCAGGTCCAGAACAAACTGCAGTTGGCCATGCCCCTGCTGCCCCAGACCGTCCAGCAGCAGGGCATAAAGGTCAGCAAGTCCTCCAGTGGCTTCCTGCAGGTGGTCGGCTTCGTCTCTGCTGATGGCAGCATGACCCGGGCCGACATCTCCGATTACGTCGGCGCCAACCTTGCCGAGCCGCTGAGCCGGGTGCCCGGGGTGGGCACGGTGCAGGTGTTCGGCGCCAAGTACGCCATGCGCATCTGGCTGAATCCGCTCAAGCTGGACACCTTCAGCCTGTCCACCTCCGAAGTCATCAGCGCCATTCAGGCGCAGAATGCCCAGGTAGCGGTAGGCCAGTTGGGCGGCACGCCGCAGATCGAGGATCAGCAACTCAACGCCACCATCACCGCCCAGGACCGGCTGCAAACCCCGGAACAGTTCCGCAACATCGTCATCCGTGCCAACACCGACGGCTCAACCCTCAAGCTCGGCGACATCGCCCGGGTGGAACTGGGCGCGGAGAACTACGATTACATCACCCGCTTCAACGGCCAGCCGGCCAGCGGCGTCGCCATCTCTCTCGCCACCGGCGCCAACGCCCTGGAAACCGCTGCGGCCGTCGCCGAGCTGCTGGAAGACCGCAAACCCTATTTCCCGGAGGGTCTGGAGGCCGTGGTGCCGTTTGACACCACACCATTCGTCAAGGTCTCCATCAAGGGAGTGATCAAGACCCTGGCCGAGGCCATCGTGCTGGTGTTCCTGGTGATGTTCCTGTTCCTGCAGAACTTCCGCGCCACGCTGATCCCCACCATTGCGGTGCCGGTTGTCCTGCTGGGGACGTTCGGCGTGCTGGCGGCGCTCGGTTTCTCCATCAACATGCTCACCATGTTTGCCATGGTACTGGCCATTGGCCTGCTGGTGGATGACGCCATTGTGGTGGTGGAAAACGTCGAACGGATCATGTCCGAAGAGGGCCTGTCACCCCTGGAAGCCACCCGTAAATCCATGGACCAGATTACCGGCGCGCTGGTGGGCATCGGCCTGGTGCTGTCAGCCGTTTTCGTCCCGATGGCCTTTCTCAGCGGCTCCACCGGCATTATCTACCGCCAGTTCTCGGCCACCATCGTGTCCGCCATGGCCCTGTCGGTGCTGGTTGCCATCGTGCTGACCCCGGCCCTGTGCGCCACCATGCTCAAGCCCCTGCACAAGGGCGAACACCACGGCACCCGCGGCTTTTTCGGCTGGTTCAACCGCACCTTCGAGCGTACCAGCAGCACCTACCAGCGGGGCGTGCAGGGTATCCTGGCCCGGCGCGGCCGTTTCATGCTGCTGTTTGCCCTGCTGTGCGGCGTCATGGTGTATATGTTCCTGCGCCTGCCCGGCTCCTTCCTGCCCCAGGAGGACCAGGGGGTGCTGTTTACCCAGGTGACCGCTCCGGTCGGTGCCACCCAGGGCCGTACCATGGAAACCATCTACCAGATTGAAGACCACTTCCTCACCAACGAACCGGAAACCGTGGAATCCATTTTTTCGGTGCAGGGCTTCAGTTTCAGCGGCTCGGGACAAAATGCCGGTATTGCCTTCATCAAGCTCAAGGACTGGGCCGAGCGCACCGAGGACAGCGAGGGCGTAATGGCGGTTGCCGGCCGTGCCATGGGTGCCTGGGGCGGACTCCGGGATGCCATGGTGTTCAGCTTTGCGCCGCCGGCCATGCCGGAACTGGGCACCGCCTCGGGCTACACCTTCTTCCTGCAGGATAATGGCAACCAGGGTCACGATGCCCTGGTGGCGGCCCGTAACCAGCTGCTGGGCGCCGCCAACCAGAGCCCGCTGCTGGCCAAGGTCCGCCCCAATGGTCAGGAAGATACCCCGCAGTTCCGCATCAGCGTAGACGTCGAGCGGGCAGCGACCCTCGGGCTTTCCATTGCCCAGATCAATGCCACCCTGTCGACGGCCTGGGGCGGTCAGTACATCGATGATTTTATGGACCGGGGCCGGGTCAAGCGGGTCTACCTGCAGTCTGACAGCCGCTTCCGGATGAACCCCGATGACTTCCTGCAGTGGTCGGTGAAGAACGCCACCGGCGAGATGGTGCCGTTCTCCGCCTTCGCCACCACCTATTGGGACTATGGCTCACCACGGCTGGAACGCTACAACGGCATTGCCGCCATGGAGATCCAGGGCGAAGCCGCGCCGGGGACAAGTACCGGCGAAGCCATGGCCGAAATCGAACGGCTGGCCGCCACACTGCCGGGCAACTACGGGGTGTCCTGGACCGGCTTGTCCTACCAGGAGCGCCAGGCCGGTGACCAGACGCCAATGCTGTACACCCTGTCGTTGCTGATCGTGTTCCTGTGCCTGGCCGCCCTCTACGAGAGCTGGACGGTACCGACGGCGGTGCTGATGGTGGCTCCGCTGGGCATTCTCGGCGCCGTGCTGGCCAACACCCTGCGCGGTATGGAACAGGATGTCTACTTCCAGGTTGCGATGCTGACCACCGTGGGACTGACCAGCAAGAACGCGATCCTGATTGTGGAGTTCGCCAAGGCCAACCTGGAGAGCGGCATGGAACTGGTAGCCGCCACCATGCGTGCGGTCCGCGACCGGCTGCGCCCCATTATCATGACGTCGCTGGCCTTTGGTCTCGGTGTGTTGCCCTTGGCCATCGCCTCCGGGGCCGGCTCCGGCGCGCAGCAGGCCATCGGTACCGGGGTACTCGGCGGCATGCTGGTGGGCACCTTCCTCGGCATCTTCTTTATTCCGCTGTTCTTTGTGGTCATCCAGAAGCTGTTCGGCAGCCAGCGACCCGCCAGCCCCGACGCCTGACCGACCAGGCCCGGCCATACGCCGGGCCTGGCTGTTGAAGATGCCGGATCAGTCCCGGAAACGCCCCGGCCGGAAGGCATCCAGGTTCAGCGCCGGAGGTTCGCCATCAACAAGTTGGCCAACCAGCGCAGCGCTGCCGGCTGACAGGGTCCAGCCAAAGGTGCCATGGCCGGTATTGAGATAGAGGTTCTCCCGCGGTCCGCGACCGATAATGGCCGGGCCGTCGGGAGTCATCGGCCGAAATCCGGTCCAGCATTCGGCGGCGTCCAGGTCCGCACAGCCAGGAAAGCGCGACGCCACCGACTTGCGGATGGTGGCCAACCGGCTGTCCGGAATGTCCCGGCGGAAATCCGCCAGTTCCACGAATCCGGTGGCCCGCAACCGGTCTCCAAGCCGGGTGGATACCACCTTGTAGTTGTCATCATGGACGGTAGACACCGGTGCCCGTGCCGGATCAGTCAACGGTGCGGTCAGCGAGTATCCTTTCACCGGGTAGACCGGCAACGACAGGCCCAGCGGCGCCAGCAGTGAGCCCGACCAGCAACCGGCCGCCATTACCACCGCATCGACCGCCAGCTGTTCTGCCCCGCCATCAGGATTGCGCAACGCCACCGCGTATACCTGACGCTCATCGGCCAGCAGCCGCTCCACTTCGACACCGTAACGGACAGCCGCCCCTCCCGCCTCGCACACCGCTGCCAGCGCCCGGCAATACCGGTGGCAGTCACCGGTACCGTCGATGTCATAACGCAGCGCGCCATAGAGCGGCCCCTCGCCGGTCATCCCCGGCTCCACTTCCCGCACCTGGGCCGGCGTCAGCAAACTGCAGGGAATTTCCAGTTCGGTGAGCAGCGCTGCCGTATCGTGGTACTCCGTCATTGCCTGCGGGGTGCTGGCAAGGTGCAACAAACCACCATGGCCACCGTCGAACGCCGGGGCAAGCTCCTCTTCGATGGCCAGGAAGCACTGCCGACTGAACATCCCGAGCCGCAGCATGGCACGCTTGTTGAGGCCATAGACGCCGGGCGCAAAGGCGTAGCGCAGTGTTGCCAGCAGGAAGCGAACAGTCGCGGGAGACGGCGGCACCCGCAGTTTGACGGGGCCGTCGGTACGGATCAGCCAGGGCAGGGCCTTGCGCACCATCGCTGCCGAGGCCCAGGGATACACCACCCCATAGGAACGCTGGCCGGCATTGCCCTTGCTGGTCTCTTCCCCGGGTCCGTCATGGCGCTCCAGCACGGTGACCTGATGACCCCGGCGCTGCAGTTCATAGGCGGTGGATATCCCCACCACACCGGCGCCGACAACTGCAATGTGCATGACTCACTCCTTCTCCGTAGTTCCTGGTACCTTGCGGGATCCGGCGGGATCCCGCGCTGCGCCGGGACCCCGTTCAGCCTGCTCTCGTTCACCCTGCTCTCGTTCACCCTGCTCTCGTTTATCCTGCTTTCGTTTATCCTACCCCGCGCTCTGCCAGCAGCTGACGGTAATGGGCCAGCACCTGCGCATCCTCGGCGGGGTACTCCGGGGCCAGCTGCTGCAACCGGTCAGCCAGCATCCGGGCCACAATGGCCCGGGCCCGGGGCTTGTGATCACCCGGCACCACCAGCCAGGGTGCGCTCTCGGTATGGGTCCTCGCCAGGGCCTGTTCGGCATACCGGTTGTATTGCGACCGCTGCTCCCAGCCGTCAATGTCCGCCACCGTGAATTTCCAGCGCTTGCGGGGCTTGTCCAGCCGTCGCAGCAGACGCTCCCGGTGTTCGTCTTCCGACAGGTTCAGCCAGACCTTGAGAATGGTGGTGCCCTCCGCCACCAGGTGCTGCTCAAAGTGCCGGATAGCCGCATAGCGGGCGTCCCAGTCATAGCTCTGCGGATCCCGCACCGGCCACACCCGCTCCGCCATCACCGCTTCGTGATGACTACGGTTGAACGCCACCATCTCGCCGTAGGCGGGCAGGTAAGGCACCACCCGCCACAGGAAGTCATGGCGTGCCTCCGCTCCCTGGGGACGGGAAAATGACCAGGCATGAAAGCCGGCGGGGTCGACATAGGTCGCCAGGGTCCGGATCAGGCTGTCCTTGCCACTGGTATCCGGGCCGTGAACCACCAGCAGGACAGCCCTGTTGCGATTGGCCCAGAGCCGGCGCTGGTATTCACCGATCTGTTCCAGGGCGGTTTCCAGCACCGGCAGCCCATGGTCGCCGGTCTCGGTGGGGTAATCCGCCAGCCGCGGCCGGGCCGGGTCGTACAGCCAGCGCCGGGTGAACCCGTTATCCGTCATCCGTTGAACTCCTTACCATTGCAGTATGGGGTTGGCCCGGCGGCAAGTGTTAAACTGCCGGCAAGCCATTCATTCCCAGATTAGCACCCGAAGGACCCCGATGAGCCGAAAGAAACGCGAGATTCCGGTTTTCGACCATCCGATCATTGAAACCCACTGTCACCTGGACTATCTCAAGGACCAGCCGCTGGCAGACATCCTGGCGGAAACCCGGCGGGTCAATATCGAGAAGGTCATTACCATTGCCGTGTCTCCCGACAACCTGGCGCGGGTCCGGGAACTGAGCCAGTCCGCGGACTGGCTGTACGGCACCCAGGGCATCCATCCCCACGATGCGGAGCTGTACAACGACGACGTTGAGGCGGAGATCCGCAGCCATGCCGGCGACGACAAGATTGTCGCAGTGGGCGAGATCGGCCTCGATTACTACTACGACAATGCCGACCGCGGTATCCAGCGCGAGGTGTTCCGCCGCCAGCTTCAGATTGCCTGTGACCATGACCGGCCAGTGGTGATCCACAGCCGTGATGCCGACGACGACACCATCACGATCCTGCGGGAGTTCGAAGGCCCTCTGCAGCGCCGCGGCGTGATCCACAGCTTCACCTCCGGACCGGGCCTGGCCCGCTATGCCCTGGACCAGGGCTGGTGCCTCGGCTTTAACGGCATCACCACGTTCAACAAGGCGGAGAATGTCCGCGACATCGTCCGGATGGCCCCGATCGGGCAGATCCTGCTGGAAACCGACGCGCCCTTTCTGACCCCGGTCCCCTATCGCGGCCGGGAAAATGCACCATTCTATATCCCGTTTGTCGCGGAAAAGATTGCCGAGATCAAGGAACTGCCGGTGGAAGAGGTCGTCGCCACGACCTACCGTAACAGTATCCGTACCTTCTTCAGCAACTGACCACTGCCCATGCCGCCGGCTTCGTTGCGACCGGGAAAGGGAAACGCCGAATGACCACAGCACTGGTCTTCCAGGGACTGGGTGGACTCGCCCTGTTCCTGCTTGCCATGCAAATGATGACCAACGGCCTGAAGGCCTTTGCCGGCCCGCAGCTGCGCAACCTGCTCGGCAACTGGACCCGCACGCCGTTGCGGGGCCTGGCAGCCGGGGCACTGATCACTGCGGTGGTACAGTCCTCCGGCGCGGTTACCGTCGCCACCATCGGCTTTGTCAACGCCGGCCTGTTGTCACTCAAGCATGCCCTCAGCGTGGTGTTCGGCTCCAATGTCGGTACCACCATGACCGGCTGGCTGGTCAGCCTGGTGGGCTTCGGTTTCAACGTCGAGCGGGTCGCACTGCCGATCCTCACTGCAGGTGTGGCAATGAAGCTGATGGCCGGCAGCCACCGGTTGCAGTCTCTGGGAGAGTCGCTGGCCGGTTTTGGCCTGTTTTTCCTCGGGCTGGGACTGCTGCAGTCCACCTTCGGCAGCGCCGCCCAGGGCAGTGAAGCCCAGGCCCTGCTGGCCAATTCGTATCATCCCCTGGTGTTTCTGGGCATCGGCTTTGGCCTCACCGTCGTGACCCAGTCCTCCAGCGCTGCGCTCGCCATGGTGCTGACCGCCGCCGCGGGTGGCCTGCTGCAACTGGAGTCCGCCGCCGCTGCCGTCATCGGCGCCAACCTGGGCTCCACCTCAACCGCCGCGTTCGCCACCGTCGGCGCCACCGCCAACGCCCGGCGCCTGGCGGTGGGTCATATCGGCTTCAACGCGGTCACCGGACTGATCGCACTGGTCATGCTGCCGGCCATGTTGTGGCTGGTAAACGCCCTGGCCCGGTGGCTTATGCTGGAGGCCAGCCCGGCGATCTCGCTCGCGCTGTTCCATACCCTGTTCAATATTTTCGGGGCCGCCATGATGCTGCCGTTCGCCCCGCGCATCGCCCACTATCTCGGGCGGCTGTTCCGCAGTGCCGAAGAAGACAACGCCCGTCCGCGGCATCTCGACGACACCCTGGTCAGCACCCCAGAGCTCGCGGTGTCGGCGCTGGGTCAGGAAATGAAGCGTTTGTACGGTCTGGTGAACGGTGTGCTACGGGCCGCATTGCATCGGGAAGACCTGAAGCCCGCCCTGCTGACGCCCCAGATCGAATCCTGTCAGCAACTCAATCAGGCCATTACCGATTACGTCGCGAAAGTCCGTGCCGAGAAGCTGCCGGACGATCTGGTGGAACAACTGACATGGGTGGTACGGACATGTCGCTACCTCAGCGACGCGGTCACCCTGGCCGGCCACTTGCTGGCCGTGCGCAGTGCCGGACAGGAGCTGGCCGGTGGCCCGCTGGCCGCGGACATGAAGCACTTCATTGATCTGCTGGCAGCCGCCATGGACCCGCACACCGTTCCCGAACAACTGCTCGACGAGGCGGAACCGGTGTATCAGGCGCTCAAGGCCGGCCTGCTCAACCTGATGGTACGGCGCGCCGTCTCCATTCCGCAGGGCGAAGCGGTGCTGGATGACCTGAGCGCCAGCCGCCGGCTGCTGCACCAGTGGCTGAAGGCGACCCGGCTGCGGCCACAAGTCACCCGCTGACGCTCAGGGGGACCAGGCGTCACCGCCCTGATCCGACGCCGTGATCCAGTAGCGGTTCCGACCCAGCTGTTTGGCGTGGTACATGGCCTGGTCAGCCTCCCGCAGGAGCTGGTCACCGTCCAGCTCCTGCCGGCCCGGATACAGCGCCACGCCGATACTGGCCGACACTTGTACACTGTGACCCGCCACCCACACCGGCTCGCCAATCACTGTCAGCAAACGCTGCAACAGCGTTTCGCCCAGCGCCCGGTCCGGAATGTCCACAAGCAGCGCGACGAACTCGTCCCCGCCCAGGCGCGCCACGGTGTCCTGTTCCCGCAATGCCGTGCGCATCCGCCCGGCCAGGGTCACCAGCAACTCGTCGCCCGCCTCATGGCCAAAGGCGTCGTTAACCGGTTTGAACTTGTCCAGGTCGATGTAAGCCACCGCCAGCCGGTAACCCTGGCGCCGGGCCTGGGCCATGGCCTGATGCATCCGGTCGGCCAGCAATACCCGGTTAGGCAGGCCGGTCAGCGCATCGTAATGGGCCATGCGGGTCAGGCGGTTTTCCTGTTCCCGCAGCCGGGTAATGTCGCTGAAGATACCCACGAAGTGGGTCAAGCGCTGCCGGTCGTCCCGCACCGCGGTGATGGTCAGCGCCTTGATATAGGCTTCGCCATCCTGCCGCCGGCTGCGGAATTCGCCGACCCAGCGGCCATGGGTACGGGCATACATCAACACGCTGACGCCCTCGTCGGGCAGTTCAACCAGCGAGCCGATGGACTGGTTACGGTTGTAGCCGGTGATGACCTGGTAGGCATCGTTGATGTCGATCACCCGACCCTCGACATCGGTGATGAAAATCCCTTCCCGGGCATGGGAAAACACACTTGCGGCCAGCCGTTGCTGGGCCTCCGCACGTTTACGCCGGGTGATGTCGTGGAGAGCGCAGAGGATGGCCGGTTCACCATCGTCATGCTGGCCGATCCGCGCCAGCGTCAGGTCAACATATAGCTCGCTGGCGTCGTTGCGCAGGCAGCGCCACTCACAGGCCTGTACCCCCTGGTCCATCACTGCCTGCAGCAGGGCCCGGCTTTTCTCCAGCGAGGGCTCGCCATCCGGCTGGAACGGTGGCGATACGCCCGCGAGGCCCTGCACGGCCAGCGACTCCCGACGGTGGTAACCCAGCAGCTGCAAGGCAGCGGAATTGGCCTCGACAAACAGCCCGCGGCGAATGATCAGCATGGGCTCGGGCCAGGTTTCGACCATCGCCGACAGCCTGCGCTGTTCCCGCACCAGGCGCTTGCGCTGGCGCCAGAGCCAGATTGCCGTCAGGGCCAGTAAACTGATCAGAAGTACCACAGCGAAGATCCAGTAGCGGTACTGCTGCAGGACATCCAGCCAGGTGACAGCGGGCACCCGGTCATAGGGCGGCACCCGCAAGGAGCGGGCCAGCAACTCCACCGACTGGTAATCGGCGGGCGGTGCGAAGCCCGCAATGTCACCGGCCCGGGCAGCGGGATGATCCTCGGCCAGCGCGAACAGCGAGGATGCAAGCCGGCGCACCAGTTTCTGGTCGACGTGAGGCAACGCGACAAACGGCCATTCCGGGTAGAGCCGGGTGGAGACAACAAAGGGAAACTCGCCCAGTTCCTGGGGGTGCAGAACGCGGACATCATCCCGCTGCAAGCGCCCCTCCTCCACCAGTTGCTCGATGATGCCGGTGCGGACAAAGCCCGCGTTGACGTCCCCCTCAAGCACCGCCCGCACCACCCGGTCGTGACTGCCCAGCACCCGCAGCCGCGCGGTGCGCTGCAGGTCGATACCAATCTCCCGGAATTCAAACAGCTGGGTCTGGAAGCCGCCGAGAAAATACGGCCCCGGTACCGCGATCGTGGCATTGCGGAGGTCACTGAGCGAGTCATAGCGACTGTCACCACCACGCACCAGAATAACCCCGCCAAGACTGGAGGTGTTTGCCGTCGGCCCCCGCCGGATGAGCGTCGCAATGGCACCGCCCAGGCTGCGCTCACTGCGGATCATCAGGAAATGACTGGGATTGGTAAAAAACAGGTCCAGCTGATTGCGGGCCAGCGCCTCGTTCATCTGCTCCTGGGTCAGGATGTGGAGGCGCACTTCCACTCCCAGCTGGGCCCCCAGATAATCCGCCAGCGGCTGGAACCGGCTTTCAAGTACCTGGGTTGGGCGATAGGCGAAGATACCCAGGTTCAGGGCCTGGGCAGCCAACGCTTCCGTCGCCAGCAATCCGAACAGCAATGCCAGGGCCAGGCAACGGAACCGGGCGGTCCTCGGGATCATGGCAACCTCCGCGGCAGCCAGCGGGCCGAATAGAATTCACCGACCTTCGCGTCCGAAGTGTCAGAATCACTCGCCAACCCGATCATCTGGCTGGCCGCCCGTTCGATCCGGGAATCGCCGGCAAGGTAGCGGTGGTTCGCAGCGAGGTCCGGCAGCATGATGCCCGCCAGCGACCGGCGGACCACCGCCACACTGACCTGTTGACGGCTCGCCACCCGATACAGCGCATCGTGAGGATTACGCACCAGATGATCCAGGCCGCGAAAGTGCGCCACGATCAGCTCGGTGACGTCCTGCGAGCGGTTGGCCACCCGCTCGGCATTGACCGCCAGCACATCGAAAATGGTGTCGGGCAATTGCCGGCTGTCAAACAACCGCTCACCGCCGGCTGCCGCCAGCAACGACGCCACCGGCTCGTAACAGACCGATGCATCGATAGCACCTTGCTGCCAGGCCTCAAGATGCCGGTTGACCGGCAGGTCGACCCGCTGGATACCAGAGGCCGCCAGGCCTGCCCGCTCCAGCACACGCTGCAGCATCAGTTCCCCGAGGGCAGACGGTTCGACCGCGATCCGCTTGCCGGCCAGTTCAGGCAAGCGGCTGATAGCCGGATGCACCATCAGCACATCGGCGCCGGCAGACACATCCATGATCAGCGCGGCCACCAGCGGAAGGCCCCCGTTGCGGGCTCGAAGCATTTCATCCAGGGTCAGCGCCGCTGCATCCAGCTGGCCGTCCGCCAGCCCCTGCAGGGAGTCGGTGGCCGAGGCACCATGCAGCAGGCGAACCCGCTGCGGAAGCCAGCCAAATTCCTCAGCCAGGTAGAGGGATTCGTAGCCGATCCAGGGATGCAGCCCCATTCGCAGGGGCTGTGACGAAGAACAGCCGGGAAGCCCGGCGCCGAGCAGGCCTGTCGCTATCATGATTTCCAGAAAACTGCGCCGATCCATCAAGTAACGCTCTTGTCTGCCTGCACTGCCCGAATGCGTACATAATTACGGCACTTTTTACCACATCTGTCCGGCTTCTGCAGTCCTAACCGGCGGCCAGGAACATTCCCATCAGCACCGGCGAGATAAACGACAGCAGGAAGCCCGAGGCGATGGCGACCGGCACACAGCTTAGTCCCCCACTGCTGCGGATGACCGGCAGGGTGAAATCCATGGCAGTAGCACCGCCATAGCCGATCGCCATGGCCGGGCTTCGGCCAATGATGAGCGGGATGATGGCAAGGGCGATGATCTCGCGCAGCACGTCATTGAGAAAAGCTACCCCACCCCAGGCCGGGCCAAGGGCATCGCCAATCACAATACCGGACAGCGAGTACCAGCCAAAGCCTGACGCCAGCGCCAGGCTGTCGTGCCAGGGCAGCCCCAGCAGGGGCGCCACCACCAGGCCGGCGACCAACGAACTGCCAACCAGGGCAGCCGCCACCCCGACCCCCTGCCGGTTCATCAACAACCGGCGCAGTGACAGACCGGCGTTGCGCAACTGCAGGCCAATGAGGAACAACAACAGCATCAGCGCCCCGGTGGCAAGCTGATCCACCAGGGCAATGGCGGGCAACAGGAAATAGCCCGCCAGCACCCCGGCCACCACCGCCAACAACGGTTTGATTGCAGCCAGGAACAGCCGCTGGTAACTGGCCGACGCAGTGGCGGCCTCCCTGGTGACCACCATCGGTTGCCAGCGATGCCAAAGCCACAACCCTGCCATGTTGGCGACCAACAGCGTGGACACCAGGATGGCGACCTGCCAGGCCATGGCCCCGAGTTGCTCCCACAACCGCTCCATCTGGCCCAGGCCGAGGCCCAGCAGCGCCAGGATGAAATAGACCAGGCCCTCGACACTGTGATGGATCACCGACATCAGCCGGCGGTTGTCCAGGGCGAGGGCGAAGCCCAGGAACAGGGGAACCAGAATCAGCAATGCGCCGGCCAGCATGGAGTCCTCAGTCAGCAATATGGGTCAGGGGTTAGCGGTCAGGGGAAAAGGCGAGGTATGTCAGCCGATGGGCTCGTACCGGTCGGGATCAAAATGTCCGTCGCCGCGGCTCATGGCCCCATCTGTACGGACCATGCGGGCGAGGCGCTGGGCAATAACCGGCCATACTACATGTTCCCCGGGGCAGGGTTCAAAACCTTCGCCCATCAGGGACCCGGCCAGCCGGCGCATGGCGGATTCAGCGCCGGCAACCGAGCCATAAGGTCCCTGGCAGCGGTGTTTTTCCGGCTGACCGACAGTGCTGCCATGGATGCCACTAAGCGCAACCACCATCCAGGCTTCATCGCCCACTGCCTTGATATGCAGCTCGACCCGCCGTTGCTGGCGGATCATCACCAGGGCACGAAGCGGGCTGCGGCCATGGAAATAGTGCAGCTTCATCGCGGGCCCCGGCCGCGACCAGCCGGCTCAGTGCAAGCCACGGGCATCCCGGTCCTGGACCAGAACCCAGGGTGCAATCACGACCGCCCACAACTCGGCGTTGCGATCGTACCAGGCCTGCGCCAGTTCCGGCGCCACCTCACCGACCTGGTCGGCCGCCATCCATGCCTCGAACTGCGCCTTGTTGTCCGCCGCCAGTTCGGCACCCACATCCAGCAGGTCCAGGCCGGGAGCCACCCGCACCACATGGCCGCGGGCATAGTAGGTCTGCAGATCACGCCAGCAGATCTGTGAGGTTTCCAGGTTCAGCCTGATTTTCAGTTCGTCCCGGGACAGCGGGGATGTCATGGCGTGTAGACCTCCAAAAAAAGCTCGACGTGTCCACAAGCTTACCTGAAAGGCGGTCTGCGATAGAAGCCGGGGCGCGTATCGGGCGCGACCGCCACGCCGCGCCCTTCGCTCGCCGCGGGCTGGCCTCAGGCAGCCCCGATCATCTCGCGGATAACGTAGTGCAGGATGCCACCATGACGGAAGTAGGTGGCCTCATTGGCCGTATCGATGCGGGAAAGCAACTCGCAACGGGTGGTCGTGCCGTCGGCATAGGTCACGGTCATTTCCAGCGTCTGACCCGGCCTGATATCACCGGACAACCCACTGATGGAGATGGTTTCCGCTCCGGTCAGACGCAGGCTGTGGCGGTCCGTGCCGGCCGCAAACTGCAGCGGCATCACCCCCATACCGATCAGGTTGGAACGGTGGATCCGTTCGTAGGATTCCGCCACCACGGCTTTCACCCCCAACAGCCGGGTACCCTTGGCGGCCCAGTCCCGGCTGGAGCCAGTGCCATACTCCTTGCCGGCAATCACCACCAGCGGTATGCCCTGCGCCTGATACTCCATGGCGGCATCGTAGATGGTCATCTGCTCACCGCTGGGGACGAATCGGGTGAAACCGCCCTCCACGCCGTCAAGCATCTCGTTTCGGATACGGACGTTGGCAAAGGTGCCCCGCATCATCACTTCGTGATTGCCCCGGCGGGAGCCGTAGGAGTTGAAGTCTTGCGGCGCCACCCCGTGTTCCTGCAGGTACTTGCCGGCAGGGGTGTCGGCCCGGAACGAGCCGGCCGGGGAGATGTGGTCGGTGGTCACCGAGTCGCCCAGCAGGGCCAGGATGTTGGCATCCTTGATATCGTCGATGGGCTCAGGCTGCTCGCCCATGCCCTCGAAGAACGGTGGGTGCTGGATGTAGGTGGATTGCTCGCTCCACTCGTACACCTTGCTTTCCGGCACCTTGATGGACTTCCAGATGTCGTCGCCGTCGAACACCTCGCCGTATTCCTTGCGGAACATGTCGGTTTTCACCTTTTCGACCGCTTCGGCAATCTCCGCCTGGCTGGGCCAGAGGTCGTTCAGGTACACCGGTTTGCCGTCTTTGGCGGTCCCCAACGAGTCTTTGGTCAGATCCAGCCGCACGTTGCCGGCCAGGGCATACGCCACCACCAACGGTGGTGAGGCCAGCCAGTTGGTTTTAACCAGCGGGTGTACCCGGCCTTCAAAGTTGCGGTTTCCGGAGAGCACCGACGCCACGGTGAGGTCGCCGTCGGTAATGGCTTTTTCCACTGCATCCGGCAGCGGGCCGGAGTTGCCGATACAGGTAGTACAGCCGTAACCCACCAGGTTGAAACCCAGCTTGTCCAGGTCATCCTGCAGGCCGGCCACTTTCAGGTAGTCGGTCACCACCTTGGAGCCCGGCGCCAGCGAGGTTTTCACCCAGGGTTTAGTAGCCAGGCCCTTTTCAACGGCCTTGCGGGCGATCAACCCGGCGGCCATCATCACGCTGGGATTGGAAGTATTGGTACAGGATGTAATCGCCGCAATCACTACCGCGCCGGGGTCCAGGCGGGTTTTCTCGCCGTTCATTTCCAGGGGCTGGCTGGCTGCGTGCTGGTAGCTGTTATCCACACCTACGGCGGTCTGGCCGCCTTCGGATTCCAGCTTGCTTTCCTGGCTTTGCGCCGGACCTTCGGCAGTTTCCATCAGCAGCTCGAAGGCGGCCTTCATGTTCTTCAAGGCGACCCGGTCCTGGGGCCGTTTCGGGCCGGCCAGGCTGGCTTCCACCTCACCCAGATCCAGCTCCAGGGTGGCGGTGTAGACCGGCTCATGGCCCGGCTCACGCCACAGGCCCTGGGCCCTGGCGTAGGCTTCCACCAGCTCAAGCTGGGCCTCGTCACGGCCGGTCAGTCGCAGGTAATTAATGGTCTGCTCGTCCACCGGGAAGAAGCCACAGGTAGCGCCATACTCCGGCGCCATATTGGCAATGGTGGCGCGGTCCGCCACCGGCATCTCTTGCAGGCCATCGCCGTAGAACTCCACGAACTTGCCCACCACGCCTTTCTTGCGCAGCATTTCCACCACGGTCAGTACCAGATCGGTGGCGGTGATGCCTTCCCGCAGCTTGCCGGTCATTTTGAAGCCGACCACCTCCGGAATCAGCATCGACACTGGCTGCCCCAGCATGGCGGCCTCCGCCTCGATACCGCCGACGCCCCAGCCCAGAATGCCCAGACCATTGATCATGGTGGTGTGGGAATCCGTGCCCACCAGAGTGTCCGGATAGGCGATGGTGTTGCCGTCCACCTCCTTCTGCCAGACGGTCTTGCCCAGGTACTCCAGGTTGACCTGGTGGCAAATGCCGGTACCCGGCGGCACCACGCGGAAGTTGTCAAAGGCCTGCTGGCCCCAGCGCAGGAATTCGTAGCGTTCCCGGTTACGCTCCATCTCGATGGCCACGTTGTCCCGGAATGCGGCCGGATTGCCGTACTTGTCCACCATCACCGAATGGTCGATCACCAGGTCCACCGGCGACAGCGGATTGATCAACGCGGGATCCTTGCCCGCCTTTTGCACCGCTTCGCGCATGGCCGCCAGGTCCACCACGCCGGGCACCCCGGTAAAATCCTGCATCAGCACCCGCGCCGGCCGAAACTGGATCTCGGTGTCGGAACAGCGCTTGTCCAGCCACTGCGCCATGGCATCGATGTGGCTGCGATCAACGGTGACGCCATCTTCGTTGCGCAGCAGGTTTTCCAGCAATACCTTGAGGGAAAACGGCATGCGGCTGATATCGCCAAGGGTATCGGCGGCCTGCGGCAGACTGTAGTAGTGGTAGGTGCTGCCACCGGCTTGCAGGCTGGAAAGCGTAGTCAAACTGTCGTGCGACATGGAGTGCCTCCTTCATCTGGATGGTCCGTCGAAAGGTCAGGCCGGGTAGTGCAGCCTTTGGATCAGTCCGCGCCCGCTGCCGGACTGCAGGCAGGCGACCGACGGACAACAGACGGATGCAAAGGCAAACTGAGCTGAAACCAGTATTAACTATTGCACTGTTTGGCCGGAGTTCAACCGCGGGCGCGGCTATATTCGTTATTCAGCCGCTGAATGATCAGCTCTGGCGCTCGCCATACAGCTGGGCATACAGGCCGTCGCGGGCAATGAGCTCGTCATGGGCGCCCTCTTCGATAATCCGCCCGTCTTCGAACACCACGGCACGGTCTGCCTGCTTCACCGCGCTCAACCGGTGCGCAATGATCAGGGTGGTGCGCTGCTTGAGAAAGGCTTCCAGTGCCCGGTGCAGCTGGTACTCGGTTTCCGCATCCAGTGCCGAGGTGGCCTCATCGAGAATCACCACCGACGGCTCCGCCAGGATCATCCGGGCAATCGCCAGGCGCTGGCGCTGACCGCCGGACAGCCGCACTCCCTGCCGGCCGATCAGGGTATCCAGTTGCCGGGGCAGCTCCGCCACCGTGCGGTCAAGCTGGGCAATCCGTAGCGCCTCCCACAGCGCGGAGTCCGGCTTGTCCCGCCCCAGGGTGAGGTTCTGCCGGATGGTGTCATTGAACAGCGCCGGATGCTGCAGCACCGTGGCGACGTGCTCCCGCAGGCAGGGCAGCCCGATGCGCTGCAACGGCACCCCGTCAATCAGCACCTCGCCCTGCTGCGGGGTGTACATGCCCAGGATCACCTGCACCAGGGTGGACTTGCCGCCACCACTGGCCCCTACCACAGCGACCTTTTCCCCGGGCCGGACGTCGAGGTTGATACCCTGCAGCACCGGTTCGTCGCGGTTATAGCAGAAGTGGATATCCCGCAGGGTCAGGCGCACCGTATGGCGGCCACGGAAGGGATTCTCCAGTGCCGGGTAGCGTGGTTCCTCGCGCAGCGACAACAGGCGGTTGATCCGTCCCAGCGCGGCATTGGCGGCATAGAAGGCGTACTGCATGTTGAGCATCTCCTGCACCGGCGTCAGCATGAACCACAGGTAGCCGAAGATCGCGAACATCATGCCGATACTGAGATCACTCAGCAGAACCGTCATCATCGCGGCGGCACGGAACACATCCACCCCGAACTGGAACAGCGCGAAGCTGGCGCGGGTGGCGGCATCGCTGCGCCACTGGAAGCGGATGGCGTGATCCCGCACATCACGGGCCCGTCCGATCAGCTGGCGCAGATAGTGGTCTTCGCGATTGGCTGCGCGCAGCTGGTGAATGGCATCGAGGGTTTCGGTCAGTGCGCCCTGGAAGACCTCGTAGGCGCTGTTTTCCCGCCGTTTCAGCTCCTTGACCCGCTTGCCGATCAGCATGGTGGTGTAGATCACCAGGGGGTTGAATAACAGGATCAGCAGCGCCAGCTGCCAGTGCACCCAGAGCAGCACCCCGGCGGTGCCGACCACCGTCAGGCTGGCTACCAGGAACCGGCTGATGGTGGTGCCGAGGAACTGGTCCATGGTGTCCATGTCGGTCACCAGGTGGCTGCCCACCGCACCGGACCCCAGGGTTTCATACTCCACCATGGACACCCGCTGCAGGCGTCCCAGCAGGCGGGCGCGGATACGGAAGATGACGTCCTTGGAGATCTTCGCAAATTCCCGCGACTGCAACACGTTGAAGGCCAGCGCCAGGAGTCGCAGCAGCAGGGCGGCCAGCACCATCAGCGCGATGTAGACCGCCGGCTGCTGCCAGGCGGCCGGTAGCAACCGGTCCATCGCCGGTAATACGGGGCCGGGCGCCGCCAGCAGGACTTCGTCCACCAGCACGGGCAACAGCAGCGGGATGGGCACGCTGGCCACGGTGGCACAGATGGCCAGCAGGTTCGCCCGCACCAGGCGCGGCCGGTGCCTCAGCGCCAGGGCAAAAATGTCCCGCCACCGATACTCCCGCGGGCGGTTTGCTGGCTCCGCCGGGGCCGGAGCTGTGTCTGCAGATGGGTCCAAGAATCCTCCGAACTCGCTGACCTGAAGGGAAATTACGGAGCCGGTCACAGATTAGTCTACCCTTTTCCGTGCCGGCTGCGATTACCACGTACTTCTGTCATCATTGTGCCCTGACTGCTGACGGACCAGGACACCGACAACCTTGAAACACGATTGCCATTACCACCCAGCCGAGCCAGCCCGCTGGCATTGCAGCCAGTGCCAGATCGACTACTGTGCCCGCTGCATGCCCGATGCCGATACCCGCAAGCGCCATGGTCTCTGTCCCCGTTGCAACCGGGCCATGCGCTACCTGGGTGCCGCCACCGACGTAGTGCCGTTCTGGAACCGGCTGGGCGCCTTCTTCCGCTACCCGTTCCACCTGGATCCGCTGGCGGTGATTGCCATTTGCACCCTGGTGCCGCTGCTGCTGCAGCCGGACCTCGTTGGCCTGGCGGTGACGCTGTTGCTGGCGGTCGCCCTGCTGAAGTACACCTACGCGGTAATCAGTCGCACCGCCGAGGGGCACATGACTCCGCCCCCGCTAGCCACCGCCTTCAGCGGGGGCGGCTTCGAAATCGTGTTCCTGCAGATTCTGGTGTTTGTGCTGATGGGCGGACTGGTATTCAGTGCGGCGATGATCGGCGGTCCGATTCTGACCATGCTGGCCGTCGCTTTCCTGATGCTGGCACTGCCTGCCAGCATCATGATCCTGGCCATGGAGCACTCGGTGATGGCAGCGGTCAACCCGATGCAGCTGGCCCTGCTGATCTCGCGGATCGGCTGGCCCTACTTCCTGCTGTATGGCTACCTGATCCTGCTGACCCTGGCCTCCGGTGCCGCCCAGGAATTTGCGGTCAACCATTTCTCGCCCTGGCTGGCACAGCCGCTGGCCGGTTTTCTCAACAGTACCTTCACCCTGATTCTGTTCCACATGCTGGGTTACCTGCTGTTCCAGTATCAGGAGGAGCTGGGGTTCGCCAGCGACCTGCAGGACGGTGATCAGGAACCGGCCAGCCAGCGCCAGCCTGACCGCAGCCTGCGTCTGGACGCCGATATTGACATGAACCTCAAGGACGGCAACTACCATCGGGTGCTGGTCTTGCTGAAAGATGCGCTCGCCCGGGACCCGGATAACGGCCAGCGTCTCGAACAACTGTACCGGCTGTGTGCCGCCCGCAACGACACCGCCGAGCTGACCCGCTACCACAAGGACCTGTTGGGCTGGCTGTCCAGCCGTAACGACGCCGATGGCATTGCCACTGTGCTGCAGGCCGCCGCGGCCGAACACACCGGCTTTCGTCTTGACGATCCCGGCCTGGCGGTGAGTTGCGCCCGGGTGCTCTATCACCGCGGCCGCTTTGCGCAGGTCATCAACCTGCTGCGGGACTTTCACAAGCACTTTCCGGACAGCGACCAGCTGGCTCCTGCCTACCTGCTGATGGCACAAACCCTGGCCAATGGCCTGAGCCAGTGGGAGAAAGCGACCGCCTTCCTCACCTTCATCCAGAAACGCTGTACCGGTCACCCGCTGCACAGCCAGATCGAGAGTTACCTGGCCCAGGCCGGTAACCGGGAACCACTGAAAGGTCCGCGGGCAACCTTCGCGGTTGACTAGATCCCGGGAAAACAGGTGCCGGGGAAACCGGCTCAGGCCTGCATGAGCTGTTGGTAATAGCGGGCCCGGCCTGACATCTGGCGCTTGTCGAACTCACTGGCCAGCAGCCGGCAGGCTTCGCTGGTCAGCACGTCGTTACCAAGCTGGCGCAGCCGCTCAAAGGCTTTCTCCGCTGCCTTGAGGTCATTATGACGGAGGCTGGCAAACAGCACCCGGTTATGATCTTCGGCCTCCAACGGCGTAAAGGATTCCCCCTCAGCGAGATATTCCTGCCAGACCGCTACCATCCGTTCAGGCTGGTGATGATTTGCTGCCTCGGCCATCAGCTCGCGGGCCAGTTCGCGGAACCGCGGCAGGTCCGGCCGCAACCGGGCCAGTTGATAGAGATGCTCAAGCACGATGAGACGCCCGGGGTAATGCTGTCTGAGGGCCTCAAACTGGTGCCGGGCCAGTTCGAACTCCATCCGTTCCAAGCTGCCCATGGCCTGGGCATAGCCGGTAGTGAAGCGGTCATCCAATGCGCTCTCGTCAGGCTCGAAAAAGGACTCGCGGACCTGGAACCAGCTCTTGCCCAACAACCACACCAGGCCGGCACCGGCCAGTAGCCCGCCGGCATGGGCCATGTAGGCAATACCGGTGGCACCGGCAAACCAGTAATCGTAGATTTCCTTACCCAGCCAGACCGGCAACAGCGCCAGCGCGGGCGCGCGGAAGTAATTGAAGTAGAAGCCGATAAAGTAGAAGAAGCGGATCTTGCGCAGGCCGTAGATGGCCACGTACATCCCCATCAGCCCCGAAATCGAGCCGGAGGCACCTACCAACGGCACCTGGCTACCCAGGGAAAATCCGGTATACACCAGGCCGGAGAGCACCCCGCACACCAGGTACGCCAACAGGAACCGCCCTGGCCCGAGGGCCTTCTCCACGGTATATCCCAGCAAAAAGAGAAACAGCAGGTTACCGATGATGTGGCCCCAGCCACCGTGCAGGAACTGGTAGGTCACCAGGGTGTACACGTCCAGCCGGGCGGGCACCAGACCAAAACGGAACGCACTGAGCCGGCCGATCAACTCCTCCTGGATCGGCACCCGCCGGGCCAGCCAGTCTGCCCGCTGCGCCGGCGCCAGCAGCAAGTCACGGTTGTCGGTCATGTACTGGTAGAACTCCGGGTCGGACAGCAAACTGACCGCCAGCCAGAAGGGCTCGCCGCCTTCCCGCGCCTGCTGGAAGGCCTGCAGGTCATAAACCCGGTCGCTCCGGCCCTGCAGGCGGATTTCGCGGCTCAGGTAGTCTTCATAGACCGGGGCCTCCAGCTCCAGCAGCCCGTCGTCGAGGTACTGCTCCACCGCCCGGTCCAGCAACCGGCTGTCACCACCCTGGTAAAACAGGAAAACCAGCAGGCAGGTCATGATCAAGCCGAGGGTTACCCAGGGCGGGCGCTTCCAGTTAACGGCATTCTCGGCGGGGATAATCAGCATGGGCGGTCACAATTCATCATAATCTGTCCCTGAAACTCCGTTTTTTACCACAGCGCGGCCAGCTTTTCGCGTTCAAATAGGAATTGAGCTTCACTGACGTGAGGTAACTCGCAAACCGGAAGGCGCCGCCTTGTCACATGCTGTTCACATAGATGACATTCAATCTGTGCGAGAGGCTGGAGCCACCCGTTATCGACTTTTAGCCAATTGTCGTTGTCCCGAGGACCACCAATAGTGGAGGGGACAACAACAAGAACCGGACACGTGAGCAAGGAAACCGACATGACGACACTCGTACTGGACAATCCGGACCTACTGGCACAGTCTGCCGCCCTGGAAACCGCCCCGCTGATTGCTGCTGTTACCGCTAACACCCCCCGCAAGCCGCATCGACAGCGATTCCACTATGGTTTCAACAAACACCGGTTGAACCCGGAAGACGAGAGCATTCTGCGGGAACACGCCGCTTACCTGCGGGCCAACCCCCATGTGTCGGTGCACATTCATGGCCATGCCGACAATTTTGGCGCCGAGGAATACAACGCGTTCCTGTCGCGGTTGCGGGCCAATGCCGCAGCCAGACTGCTGCAGGCCGAAGGGGTGCGGGAGTCGCGGATAGTGGTGACCGGCTGGGGCAGCACCCGCCCACTGGCACGTCCGGAAGATCATGCAGCGAACCGCCGGCTGGAAATCGAGTACCTGGCCCGGCAGATGGCCCGGGCCCAGTAAGCCAGAACCCTCCGGCCCCGACCGGAGATGCGGTTACAGAGTGGCCGGAGCCGCTCTGTAACCACGTGTCAGCCGTTCACCTGGAACACGTTCCACAATACCAGGCCAATCATCACCAGGATGGTCAGCCAGGTCAGCAGGATTCCTGCCATACGGGCCTTGTGTGGCCCACCACGACCACTGATCATGCCCCAGGCATGCAGCACCCGCCCGGCAATGAACGCCACGCCAACCCAGTACACCAACTGGCTGGCAACCCCGTTCAATTCACCCAGCGCCAGCAGAATGAGCGCAAACGGCGCATACTCCACCAGGTTCGCCTGGGCGCGGTCCGCCGCCTGGAAATCCAGGTCGTCGGTGATGCCCATCCCCTTGCGGTACTTGAGACGGAACATAACCACGCGAAACGACAATGCCAGAAACAGCAGTGCCGTCAGGCTGGCAAACACCGCCGACATCGGAACAATCATTGATTACGCCTTCTTGATCTTGCTGACGATGGCCAGTAATACCACGGCCCCTACCGTTGCGGTGACCAGTTCACCCACCGCACCCTGTGACGCCAGCCCCAGCAGACGGAACAGGAAACCACCGATGATGGAGCCGACAATACCGATACCCACATTGGCCAGCACACCGAAGCCGCGGCCTTTCATGATCAGACCGGCCAGCCAGCCGGCAACACCACCGATAATGAGGAACAGAATCAGATTCATGATATGTATCTCCCTGCACAGTCCGGATTAGAGGCGGGACATCCCGCAACGCCCAAAGACTGCCCTGTTTCCGCAGTTGCTTCAAGCACCTGGCGGACAGTCAGCGATGCTGGTCCGTCAAATCGGCAATGGTCTCTGCCATTTGCTGGCGACATTGCTCCATCAGTCGGGGAATATCGGCATTGGTCAGGCCACGGGTTTCGACCGGCGGCAGGATGCGGACCGCAACCGGCCGGCGTGCGCCCAGCAAGCCGCGGCGGCGGTTGTCGTAGACACCGGCACAGACCATGGTGATTGGTGCCTGGGCAGCAACCGCGGCGTGAAACGCGCCTTTCTTGAGTTTCTGCAAACCACGTCCCTTGCTGCGGGTGCCTTCGGGAAATACCCACAGGCTCTTGTGATCGCGGGCGATCGCCTCGGTGGTCACCTGCATCATTGCAATCGCCCGGTGGGACTGGGCGCGGTTGATCATCACGTTGCCACCCAGCCAGAACACCTGGCCGAAAAACGGCAGCCAGGCCAGTGCCGACTTGCCCACAGTGACGGTACGGGGCGGCAGCAGATCACCCAGGACGAACAGGTCATCATTGTACTGGTGATTGGCGATCACCACGGTGGGGCGGTCCCGCGGCATGTTTTCCGCCCCCTCCAGGGGACGCTTCATGCCCAGGACACCACGACCGGCCCGGGCAAGGTACCAGCCCAGAATCCGGTTATTATCCGGGTTAAATGGCCGCACCAGGTAAAAAAACAGTGCAACCAGGCAGATGACCGGTACCAGCAACCAGGCCAGAAGTTCTCTTACTACACCCATCGGGACAACCCTGCTTAATCAATTTGGCGCACAAGTGTATGCCAAAATCACTGCCCGGCAACAGTCACCAGGGGTGTCGAGCCTGCCGGAATGTGTGGCAGTTCCCGTGCTTCAACCACATAGCGCAGGGGGCCATTGCTGTCGACACTGTCAAACGGGTAACAGGTCACCAGCAACAGCACGTCTTCGGCAAGGTCCGCGGTACTGATCATCTCGTAGCGGCTGTCGACCACCCGCGTACCCACCACCTGAAATCCCTGCCAGCGGCCGCCGGGGTGCTGCAGCCTTACCTGCTCGCCCCGGCTCAGCTCTTTCAGGGCGCGGAAGTGGGTATCACGGTGCCCGGCAATCACTACCGGGCCGCGGCCACGCTCACCGGCCACCACCAGGCCCGGCCCGAATGCCAGGCTTTCGCCATGGGCGCCTGCCAACACAACCATCGGCCGTTCCTCGGCAGGCAGGGCCAGCCGGGCCGCCGGCCAGGTATCCGCCCACGGCCAGGGCCGGATCTGCGCCTGACGGGCCTCACTCTCCGCCCAGGCCAGCGTCAGCAATTCCTGGGCGACCAGCGCTTTCAAGGGTATCCAGAGCCCGGCGCCGAGTACCCCGGCCGACACGACCAGCAACAACAGGATCAACCGGCTCATTGAAACACCCTCCGCCGCAACATCGTAGCGGCCAGGGCAAACATCAGCCCGGTCAGGCCCAGGCCGATCAACAGGGGTGCGGCAGTCGCGGTTGCCGGATAGCGAAGCATTCCGGTTGTGCTGCCCGCCGGTAACAGGGTGGGCACCGACTCGGCAACCAGATCCTCCTCCAACGGCCGCGCCGGGCTCTTGTCCACCGCCACCAGGCTGGTATAGGGGGTCATCAGCTGGTGACGTACGGCAATTCCGGTGATTTCCCGCCGTACTGCGTCACTGACCTGGCCATCGAAGTTCTGGTCCTGCAGGCTGTCGACCTTGTGCCGTGCCCACAACCGGTGCAAGCCACTGCCCGGCGCAGCCTGGTCCAGATCAAGGGGTTGCTGCCACTGGCTGCCATCGGGCAGGCGACCGCTGACAATGAGCTCGCCGCTTGCGCCCTTATCCTTCGCCAGCTGGAGCAGAGGCTCGCCGGCAAACAGGTCACCGGGTCGCCGCGGAAAGACCGCCTCACCGCTGTCAGCGCCGGGCCACTGAACCTGCAGGTCAGTCAGCACCGGAGCTTTCATTTTGCCGAACAGTCCGGCCAATGGCTCCGCCAGAGTGGCCAGATCGGAAATCGCGGTGTAGGTGCCGCGACCGTAACGTGCCGCCTCGCGCATGAAGTGCATATTGGGGGCACTGCCGATACCGACGGTGAACAGGCGACTGTTGCCCAGCTGGTTGCGGATGCGGGCAAACAGCGCTGCCTCGTTACCCACCGCGCCATCGGTGATGAACACCACCTGGCGCACCAGGCCCGGGGTGCCTTCGCTGCCAAGCGCCGCATCCAGCGCCGGCGCCATCTCGGTACCACCGTCCGCCTCGAGGGCCATGACATAGCGACGGGCCCGGGCCAGGTTGTTGGCACTGGCCGCTACGCTGTCGATGAACAGGGAGCGGGTTTCACTGTCGAAGCGGATCACGTTAAAGCGGTCATCGGGTGTCAGGGTGGCCAGCCCCTCCAGCAGCGCGGCGCGGGCCTGACGGATCGATTCGCCGGCCATCGAGCCGGAGGTATCAATCACAAACACCAGCTCCCGAGCCAGCCACTGGCCGTTATCCAGCCCCGGCACCAGCATGGCTAGCAGGTACTCCTCGCCCTGCCAGGTTTCCCGGAACACTGCGGCAGCCGGTTCCGCACCGCGCACCGGCTGCCAGCGGAGGACAAAATCCCGGTCCATGGTGACCAGCTCTTCGGTCGGGGTGACGGTAACGGCGGAGCCGTTCCAGGTCGTGGTCAGGGCGTGGCTGGGGCTGGTCACCCGGGCAACCGGCAGGCCGGCGTTGACCGTCACCGCTACCCGGGCACGATGGCTGGCGTCGGCGACATCGGCGGTCGCCACGGTAAACGGGCTGATCCGCTCGGCATCCGCTACTTCGGTGGTGGCAACCGCCCAGCCCTCCTGCCACTGGCGCGATGGATTACTGGCCGGGCGGCCCGGCATATAGCGGGGGGTGAGCGTGGTCGGCAGCCTGAGTTCGAACTCACCGGACTGGTAGCGGACCAACTGCTGATACTGCAACTCCACAGTCACCGACTCCCCCGGCGGTATGTTCGCCAGCCGGGTGGTGAACAGGTTCGGCCGCTGTTGATCGACCCGGGCAGCCTGCTGGCCATGGTCCCGCGCCGCCTCGTAAGCCCGTTGCGCCATTTCCCTGGACTGGATCTCGCCAACAATCCGCCGTTCGCCGGCCACCATGGTCAGACCATGGACACTGGCATCCGCCGGCAAGGGGAAGACGAAGACGCCTTCGCGCCACTCCCGACCGGTATTGGCAAACTCCTGGCGCAGGCGGGTCTGCGCCACCAGGCCCGTGACTGTCACCCGGTAGTCCGTGGTCAGCACCATGGCCGGTGCCTGCCAGCGCCCGTCAGCACTGAGAAAATGAAAGCTGGCGCCGGTTTCCGGGCGCGGCTCATCGGCCGCTTCCGCATAGAGCGGGTGCACGAACAACAGCAACAGCATCACCAGCCAGACACTGACACCTTCCACCCAGCGCAACGAGCGCCGGGGACGGCGGGACAACGGACGGGCGGCAGATGCAGAACGAACATCAGGAGCGGGGAGCAGGACGGATAGCAACATGGTTGGATTCCCTGAAAGACGGATGGGGGCGTGAGCCTTCACATGCCGTATTTCAGCCTGCCCAAGCGGCCAACCGGTGGCACAATCGGGCAAACTGGCCACAACAAAATGATCAATTGTGGCAATTGCCCGTCCCCGACTTGTGCTGGTAGGCCAGCGTGCTTAAATAGGACCCCATGAAACGACACATCACCCTCATTGAAGACGAGCCGGCCATCCGCGAAAACTATCGCGATGCCCTGGAACGACGCGGGTACCGGGTATCCGCCTACAGCGACCGTCACAGCGCCTTCCAGGCCCTGCGTACGGGATTGCCGGACCTTGCCATTATCGATGTGGGGCTCGGCGATGAACCGGACGGCGGTTTTACCCTGTGCCGGGATCTGCGCCAGTTGTCCGCAACCCTGCCGATGATTTTCCTCACCGCGCGGGACAGTGATGTGGACACCGTGCATGGCCTGCGGCTGGGAGCCGATGACTATGTCACCAAGGATATGAGTCTGGATCACCTGCTGGCCCGGATTACCGCGCTGTTGCGACGGGCCGATGCCTGGGCTGAAACCCTGCAGCAACCGGATGAAATCCTGCGCCGCGGCCGGCTGACCCTGAACCTGGACCGGATGACCGTAGCCTGGGACGACCGGCCGGTGGAGCTGACGGTCACCGAATTCTGGATGCTGCACTCGCTGATCCAGCATCCCGGCCATGTGCGCAACCGTGATCAACTGATGGAAGCCGCCCGCACCTATCTCGAAGCCAACACAGTCACCTCCCATATCAAACGGATCCGGCGCAAATTCCAGCAGCTCGATGACAACTTTGACGCCATCCAGACCGCCTACGGCATGGGTTACCGCTGGAATGCCCGTGAGGCCTGAGTCTTGACCCTGAAACGCCAGCTGCTCATTGCCAGCCTGCTGATGCTGCTGATCCCCTGGGCGGGCCTGCAGTTTGTGCTCGATCTGGACAATGCGCTGCGGGAACAGGCCATCCACCAGCTGAACAACCAGGTGGCACGAATGGCCACGGAGGCCAGGCCGGCACTGGCGGGCATTCCGACGGTTCCGGGCGGGCATCCGGTGCTCTATGCCGAACCGGTGACCTACCCGATGCGGATGGATGGCTATGCCGATGAGTGGCCGGGCTACGAGGAGGAGGAATCAACCTCACTCAGCGGCCGCACAGCCGAATGGCACGCCCTGACCGACAGTCGCCACCTGTTCCTGCTGATCCGTGTGCCTCACGGACAACCCCGCTACTACGATCCCGGCGCTCCGGCGCGGCCCTACGAACACCTGATGCTCCAACAGCAGCGGAATGACCAGCTCGAGGAATGGGAAATCCGTACCTCGGGGCCGGGCGCGGTAACCGGCCTCGATCCCGGGCAGGACTGGCGCGAGGATTACCGGGTAACCGGCGGCTGGCAGGGCGTTGCCGGTGGCTACCAGGTGGAACTCCGACTCCCCATGCCGCCAGCGGGAAGCCAACTGGGGCTCCGGATCTTCTCACCCCGGGCCGGGGAGCTGACAGCAAACCCGCCGGCGCACGGTGCCTATCAGGTAAGCGAGCCTTTACCCACCGGCCAGCCCTTGCTGGTGTCGCGGATCACCGGGCTCGAACGCCAACTGGCCGGCCAGCTCACCGGGGGACAGCAAGCCACCGTCATCGAATCATCGGGCTGGGTGCGCGGCCGTGCGGCTCGGGCTGCAGAGGAACCGGTTCCGGAGTTTGATCTGCTCAGTCCGCTGCAGATCGTCGAGCAGATTGCGCTCAATGGCTTGCGGCAACTGGTGCGCTGGCACCAGCCCGAACCTGCGGTCATGCCGGACCGGGCCAGCCGCATGGCAACCGCTGACCTGCCGCGGGAAGGCCTGGTCCGGCATACCGGCGGTGGTGATTTCCTGCTGGTCAGTCAACCTCTGGCGGAGGGCCGCCTGCTGGTGCTGGAGCAATCCCTCGACCAGCTGCTGACCCTGTCCGGTAACACCCTGGGCCGGGTAATCAGCCGCAGTACGCTGCTGGTCATCGGCCTGATGCTGGTCCTGCTCGGTTACGCCAGCTGGTTGTCCTGGCGCATCACCCGATTGCAGCGGGCGGTGAACGCCAGTGTCGATGACGATGGCCGGATCATCGCCGCAATGCCGAAGGTGCGCGGGCGGGACGAGCTGGCCGACCTGGGCCGCCACTTCGCCCAGATGGTGGATCGCGTGCAGGGTTATAACCGCTACCTGGAGAGTTTCTCCCGCCGGCTTTCCCACGAGCTGAAAACCCCCGTGGCGGTGGTCCGGTCGTCACTGGAAAACCTGGGGCATGCCACCTCCGAGGTCGACCGCAACAACTACATCAACCGGGCCAGCCGTGCCACCGACCGACTCAGCCAGATTCTCCAGGGCATGAGCGAGGCCGCCCGGCTGGAGCAGAGCTTCGACCACGCCGAGAAGGAAACCTTCGATCTGGCCGAGGTGGTCGCACAGGCGACCGCTGCCTACCAGCAACTGGATCCGGGCCATCGCATCCGTTACCAGGGCCCGGACCATGGCTGCCCCTGTCACGGCTCGCCGGAGCTGATCGTCCAGTTGCTGGACAAGCTGGTGGATAACGCGCGGGACTTCACCCCCGCCGGCGCCCGGATCGAAACCCGGCTGAGTGCCGCCGCAGGCCGGGGCGCGCCGACCTGGGAACTGGCGGTGTTCAATGAGGGCTCCAGCCTGCCGGAGCACCTGGCCAGTGAAATCTTCAGCCCGTTCGTGTCGATCCGTGATACCGGGGCCGACGGCCACCTCGGCCAGGGCCTGCTGATTGTGCGGCTGATTGCCGAACACCACGGCGGCCAGGTCAGCGCCAGCAATGTTGCCGGCGGCGTGGTGTTCCGCGTCACCCTGCCCGGGACAATCTGACGCAGCCGCTTGCCGCGCCTGCGGCAATCTTTCAGAATGCCTGCTCCTGCAATGGTCGTAAGTCGATTGTCGTCTGGCGGCGGAGGTGTCGCGCCGTTTAAGGTGGCATTGATACCACCGGGTGTCGCCAGGCCGGGATTACAGAGGAACCCCAGTTGAACCAGTCATCATCGCAACTCGCCTTCCACCCGCTGCGGGACCAGCTCTATAACGAGCTGCACTCGCGGCCATTCCAGGTTCTGCCCTGCCCGGCCCAGGTCACCCATATCGCCCTGCTGACCACCGATGAGCAGCGGGCGGCGCAGTTCCGCCACCTGCAGGAACTCCACGAACGGCTGGGGGTGCCGGCACCGGAGCAGGAAGTCAGCTGCTTCGAGGATAACTTTGGCACCCTGCGGGTTCGCCGGGAAATCCACATGGAGTTCACCGCCTACACCTTCATCAACCTGGGGGCGCCGGACCACCACCAGCCCTTCCGTGAAACCGGCATCAGCCCGCTACCGGATGGCTGGCTGGAAGGCCTGCAGGGTACGGTGGTTGCCGCTTTTCACCTCGACCTGCAAAACACCGCCAACGGCCCGGCCACGGACCTCGCCAAGGTCCGCCCCTACTTCGAGGGCCTGCGCCTGGTGGGCAGCAACCCGCAGGACGGCAAGGCGCGGGTATGGGGCAGCTTCCGCTTGCACAGCGACCAGTTCGGCCGTTTCATGGTGCTCAACCACAGCCTGTCCGACAGCCAGCTTGGCCGGCTGACCCAGCGGCTGATGGAAATCGAGACTTACCGGCTGATGTCGCTGCTGGCCCTGCCACTGGCGCGGCAGATTACCCCGGCGCTGAACGAGATGGACCAGCAGATGGCCGTCATCACCCAGACCCTGGCGGACAATCACGACATCGACGAACAACAGATCCTCGCCGAGCTGACCAACATCGCGGCACGCATTGAAGCCTTCCGTGCCCATTCGACCTTCCGCTTCTCCGCGACCCGGGCCTATCACCAGCTGGTGCTGACCCGTCTGGACGAATTACGGGAGGACGAACTGTCCGGCCACCTGACCATCACCGAATTCATGACCCGGCGGCTGACGCCGGCGGTGAAAACCTGCGAATCCGTCAGTGACCGGCTCGAAGACCTGTCCCGCCGCGTCGACCGGGCCTCGGACATGATGCGGACCCGGGTAGAACTGGCCATCCAGAGCCAGAACCAGCAACTGCTCACTTCAATGGACCGGCGTTCCAAGATCCAGCTGATGATGCAACACACCGTGGAAGGCTTCTCGGTGGTGGCCATCAGTTACTACCTGGTAGGCCTGATCAAACTGGCGCTCGATGCGCTTTACGACAGCGGTGTCAACTTCGACAAGTCGCTGGTGACCGGACTGTCGATCCCGGTGGTGCTGCTGCTGGTATTCCTGGGCGTTCGGGCCGTACATCACCGCTTCATCCGTATGGCCAGGCACCAGTAGCACGCCGGCAGCACCGGCGGCTCAGGCTCAGGCGCCGAATGCCGACCCGGCATACTGTCGATAGAACTGTTGTGCGGTACGTCCGTTACGGACCCCACGACTGGTCGCAAACCGCAGTGCCTGCCGGTGCAGCTCGTCCCGGTCCGCCACCTGCGGGAACAACGCGTCGATGGCCTGCAGGTAAACGTCCTGCGGGAAGGCGTAGAACGACAGCTGCAGACCGAAGCGGTCCGCCAGCGACACCTGCTCTTCCACCGCCTCGCCCGGATGAATCTCACCACCACGCAATTCGTTCTTGAGGTTGTCTTCCATGAACTCCGGCATCAGGTGGCGGCGGTTGGAGGTGGCATAGACCCGGACGTTCTCCGGCGGCAGCTCCAGGGACCCTTCCAATACGCTCTTCAGCGCCTTGTAGCCGGACTCACCCACCTCGAAGGACAGATCGTCGCAGAAGATCACGAAACGGAACGGTTGCTCGGCAATGTCATCAACGATTTCCGGCAGGTTGACCAGGTCGTCCTTGTCAACCTCGATCATCCGCAGCCCACTGGCCCAGTAGCGGTTCAGCAGTGCCTTGATCAGCGAAGACTTGCCAGTGCCCCGGGCACCCCAGAGCAAGGCATTATTGGACGGATCACCGGCCAGGAAACGCTCGGTATTGCGGGCCAGCTCCAGCTGCTGCCGCTCGATACCGGTCAGGTCGCCCCAACCGATGGGATCGAGCCGGCGGATAGCCCGCAGGCCCTGGCGATGGCGGCGCCAGACGGCGGCCGGTGTGGCGGTCCAGTCGATAGACGGGTTGCGATTCATAACACCTCTTTTGTGTTCCGAGCTTGATATCCCGGCATTGCGACACTATTCAGGAAGAAAGACCTGTCCAGGAATAAAGACCTGCCCAGGAATAAAGACCTTCAGCGGAGCGCCGTCCATGTCCGAGCTTGTCCATATTGTCTGCCCTCATTGCCAGAAAGCCAACCGGGTACCGGCCTCACGGCTTCAGGACCGCCCCAACTGCGGCGCCTGCAAAAAGCCACTGGCCAGCGGCGATCTTGCCGAGCTGTCCGATGCCGGTATGGCGGGCTTCCTCGCCAAATCGGACTTGCCGGTACTGGTGGACTTCTGGGCGAGCTGGTGCGGCCCCTGCAAGGCCATGGCACCGGAGTTCCAGAGTGCAGCCCGGGACTGGGCCGGCACCGTGGCCTTCGCCAAGCTCAATACCGAACAGGCTCAGCAGGCGGCCGCACAATATGGCATTCGCAGCATTCCGACGCTGATCCTGTTCCGTGGCGGTCGCGAAGTAGCCCGGCAGAGCGGCGCCATGGCCGCGTCCCAGCTCAGTGCCTGGCTCCGCGGCCAGCTCGGCTGAGGCCCCACAGACCGTAAATTCGCCGTCTTGGAAGGCGGCTGTGCGTGTTATGATGATGCGAAAAACCTCAGGAGAATCATCATGGCACGGATTTACGACGACAATTCCCTGTCCATCGGCAACACCCCGCTGGTGCGACTGAATCGGGTCAGTGACGGGGCGACCATCTGGGCAAAGATTGAAGGCCGCAACCCCGCCTACTCGGTCAAATGCCGCATCGGTGCGGCGATGATCTGGGATGCCGAGAAGCGTGGCCTGCTCAAGCCGGGCATGACCATCGTCGAGCCCACCAGCGGCAACACCGGCATCGCACTGGCCTTCGTGGCCGCCGCACGGGGCTACAAGCTTGTGCTTACCATGCCCGCCTCCATGAGCCTGGAGCGCCGCAAGGTCCTCAAGGCACTCGGTGCCGAGCTGGTACTGACCGAACCGGCCAAGGGGATGCCCGGCGCCATTGCCAAAGCCGAGGAACTGGTGGCGGCAGACCCGGACAACCACTTCCTGCCCCAGCAATTCGAGAACCCGGCCAACCCGCGGATCCACGAAGACACCACCGGCCCGGAGATCTGGAACGATACCGACGGTAATGTGGACATTTTCGTGGCCGGCGTTGGCACCGGTGGCACGCTGACCGGTGTCTCACGCTATCTCAAACAGACCCGCGGCAAGGCCGTCACCACGGTAGCGGTCGAACCCACCGACTCACCGATCATCACCCAGGTGCTCAACGGTGAGCAGCCCAAGCCCGCTCCTCACAAGATCCAGGGCATTGGTGCCGGTTTCGTGCCGAAGAACCTCGACCTGGACCTGGTGGACCAGGTGGAAACCATCAGCAACGACGAGGCCATGGCAATGGCCCACCGGCTGATGCAGGAAGAAGGCATCCTGTGTGGTATTTCCTGCGGTGCAGCGGTTGCCGCGGCGGTGCGGGTGAGCAAGCAGCCCGAGCATAAAGGCCGGAACATCGTAGTGATTCTGCCCGACTCCGCCGAGCGGTATCTGTCCACGGCACTGTTTGACGGCATGTTCAGCGACCAGGAAATGGTGCAGTAACGCGGGTCCGCCCTGCAGGCACAATGCGCCGCAGGCTTAACTGCCTGCGGCGCATTGTCATCCAGAGTTCAGCGATTGGTGAGAGCTCCGTGATTATTGAGAGCTCCGTGATTATTGAGAGCTCCGTGATTATTGAGAGCTCCGTGATTAACGGGGTTCAGTAATGGTCGCAGCTTCAGAACTGGAAGCGGACCCCCACCCGGGCGGTATCGAATGCGGGCCCATCGTTGGTCACCTGGCCGTTAAAATCACTCTCGTCGATATCCACGTTATAGCGGTCGTACTCGGCAAACGCGGTCAGTTGCGGAGCCACCAGGAAATCCACCCCGGCACCGACGTAAGGATTGACCTCATCGTAGGTTTCGCTCTCATCGAAGGCATCCACATCAAACGACGACGCGAACGCACCGGCCTTGGCATAGACGCCGAACGTCTCGGTCAATGGCAAGCGACCGCGAACCCCCAGGGCCACCCCCTTCAGCTCACCGGCAATCTCATCCTTGTCCCGGCCAAACTCGCCGAAATCCAGATACTCTGCCTCCAGGGCGAAAAAGGGATTGAACTGGTAACCCGCGGACAGGCCCAGCAAATCGTTTTCATCCCTGAACTCGCCATCGTGGGACTTGTAACCCCCATAACTGCCGCCGATGAAGAATCCGGATTCATCCCCGGCCGACCGCCCCTGCGCCCAGGCACCCGGGGCCGCCAGTACCGCGGCGGACAGAACGGTGGCACATGCAAGACTGACTTTATGGTTCATAACCTGTCATCCTCCTGAGTTCCTTCGAATCCATTCACAAATCCATTCTCTTGGACGTGACCGGCGCAAAACACGCCGATCACTGAAACTCAGCCTAACGGATATGAGCCCCCCGGGGGGTTAAACAAGAACTACAATCATTTCATCTGCCGGAAAGGGCCGCCATCCGCGTCAGGGGCTGACCTCAAAGACCCCGTGAATAACCTCCTCACCGCTGTCGCCACTGACCACCGCGGTGACCACGTGCTGGCCTACCAGGCCCTGCAGGCTGAAGGGGTAGGCATACCGTGGTGGCTTGGTGATCGTCCCCGCAAAATCCCACGGGCCATTGTTCTCCACTTTCAGCGGGCTGTTCAGGCGGTCGGGATCGTCGAGGAAGAACAGGACTTTCTTGATGCCCGCTACCTCCGGCACGAAGATATAGACATCCCCTGCCAGCAGTGCGCCGCTGAGTGCCACCGGCGCACTGCGGTCCGGCCACTGGCTCACCATCAGGCTGTACGGCGACGGCTGGTCATATATCAGCGTCACCGGTACGGTGGTCTGCTCGCCAGAGCCTGCCGTCAGCATAATGCTGCCCTGGTACTGCCCCGGTGTCAGATTACCGGCATCCACCGCAACGGTGAGGATCTCCGGTGTTAGCGATGTTTCCGGCACCGCCGTCAGCCAGGCGGCAGTGGTCTGGCTGGCAACGGCCACCGCACCACCGTCCGACATCTGCACCTGCAGACTGGCTTCCGCCAGGATCTGCGGTGGCGTCAGCTCGAACAACAGGCTGTCCGGTGATACCGCGAGCTGTGGTCCATCGTTGGCAACCACGAAACCGGCACCGACCAGAATCTCCAGCCCACCCGCCAGGGTGAGCCGGGCCCCCAGCTCATGATTGCCGTCGGCCAGCGCCGCGGTATCGTAGGGGTACGCGGTGTCATCCGGCGCCGTTCCCGCCAGGTCAAACGGTGCGAGGTTCTCGGTTTTGGTCACCGTTCCGGTGCCGCTGGCATCGTCCAGGAAGAAGCGGACCCGGGTGACCTCGGTGTCCGGGCTGGTGAATACATACTGCTCGCCCTGCAACTGGGCGCTCTCCAGCGGCCGCGCTCCGGTGCGTTGCGGGTTGTCGGATACCCAAAGGCCGTAGCCGGTGCCCCCCACCCGCAGGTTAACCGGCAGCCAGGTGGCATTGTCCTCGCCGGCGGCAATCTCGAGGATACCGCGATAGTCCCCGGGTGCCAGCCCGGTGCTGTCCGCTACCAGCTCGACGCTGGCCGGGGTCAGCCCGCCCAGGACTGACAGTGACAGCCAGTCCGGCACCTGGGAAACCTCGAAGAGCTGTGCCGCACCGTCCCGACTTGTCACCTGCAGCAGCTGGCTCGCGACCTCACCGGGCTCGACGCTGAAGGAGACTTGCGCTGGCAGGGCGACAAGCTCCGGTTCGCAGCCGTTGACCGAGTACCTGACCCGGTCGATGCGCAGGGGGGGCGAACCGTCCCCCGCAACACCGAACACCTCCACATCCAGCGTACCCGTGGCAGATACGGCAAGGTAGGCGAAATGATGGAGCGAGTTATCACGGAACACCGTCCAGTATGGCGGTTCCGGCGTTTTCCATGGCGAGAAGTCCTTGGAAATGTTGCTCAGCTTGCCGCCGGGCGCGATCTTCAGCCAGCTGACCCCGTCCCCCGGGCCGTAGCAGTGGCGCAGGTCCGAGGTTGGCGTGTTGCCGGCTGGCACGTTGACCAGTGGAAAGGTCCGCTCATAGGACTGGTCATGGGCGGTAAGCACCACCTGAACGCCGGCGGCTTCGAAGATCGGGCCCAACTGGCCGCGCAGCGGTAACGCGGACGGATGGTTGGTGCCTTCGGAGAACGGCGCCGCATGGAAGTAGGGCACCAGCCAGCGCTGACCACGGCTGGTCGCCTCGGCCAGGTCGCCGGTCAGCCAGTCCAGGGCATCCTGGGGCAGGGTCTCGTATTCGTTCAGTCCGAAAATGGCAACAAAGTGGATGTCACCCGCATCGAAGCTGTACATGCGACGATTGTTCCAGCCCTCGGGTGTCGGAAAATAGCGCACCCAGGTGTCATAGCCCTCCCCCAGCAGCACCTCATGGTTACCATAGACCGGCATCAGCGGGCTCTGCCCTGCCACCGCCGCCATCTGGTCAAACCAGGCGGCAATGGTCCGCTCCAGGGTGACGTAGCGCTTGTCCGTGTCGAAATAGGCATAGTCACCGCCCAGCAGCACGACGTCTGGCGAACGGGCGGCGACCGCCGCGATGACGTCGGCCGTGCCGGTCGCCAAACCATCCAGCCTGCCGACCAGCCCGGTATCGGCAACAAAAACGGCATCAAAATCCGCCGCGCCCGCTGCCGGCGCAGTGCGGCCCTGGTAGACCCGACTCCAGACCTCCGGCGCCAGCGCAACGCGGAACTCATATCCGGTCTCCGCCAACAGGTTACCGAGACTGACCTTGAGGTAACGACCATCCGCCGTGACATGATTCACCGCACCACTGGCCTCCAGCCAGGCCGTGGTCCCCGCGCGACGGTAGCTTACCGCAGCCGGTGTTGTGGCCAGAGGGCTGAACCAGACGATCGCCAGCGAACTGGCCGGATCATCCTGCCAGCCCATATGGAGCTGGGCGGCGTCACCACCAGGCGCGGGCGGCGGCTGGTTGGCCACCTGCATCAGCCCCTGCAAGGTCTCGACCAGCACCCCGCCCTGATACAGCCGGGCGCGGACCTGGTAGTTGCCATCCACCAGGTTGCGGGTGTCATAGCCGATCGCCAGATCATCCGGAGTGGTACCAGCAAAATCCCAGGGCGGCTGATTCTCGGTTTTAACCTCGCTGCCATCGAGATCGAAACGCACCTGGTCAAGGTTATCCGCACCGGCAACAAAGATGTACGCCAGATCCGTCAGCGGGGCCGCGTCCAGACTCTGGGGAGCGCTGCGATCAGGCGCCAGCGAAACCAGCAACTCGGCAGCCGGCAGACGTGCCGGAAGCAGCAGGATGGCAGTCGTCCATAACAGCAGGAGCGGAAAACTGCAGACAGACCAACGGAATCGGAACAGAAAAGACGAGGCAAACGGACCCATGACAGTGATCTCCCTGAACAAGGGCGGGGACTGTCATGGAGGCAGCATATTCAGTGCCAGATCGGTATCTGCCTGAAAGGGTTCCCAAAAGGCTGACGGGTATTAAAGAGCCTGTAAAGAAATCTGACAGAAGCTCAGGATTAGTCCCTGTGCCGTGGTGAACCATCCGGACAACATCTCTCCTCGGCAGGTGCCGGGAAGCGCCAAATTCGCGCTCAGAACGTTCGAACCTGGAGCTTCCGGCAACGCTTAGCTCAGCGACCGCTCACCAACCCCATGCAGTTGGCATAAAACGTGGTGGTTGCCGGCCAGTCGGAGAAAATGCCGATCACCCCGACCTCCCGGGCCAGCACGTCGATCACCGTCAACATGTCACCGTCGTTGTTAATGGCATCGCTGACACTCTGGTAGTACCAGCCGCCACCGTTGGCCAGCGGGCCACTGCGCTCCATCGACCAGGCAATCAGGTCGAGGCCGGCGGCGCGGGCGTTCAGGGCATAGTCGGAGGGCACGATCTGCTGGTGACCATCCAGGGTCAGCATCTTCCAGATGGCCGGCGCCAGGATATTTACCCCCTGAGCTTTCAGGCTCTCCATAAAGGCCAGGGAACTGTTCTCCGGGGTATGGGCGGATTCGTCGAGGAACACCGCCTGACGGCCAAACCGGGGCATCTCGTTCACCCAGAACAGCACGTCCGCCAGGTTGAAGGATTGTGGCCAGACATCCTCCGGCTCCACCCCGGCGTCGATGTAATCCTGGATCATCTGTCGGGCATAGTCCTGTTGACTGTAGTCGCCTTCGTACGGCATCTCTTCAACCGGGGTTTTCAGCTCCGGTGTGAACTTCACGCCCAGCGTGCGCATCAGCTCGATGCTCTCGCGATGAGTGAGCAGGGTGCCGCGACTGGCGTACAGGTCCGTGCGCCAGTCGGCGGTGCCGCCAACGTAGGCTTCCGGCGTGGTGGCCATCGGGTTGAAGGCATCCATCTTGCCCTGCAGCGATTTGAACTCGGCCAGGGTGATATCGCTGGTGCGACACTCCGCCTGCGCCGGCGTGCCACTGGCCGGATCCGCCGGGACGAAGGGCTGGGTGCATTTGGCGTTGAGTTCGGGAATGGTGACGATGTTGGTGGTGGTGTGCAGATCGTTCTGGGCATGGCGGCAGACCAGCTGCCGGTCCTTGGTGAATGCCACATCGCACTCGACAATACCGGCTCCCATGCCGGCCGCGGCCACATAGGACTCCAGGGTATGCTCCGGGAACTGGAGCGGAGCACCGCGATGACCAATGGAGAATTCCGTCGGCTTCAGGTTCTGGGTGCGGCAGGCCTGCAGCTGCGCCTTCAGTGCCCCCTCATCCATATCGTCGACCAGCCACTGCGGCCGCGGCCCGAGATCCACCTGCCGGGCGCCGTCACCCGCGCCCTGTTTTACTTCCTGCCACTGGGCAAGTCCCCGGGGCACCCAGTCCGCATCCGCCTTGGCCACCGGTGCGGCGGCCACAATCGATCCCAGCGAACACCCCAGCACTAACCCGATCCAGCTGCGTAACTTCATAACAAGCTCCTTGTGAAATGAATGATACTGCCGCTGCAGTGTTCACCATCCCGGTTACGCGGTCATGACTGTTTTTTGACCACCCTCTCTTTTACCGCGGAACCGGGTCGGACGCAGCCACACCTCCGCCAAACATGGTATTTTGACGGTCTTCCACTGCCAGAACCTGAGGACGGAGATACCATGTACATCAATGGTCAATGGCTAACCGACCGCGCCGTATTCCCGGTGACCAACCCGGCCACCGGCGAGACCATCGGCGAAGTGCCGGACTGTACCGACAGCGACATCGAAGCCGCCATCGCCGGGGCCGAAGCGGCTTTTGCCGAGTGGCGCAAAACCACGGCCTACCACCGCGCCCAACTGCTTTACCGGGCCTGGGAACTGATGATCCGTCGCAAGCGGGAACTGGCCGAGCTGATGACCCGCGAGCAGGGCAAGCCCCTGAAGGCGTCCCTCAATGAGGTCCAGTATGGCGCCGACTTCCTGCTGTGGTTTGCCGAGGAAGCCAAGCGGGTTTACGGCCACAGCATTCCCTCGGCGCGGGACAATCAGCGCTTCATGGTACAGAAAGTACCGGTGGGTGTGGTGGGTGCCATCACGCCCTGGAACTACCCGGTCTCGATGATTACCCGCAAGCTGGCACCGGCCCTGGCCGCCGGTTGCACGGTAATTCTCAAGCCGGCGGAGAGCACCCCACTGTGCGCCCGGGCCATGGTGGAGATCTTCGAGGAAGCGGGCTTTCCGGCCGGGGTGGTGAACCTGCTGACCGTCAGCGACCCGGCACCGGTGGGTGAGGCATTCTGCCGCGATCCCCGGGTCCGCAAACTCACCTTTACCGGCTCCACCGCCGTCGGCCGGCAACTCAACGCCCTTGCCGCCGCCAACATGAAGCGGGTCTCCATGGAGCTCGGCGGCCATGCGCCGGCGATCGTGTTCCCCGATGCTGACCCGGTCCACGCCGCCAAGGGGCTGGCGCTGGTCAAGTTTCTCAATACCGGCCAGGCCTGCATCAGCCCGAACCGGATCTTTGTCCATGAAGATCAGCTCGACCCCTTCCTCACGGAACTGACCAGCCGGGTCAATCGTCTGGTTGTCGGCAATGGCCTGACCGACGGGACCGGCATCGGCCCACTGATCAATGAACGGGCCATTCAGAAGGTGGATAATCAGGTGCAGGATGCCGTCAGCAAAGGTGCCCGGATTGCCAGCGGTGGCAAACGCCTGTCAGAGGGTGAGCTGGCAAACGGCTGCTTTTACGCCCCCACCGTGCTGGCCGGCGTCACCGCCGACATGCAGATCTACCGGGAAGAAACCTTCGGTCCGGTCGCCCCGGTGATCAGCTACCGCTCGGAGGACGATGTGCTGGCAATGGCCAACGACACCGAGTATGGCCTGGCGGCGTATGTATACAGCAACAACCTGGCCACCGCCATGCGTGCCTTTGAGGCGCTCGATTTCGGCATCATCGGCATCAATGACATCAACCCGACCAGCGCTGCGGCGCCTTTTGGTGGCATGAAGAACAGTGGCCTCGGGCGGGAAGGTGCTGCCGAGGGAATCGAAGAGTACCTGGAAACCAAACTCGGCGGCTTTGCAATCTGAGACGTATCCACGAGCGATCCAGTCAATCGTGAACGATTCGGGAATGACCCATTCAGGAGTTAACGATGCGCAAGAACCTGCTGATTACCGGCGCCAGCTCAGGCCTTGGCGAGGGCATGGCCCGCGAGTTCGCCAAACGCGGCTGCAACCTCGCCCTGTGCGCCCGCCGTACCGACCAGCTGGATGCCCTCAAGGCAGAACTGGAAAACCGCTATCCCCAGATCCGGGTATGCGTCCGCCCGCTGGACGTGTGCGACCATGAGCAGGTGTTCGAGGTATTCCGCGCCTTTCGCGATGACCTGGGGGGGCTCGACCGGGTCATCGTCAACGCCGGTATTGGCAAAGGCGCCCCGATTGGTACGGGTAATTTTGACGCCAACCGGCAGACCGCAGAGACCAACTTTGTGGCGGCCCTGGCCCAGTGCGAAGCCGCCATGGAGATCTTCCGCCAACAGAACAGTGGCCACCTGGTCGCCATCTCGTCGGTGAGCGCGGTAAGGGGATTTCGCGGCGCCATGTCGGTCTATGCAGCCAGCAAGGCCGGCCTCGCCAACCTGGCGGAGGGTATCCGCATGGACGTGATGAACACCCCCATCAAGGTGTCCACCCTGTTCCCGGGCTATATCCTCACCGACATCAACCGGGAGGTTCGCAACGCACCGTTCCGGGTGGACCTGGAAACCGGCTGCCGGGCGTTGGTGGCCGCCATCGAGAAAGAACCCGCCGAAGCCTTTGTACCGGGCTGGCCCTGGACTCCCCTGGGTTTCCTGCTCAAGCGACTGCCGGTCGGGATGGTCGCCCGGCTTTCCTGAAACAGCCCGGGCACGGGGGTTTTGGGTAGGCCAGTACCCCGAGCCTGGTGCCAGCGTATTAGCTGGCCATCGCCGCCTCGTATTCACGAATCATCGCGTACAGCTGATCCTTGAGGTTCAGCCGCGCTTTCTTGCGTGTCTCCCGGTACTCGTCAGAGGTGGACTCGACTCCCGTTTCGATGCGATGAATTTCATGATCCAGCTCGTGATACTCATCGAACAGCCGGGCAAAGTGCTCACTGCCGGTCTTCAGTGCGTGGATCGCCTCGCGGGACTCGGGAATCTCGTGCAACAGATCGTGTTTTTCAAGGGTCATTGGTTTGCTCCTGATTGGGAATAAGAACCTTGGATCCAGTCTAGGAACACGGCACTGGAGGCGTCTTGATGCCAGTCAAAATCCCGGCGTTGTGATTTGCTGGACTGAGGTAAGTCCAATCATAGGCTAGAAGTGTTTACTGTACCGTAGTAAGTCCACGTCCGAGGGCAACGCCTTGTTATCGGTTTATCAGTCAAGTCGCGCCGCTTCCGCTGCTATATGACCTGCAAACGCAGTTACAAATGACTTGAGACCTGTCATAGACGAAAGTTGAGAATATTCACCAGTATCCACAGCACTCCGTTCTGCCGCGATCACTGTGGCTGCTGTATATAGTTGTTCCTGAACAAGTCGCTGACATAGCAAATCGTATCGTTGTAGGTACGAAGCCCCTTTGAACTCTTCGAAAACCGAAAAGTGTGGCGATGAATCTCGCACAGGACTTCGTGATTTCGAGGCGTCTTCGACCATTATTAACCAACCTACGAACGGACGGGGCTGTTTCCCGAAGGCCCCTTCACGATATGCCGTCCATAGGTCATGCGCCGTTCCAATTGCTTCCTCGGTTCGGTTGTTGAAGTTGTTTCCAAATGAAGGGCCAACTTGGCTTTTCAATTCAATGGCAGCAATCAACTCCCCCTTGTACATCACCAATAGATCCCAAAGCTTTGTCGGGCGGAAGTAACCAGGCAAAGTCAGCATTGCCCGGTTCTGGTGTATTTCAGCATGAGCTAGGCCATTAGATTTGATGATGTCGAGCACCAATGACAAGAAACCGTCCATGTTCTTGCCCGCGGTCACGCCTGCACGTTCCCCTTGATCAGCCTTGCCCGACTCAATCTGTTTCTGCCGTGCTGCTTCGCGGTTTCCCCAAAACGCCTTAACGGCTTCGTGGGCCTTCTCTTCGTAATTTACGAGATCGAGTGCCATTTATTCTCCATTGCCTCCAAGAGCAGATCGTTCTTCTTGAGTCAAGCCGTATAGCTCGAACACTGCTCTATTACATGCTTGCACATTTCGCTTAATTGCAGCCTCGGCTAGCTCGCAGCGCAGCCGTTCAGATACATCCGCCCAGCGCGGAACACGAATACGGCGCAAGTACTGCGCTTGGAATCGCAGGAATCCGCCCCTCATTTTTGTTGAATAAGTCGCCACGAAAAGACGAGTAACGGCAGAGAGCAGAACAGCCTGTAGGGCCCGCAAATCCCAGTCATCTGAAGTGACGTAGTAGAGGTTGTGGTGGGGGTACAGTTCGCCTCTTTCGAAGACGATATGAGCCTCACCCTTAATGTCTGGGATCAGAAGCTTCGGCTTAGCAGCCAAAGATGGAGTGATGCGGTCAATCGTGCGATACCAATTTGCAGGCGTTTTCTTTGCACAGTGTCGCCCGGCGATTACTTCTCGTCGATTCTCTAGGTATCGTCGCAAACGCGGATAATCATCAAGATCGACTAGTCCACCCTGCTCCGCAAAGGGATTAATAACACCCTGACCTTGCCACATCACTTCACCGGAGATAATGTCCTTAGTTGTCACCAGTGGTAGCTTTCGATCCGGCTCAACATCGAGTGCTTCGAAGTCGCCGATGAATGCCTTATCCGCACCGGTCGCGACACCAATTCCAACCTTGCACCCCACTTCTTCCAGCACAGGAAAACAGCCCTCCAGGCGGCGAATAAGCGCCATCTGGTCGGATGACTCCAGTAACCAGGGCTCGGCGCCATTAGTGACTCGGGCGAGTTCGCGCACCGGGCCGGTTTCCTTTGGTAGCACCGAAGAGCAAAGCAAGTCCGCTAAAGTGACCAGTGTCGACCGATCAATGGTTGGACGATGAGCAATACGTGTAGCTCCCGGCATTTCGCGGCTGATGATGGTGATTGCCGGATACGCAATGACATCCGAATGGAAAGCTGGCGTGTCTACCATATCGACATAGATTTTGAGATGGAAACGCTCGGACACGAGGCTACGCAGCGGTCCGCCATAACGATTCTTCATCCAGCGGTCCGCGCAGATAAACCCCAACACTCCACCTTCTGATAAGACTTTCAATGATCGCTCGATAAAGGGAATGTAGATATCAGCCCGGTCATATATTGTCTCGAAACGGATGCGATACTCGGCCAGTAATGGAGCCGGTATCAACTCCTGACGGACGTAAGGCGGGTTGCCAACTACGAAATCGAATTCCCCCTCCAATGGTACTAAAAGAAAATCCCCCTGCGAAAGCCAGCGGTTAGCCAAAGCCTGCGCGGCATTTGCTTTCATGCCATCGCGTTTGAGAAGCTCTACAACGGCAGCGTAGGTGGTCTGGAAAGTATCGCGGTGAAGCTCAACCGCCCGAATCGCATCACCAAGTTCTTCGAATGCGCCACCCTTCGGCCCTGCTGCCCGCCATGCGATCAAAAGACGTTCAATAATTGGTAGTAGGAAGTCACCAGCACCGAAAGAAGGCTCCAAAATCCGCTTTTCATGTAGTGGTTGATTTACTGTATAGCCAGCCAAATCAAGGACGAAATCAACAACCTCCCGACGCGTGAATACTGCACCGCGAGAATCCACCTCGGCGCTCGCTGCCAATTGCTCAATCGCACTCTGCACTTCCTGAGAGGCGTAGACTGGACTGGTCAAACCTAATGTCATTTGGACTGACTGCAAGATATAACCTCGTTGTATGGATGTTGTTGTACCGCTAGCGCCTCAATCATCCTCCGCGCCAGTGGCCGACTGTTTTGACCTATTAGCTTCTTGTGGCTTTGGAGCAAGGAGACTATCAACCAACTCCCTTAATGTTGTGGACTTTAAACCATCATTCCATGCAGACTCCAGTGCACGAGATACTGCCAAAGGATTTTTCTTTAATCCACCGGCGTTTCCATAACATGAAGCAGCCTGATCTTCATGTTTCTTCCAATCCTCACCAAACTCTGGCCCCACTGTGTCGGTGATGTTTGTCTTCCACATTCTCAAATTGGGTTTTCTAAGATCTGTGTCCGGCCAACTCTCGGATTTATCGTGACCCAACAAGTGCAAGATCGCCGCATTATCCCTTTTATGCTTATTGATTTCATCTTCTCTCGTCTTATCTGTGTCAGCATCACAGACGACAAATACTTCAATATTCAACAGTTTTGCGATTGCCAAAGGCTTTATCAGCTCATTTTTACCGCCTACTGGAATGATGTGATAGCCAGAACGTCTAAAATCCGACAGTTTACCCATAAGTTGAATGTAAGACGTTAAATAGGCAACATCCTCAATTCCTTCAACCAATATCAGCTTGCGACTAAAAAACATTTCGCTGATCTCTGGTCGCAAAGTTGGATATAGTTTTGCAATCATTCCCGTTTCTTTAACTGCTTTTTCTCCTGCATCGGTCAGTTCTTTTGATAGTTCACCATAAGTTAACGAGGTAACATATGAACAAGACGGAGAACCACTTTCCCTGACCAAGCGAACACTATGAAAGTCATCGCCAGGAATAAAGTACGGACTATGAGAACAAACAATTATTTGAGAATTTTCATTGGCTAAATCTTGCAAAACCTCAGACAAATATCTTGCTTGTGGAGGATGTTGATATAGCTCAGGCTCTTCAATGGCCATCACTAGGGTCGGTGCATTTTCATCCTCTATATCAGATAACTCTTGCAATAGAGTAAGAAGATACGATCTCTGCATACCATGCCCAAAACGAGCCAACTCACTTTCAAATCCCTTTTCACCTATTTGAATATGGGCAAGCGGCTCTTCTATCTTGATTGATTTCTCAGCGTCGTTCTTCCAAAGAACCTTGGCCGTAGCGCTAGGGTTCGCCCAATGTTTTAACCTATTTTCCAGAGATTCAGAAATACTAGAGAGAATCCCCTGCTCCTCCTCCAGCATTTTTTGATAGCTCTGCCTTAAACCTTCCCGAAGACCTGTTACCTTTTCTGAAAAGTTGACTTTTGCTCGAATTGCTCTTGAAAGTAGTTGTCCAAGAGCTGAATTCTTACTTTCTTCAGCTTCCTCAGAAAAGTCCTTAGATGCAGAAACGAAAACCCATTGTAAGTGAGGCGCGAGTCGGTTAGCTCCTTTAGAAACACCATAGAACTGATCTTCACTTGGAATTAAAATACATTGATCTGGATTCAGTGATTCAAATTCATTAAGCGAATTAGCCATGTCAGATTTTGAAGTTGCCTTGGTGATCTCCGGCCATCTTTCCTGTAAGTCCGAAAAAATTTTCTTTAATTCAGCGGCAGGTTTTTTAGACTTTTCAGCCTCGAACCAGGCCTTGAACTCAGTCATTCCAAGGCGATTACCAAATTGCTTAACTTCTGCTCTTTCAGTGCCTTCGTCAAATTCTGCCTTTGCTGTAACAATTAAGCGTTCTTGTCTAACATAATCGGAAAGATCCTCTTTAGCCTTATCAGAAAGATCTTTAAATGTGACCGTTATTGAAATTGGTTCTTTCACATTTTTATGATGAAAATCATCAATCGAAAGTTTACTTAAATCAGTTTTACTATCCTTGTACTGACGAAAGAATACGTTAAGTGCATTCATTACGGTGGATTTTCCGGAGCCATTTGGACCAACGAAACAACTGTAATCATCGAAGAATATTGTTTCGTCTTTGAATGTTCGGAAGTTCTTAATTCGTACTGACTCTATTTTCATTCTCGATCCTTGATATGGAAGCTAACGCCGCGCTCGTCGGAAATTTGCGAGCGACAGCGAGTGAATTTTCCTTAGCGGCGCTTTGTTAGACCCCACTTAGCTGATACCCCACCGCCTTGAGGTCTTTGATGATCCCGTAAGCGACTTCCTCGATGCTAGAGTTGTACTTCTTATAAATCATCCCACTGACATCACTCGGCAATGCGACGTCACCGGTATACAAACAACACGTGCGCGACCTTCCCAGTTTCCCAACGAAATAGCCAAATTCGAACACTACGTTTGGTCGAGCTCGCAACTCCTTTCGTCGCTCTTCATCAGGCAGTGCGTCCTCCTTAGCAAAGTAGGCAACCTCATCTGGGGTCAATAAGATGAAGGCATACCCGACATCACTGTGCTTCTCAAACTTCTCAATGAGGGTTAAGCCTTCATCAGCTTGGCGGTGCATAACGATAGGGGTAAGCCCAATCTCGCCGAGAAATATCTCCAGATTGGTCTTGGCCACTTCGTCATGACCATGAACTACGAATACCTTCTTGCTTAAAGACTGCTTTTGTGGGGTGTCAGAATCTGCAGATATCGAAGCCTGGATACTCGGAGCGTGAGGGATTAGTTCCAACCTCTGCTTTATCGAACTTAGCCGTTGAAGTTTTTTCTCAATGTCATCATTCAAGTCTCGAATCTGTTCCGACCGAGATGGACCTCCACCCAAGGACATGATCGCAACGCCCGCCCACGCGCTGTACTCATCCGCAATGTCATCGGTCGTGAATATTCTCTTGAGAAGTTCTTCGTTGTAGTCATCCCAAATTCTGAATTCGCTTTTTACTTCTTCATATGTCTGCTGAGAGCTCGACAAACTACTCTTGAGCTCAGTGCCTTTAACGATTCGGTCTTCCAGCTTCGCATCAGCATCTGCTTGCGTTACTGCTAAAAGGACCGGTTCCCGCTTCTGTGGCGGTGTTGATTTCTTTCTCATCGCCATATTTTGGCTCCCTTTTGAGTCTAACGCCCTGGCTTTGCGGCGTGTCGGAGCGCCAGCGCAGGCGCGTCCGACAACAGCCACTAGTTAGATGCTCGCATGCGCACTGCCATGCGTATAGACTCAGATTGTGGATTTAAAAGCTACTTGGAGGCTCCCATGGCCGAACTCTACAATTCAGCCGCGCCAAAAAAAGCAACGAACCTCTCAATCAATAGCGATCTGCTGCGTAAGACCCGGGAACTGAACATTAACTTGTCTGCCACCCTGGAACGAGCTCTAAAAGAAGAGCTTTCGAAACGCGAAACAGCACAATGGATTGAGGAAAATCGTACTGCAATAAAAAGCTACAACGATTTTGTCGAACAATATGGATGCTTCGGTGACGAATTCAGGGAGTTCTGAATGTCACAGTTTGATGTGTACCCCAACCCAAGTAAAAGCAAGGCGCACTACCCTTACCTTGTCGATATTCAGAGCAGCCTCCTGAGCGATCTGGCAACTCGGATCGTTATTCCTTTGGGAAAACGTTCTGCCTTTGGTGGCGAAGGCATGCAAGGACTCACTCCGGAAATCAGCTTTGCCGATCAAGAACTGCTGCTGTTAACCCCCCAAATTTCCTCCGTACCAGAAAAGCATCTCAAAAACCCTGTTGGCTCCCTCTCGCATTTTAGAGAGCAGATTGTTGGGGCTCTGGATCTTGCTGTCATTGGCATTTACCGTTTGCAACATGTGCGCCCACGGAATGGAGTCGAAGGCGCAATGTAGAGGGCATCGCTATGCCTGCACTGGTTATGCTATTGATTTTCCTGAACACACTTGTCAAAGAGCAAACTCCACGTCTGCTCATCAGATAGTCCATGGAATTGAATAGCCATGCTCAAAGTCTTAATCTCCATTGACTTGATTACTTCCAGAGTTTTCTTCTCGGCCTCTTCCCTACCTACGTTCTGGTGTTGTTGAAGCATCAGAATCATTTTCGAGTACTCTTTCCCGGTAAGCTCGTCGAGCTCTTCTACAGTTGAGGCATTCGCAAGCGACCGCTTGTACGAATTCAAATTCTCAATGGGATAGGTTGTGAGTTCGCGTAGATTATCTATCTGCACTTGGCACCACTGGTACGCATCAACAGCGTGACAAATACCAGAAAGCAGCAAGGATATGACAAAAACTATTATTCTCACATTGCCTCTCCTTCGGCATAGGACAGCCGTTAGGCCGGGAACGTACTTAATTGACTGGTTAGCTGGGGGGGG
>Ga0207716_100103_pt1 | contig 90619 bp, 61 predicted proteins | sample TtaePargueraPR_FD_187739 | JGI IMG/M metagenome (GOLD analysis project Ga0207716, IMG submission 187739) | Aerobic enrichment media microbial communities from Bioluminiscent Bay, La Parguera, Puerto Rico - Tt and P2 (5) (SPAdes) | ecosystem: Environmental > Aquatic > Marine > Unclassified ... | reverse complement strand
CAAGGTCTTCGACCAGTTCTTCACCACCAAGGAAGTGGGCAAGGGCACCGGACAGGGCCTCTCGGTCAGCTATGACGTCATCGTCAACAAGCATGGCGGCGCCCTCTCCTTCGAAACCGAGGAAGGAAAGGGAACAACCTTCATCATCAGACTACCCATCAACGCAACAAACCAAAACTCGGAGGCCGCGTGATGCCTAACACCGTTCTCTTTGTCGATGATCACCCGGATATCCTGCGTGGCCTCAAACGAATGCTGAGAGGTATGCGGGACCAATGGGAGATGGTTTTCGTTGAATCGGGCGAAGAAGCGATCAAAGCGTTCGAAAAACAGGACGTCGACGTCGTTGTCTCCGACATGCGGATGCCGAAAATGGACGGCGCGGAATTGCTGTCGCTGGTCCGCGACCGCTATCCCAAGACCGTCCGCATTATCCTTTCGGGTTATTCCGACTACGAAGCGATCTATCGGACCGTCGGCCCCGCGCATCAGTATCTCGCGAAGCCGTGCGATGCCGACGCGTTGGTCGATACCGTCACCCGCGCCTTAGGATTGCGCGAGTTCCTGGGATCGAGCGAGCTTCGCCTGCTGGTCGCAAAGATGGACCGGCTGCCGGCCCTACCCGACGTCTATAAGGAACTCGTCAGCTATCTCGAGAAAGAGGAAGCATCGGCGGCCGGCGCCGCGAAGATCCTCAACAAGGACGTCGCCATGGCGACCCAATTGATGAAGCTGACCAATTCGGCGTTCTTCGGGCTGCCGACCTTGGTAAAGTCCACGCTCCAAGCCATCCAGATCCTCGGCTTTGAAACGGTCAAGTCGCTGGTGTTGGTCGTCGGCATCTTCTCGCAGGTCGAGAACGATCCAAAACTGGTCGAGGAACTCGAACATCTAAGCGAACGAAGCAACCGTATCGGGTCTATCGCCAAGGCGATCGCCGTTGCCGAAGGATGCGACGACATGGTTGTCGATCAGGCGGGCGCGGCGGGCATTCTGTCGCATATCGGATCGCTGCTGCTGGCTGTGCTCGACTTTCATAAATTCAAGGAATCCGGCGATATGGTTGGCCAGAACGGCGTCAACATCGTCGAGGCGGAACGCAAACTTTTCGGGTCCGCGCATCCCGAAGTGGGTGCTTATCTCCTCGGCCTTTGGGGATTCCGCGATCCCGTCGTCGAGGCCGTAGCCTTCCACCATAACCCGAAGGAAAGCTCCTGCCGCAAATTCGATGTCATTGCCATCCTGCATGCGGCGCAATTTCTGTCCCACCGGTCGCTCGACGATGCACAGGACGGTTCCTACTCCCTCGATTTGTCCTACTTCGAGGAAATCGGCAAAGCCGATCGGCTGAAAGAATGGGAAGAAATTGCCAAAAAGGCGGGCACCGCGGAGGACGCAGCGTGAGCGAAAAGGTTCTCATTGTCGACGACGACACGAACCTCCTGGCTGGGCTGAAGCGCCAGATCGGCAGGAAGTTCGACGTCAGCTTTGCCGAGGGTGGCGAACAGGCGGTCCAGCTGGCCAAAACGGAAGGACCGTTCGCCGCCATCGTCAGCGACATGAACATGCCGGGGATGAACGGGATCGAGCTCCTCCTCAAATTCAAGCAGGAGTGGCCCGACACGATCCGCATGATGCTGACCGGCAATGCCGATCAGCAAACCGCCATCGATGCCGTCAATCAGGGAAACATCTACCGGTTCTTCAACAAGCCCTGTTCGACGGAAAAGCTTACCGAGGGACTGAACGCCGCCCTGACCATGTACCGGCTGATTACGGCGGAACGCGTTCTGCTGGAACAAACGCTGGCGGGGAGCGTCAAGGTAATGACGGATTTGCTTTCCGTGTTCGACGCCTCGTCCTTCGGCTCCGCCGACATTATGCGGCAATGGGCCCGCAAGCTGACCAAACATCTCGACGCACCGCATTCCTGGAAACTCGATCTTGCCGCGATGCTGTCACCCATCGGACGGGTGGCCGTGCCCCTAGAGGTTCTCGTCAAACAGGCGGCGGGGGAGAACTTGGAAGCGGCGGAGAAAGCCATGATCGACCGTGCCCCCGGGGTCGGCAAAGATCTGATTTCCAATATCCCGCGCATGGAAGATATCGCGGATATCATCTACTACCAGAACAAGAAATACGACGGATCGGGATTCCCGGAGGATGACGTCGCCGGCGACGATATCCCCATCGAAGCCCGTATCCTTAGGTTTCTCGGGGACCTGTATAAGCTGACCAAGGGCCGCGCGCCGTCGATTGCCCACCTCGAGAAGCTCAAGAACTTCTCCGACTGGTATTGCCCCAAGGTGTTGGAGGCCGCCGAGAAATGGTTGGCCAGCGAGCCGCCGCCCGCCGAATCGGACGCTGAAATGGGAACGGTTGAAGAGGACGCTGTCGCCTTCGAGGTTCCGTCCAACGAACTGAAACCCGGACATTTCCTGCTCTCGAACGTCGAAACCCTAAGCGGCGACCTGATCCTTCAAAAAGGCATTCGGCTTTCCCGCGTCCATGTAGAACGCGTGAGAAATGTCAGAGAAAGGGAAAAGATCCGTGAACCCATCAAAATCCGCGAGCCCGTGGTTACCGGCAAGCGGTGAGAAATTCGATTTCAATTTAACAGAACGGAAAGCCCGATCGATTGAAACTGAGGAAAATCATGTCTGAGGAAGGAAGCCGCGATGGAGGCGGCATGACAGAGAAGATCTTGCTTGTCGACGACGATGAAAACCTGCTGGCCGGTCTTCGCCGCCAGCTGGGCAAGACGTTCGACCTCGTGGTCGCAAACGACGGCAAGAAAGCTCTCGAACTCGCTGAGTCGACGGGACCTTTTGCCGTTGTCGTCTGTGATATGACCATGCCCGGCATGAATGGCGTGGAAGTTCTCACGGCCTTCAAGAACATCGCACCGGACACGACCCGGATAATGCTGACCGGTAACGCCGATCAGCAAACCGCCATGGATGCGGTGAACCAGGGAAACATCTATCGGTTTTTCACCAAACCCTGCGACACCGTACAACTAAGCGCCGGTATCAACGCCGGATTGGAGTACCACCGGTTGGTCACCGCCGAGCGGGTCCTCCTCGAACACACGCTCGCCGGCAGTGTCAAGGTGCTGACGGACCTCTTGTCCCTCCTGGATAAAGACTTGTTCGGCGCCTCACATCATATTCGTCACTGGGCTCTGGAACTCACGCCCTATCTTGACCTCGAACAGCCTTGGAAACTTGACTTGGCTGCCATGCTCGCCCCGATCGGTCTCGTCGCGGTTCCACAAGCTATATTGGCCAAACAACGAACGGGACAGGGACTAGAGGAATCGGAACAGCAGATGATCGACCGGTATCCCGAGATCGGCATGAAATTGATCTCCAACATCCCCCGGATGAAGGAAGTATCCAACAGCATCCTTTATCAGAATAAATGCTTCGACGGCTCGGGCTTTCCCGACGATTCTGTTTCCGGACCTCAGATTCCCTACGAGTCTCGGATTCTGAAGTTCCTAAACGATCTCAATGAGCGTGCCGACGGCAACCCGCCGACGCTGGCAATGGTCGCCGAGATGAAAAAGGCGTCGGGCCAATACTGCCCGACCGTTCTGAAGGCCGCCGAGGAATGGCTGGGGGCGGCATCCAAGAAGCGGGGCCTGGCACCGGTCGAAGAGGACGATGACGACGTCATCTTCGAGGTGCCCCTGAAAAGCCTATTGCCCGGCCACGTGGTAAAAATGGACGTGGTCACGCTGGAAGGCGATGTCGTCATCCCACGCGGCACCGAATTGAGCGAGGTGCAGATCGAGCACCTCCGCAACGTCAGCGAGTCCAGCCGCATTCGCGAACCGATCCAGATATTGCAGCCCCTCCCCGAGTAACCGTTTCACGACCCAAACGCGCCGTCGGCCTAGACCGTTTCGCAGCCGGAACGTCTGCAACGGCTAGGACGCCCCTCCGTCCCAGCAAATTCTTGAAAAAACGTATATCAACACCACCTGTAGGGATATTTCGGCGTTGTAGGGCTGTCGCGGCTACATCCTCTACGTTTATTAGAAAACTCACCTAATAACGTTCTTCCCCGCAACCCCGAAGATCGGTAGCGAACCCGCAAAGAAAAGCGGGACCAGGAATAGTTCGGCGGAAAGTTCATTGGGGGACTTCCATCCGATGCGATCGGCTCTGACGGATGGCGTTGCGGAATATAGTGCTGACTGGTTCCAGCTGATTGCTGACAACCTGCCGGTTATCATCAGCTACATCGATTCCGACGAACGCTTCCGGTACAGCAATCTTGCATATGAGACTTTTTTCGGCCGGCCACGCGAGGAAGTCCTCGGCCGGCGCGTACGCGATGTCGTATCCGATAAGTTCTATCCGGTCCTGGAAGATAAAATAAAACAGGTTCTTATCGGTGAACGCGTCACCTTCGAGAGCAACATCAAACTCCGCAGTACGGAAGCCACCAAAATTCTGTCCAACACCTATGTCCCTCATTTCGATGGCGACAAGGTTATCGGTTACTTCGCGCTAAGCATCGATGTCAGCGACCAGAAGCGGCGCGAGGACAAACTCCGGCTCAGCGAGGAAAAGTTCCGCGGCACATTCCAGTCCGCCGGCAGTGGCATGGCCATCATCGACGCAGACGCCAACGTGATCGACGCGAACGAATCCTTTTGCGATATGCTGGGTTACACGCGCGATGAGCTTACCAAACTCAACATCGCCGATATTACCCATCCGGACGACTGGAAGGATGCGCGCAAGGGCGGCAAACCGATCCTCGACGAAACTCAACTCGCCCGCCATGCCGAAAAAAGATACATCCACAAAAGCGGCCGCATTGTCTGGGCATCCCTGACCGAATCCATCGTCAAGGACACAGCCGGCAAACCGATCTACGGCGTCGGCAACATCCAGGACGTCACGAAAAGACGCAAGGCCGAAGACGCGCTCCGCAAAAGCGAGGAGCGCTATCGCACCATCGTCGAGGCACTCGACTGCATTTCCGACGGCATGGAAGTCGTCGAAGCAAACGGACGTCTCCTTTACTGCAACACCAAGTTCATCGAACTCTATCCGTTCATTGCCGACATCGCCGTTCCGGGGGCGCCATGGGAGGATCTCGTACGCCGGATCGCCGCGTCGGGGATCATCAAGAACGCTGTCGATCATGAAGAGGAATGGCGCGCGGAGCGCCTGGAGGCATTTTCCAAGAGTTACGTACCGCCGGTCGAAGCCCAACTCACGGATGGCCGCTGGCTGATGATCAGAAACTACAGAACCAACGACGGCGGCTTGATTACCGTTCGCACTGATATCACCAACCGGAAATCGGCCGAGCAGATGCTGCACGAAAGTCAACAGCGTCTGCAGGGCATCGCGGAAAATTTGTTCGAAGGCGTTTTCGTTTTCGATGAAGACGGCCAAATTGTCTTTTCCAACCCATCGGCCGATACGATACTGGGAACGCCGAGGGCCAAATCCATCGCCGGAAAGCACATTGACCATGTTTTCCAATTGGTCGAAAACAACGAACCCATTCCTTTTGCCGGCAGCCCGCTACAGCGCGTGATCACGGACGGCATCGTCGTGCGGGACAACGACGCCGTGTTCGTTACCTCGGACAACCGGTCGCTCATGGTCGCCTTCTCGTGCTCGCCTCTCGAGAACGACGGCAAGCGGCATAGCTGCGTTCTGTCATTCCGGGACGTCAAGGAGATCAAGGAACAACAACAGGAAACACTCCAGACCATGAAACTTGCCAGCGTCGGCGAACTTGCCGCGGGCATCGCTCATGAAATCAACTCGCCGGTTCAATATATCGGCGACAACCTGCGTTTCATTCGCGATTCAATCAACGATGTCCGCAAAGTGTTGGATATGTGCGCCCTTTTCGGTGGCCCGGCTAACGACGTCGATCTGCCGCCGGAAAACATTCGAAAGCTGAGAAAGTCCGTCGAAGAAGCCGATCTTGCCTACCTTGCCGAAGAGCTGCCCGCCGCAATCGAACAATCCCTGGGTGGTGTCGAACAGATCTCCCGGATCGTCCTGGCCATGAAGGAGTTCGCCCATCCCGGCGTAAAGGAAAAGGTCAGTACCGATATCAACAAAGCCATTGAAAACACACTGACCGTGTCGCGAAACGAATGGAAGCACTATGCGGAGATCGAAACCGACTTGGCCCCCGAGCTGCTGCCGGTTTCCTGTCTCGCCGGTGAGATCAATCAGGTTTTCCTGAACCTAATCATCAATGCCACACACGCCATTCAGGAAAAGCACATGGATCGGCACGGTCTCATCAAAATCGCAACACGGCCGGCCGGCGACTTCGTCGAGATTTCCATTTCCGACAACGGTTCCGGCATTCCGGACGATGTCAAAAACAAAATCTTTGATCAGTTCTTCACCACCAAAGAAGTGGGCAAGGGAACGGGATTAGGCCTGTCGGTCAGCCGTGATGTCATTGTCAACAAACACGGCGGCCAATTGTCTTTTGATTCCGTCAAAGGGGAAGGCACGACATTTACGATCCGTTTGCCGATCGCCGACGAATTCAAGCCGTCGGAGGCTGCGGAATGACCGACACAATATTGTTCGTCGACGATCATCCCAATATCCTAGCCGCCTTGAAACGCATGCTTCACGGCATGCGGTCCGAATGGGAGATGCTGTTTTGCGCCTGCGCGGCAGATGCTCTCAAGGTCTTTGAAAAACAAGATGTCGACGTCATCGTCACGGATATGCGCATGCCGGGGATGGATGGCGCCGCGCTGTTGACGAAAATTCGCGAGGATCATCCAGGGACCGTTCGGATCATTTTGTCAGGATATTCGGACAAAGATACGGTCTATCGCACCGTTCTTCCGGCCCACCAGTATTTGGCAAAACCGTGCGACGCTGAATCATTGATCGATACCATTAAATGCGTACTCAAGCTGCAAGGATTGCTCGGCTCCCAGGATCTTCGACTATTGGTCGCCGGAACGGATAAATTACCATCGGTGCCATCCGTCTATTCGGAACTGCTTGATCATTTGAGCGCGAACGACGCCACGGCGGATTCCATTGCGGCGATCGTGTCACGGGATCTCGCCATGATGGCGCAGATACAGAAACTGACCAATTCATCCTTCTTTGGACTGCCCAACGCCGTCAGTTCCGCGTACCACGCCGTCCATATGCTGGGGGTCGATACAATTAAGCATCTGGTATCAAACGTCGATTTCTTCCTCAAAGCGGATGCCGATCCGAAAGTACTGGCCTACATCGAAGCCCTGAGCCGAAGAAGTATGCGTATCGGCGAAGTAGCCCGTGAAATCGCCAAAGCGGAAGGATGCAATGAACAAGCTGTCGATTTCGCAGGAACGGCAGGAGAGTTGTCGCAAATCGGCACGTTGTTACTGGTAAGCCAACACCCCCAGAAATATGGGGAGGCCAGAGAGATCGCAAAGTCTGAAAAAATCGAAGTCTTCGAAGCGGAGCAGCGCGTTTTCGGGTCCGGCCATCCCGAAGTAGCAGCGTACCTGTTGGGACTGTGGGGTTTCGAGGAACGCGTCGTCCGCGCGGCGGCGTTCCACCACCGGCCACGCGAAAGCAACTGCAAGCAATTCGGGGCCCTGGCCGCAGTGCATGCCGCGCAGTTCTTTTGCGGGAAAACGGCAAATCCTTCGAGCGGTATCTTTCCTATTCCTCTTTCCATCGACGCCGAGTTCTTTGAGATGATGGGCAAACGGCATCGCTTCGATCTTTGGCATGACATTGCGGCTCATACAGGAACGCAGGAAGTATTGGTATGAGTGAGATTGTCCTGATCGTCGACGATGACCCGAACATCCTCGCCAGCCTTAAACGGCATCTTGGCAAGCAATTCACTGTAGCCACGGCTGAAGATGGCGAAAAAGCCCTTCAGGTTGCCCGCCAATCGGGCCCGGTCGCGGTCGTGGTCTGCGATATGTACATGCCGGGGATGGACGGGCTCGAAACGCTGAAGCGCTTCAAGCAAGCCATGCCGGATACCGTCCGCATCATGTTGACCGGCGGTGCGGATCAACAGACCGCGATGGACGCAATCAACCAGGGCAACATCTACCGGTTCTACACCAAACCTTGCGACGCGACCCATCTAGCAGAAGGAATCGCCGCCGCGCTGGAGTATTACCGGCTTGTATCGGCGGAACGAATTCTGCTGGAACAGACGTTGGCGGGTAGCGTTAAGGTTCTCACGGACATGCTCGCCATGTTAGATCCGGAACTCCTGGGGACCACGCAAGTCGTTCGAGACTGGGGCCGGAAGCTTGCGCCCATCCTCGGCCTTGCACATCCCTGGAAACTCGATCTTGCAGCGATGCTCGCGCCCATCGGACGGGTCACGATCCCGCGCGACGTCCTCAACCGGCAACTGACCGATGCGAACCTGGCACCGGTCGAGCAGAGAATGGTCGATCGTATCCCGGAAATCGGCCGGGACCTGATCGGCAACATCCCCCGCATGAAAGACGTCGCCGACATCATCTATTATCAAAACAAGCATTTCGACGGCCGCGGTTTCCCGGACGACTCGGTGTTCGGTGAAGACATTCCGCTCGAAGCGCGCATCCTCAAGGTTCTTCAGGACCTAAATGCCCTGTCCAACGGGAAAACGCCGACGCTATCCATGGTCGAAGAAATGAAGCAAAAGCCCGGTTGGTATTGCCCTATTGTCCTCAAAGCCGTCGAGGTTTGGCTCGGCAATCCGGCGAACGTGGAGAAAGCGGCGGCCGAATAGACCCCTCGCCGCTAAAGCGGCATGGCGATCTCCGCCGCTAAAGCGGCATGGCAATCAGCGTGTCAGCCCGCACCGAATCCGTGAGCACGAGTTTGTCGCGGAACTTGGGGCCCTCTTCATCGAAAACGACCTCATCCCGATACCGCCCGGCGGCGAACACGGTCATGTCACCGTCCTGGGTCGTGCGGACCACCATGAAATTCGTCTCGGCCGTCACCGCACCGTCGCTTTCGTCGACGACATGAGTTCCGCCGAGAATATGACGATATTGCTGGGGTTCGTAGATGGCGGTTTCCCGTAAACAGGTCACGCGGTCCTGAAACATGGCCTGACCGTCACAAGAATAAAATCCGATGCGAAGGCCTTCGTTATAGGTTTCCTTGGGAATGATGAGGTAATGTCCGGCCTCGGTGAAAAATGCCGGCCACCCCTCTATCTCACCGTCGTCGATCTGGCGCACGTAGCGGCGCAGCAAATCCTCTACTTGCAGCCGGGTATCTTCGCTCGACACCTCTTTCCGTCCTCCCTGCTCCGGTCTTCTTGGTTGCGTATCCCGACCTTTAGAGCCCCATCACCTCGCGGTAGGCACGCCAATATCCGCGAACGGCGCCTTCCGTCGCCCGATGCGTCGTCTTGAGTTCGATATCGCTGCCGCCCAGCTCCACAACCGAACTACCGTCCGGCTCTTCACGCAGCGCTCGCTGCACGAAGTCGAGCACGGCACCGTCCTCCAAGGAAACGAAACCGGCGGGGCCGACCATATTGCTTTGTTTGTGCCGGATGGCGTTGATGTTTTCATCGTCGTCCTCATAACCCAACAACGTCCAGATCAACTCGCATTGGTCGAGGCCGCGCGGCACCAATTGCCGCACCCCGATGCAGTTCTGAATCTGCTGCAGCAGGAAGGTGGGGAAGATCGATTGTATCTGTGTGGTGATGCCGTCTTCGAATTCCGGGTAATATTCGGCCGTCGACGGATCGGCCAGGGTGAGATGCGAGCGCATATTGGGCAGCTTCGCGTTCTCATAGTCGGTATTGCTGACATCATCCGCGGCGCGCTTCGAGAAGCTGACGTGATGCCAGCCCCGCGGGTCCATTATGATACCGCCCTCCATGGACAGGCGGTTCAATCCAAAGGTGTTATAGAACAGGTGCAGAATACCGGCGTGATAGGTATCCCGCACATTCTCCATCATCAGCTTCCAATTGTTGCGGAGCAGATGACTGTATCGGCCGATAACCTTGACCGGCCGATTGAGCACCCGGGTAACATAGGCGCACATCTCCGGTCCGAGATACTCTTCGATATCGTCGACCTCGTCGCTAAAGGTCCCAAACACGAGACCGGCGAATGTCTGAACCCGAAGGCGTTCCAGCCCATGCGCCGCCATGTCGAAATCCTTGGGCATACCGCCCTGTCCCTTGACCCCGGCGCGAAACGCCACGCCACGCAAGGCGCCGGTCTGATCGAAGGACCAGTTGTGGTAGGCACAGGTGAAAATCTTCTTGTTGCCTTTCTTATCGTGGCACACGAGCGATCCACGGTGCGCACACCGGTTGACCAGCGCGTTGACCTCGCCATCGGCCGTGCGCGTCACGATCACCGGAATTTCGCCAACCAACGTCGTCTTGAAGTCGCCGGGATTGGGCACCTCGGCCTCGAGCGCGAGATAGTTCCAAACGGGACCGCGGAACAGGCGCTTATGCTCCAACGCGTAGATTTCCGGATCCGTAAATACGGCATAGGGAACCCGTGTCACGCCCTCGGCGGGCCAGCGAACCGCAGTTTCATTCAGGATCGGGCGAGCATCATCCATGAGCGAGAGTTTAGGCTGCTTTCATAGGGCCTAACAAGCCGAGCGATTCACCTGTCCGAAGGACGGGCCGATTGGCGATTGGGCTATTAAGCCCGGAAAACATAGCTAGACTACGCACCGCTAATATAAAAAAGGGGGCACGGCCAGGATCATGGACCAATTCGACTACATCATCGTCGGTGCGGGATCGGCGGGTTGCGTACTGGCACACCGGCTCAGCGAGGACAAGGACGCCAAAGTGTTGCTGCTGGAAGCCGGCGGCCGCGACCGCAGCCAATTCTTTTCCATCCCGCTGGCCATGCGGCTGGTGTCGCGCAATCCAAAATATCTGTGGAACCTGGAAACCGAGCCGGAACCCTATTGCAACAACCGGCGTCTGCAGCCGCCGCGGGGCCGGGTACTCGGCGGCTCTTCGTCCATCAATGCCATGATCTATGCCCGCGGCCACCCCATGGACTACGACCAATGGCGGCAGATGGGCCTTACCGGTTGGGGATATGCCGACGTACTACCCTATTTCAAACGGTCCGAGAAGAACTGGCGCGGCGAAAGCGACTATCACGGCGGCGACGGTCCGCTGAAAGTTTCTCATCAAAGTATCCCGCAAACCTTCGGCAAGATATTGATGGAAGCAGCCGAAAATGCCGGTGTTCCGCGCACCGAGGATTTCAACGGCACCGCCCCCGAAGGCTTTGCCGATCCCGATATGACCATCGGCGACGGACGCCGGTCCTCGACGGCCCGGATGTTCCTGCATCCGGTGATGTCGCGGCCCAACCTGACCGTCGAGACGGGCGCCCAAGCGCGGCGCGTGATGATCGAGAACGGCCGCGCCGTCGGCGTAGAATTCAGCCAAAACGGGACAGTTCGCAAAGCTTACGCGGAGCGTGAGGTGGTTCTTTCCGGCGGCACCTATAACTCACCGCAGCTATTGCTGTTGTCGGGTATCGGCCCAGCCGACGAATTGAAGGCGGTGGGAATCGACCCGATCCTCGACAGTCCCGACGTCGGACGCAACCTCGAGGAACACCCCAACGCCTTTGTCATCTTCGATCTGAACAAACCCATTTCCCTCATGCCTTGGCTGCGCGCCGATCAGGTTCTTCTCGCGGGCCTTCAATGGGAATTGTTCCATACCGGCCCCATGACCAACTTCCCGGCAAGCGCCGTGGGATTCGTCCGGACAAACCCCGAGAGCGAACGGCCCGACGTCGAGATTATCGCCGTCCCCGTCTGGCAGGAGGAAGAGGTTTGGTTCCCCGGCTTCCGCCGTCCGACCGGCCATAAGGTCACCATGCGGGTGGCATTGCTGCACCCGCGCAGCACCGGCCAGGTCAGCTTGCGATCCGCCGATCCCTTGGCGCCGCCGCGCATCCAGTGGAACTTGTTCAAAGACCCGGCAGACCTCGCCACCTTGCGGGAAGGCATCAAGAAAGTCCGCGATATCATGGGGACATCGCCCGCCGCCGACATCATCAAGGGCGAAGCGGATCCCGGCGTAGCGGTGGGCAGTGATGCCGACATCGACGAATGGCTGCGCAACAATTGCACCACCGCGCAACATCCCGCCGGCACCTGCCGTATGGGGACGGATGACAACGCCGTGGTCGATGAGGCGCTGAAAGTGCGCGGAATTGAGGGCCTTCGGGTCGCCGATTGTTCGATCATGCCGCACGTCGTCGGGGGCAACACCAACGCGCCCACCATTATGATCGCCGAGAAGGCATCGGATATGATTCGTGGGCGTCAGCCCCTTCCGGCAGCGGAGGTGTAGAGACGCAGGTTTGGACGTTAAGACTCTATGGCTGGAGGCAGCCCTGCCTGCTGGCTATGATACTTTCACCATAAACCAAGAACTGTAGCTGGGAGGCTAAAATGCTTCTAAATCTCAAGAAATCCGCCATTCTTGGCGGTATGGCACTGACGTTGTTCGCCAGCGCGGCAAGCGCCCAAACCATGATCATTGCCACCGACCGCGTGGGCACCACCTTCAATGCCATCGGTTCCGGCATCGCCAAGGTGGTCACCGAATCCTCGCCGGCGCGCGTGATTGTCCGCCCCTTCGGCGGGCCGGACGCCTTCCTCGGCGGCTTCGACAACGGCGAATTGCAGTTGGCGACGCTGTCGTCCTCGTCGACCTTCTGGGCGGCATCGGGCAAGAATCCGTCGGGCAAGAAATACGCCAACATGCGTATTATCCGTGCCGGCGCGGGCGGCGTTCGCCTGACCCTCGCGGTGCCCAAGGATTCCGATATCAAGCGGATCGCCGACCTCAAAGGCCGCAAAGTGGCCTCCGATTACGGCGGACATGCCGTTATTCCGACGTCCGTATCGGCGGCACTCGCCACCGGCGGCCTAACCTGGAACGACGTGAAGCAGGTTCCCGTCACCGGCGCCGTGGAAGGCGTGCGGCAGATCGGCGAAGGCCGGCTCGACGCTGCTTGGGCCGCGTTCGGCATGCCCATCGCCCGCGAAGTGCACGCAAAAATCGGCCTGCGTTATCTGTCTTTCGAAGCCACCCCGGATTCGCTGGCGACGTTGCGCAAAATGATTTTCCCCGGCGCGCAACTCGTGACCATGAAAGCCAACCCGAAGGTCGGACTCGAAACCGACACCAACTTCATTTCCTATGAGTCTTATCTTCTGGCGCACAAGGACGTGGACGACGCGAGCATCAAGGCAGTGTTGGCGGCGTTGTGGGATAACACCGATACCTTGACCAAAATTCACCGTGGTCTGAAGGGATTCACCAACGACTACGCCGTTTCGACCTTGCCGGTCGTGGCCTATCACCCAGCCGCCATCGACTTCTACAAGGAAAAGGGCGTCTGGACCAAGGAAGCCGACATGGCGAATGCCAACCCGATGGTTAAATAGGCCCATAGTCAACTAACGTCGATTCTTTTCAACTATGAAAAACCCGGGATGGGGAACCGTCCCGGGTTTTTTGTGCGCTACTCCTTATTTCCCGGCTTTATTCCCCGGCGACCGTTTGGGCCACGTTGGTTCGGCGATCCCATTGATAAAGTCCGGCCGCCACAACCAGGGCTGCAAAGACCAACGCCCCCGACACGATCGATTGAAACGGCGTCAACAGGATCACCAGTCCGGTAATCAAGAACGCAAGCCGCATCACGCTGCCGAGGTGCCCGTGCAGATATCCTGTGACGCCAACCGCCATAACGGTCACGCCGATTGCCGCCTTGATGCCCGCCACGGCAATGTCGAAAACGCTTCCCTCAAAAATAAGCCCCGGCTGGAACACCATGGCGAAGGGGACGACGTAGGCCGCGATTCCCAAGCGGACGCCCGCCCAACCGGCTTTCCAGAACGGCGTTTCGGCAATAGTCGCCGCCGCGAACGTGGCAATGCACATGGGCGGCGTGATCATGGACAGCATGCCGAAATAGAACAGGAACAAGTGTGCGGACATGGGCAGCACGCCCATCTCCTCGAGCGCCGGGGCCACCAGCAAGGCCAACATCACATAGATCACGCCCGTCGGCATGCCCATGCCGAGAATGATGCAGACGATGGCGGTAAGGCCAAGCAGCACGAGGACGCTGCCATGAGAGGCGTGGATGAGCAGTAGCGAAAAATTGAAACTCAGGCCCGAAATCTGCAACGCACCGATAACCACACCGGCAATGGCCGAGATGACGATGAGGTCAAGGATGGTCCGCCCCGTTTCCTCGATGGCCACCCACAATCTGCGTAACGAGGGGCGCGTATCGGGATGGGTAAAGCCGACCACCAAGGCCAGCACGACCGCCGCCATGGCCGATTTGCCGGGGCGCCAGTTTTCGAAGACGAGCGTCCAGATCAAGACGCCGATCGGGATAACGAACACCCACCCGCGGCGCCCGACCTCACGCATGCGCGGAAGATCGGCGAGCGGCAACCCCGACATATTGTGTTTGGCCGCTTCCAAATCCACCTGCACAAACAACGCAATGTAATAGAGCACCGCCGGGATCAACGCCGCGACCACCACCTCGCCATAGGAAATCTGCAAGTACTCGGCGATCAGGAAGGCGGCGATCCCCATGACCGGCGGCATGATCTGGCCACCGGTGGACGCTACCGCCTCGGTCGCCGCGGCAAGATGAGCGGGATAGCCGCTTCTTTTCATCATCGGAATGGTGATCGGCCCGTCCATCACCACATTGGAAACGGCGCTCCCAGAAATAGTGCCGAAGAAACTCGAAGCGATCACCGCCACCTTGGCCGGTCCGCCGCGATAACGGCCCATGGCCGACAATGCAAAATCGGTCAGAAGCTTGTCACCATTCACGGAATAGAGCACCCGGCCGAACAGGATGAAGGCGATGATGATGCTCGCCGTCACGTTCATGGGCAGACCGAACAGCGCATTGCCGTCGAGATAGAGATACGCGGCAACGCGTTCCCAACGCGGGCTGGGCATGTTGAGCATACCCGGAAACAAATGGGAGGTCAGCGTATACGCGATAAAGATAAGCGCGAGCCACACAAGCGGCATGCCGAGCGTCCGGCGTGTCGCTTCCAGTACCGTCACGACGGCAACCAGGCCAAGAAGATAGCGGTCGGGCGACAAAGAGCCGAGATCGGCGAGGATTACCCGGTAATTGATCACCACGTAGAGACCGACGACGACACTTGCGGCAAACAAAAGCCAATCGTACCAGGGGACACGATCGCCAGGCTCGTTGCGGCGCGCCTTAACCCGGATAAACACGGCGCCAATTCCAATGGCAAAGATCAGGCCGAAGAACTGCTCGGCGAAAATGTTAAGCCCGACGATCAGATGCAATTCTACTGCCCATGCCGCACCAAGCAGGGTCAAAGCAACGACCAGCGTTCGCTCGATCGCTTTCGGAATTGGCGACAAATTGCGGAATTTCTTGGTTTCGTCGATAGAGTCCGGCAAGGACGGGCTATGGGGCGGACTATCGTGCGTCGGCGTTTCAGACATGGCTGTATCCCAAATCACGCCGCTCCCTGATGGCCGGGCATGCATCTCCGTTATCGGGCCCGATTATTATGTGCGGCTTATATTATGGGAAATAATGCCGAGGCGTTCCGGCGCCGTCGAGGCCGAATGTGGAAATCAGACCGACGTCCGAGGGATGGACTATTCGGCCGGCTCGCGACGGAGACGGATGATGGCGGCATCATCGCCTTCAGTGTGAAGCCTTTCGACCAATTCGGCACGGTGGGACAGAACCGCCCCCTGGTTGATGTAGCCCTTATCCGTAATCTCACCGGCTTCGATGGTCGGCATTTCGGCGACCAACATAGCTCGGGTAACCCGCATGGAACTGCCGCCGCCTTGATCCGAGAGACGCATCAGGCCATCGGCCAACGCCGCGCGTACGCGGGGATCGTCGAGAATGTCAGAAACGGGTGCGTCGGCCGGAAGATCGGGGCAAAGCGAGCGGCAGCCCGCCACGTTTGGAAACACCAGCGCCCCAATCTCTTCCCGGTTATGGCCGGTGATCACGCAATCCTGCGCCACCGGCGCGCATGCCGCGATCAGCGCGAGGCGCAACGCACCGACATGCACCCAGGTGCCGGTCACCAGTTTGAAGTTCTCGGCAATGCGGCCGTCGAACTGCAAACCCGCCATCGGATCGTCGGGATCCACCAACTTCACGGCATCGCCACTGCAATAGAAACCTTCGTCATCGAATGCCTTTTCGGTCGCCTCCGGGTTGCGCCAATAGCCGGGCGTGATGTTTGGGCCGCGCACGCGGATTTCCAGCTTGTCGCCCACAGGCGTGAGTTTGACTTCGACCCCACGCACCGGAAGCCCGATGTTGCCGGAGACGGTTGTCGGGAAATTCATACTGGTCGACAAAGGTGCCGTCTCCGTCGTGCCCCAGGCCGACACCAACGGGATTTCCCGACCGGTCACTTTTTCAGCGAGCTTTTTGATACGCGTTTGGATCGGATCGGGCATGGCCGCGGCGGCATACAGGAATAGATCGAGATCGCCCAGCACCCGGGCCGCCAAGTCCTCGTCCTTTTCCAAATAATCCATCAAAAGCCCGAAACCCGCCGGGACGTTCAGCAACATGGTCGGCGTGACGTCACGCAGATTGGCGATGGTGGTTTCGATCAGGCCCGGTGCCGGCTTTCCGGCATCGATGTAATAGGTGCCGCCGTTCCACAAAACGGTATTGAAGTCGTAGTTGCCGCCGAAGGTATGACTCCACGGCAGCCAGTCGAGCAGCACCGGTGGCCGCTCGGAAAGGAACGGCCACACGTCGATGATCATTGCCTGGTTGGCACAGATCATCCGGTGGGTGTTCATCACGCCTTTGGGCAGGCCGGTGGACCCCGAGGTGAACAGGATTTTCAAAACGTCATCGGGATCGACGGCGGCTGCAGCCGCGTCAACGGCGCCGCTCGCCTCACTCGCCGTTAAAGTATCAAAGGGGGTCACACCGGCATCAGCGGGAAGATCGCCGGCAACCACGATTTCCGCGCCGGTCGCTTCCAAAACTTCTCGGGCCGCCGCGAACCGGTCCCAACTGTCGACCAGGATCACACCGGGCGCGACGGTTTGGGCAACGTGTTCGAGCTTCCCGAAACCTTGTCCCGGACGGGCATAGGCCGCGGAAACCGGCGCAAACGGCACCCCGACAAATGCGGCCCCAAGCCCCAGCAAGGCAAATTCAATCCGGTTCTCGGAAACGATCAAGACCGGGCGCTCCTGAGAGAGTCCCCGATCCAACAAGGCCTGGCCGATGGACCGGGCCAGGGCATAGGCTTCCTTATAGGTTACTTTGCGCCAAGCTCCATCGGGGCCCCGGTCGGCCAGAAAAACTGTGTCGGGGCGAGCGTCCGCCTGCCGCGCCAAAACGTCGCCCATGCAGCGGTCAAAGGGGCCCAATGGTCCGTCAGCACGCAAAATGGTAGCGCCATCGCCCCGGTTCTCAGCGGTAATCTGCGGAATGGAGAATTTCGACCACGGAGTCATGGATTGTTCCCTGGAAGCCTGTTATATGAATGACGAGTAGAAATTCTATAACTCATTCGATAAAATGACCACCGCATTCGCCACATCGTCGGCGACGGCTGTGAAAAAATCTACGGGAGGAGACCCCACCATGTTGAAACATAAGATTGCCTTTGCCGCGGCGTTGATGACGGCGGTTGTTGTTGCCGGACCAACTGCGTTCTCCGCAGAAACGGTTCTGCGTGGCGCAAGCTGCTTTCCCCAAGGTTCCTTTTTCTCGAAGCGATTCGAAAGCTTCGTCGAACAGGTGAATGCACAAGGCAAGGGCGTCGTACAGATCAATTATGTCGGCGGCGCGCCGGCAATCGGCACGCCCTTCACCCTGCTGCAGAAAATGTCGCAAGGCGTTTACGACATCGGCTCCTGCACCGGCGCCTATTATCAGAACGTCGTACCCGAAGCCGATGCGTGGAAGCTGTTGGAAAAATCTCCGGCCGATATCCGGCAGAACGGCGGCTGGGCGCTGATGGAAAAGATCCACCGCGAGAAGAATCTTCTGCCGCTCGCCCGTGTGAATTACGGCATGCCGTTTCACCTGTATCTCGCCGACGGCCACAAGATCGACAAACCCGACCTGACCGGTCTGCATCTGCGCGTCGCACCGATCTACACCAATTTTTTCAAGGCTCTGGGCGCGACGACCCAAACATCCAACCTCGCCCAGATCTACACCCTGATGGAGAACGGTACCGTCAACGGCTACGGCTGGCCCATTGCCGGTCTGCGCCCGGGCTGGGAAAAGGTGACCAAGTATCGCGTCGATCCGGGGTTCTATGACGCCGACATCCAGATCGTTGCCAATGCTTCGAGCTGGGACAAACTGTCCAACGAAGCCCGCGACCTGATGTCCTCCATTGCGTTGAAGATCGAGGCCGATTCCACGGCCAACGATCCCAAGGCCTCGATGATGGCGGCGGAGAAACAATCGAAGCAAGGCTTCGAGGTCATCACCTTCACCGGTAACGAGGGTAAGGAATGGCTTACCAAGGCCCGCGACGCGGGTTGGGAAGGCGTCGTCAAGCAGAGCCCCAAGTACGGCCCTGATTTGCGTAAGACCTTCGCCAACGAGTAAGCGCTCTTAATTGCAGGCGGTCCCGTCTTGATACGGGGCCGTCTGTATTTCACACTGTCCTCTTCCTCTGACCATCCAGGAAATTCTCGTGGAGACGTTCCGCCGTATCGATGCGTGGGTTGGCCGTGCCTACCATGTGGTGGGCAACCTCGTCGGCATTTCCATAGGATTGTTTGCCCTCGCCATTTCAATCGATCTCGGCCTGAGACAATCCGGCATCGGCAACCTGCCCGGTATGCAGGAAGTCATCGAATACGCCCTCTATGCCGGTGTTTTCCTCGCCGCGCCCTGGGTGCTGCGGCTTGGCGCCCATGTCCGGGTCGATCTGATCCTCGCCGCGCTACCCGCCAAAACCATGACAAAGATCGAGCGGGCGATCGACGTTTTCGGTGTACTAACCTGCTGTGTCCTGGGGTGGTATGCCTGGAAAAACCTATTGAACGCCTATGCCAGCGGCGCCTTGCAGCGCCAGCAGTTCAATATTCCCGAATGGTTTATTCTCAGTTTCCTTGTGATCGGCATGCTGTTGCTGGCAATTGAGTTCATCTTCCGCATTATTCGCGCAGGCAGTCCGCCGGAAGCGTCCGAAGACGAAGAAGGGGGGCTGTAGCCACCATGTTTATGGAATGGTACTGGGCCCTGACGATACTGCTTGGCGGCGTCGTGGCGCTATTGTTGTGCGGCCTCCCCGTCGCGCTTGCCTTTTTTGCCGTTAATATCGCCGGCACCTTCGTCTTTCTCCGGGGTGACATCGGCCTGACGGCCATGCCCATCGAGTATGCCTTCTCCATCTCGAAATTCACGCTGGTGCCGGTGGCCCTATTCATTCTCATGGGCGAAATCCTGTTCCAAACGGGCGTGGCCTTCCGCGCCATCGGCGCCATCGATCGGCTGATTTCGCGCGTGCCGGCGCGGTTGTCTATTGTCTCCATCGCCGGCGGCACGGTTTTCTCGTCGCTGTCGGGATCGACCATCGCCAATACCGCCGTCCTCGGTGACCTATTGCTACCCAACATGCTAAAACGCGGCTATCACCCTACCCTCGCCATGGGCCCCATCATGGCGGTTGGCGGTATCGCCATGCTTATCCCGCCATCGGCCCTTGCGGTACTTCTCGCCAGTCTTGCCGAGCGTTCCATCAAGGATCTGCTAATTGCCGGTATTGTGCCGGGCATCGCCATGGCCATCCTGTTCGTGCTCTATGTGGTGCTGCGGGCAAGATCCAATCCTGCTTTGGCACCGGCCTCGGAACAGGTCCCGTCGGAGCGTGGCTGGGCGCGGTGGCGTCCGTTCATTGTCGACGTGTTGCCGCTGTTCACCATTTTCGTCGTCGTCGTCGGCAGTATCTTCCTGCGCATTGCCGCGCCCGAAGAAGCCGCCGCGTTGGGGTGCATTGCCGCCGCCATTGTGGCCGCCTGCTATCGCAAACTGACCTTCGCCAATTTGATGAAATCGTTGCGCGAAACGGCAAAGATCAATGTCATGTTGCTGTTCATTATCGCCGGGTCCTTGACTTTTTCGCAGGTTCTCCAGATTTCCGGCGCGACCAGCGGCTTGCTGCAACAGATCTCGGCTTGGGAACTCAACCAGGTCAGCGCCATGATCCTGATGATGGTGGTCCTGCTGTTCCTCGGCTGCTTCATGGATCAGGTGAGCATGGCGTTGCTGACCCTGCCGTTCTTCCTGCCCATTGCCGATACGCTGGGCATGAATTCCACCTGGCTGATGGTAATGATGCTGATCGCCATGGAGATCAGCCTGCTAACGCCGCCATTCGGCCTGCTGCTTTACGTGATGCAGGGCGTTGCACCACCACAAATCCGCATCACTCAAGTCTACGCAGCGGCCATTCCATTTATCGGTCTCGAGGTTTTCGTGATGGCGATCCTGGTTCTCTTCCCGAGCGTCGCCCTGTGGCTGCCTAACTTGGTGCGCTAACCACCGGATCTTAAGGACGGCGTAGAAAGCCGTTGAGCAACTGGCTGGCGATGCCGGCGCCGATTTCGTCGATCGTGCGGTCTTTCACCCGCTTGCCGTACCACACGAATACGCCGTTGCATTCGCTGATGAACCGCAAGGCCGCAAGCTCGCAATCGAGGCCGGGATCGAAACGGCCATTTTGCACGCCAACCTCGATCAAATCAGTGATCAGTTGTTCATATTTGCGAGCTTTCTTGCCGACGCTCTTGCGGCTTTCGTCGGGAAGCAGAAAACGTTGGCTGATGAAGGTGCGAACATAGTCGCCCCGCTCGACCAAGCGTTTAACGTGATTGAAGACCGCCGCGACGAGCTTTTCCTCGACCGGCAAGTCCATTTCGATTACGGCGATGAGCCCCTCGATCAGATCACCGACGGCCTTGGTGCAGACCTCTTCAAGCGCGGCTTCCTTGGAGGTGAAATAGTAATAGAGGCTGCCCTGCTTGATACCGACCCGATCGGCAATCAACTTCGTGCTCGCCCCGTGATAGCCGAGCTCGGAAAACACCGCCGCAGCCGCATCGATAACCTCTTCGCGCCGCAGGTCGTATTTCGACGGCACCTCCTCGGCACCGGGTTCCGCGACGTCGGCGGCAATGTTTCGGGACTGATAGATCACGTCAGCGTAGCCTTTCCTGCTGAGGTTTTGGAAGCATTCTAGAGTTATTGCCCGGACCCGAAAAGCAACCTCTATAGATCAATAGATAAAATTCCGGCAAATGTCTGCCGAAAGTGCCGTTGGAAGCAATGCGGACATTGCCGAAAGAAGGCTCAGGGAAGGCTTCTACGCCCCGGAATTCCGTATTAGCATAGACTGAAAGAAAAAAGGCTGGCCCACATCACGGCCCACCACCAGGTACAGAGGCGAGGCTGACATGACCATCGATATGCATTCCCATTGGCGACCGCCGGCGCTAATCGACGCCCTGCGGGCGCGGACCACACCGCCCCTGATCGAAACGGATGAAAATGGCGAGGAAGTGCTCAAAAGCCCCCGCGGCGTCGTGCCCGTTTCCGAGTCTTTCGACGATCTCGATCAGCGGCTTGTCGAAATGGATAAGCACGGCATCTCGACAGCCGTCATATCCCTATTCGGCCCTTTCCAATGGATCGAACGGGGACCCGTCGAGGAGTCTCTGCCGCTCGTTCAACTGTACAACGACAGCACGTCCGAGATGTGCCGCGCGCATCCCGGCCGGTTCGCCGCCTACGCATCCCTCCCGCTGGCCGACATGAACGCCGCGGCGACGGAATTCCGCCGGGCCATGGAGTTGCCGGGCATCATCGGCGCCATCCTGCCCGGCAACGCCTTCATGACGCATGAAGACGCCAAGGCCTACGCCCCACTGCTCGAGGTCGCGAACGAAAAACGCGCCATCGTGTTCATCCACTGGAATCCGCGCCCCGGTGATGCTTGGCCCCGCATTCCCCGGACCATGGACAATGCCATCCTGCGCCTCGGCACGTTGGATATGCAGGCGAGCCTGTCAGCGGTAATGATGACGTTGTGCTTCACCGATATCCTGGAGCCGTATCCCAACGCCTTCTTTCACGTTCACAATCTGGGCGGCAACATTCCCTTCGAGATCGAGCGGCTGGATCACCGCCACTACCTCGACACACCGAATGAGGCACTGCCGTCGAGCCAGTTGCGCAAACCCAATCTCTATGTGGACTGTAATTCCTTCGGCGCGCGGTCCATCGACGCAGGCGTTGCCGTTTACGGGGCGGACCGCATCGTGTTCGGCACGGACGGCACCGATTTCGGCAGCGACTGGTCGTTGAAAGCGGTTGCTGAGACCCATCTCGGCGATGCCGAGCGCGATATGATCCTGCATGGCAACGCGGCGCGGATGATGGGCCATCTGACCGAGCTTGCCGGCCAGCGAGAAGCCGCCGAATAAAGGGCGGGCAACTCCAGGAGAGGAGCCATGGAGGGAAGCCAAAGAGCGAAACCCATGAAGAACGGCACGCCGGGAAACTACGTCGTTGGCGGCGTGCGGTTCGCGCGGCCCTTCCGCTTGCGCCGCCTCGGCCATATCGGCCTGTTTACCCGCGATATGCCGCCAAGCCTGCGGTTCTATCACGAACTTCTCGGCTTTCAGATCTCCGACGTGTTGGACTTCGCCGCCAATCCGGACGCGCCGGATACAGTGAAACGCCTGAACCAGACCGAAGGCTATTTCATGCGCCACGGCACGGATCACCATTCGTTCGTGCTGTTCCCGCAGCAAGTGTTCGAGGCGATGGGCCGCGCGCGCGACGGCGTTTCCATCAATCAGATGACTTGGCAAGTGGGCAGCCTCAAGGAAGTGGTCGATGCCTGGTCTTGGCTCGAAGCGCAAGGGATCGAACGCTCGCGAACCGGCCGCGACGTGCCCGGTTCCAACTGGCACGCCTATTGTTTCGACCCGGACGGCCGTGTGCTCGAGCTGTATTACGGCATCGAGCAGATCGGTTGGGACGGCCGCAGCAAGCCGCGCAATCTGTACGAAGAACGCTTCACCGAGCCGCCGTCCCTGCCGCGTATTTCAGAAGGCACGGAGATCGCCGAGGCACAGGCCCGTGCCGTCGATTTGAGTTCAGGCCTGCGCGGAGAAGATCCCTTACCTGCCCGGTACGATGTGGGCGGCATTTTGCTGCCGCGCCCGTTTAAAATCACCTGCCTCGGTCCCATCCGGCTGTTCGTTGAGGACATGGGCGCCAACTTGCGCTATTACCGCGACCTGTTCGGTTTCATGGAAACCGAAACCGTGACTTGGCGCGGCCATACCTGCCATTTCCTGCGCATCAATTCGGATCATCACGCCATCGCGCTCTATCCAATGGCGATGCGCGCGGAACTGGGTCTCAGTGCCGAGACCAACGCCTTCTCCATCGGCCTCAAGGTGAACGACTATCAGCAGCTTAAGGACGCCATTGCGTTCCTCGAGGAACGCGGCGTTACCATCCGCAAACTGCCGCCGGAACTGTCACCCGGCATGGACTATACGGCTTTCGCCCTCGACCCGGACGGCCATGCCATCCAGCTCTATTACTACATGGAACAGGTCGGCTGGGACGGACGTCCGCGACCGGCGGATCAGCGGCGCCCCATCGACAACGATGCCTGGCCCGACATCCTCGACGCGTTAAGCGACACTTTCCAGGGCGAAACCTTCCTGGGACCTCTCGGATAAAAATTTCGGTCTAGAAGGGCCGGTCGCCGTTGATGGTCACCCGGTGCATCACCCGCCGCCGGCCGGCATAATCGTTCAGCGCGTAGTGGAGCGTGCTACGATTGTCCCAGAACGCAACATCGTTTTGCCGCCAACGGTAGCGGCATGTCAGGGTCTCACTGGTGATATGCGTCATGAGGTAATCGAGCAACGGTTTGCTTTCTTCCTCGGTCATGTCGGTGAAGCGTGGTGTGAAATCGCCGCCGATGAACAGCAGCTTGCGGCCCGTTTCGGGATGGGTGCGCACCACGGGATGTTCCATCTCCATGGCGCTGTTCGAGCGCATGCGGATGGAGGACGGTTGATCCCCATCTTGGGCGCGTAGTCCTAACGCCTTCGCCGGCGTATGCACGGCGGTAACGCCGTCGAGCATCTTCCGCATCCCCGGCGATAGGGTTTCATAAGCGAGATAGAGGTTGGCCCATAGCGTATCGCCCCCGACCTCCGGCACTTCCTTGGCATAGAGGATGGAGCCGAGGGGCGGTTCCGCCAGATAGCTGACATCTGCGTGCCATTGTCCGCCGAAATTACGTGCATCTTCCGGTTCCTTGCGGACCTCCATGAGTTCGGGATAATCCGCCATCCCCTCGACATAAGCGTGGATATTGAGGGTCCCAAAACACCGTCCGAGCGCGAGATGTTGTTCGGGCGTCAAGTGCTGGTCGTGAAAAAAGATCACCAGATTATCGAGCAATGCCTGGCGTATTTGGCCGATAGTGTCATCGCTGAGAGGCTGCGATAGGTCAACGCCTTCGATCTCCGCGCCGAGCGCCGGCGCAAGTGGCGTGATTTTGATTATCGCATCCGCCATGGCTCTCTAAGCCGCTGTCCAGCCGCCATCCTGGGTAAAAACCTGCCCGGTGACATAGGATGACGCATCGCTTGCCAGATAAAGCGCCAGCGGTCCCAATTCCTCGGGCGTGCCACGACGCCCCATGGGGGTTCCTTCGAGGATCGTATCTTCGAACTTAGCCGTTTCCGCATTGGACCGCCCCCGTCGGTTGGCTTCGCCCAATCGCGTGCCACCATGCCATCCCGGCGCGATGGCATTGGCGCGGATATTATCCTTGGCATATTCCACCGCCGTCTGGCGGGTGAGGCCGATAAGCCCTGCCTTGGCCGACGCGTAGACCGCGTTGAGCATGGCGAAATCGGGATAGACGCCGATAAGACCGGCGATGGACGAAATGTTGACGATCGAGCCGCCGCCTACCGCCAGCATCAGCGGCAGGACCGCTCGCGAGCATAGAAACGCGCCGGTCAAATTAACCGCCAGCACCTCGTTCCAGGCCTCGATGGGCAGTTCGTGCACCCGTTTGGCGACATTGGCGATACCGGCATTATTGACCAGCACATGCGCGCCGCGCCCGCCTTCCGCCACCACCTCGGCCAAGGTCTGCACCGACGCCGCGTCGGCCACATCGACCGTCACGGCACGTGCCTTGCCGCCTGCCTCGATCACGATATCGGCTGTTTCCTGAACGCGCTCGGCGTCCCGGTCGGCGGCAATAATTTCGGCGCCGGCTTCTGCAAACAAAGTGGCGAACACCCGCCCGAACCCGCTGGCCGCGCCGGTGATCACCGCCACCCGGCCCGACAGATCGAATAATTGTGCAGTCCCCGTCATGTAATTTTTTCCATCACATCGGAAAAAGGCGGCGAACCCGTTGGTCGCAGGTTCGCCGCCCCTTCATCTCGTCACGTCTTATTTGGACAGGAAGTCCATAATCTTCGTTACCGCTTCCGGCTTCTCGTCGAGCACGATATGCCCGGCGTTCTTGATGATCTGCACTTTCGCGTCCGGGATCAGCTTCGCCCATTCCTTACTTTGCTGCCACGGCACGATCCGATCCTTGTCACCGTACAGCAACAGTGTCGGCACGCTGATCCGGTGCAGCCATTTGGGCAGATTCAGATCATAGGCCCGTTCCCAAGCCAGCCGCGCCCAACTCGTCGTCTCGCGGTAATTGCCGACGATGAAGTCGAAGAAGGCAGGCGTGTCCGGTGCCGGCAGGAACTTGAGGAATGTGTCCAGATTGTGCGCCAGGTAAAGCGGGAATTCTTCCGGCTTCAGCTTGAAGATGTCCTGATTGGGATGCTTCTCTACCTTCAGCCCGGCAGGCGCCACCAGCACCAGCTTGTTCAGACGGTGCGAGTTCTGAGTTGCGAAAGTCGAGGCGATCCACCCGCCCATGGAAAGGCCGACCAGGTTCACCTTGTCGAGCTTCAACTGATCGAACATGTCGAGGTAGTGGAGAACATAGTCGTCGATACAATTGAACTCGCCGTCGCCCGACTCACCGAAACCCGGATGAAAGGGCAGATAGACCTTGAACTTCTTCGTCCACGGCGCAGCGAACTCGATTCCGGTCGCCGTCCCGGCACCGTGAAAGAACACCAGCGGATCTCCCGACCCGCCGACATACATCACGGTGTCGACGCCATTGACCTTCAGGGTTTCCCGTTTGAAAACTCCGGCCACCAACTTGCTGGCCTTATTGTTTCCTTGGGCCTTCTTCTGCGTGGCTTTCGCCTTCCGCTTCGCTTTTACCGTCGCCATTATGCCGCCCTCGCTTTTGCACGTTTGCCTGATACCGCCTTTTTCCGGCCGTTCTTCTTACCGCCGGTTTTAACGGTTAGTTTCTTTGGGGATGCCTTCTGGCTACGCAAGGCACGCAGTTGCGGCATCACCTCCTCGGCAAACATCGTCATGTTCTTGACCACTTTCCAATGGGGCATGTCGCCCATATGCAGCCAGGTGATGACACGCGACGATTGGGCTTCTTCGCACCAGGTGGCGATCTTTTCAGCGACGGTTTGCGGCGACCCGACAGCGACCCGCCAATCTTTTTTGATCGCTTCCCAATTGAAGCCGCCATGTTGGGCATTGGCCGACGCCGCACGGATTTTAAATTGATCCAACGACACATAGCCCGGTGGGTTGAGATAACGCGGCGTGGTGCGCGCCAACACCGTGAAGAAGTGTTCGAGGTGGTGAACCGCTTCCTTCTCCGCCTGTTCGTCGGTTTCCGCGACATAGATGATGGTATTGATAAGCGCCTTATCCGGCGTCATCTCGTTGCCGTACTTGGCCGACATCTCGCGCATCATTTTGAAGGTCTTGATCTGCACCTCGCGCGGCACGAATACCGACGAATAACCCCAGCCGCGCTGTGCCGCCATTTCAATGGTTTCCGGGCTGCCCGTACCGACAAAGGAAATCTTCGGGTGCGGTTTTTGCACCGGCAGCGGCCAGGTGTTGAGATATTTGTAGTTGAAAAACTCGCCCTCGAACGAGGTCGGTCCCGGCTGGGTCCAGGCCTGCACCATCACGTCGACCGCTTCGCGGAAACGCGCCCGCGCCGTCGTCGGATTGACGGTGTTGGACCAATACTCCATGCCCGTACCCAGGGGCATGGCGATTTCCAAACGCCCCCCAGACATCACGTCGAGCATGGCGTATTCCTCCGCCAGCCGGTTGGGATTGACCAGATTGACCGGCACGCCGAACACGCCGATCTTTGCCTTCTTGGTCATGGGGATGAGAGCCGCCGCGGTTAGCGTGCAGGCCGGCATCAGACTATAGATCGTATTGTGGTGCTCGTTGACGCAGATCGCGTCGAAACCCAGCTCGTCGGCGAGCGCCAGCTCGCTCAAGTAACGCTGATAAAGCTGCGTCCCCTTCGCCGGATCGAAATGTTTGTTGGAATAATCGACCCAGAACGAGTCGGTGTCGTGATCTTCGCCCTGCGGCTTATCCAGATAGGGCATGAAGTGGAAGGCATAGAACTGCAGATCGTCTTGCCAACGCATGAATTCCTCCCGATGTCGTTTTGTTTTGTTGGAGACTCGTTCCTTGTGGGACGCTTCTCCTCCAATGAGAGTATCAACGTCCGGCCCACACTTCGAGGTTCTTTTTTAAACTTTCCTTCTGGACATTCCCCGCCGTCCCTCGAATGATTTCGGAAAATCAGAAGTCAATTTGGGAGGTATCCATCATGAAAGTCGCCCTAATCGGCGCGAGCGGCAACATAGGCTCGCAAATCCAGGCCGAAGCCTTGTCGCGTGGCCACACCATTACTGGCATTGCCCGCAATCCGGACAAAATCACCATTCAAGACGGCGTTACTGCCAAAGCAGGAGATATAACCGATCCCGCTGCCCTTGCCGAAACCCTTAAGGGGCACGATGCGATCATCGTGTCCGTGCGGTTCCGCGACTTCGACGTCAATGACATGCTGGACGCGGTCCGGAATTCGGGCGTGAAACGCGTGCTCATCGTCGGCGGTGCGGGCAGCCTCTTGGCACCGGATGGATCCGGGGCCACTTTGCTCGACTCGCCCAACTTCCCCGAAGCGGCCAAGCCGGAGGCGACGGTGGCGGCGGCAGGCCTCAAGATTATCCGCGACGTAGATGATCTCGATTGGTCGTTCCTCAGCCCCTCGGCAATCATCGGCCCGGGCGAGCGGACGGGGAAATTCAGGCTCGGCGACGACGAGGCACTGTTCGACGCCGACGGCAAAAGCCACATCTCCATCCCCGACTTCGCCATCGCGATGGTCGACGAACTTGAGAAGAACGCGCATATCCGCAAGCGTTTTACGGTCGGTTATTGAACTCAGGAAGAGAGACGGGACGTTTCACCCCGTCTCTCTTCAACATTCTGCGATACCGAAAAGTAATCACAGAGGATAATAAACAGGTATTAGAGATTTCCTTTCCTCCTACCTACCATCCGCTCGCGGGGCACTCCCGCCCCGGCTGACGACAGCCAAAAAACGAAGACGGATTTCTCGATCACAGGAGGAAAATCATGAGGCGTTCACGTCTGCTTCTATCGGCCCTGGCCCTGGGTGCGGCAATCACGCTGCAGCCACAGGCAAGCTTCGCCGATTATCCCGACAAACCCATTTCATTCATCGTGCCCTTCGGCGCAGGCGGCGGCTTCGACCAGATGGTCCGCGTCCTCGTCCCCAAGATGGAAAAGCATTTGGGCGTCGCCATCGCCATCAAAAACAATCCCGGCGCAGGCGGTCGGCGCGGCAGCATCCTGCTGTATAAGTCGAAGCCCGATGGCTACACCATGGGGCTCAACTACTTCGTGCCGTTTCTGGTCGACAAGCACATCCTCGGCAAGAAGCCGGGCCTCGACATGGAGAAAGTGTCGGTCATCTATAAAACATCACATAGCCGCCACTTCGTGTTCGTCGCCAAGAACGGACCCTACAAGTCGCTGAAAGACTTCACCAAAGCCGACAAGTCGATCAAGTTCCCGACCACCGGCATCGGTGCCTCGGGCTGGATCGCGGCCAGCGCGCTCGGCGCCGAGATGGGCTTCGATTCCGCTTTCGTCACCGGCTACAAAACGCTGTCGACGGCGGCGCTGGCGGTGGCACGCGGGGACGGTGACGCGGGCGTCGGCGCCATCCACCACTTCGGCGGCTTCACCAACGAAGTTCAGCCGCTGGTATACCTCGGCGCCAAGCGCGAAGCGCACTACCCCGACGTGCCGACCATCGCTGAACTGGGCTATCCCCAGCTGACGGCGCTGGGCGCCGCACATGTTCTTGCCGCACCTCCCGGTACGCCCGAGGACCGGCTTGAAGTGTTGCGTGAAGCTGCCCGCAAGGCGGCCCGTGATCCCGAGTTCATTGCCTGGGGCAAGGAAACGGCCACGGACATCGAGCCCACCGAACCGAAAGGCGTTTGGGAAGAAGTCGAAGAGACCGGAAAAATGTTCTCCTCGCTCAAGCCCTTGTTCGAGAAAAGCAAAAACTAACTACGATCGTGATCGCCGGCCCGGTGCACACTGGGCCGGCGGCACGACAACAACCACGAATTAAGAAAAGATAAGCCTCCATGCTCGACGCAATGCTCCTCGCCGGCACCCGCCTGGCGGATGTCTCGTCCATTCTGATGATCTTGGCGGGCGCCACCATGGGCGTGATCTTCGGCGCGCTTCCCGGCCTCGGCAGTGTGGTCGCATTGGCGATCGCGCTTCCGTTCACGTTCGGCATGGACCCCATGCTCGCCATGTTCCTCTATGCCGGGATAATGAGCAGCGTCACTTTCGGCGGCTCTGTGCCCGCCATCCTGCTCAACACGCCGGGCACGCCCCCCAATGCCGCCACCTGTTTCGACGGCTATCCCATGGCCCAACGCGGCGAGGGCGCCCGCGCCATCTCCATCTCAGCGACATCCTGCTTCGTCGGTTCCGTCGGCGGCGCGGTGATCACCATTGCGCTTCTACCCGCGGTCAAACCCATCGTTTTTGCCTTCGGGCCACCGGAGTTCTTCTGGCTCGTGGCCTTCGGTCTGGTGATGATCGCTTTCGCCGCGAAGGGCAATATGGTCAAGGGGCTGATCGGCGGCGGTGTCGGTGTGATGCTGTCGATGATCGGTTTTAGCGACATGTTCGGCGCCTTTCGCTTCACCATGGGCAGCGACTATCTGTGGGACGGCATTCCGCTAGTGCCGTTCGTCGTCGGCGTTTTCGCAGTCAGCGAACTGATCAATTATTCCAGCCGTGGCGGATCAACGGCGACGACCGATGTCTCGTCTCAGGATATGGACTGGCGCCATCAAACGCTGCAAGGCGTTGCCGACGTGCTGAAACGGCCGATCGTTTGGATGCGTTCGGCCGCGATCGGCTCGGGCATCGGCATCATCCCCGGCCTGGGTGGCGGTGTCGCCGCCTTCATGTCCTACGTGGTCGGCATGCAGCGTACTAAGGAGCCTGAACTCTACGGCCGTGGCAGCGTCGAAGGAATTATCGCCAGCGAGACCGCCAATGACGCCAAGGATGGTGGCGCGCTACTGCCAACGGTCGCCTTCGGCATTCCCGGCAGCCCCGATACCGCCATCCTGCTCGGCGCCTTCATTTTACACGGCTTGCAACCGGGACCGGTGCTGCTGCGCGACAATCTCGATTTGGTTTACGCGCTCCTGTTCGGCATCGTCGTCAGCCAAGTCGCGACGAGCGGCATTGGATTTCTGTCGGCACCGCTACTCGCCCGGATCAGCGTTCTAAAAAGCAGGTGGATTGCCCCGTTCGTGCTGACCCTGGTAATCGTCGGCACCTATATGCTGCGTGCGAACATCCTAGACGTCGCCGCCGCCATCACCGCCGGCTATATCGGCTACGTGCTGCGGCGCTACGGCTACCCGCTGATCACCATCGCCATCGGCTTTATCCTCGGCCCCCTTGCCGAAAAATCCTTCCTGCAATCGATGCTCATCTCGGACGGCAACTTCATCATCTTCTACAAGGAGCCGATCTCGCTGATCTTGATGATCCTCACCTTGGGGACCTTGGCGGTGCCGCTTGTCTCGGCTTGGCGCAAACGGGGACAGAAGAAAAGCAGAGAACCCGCCCCCACCGATCGCCGGCCGCGTGGCCTTTTTAGAGGCCCCATCATCTGTGCGGTGCTTTTGGCAGCGGCCATTCTGGCGGCGTTGTTCAACGCCCAAACCCTGCCCGCCGAAGTGCAATTGATGCCCGTCGTGTTCGGCACCATCACGCTAGCCCTTCTCGTGCTCGATATCGCGGGTGAGGTTTCTCCGGCCGTCGCCCGCTGGACCGCCCCGGCACTGACCGACATGTGGAATAATTCGTCCTCGGGCACCGACGAAGCTCAGGCCCCCGAGCGCCCCGCTCCCTGGGGACCGGTGTTGCGTGTCATCGCGATGATCGCTACCTATTTCCTGCTGGTCTACACCCTCGGCCTCTATGCCGTCCCGGTGATTGCCATCACCGCCTATCTGGTGTTTCAGGCGGCGGTGAAGCTGCGCTATGCGCTTCTCGCGGCAATCATCTCGAGCGTCATCGTGGTGATCAGCATGCAGTTATTGCGCGTCGACGTCTGGACCGGTGTGGTCTCGGAAATCATTCCCGGCTATCTCGGCGGCGCCATCAGCCCCGATCTGTGATCGCGGGGAAATGGAAAACGAAATAAGAAAGGGCAAAAAATGGCCGAAATCGTACTCGCGGTAGGATCCTCACACAGTCCGACCCTCAATAGCCCCGCGGAAGAACAGGAGCTGCATGCCGAAGTGGACAAGGGCATGCCGTCTTGGCCCCGGCAATTGGTCGACAAGTCGGGCAAGAAAGTGAGTTACGACGAATTGCTTGCCCAGGCGCCCGCCGACCTCGTCGAACAGATCAAACCGGAAGTGATCGAACAGCGCGTGGCCGATTGCCAGACCAACATGGACCGGCTGGAAAAGGAAATCGAGGTCGCCAACCTAGATGCGCTGATCATCGTCGGCGACGACCAGAAAGAGCAGTTCTTCGACGACAACATGCCCGCCGTTCTGATCTATTGGGGCGAAACAATTCCCAATACGACGCTCGATCTGCCCGAGGATGCGCCCGAGTTCTGGAAGCACGCCCGCTCCATGTATCACGAGCAGGAAGGCTTGCATGAGTACCCAGTGGCGTCGGACTTGGCGCGCCACATGATCAGCCACATGATCGATCACGATTTCGATGTCAGCCACGCCAAGAAACTGCGCTTCGAGCGCGGCGAGGGCCATGCCTTCGGTTATGTCCATCGCCGCCTGATGCGCAACAAGGTGACACCCATCGTCCCCGTCGCGCTCAACACCTACTTCCCGCCCAACCAGCCGCGGCCCAGCCGCTGTTACCAACTCGGTCAGGAAATCCGCCGTGCCGTCGAAGCCTGGGACAAGAATGCCCGGGTCGGCATTCTGGCATCGGGCGGCCTCAGCCATTTCACCATCGACGAAGATCTCGATCAGGATATGTTGCGCGCCCTCAAGGCACACGATGCCGATGCGTTACGCAATTTGCCGCGCGAAAAACTCAATGCCGGTAATTCGGAGATCCGCAATTGGATCACCATGGCCGGGGCGTCCGAACACCTCGACGTGAAGTGGATGGAGTATATTCCCTGCTACCGGTCAGCCGCCGGAACCGGTTGTGCCATGGCATTCGGGATTTTGGCGTAGCCGTTGCCGGCCCGTTTCCCCAATTGGCGGATGGCTTTGTGCAGATAGCTGAGGAACTTTTCGTCGGCCGGGCCCACTGATCGGCTACGGCGGCTGACGAGCATACGGTCCAAACCGACGTCACGAATGCGGCAGGATTGAAACTTACCTTCCCGCACGTCGTCGGAAACGGCGGGTCGGGACAACACACCGTAGCCCATCCCGAGCCGGACGAATTCCTTGATGACCGTGATGCTGTCGACCTCGTGCTCGATACGCAACTTGACCGACTGGCGCGCCGCTTCCCGCTCGAGCGCGACGCGCGGCCCGCTCGGGAGACGCAAGGCAATGAGCGGCAGGTCTGCGAGATCTTTGAGTTGCACGGTGCCGGCCGGAAAACCCGGATCATCGGGATTGCCGATCAGGTGCAGATGATCGGTGGCCAGTTTCTCGTAAACAAACTGCGGCCGCCGCTCATGATCGATGACGAGAATGTAGTCGAGCCGTCCGTCTTCGAGGCTTTCGACGAGGTTCTTCGGCCCGGCTTCCACGAGGCTGAGCTTGAGTTCCGGAAATTCGGATTTCAGGCTTTCCGTTAGACGCCCGAACAGCATCCGGCTCATCACATGGGATGTGCCGAATGACAAGGCGGCCGAGACGCCGCCATCCACCGACATCATATCGAGACGCAACGCGTCCAATTCGTCGAGAATTTTCGCGGCGCGGTCGGCAAATTCTTCACCGGCTTCCGTCAAGGTCACACCACGGCGGTGACGCTCGAACAGAATAACGCCGAGTTCGTCCTCCAAGGCGCGGACTTGGCGCGTGAGAGCCGGTTGCGCCACGCACAGGCGCGACGCGGCGCCCCTGAAACTTCCCGTTTCAGCAATACGAATAAAATACCTGAGCTGTCGCAATTCCATAGTCCACCCCTCCCCCGGCATCTTCATGCCGGTGATCGTGTGGCGCCGCTCAAAGCCCCGTTTGCGTCAAAAACGACCCGACCGTGTCGACCAAGCCATCGGGATTGTCACCCGCGATATCGTGACTGCCGTCGACCTCCACCGCCGTGACGTTCGGGTTCGCTTGGCGGCATTTCTTCACCGTTTGCGGACCGAACATATCCGACGCCGTACCGCGCATCATCAGGACGGGAATGACAAGGCCCGACAGCATGCCCCACAGATCGACCTTGGCCGGCGCCGATTTGCCGGTTTCCAGCACTTTCTTGAAGTTGTCGCGGTAGTGCAGATCGCGCCGGAGAACATAGCCGTCGTCGTCCTTGCGCAGGAACGCATCGTAGCGCTGATAAACCGCCGAATTGGGCGCCGCGTTCGCGTCTTCCCCGTGATAGGCGAGCGCCTCCGCCACCGATGCGAAGCGGTCCGGCTGACGTCCGATGCGTTCGGCCACTTTGCGCCGCCCCGCCGCTTCAACGTCGGGCGCGAAATCGACGCATACCAACCCCGCCGCGCGATCGGGATACCAAGACGAGGTGACTAGGCATACGCGCCCGCCCATGGAATGCCCCATGAGCACGGCCTTTTCCCAACCGAGCGCATCGAGCACGGCGATGACATCGTTCGCCAGCGTCCTCAATCCATAGTCACGCTCCGGGCTCCAAGTAGACTCTCCGAACCCCCGCATGTCCATGGCGACGACCTCCCGGTCGGCGGCAAGCCGGCTCGCCGGTCCGATCCAATCGTAGGAGAAATAGGAAAGCCCGTGGACGATGAGAATCGGCGTTTTTCCGGCCACGTTACTTTCTTGGCCGAAACGGCGGTAGAACAACGTGACGTCACCGGAAATGACGGTACCCGTCTGATGATCGATGTCCATATCGGTGCTTGGGTTTGTCTTGGCATCCATGCGGATGTCCTCCCCTTCCAATAAGAGCCTCGCCCGTTTGGGATACGGGTCTGTTCCGTTAGCCGCGCCCGCAGATGACGCCCATACCGGTGATCCATTCGGGGATCAGCCGGTAGCTTGCCAGTTCGTTTTCACGCATACCAAGCGCGCGCGCCGCAGCGGCAGCCGCAACCCAACTGCGCACTTCGTGACCGCCAAACCCGGCATCGCGGTCGATTTCCTCGTCCGTAATCGAGTCCAGACGGTCGGTGCGGAATTCGAGAATGTCGTCCAGGAATTGACGATCCCATTCCTCGCTCGGCGGCAGGCACGGCCCTTCGCCGACGACCAGATTTTTCGCCGCTTGGATGACCCGGGCCTGCCGCCCATCCAATTCCTCGCGAGATGCCACATGGCGGTGGATCAGCCGGTCGGCAACCTCGGGTGGTGCGGTCTGGATGCGCGGCGTCGGTGGATCGTGCGACAGCCCACCCGAACCGATAACCGCAACCCGCAATCCCTTGTCCGCCAGAAACCGGCCCACGGCGTCGCCGAACGCCCGTACGCGGCGGAAGGTCGGGCGCGGATCGGCGGCGCAATTCACAAATATCGGCATCACCGGGTAGCGATCCAGACTGCCTGCCAATTTGAAAAGCGGAATGGTCGTGCCGTGATCGACGCCCATGTCATAGGAAACGGCTACATCGATATCCTGCTGATGCAAGGCGCGCACGCAGTCCATGGCCAGATCCCGGGGCACGTTCAACGGTCCCGGGTCCAAACTCCAATCCTTCATGCCGGTCGCCTTGAGGCCGATGCAAAAGGACGGCATCAAATCGAAGAAGAAACCGTTGAAATGGTCCGGCGCGAAAACCACCACGACCTCGGGGTCAAAGTCCGCCAACTCCCGGCTGGCGGCGGCCATGTGGTCGTAATAGTCCTTATGCGCCGCTTCATCGGTAGCGTTGATATCGGTCTGCATCAACGGACTATGGGACGCACAAATAAATCGAACGGACATTCCTTCTCTCCCTACACCCGCGATTCTTCGACCGTCGTTTCGGCGAACATTTCCTCAACTTTGAGATGGCGAACGGCCAATCCCTGCTCATAAGAATACCGCGCCATGGCTTCCAACGTCTTGCGGTTGGCGTCGACACCGTAGGGCCAATAATCTTTGCCCATGACCGCCTCGGTTTCCTCGAGCTCCGCCGTCACCCAGGGAAGCGTGACCTTCAGCGCGGCCACCTCGTGCAGATCCTGGTCGGCGATACGCTTCGCCTGTGCAAAGGCCTTATAGACGCTGGCCGGCAACCAAGGATGTTTCTCGACCAGATCATTGCGGACGCCGACCGCGTGCATGATCGGGAACAATCCCGTCTTCTTGAAATATTCCTTTTCCCGCGCACGGAAATCGGGAAACAGGCGGACGACGTTGGGATGCCCGTCGATAAAGCACGACGGCGCCCGCGCCGAGAACACCCCATCCAGTTCGCCGTCCGCCAGCAATTGGGTCAAGGGTTTGCCAACCGGCGCGCTTTCGAGCGGAAAACCCTCGGGCAAGTTGAGCGGAAACTTGTCCTTGCGGCCCCATTCTTCCAATCCGCCCTGCACCCAGTTGATATCGCTGACGTCGATGCCGTACTCGTCCTTGAGCACGCCGCGCAGCCACAGTACCGCCGACATCTGGTATTCGGGAACGCCGATCCGCTTGCCCTTGAGATCGGCGGGGCTGTCGATCCCCCTGTCGTTGCGAATATAGCCCGCCGAATGGCGGAACATACGCGACAGGAACGCGGGCACGGCGGTATAGGGCGCCGTTCCACGGGACAGGGCGATCAGGAAGGGGCTGAAGCCGATCTCCGCCACGTCGAACTCGCCGTGGAAATAGGCGCGGTGAAAGACCTCCTCGACAGGATTGGCGATATAGGTGACGTCGCACCCCTCGATACGGACACGCCCATCCATCAGGGGACGCACCCGGTCATAGTCCCAGGTGGATACGGTCAGGGGGATTAGGCTCATGGTCTCCCGGCTCTCTATATATAGGCTTTTGCCCAACTCTAGCGCTTTAGAACCAAAAGTCTAGGTTTAACACTTTTTCTATTGGCGCCGGTGTCGCGATGTGTAACCGTGCCCACTTGCTGTCCCACAGCCCCCCTTGCCGGAAGCATTGAATGGGGAGACCGTTTGCCGGGATTTTGCTAAGCTAGGTGCCTGGAAAAGACGATGCCCATGGATACTGAAAAACCCGAAACCATCCTCGACGAGATCGCCGTGCCCGATATGGGTGCAGGGGGAAGCGACGCGCCCGATCTCGACCGCAGCCGCGTCGCCCGATATTTGCAGTTGGCCACCTTGTTCCGCAATCGGATTGCGTCGGGACGCTGGCCGGTGGGATCGCGCATTCCCAATGTGGATACGCTCGCACAGGATTTCGGCGTTGCACGGGAAACGATCCGTCAAGCACTCGGGATCCTGGAAAAGGAAGGCTTCGTTGAGCGCTTCCGCGCCAAAGGCACCTTCGTGCGCCGTGTACCGACAAGCGGCGTGCCGCACAAACTCACGGTCGATTGGGACTCGCTGGCCACCGCCCATGAAGGCGCCGAGCTGGAGGTACTCGCCGAAGGCGATACCGATACGCCACCGGTTCCTGATGTCGACTGCACGCTCGCGCCCGGTTATCGCATGATGCGCCGCCTCCATACGCGCGACGGCATGCCCTATCTGGTCGGCACCTTCTTTCTCGACAATCGGCTGTTTGATGCGGTCCCGGTTCAACGGTTCCGCACCGAACCCACCCTTCTGATCTTGCAGGATATCGTCGGCGACCGTATCGCTCAGGCGCGACAAGTTCTGACGATCGGCACGGCGGACGTGGAGATCGCCTCGCTTTTGGAAGTTCCGATCAATACCCCCGTGGCGGAAGTGCGGCGCTATGCCATCGATACGGACGGCACGCTGATCTATGTCGGCGAAGGCATTTACCGGGGCGATTCACTGCGTTTGGAAATCGACCTCCGCTAATAGCCGAACCGGCTAGACGATTTCCTGCGTTTGCCAGGCGATGTCCAACTCTTCCCGCCAAGCGAACTTCACAATGTGCGATTCGATAATCTGCTGCATCACCTCGACGCCCTTTGCCGATTCCGATTGGCAATGAACCATGAGCGCATCGCCCTCGGCATTCATCCGGCAAGGCCCCGGCGGCAGCTCAACGAACGCTTTGTGGGCATCGTATTCCGCCGTTACCTTATGGGCGAAGTGCTTACAAAGCTGTTGCATATATTTGCTCGCGAATTCGGTTCTGATGACCGCCGTCGTTTCGATCGCGTTTCCCATAGCAAACCTCGTTTCTCCATACTGACTTTTATTTCTTTAACGCAGTTCCCCGGACCCGCCAGCAAGCACGCCGTCGGTAATGACGATTGGCGTGCCGTTGGAGCAGGTTTCCACCCGGCCCTCGACCCGGTAGGCGCGGCGCAAATTCTCGGCGGTCATCGCCTCTTTCGGCGGCCCGTAGGACAACACGCCGCCGTCGCAAAGAAGGGCGATCGAATCACAATGACGCAGAGCGAGATTGATGTCGTGCAACGCCATCAAACAGAGACCGCCCTGCTCCGCAAGCGTATCGCGGATGATCTGAAAAACGGCCAACTGCCAGCGGAGATCGAGCGCGCTCGTCGGCTCGTCGAGCAGTAGTACCGCCGGTTTGCGAACGAGGATCTGCGCCAACCCGACCATTTGCCGCTGCCCGCCCGACATCTTGCTCAACGCCCGGAAAGCAAGCGGGGCGATCCCAAGCCGCTCAAATGTTTCCTCGGCCGCCGCCTCCACCGCTCGTTTGGATAGGTCCGGGCGCACGGCACGGCATGCGCTAATCACCGCCTCATAAGCCACCAAGCTCGTTCCCTGTGGCGGCGTTTGCGGCAAATAGCCGATGAGCCCTGTCCGCCGCAGATGGGATACGGCCGACAGCGGCTCATTCATCAATCTGATTTCACCGTCATAAGGCTGCATTCCGGCCAGCGCCCGGAGCAGGGTTGATTTCCCGACGCCGTTCGGGCCGAGCACGCCGACCATCGAGCCTGGATGGAATGCCGGAAAGGATACGTCGGAAAGCACGATGTCCTTGCCATACCGCAGCGTCAGGTCCGTTACCCCGAGCAAGCTCATCGAGCGCGCCCTCGCTGGCCGATCAACAAGCCGAGGAACAAGGGAATCCCTACCAAAGCGGTAACGATCCCATCGGGAACTAAGATGCCAGGTACAATGGATTTACTGGCGATCGAGGCACCTGACAGGATCAGCGCGCCGGCCAACGCGCTGCCCGGTAGATAGAACCGGTGATCTTCGCCGAACGCCAATCGCGCGATATGCGGTCCGACGAGGCCGATAAATCCGATCACCCCGGTAAAGGCCGTCGCAACAGCGGCAAGCAAACTGACCCGCAGCAAAACCATCAAGCGTAAGCGCTGCACCGAGACGCCGAAACTTTCGGCATATTCCTCGCCGCCGCGCAAGGCGGTCATCTTCCACATGTGGCGGATCGACAAGGGCAGGCACAGCGCGAACACCGCCGAGACGATAGCCACCTTCTCCCAGGTTGCCCGCGCCAGGCTGCCCATTGTCCAGAACACCACCTGTTGTAACGCATCTGAATCGGCGACGAATTGGATCAACGAAATCAACGCATCCAAGGCGAACACCAACGCGATGCCGAACAGGATCACCGTATTGACGGTCGCCCCGAAAACCCGTGCAAGAAATTGGATCAGCAGCGTTGCCATCGTCGCGGTAATAAATGCGCAAGCGGGAACGACGTAGTTTTCCGACACGCCGAACATTTCAATCTTGAACACGATGGCGAGGGAGGCCCCCAGCGTCGCGGCGAAGGTCACACCGAGCGTATACGGGCTGGCAAGCGGGTTGTTGAGCACGGTCTGCATCTCCGCGCCCGCCAGGCCCAGGCTGGCACCGACACACACTGCCATCGCCGCATACGGCAATCGGACGTCCCACAAAATAACCTGGGTCGCCTTGGACAGCGCGTCCGGCCGAACCAGTCCGATCAGAATATCCGGCAACGGCACGCCCGCCGGCCCTGTCGTGATGTTGACGACAACCGTCAGGCCGAGCACGGCCAACAAAACGAACGACCAGAATAGCCGCCAGAACACGAACCGCCTGTATTGGATCGCAAGGGACGCTGGCTTATCTGGGCAATCGGGCCGTCCGGCGGGTGCGTTCTCCACCGCTTGGGTCACTTATCCTCCAAACTCGTCCAATAAACACCGTCCGCCGGAAACGGCTGAAAACGGTCGAAATAGATCTCCAGGGTTTTGCGGGGATCAACATCCGCGAACCGGTCGGGATGAATCCATTTCGCCATGGCCTGCACCGCCGCGACGTTCATGGGTGTGTTGTAAAAGTGATGCCAAATGGCATGCGCACGGCCCGCCCGAACAGCCTTCAAGTCCTCGAAACCTGTTCGGGTCATCGCCCGTCTAAACGATGTTTGCGCCATGTCGCGGTCGGTTGCCGGTCCTAAAACGATGCGCTTCGACTCTTTGTCGACGCGGCCCGCCGCGCCGATCGCGGTGCCGATATAGACATCCGGTTGGCTGATCATCAAATGCTCAAGATTGACCGTCGCGCGAGCGCCCGGGATCTTATCGCCGAAAGCATTGACGCCACCCGCCTTTTCGATGAAGCGGCCCATCATGGAGTTTCCCATGGCTTCGCAACATTGATCGCGCATCCCCACCCAAATTTCTAGAAACACTCTCGGCTTTTCGGTCACATCCTTGAGACGGCCGGAAACGAGATTGAGTTGGGTTCCATAGAAATCGAGAAACTCGGCTGCCTCTTTCTCGCGGCCCAGCAAACGACCGAGCAACTCGATGCTTTTGGGCGTATTCACCAGCGGATCGTAGCGGAAATCGACGACAACCACCGGAATTCCCGCAGCATCCAACTGGGCCAGAAGTTCCCTGTTCCGATCGCTCGGTCCATGGCCGCTATTCAGTCCGAAAATGGCGACGTCGGGTTTGACGGTGATGGCCTTCTCTATGCTGAAGGTTTCCGAGCCGTTGAACCCGATCTTGGGAATATCTGCCAAATGGGGGAAGCGTTTAAGGTAGTGAGCATATCCCGCCGGGTCGAGGCGCTGGAACTCCGCCATCATCCCGACGACCCGCCGGGTCGGGTCAGCCCGGTCCAGAATGGCCAACGTCGGCAAGAATCGCCCCTCTCCCAGGATCAGATGGTCAACCGGCACCTGCACCTCGACCGAGCGGCCGGAAATATCGGTGAAAGTCACCGTTTTCTTCGCCGCAGCCGGCAGGGCGGCAACAAAGGACATGATGAGCGCGCCGCATATTGCTGCGATTATTTTCATCGTCTGCATCTCCAAAAAAGCCGACCGACGCACCCCATGCCCACCGATCAAAGGGACAGAGGGCGCGCCGGCCAACCGCTCCAAATCGAATACGCCTAAAAGTCGACCTTGGCCGTAAGCAGGAATGTCTGACCCGGCTCCTGGTAGGGAACGACGTTGCTGTTATCGACACCGGCGTTCGCCCGGTCCACATACTCCTGATCGAGCACGTTTTTGGCATCCAGACGCAATGTGACGTAGTCGTATCCTCGGGGCGTCCATTCAGCATAGAGATTGGCCACGAAATAGGATTCTTGGGCTTCCGAACCGCGTCGCTCGAGCTCATCGCTTGACGGCGCGTAATCGTTGGTCATACCCAGCTTGAGCCCCAGATCGGGCCACCGGTGCCCCACTTCCAACGTATAAATGTCCCCCATCGACAGGCCCTGATAGATGGTCGTCGAGCTGGGCACCGACCCATCGCTTCGAACGATGGAACGGTTGAAGGTCCCCTGGACAAATCCGTCGCCGTATGTGTATTTCGCCGACGCGTTGAAGCCGCGGCTCGTCAGATCGACCGCCGTGGCCCGGCTCGTCGACGCCACATTGTGAGCGCCGTTGATCTTCGTATAGAACACGCTGAAGCCGCCGCTGAACGGCCCGTAGCTACCGGTGAAACCGGCTTTATAGTTGCGCGCACGCGACGGTTTCACATCGTCGTAATTCCAAGTGCCGCTGAAATTGTAGATGGCCGATTCCCCCATGGGGATCGCGCCGAACACATTGCTGTATCCGGCGAAGCCCGTGAGCCACGTGGCAACATCGTATTCGGCGTTCACATTTCCGCTGAGGCCGAAGTTGCTGAGACTGCTCCCGTCAATGCCGCTGAACCACTGCTGATCTCCCCGGCCGCCGAAAGATAGGCGAAGATCGTCAAAGAACGTCAATCGTGCTTGGCCGAAGACGCCGATGTCCGTTGCCTGTTCGGAATAGGATTGGCCGATCGCGCCGCCGGTTGCGTCGTCATAGGTGAAGTCGGCGCCAGCGGTCACGGTACCTTGGCCGAAGGCAAAGGTATTTGCCGCCTTGCCGTTGAAGGTTTTGTTGTCCGAATACCAACCTGGCGTGAGGGTTACCTCATTCCGGTTATAGCTGAGTGACAATTCGGGATCGATCATTTCCGTCGGCGTTTCGTCCTCGTACGACGACGAAAACGTGGTGCGTCGATAATCGGTATAGCGTTGCGCATCGGTCGCGGTTAGGCCCGCGAAATTGGGCCGGTTGGGGCGCACCCCGGCATCCTCGACACGATTGAGGGAAAACTCGAACCGTGACCCTTCGGGTTGAGAGACCGCCATTTTGAAGAGGCCGGTGCGTAACTCCGGTGCGGTGCCCGAAACTTCCGTTCCCGAACCGTCCGTGAAATTCTGACCATGGGCATTCGACACATATCCAAGAAGCTCCAACCCCTCATGACGTGTCGCGATGGTCAATTTTTCGGTAAAACCTTCCGTATTGGAATCGAACGCCAATGACGTAAATCCGCCGAGAGCTTCTCCTTCCGCCAAAATATCGCGCGCATCCTTGGTTTCGAACTCGACCGATCCCGCGAGCGCACCAGGGCCGGCATCCGCGGGCGCCACGCCCGTTTCGATGCGAACCGCCTTGAGCATCGCCGGATCGATCACGATCGACCCGACATGGTGGAACGTCGTGTTGTTCTGCCGTGCGCCATCGATCTGGACGCTCAGTTTTTGATCTTCGAGACCATTGACGTACAGCTTCTGCGACACCGGGATCGCACCGCCGACTGTCGCGCCCGCCTCTCCCGAGAAGAGATCCTTCAGTTCCTGGGGATTGGTGCGGTCGATGGTTTCCGCATCCACCTGCACGCCGCCGGCCCCAACATCGGTACCCGCTTTCGCCTCGACGGAAATGGGAGACAGGGTTGTCGCCGTCTGCGCGATGGCTGGAATCGGCAGAACGAGGCATGCAGCACCCGCCATCAAGACTGCCTTAGCCGTCCATCCCGCCATTTCATGTCGGTGTAGTCGTTTCGGTGAGTTGCCCCAGGAGTTGTGTATCCGCATCGTCAATCATCCTCGATCTAGGCTTTTATAACCCCAAAGAAAAAAGGGGCTTTACTTGTTGAGAATGATTATTAATATCAGGACAACCATGGGACAGCCATGGCGCAGGCTTTTGAGAAATCTCGTGTTTTGTTTGAGAAATCGGCTTCTGTACGGAACTTTGTCCGCTGACCGGAATAGCAGGTTGATTTCCCACAGGCATGACGTAAAGACGCGGAACTTAGGAAAATCGGCATGTCGCACCACGCAAAGGCTCATGGCAGGCGCAATCTGAGGCAGCGATATCACCAGGATATCGATCAAAATGCCTTGGATCTTCTCGCCCGTTCGGCTCGGGGACGCGTCGAGCCGCGGGCCAAGCTTGGCGCGTCCGACGATGTGATCCTTCGCGGCCGTTTGACCAATAATGTATGCCGGTCCAACCTCAATGTGCACGTCACCGATGCCGTTGAAGTTAAAGACTATGTGGCGGCAGCGATTGTTTCGCCCCACGTGACCGTGTCTCTCGTTCTCGCCGGAAGCGTGCGCGGCAGGTTCGATGAGGTGCCGTTCGAGTTGGACGGCCAAGCCAAACCCACCGGATATTTCTGGTCGGTGACCAAACCGGCTCGATTCGAGCGAACCATCGTCAAGGATATGCTCGTCCGCAAAGTCAATATCTCGGCAAATCATGACTGGCTCATGGAGCAACTGGCCGATGCATCGCCGACGGATCAGCGCTTGTTAGAGCTCGTTCGCCAAAACTTGAAATTTACGAGATGGGCGCCGTCCAAACGCGCGATCAGTCTGGCCGAACAGATTTTGACGGCGCCCCGTTGCTCACCGCTCATCCAGAACCTGTATATGGAAAGCAGAGCGCTGGAGATATTCTCCGAAGCGTTGGTGTCGTTGGCTGGCGATCCGGTCGGACACGTCATCGAAACATCGACCGCCGATCAATGGAAAGTTCAACGCATTCGGGGGTTTATCGAAGACCACTGGAACGACGATCTCACTCTGGCGTTTTTGTCGAAGGAGTTGGGTATGAGTACTGGCAGTCTCCAAAAGCTCTTCAAAGCAGCCTATGGCACGACGATCATCGATTACATCCGGGAGCTGCGGCTGACCAAGGCCCGCGAAGCGATGGACCGCGACGGGATGACCATTAGCCAGGCCGCCCATTTGGCGGGATACGGCAACGCCGCCAATTTCTCCACCGCTTTCAAGAGATTGTTTGGGGTATCTCCCTCGGCGGTTCGAGGGTAATCTTCATGCTTGGATCATTTTCCATTCGGCGAACGATCGAACGGCCGCCCATTTTCTCAAAAAAAATTGATAATAGGACGCCGCTGAGTCGTCATAGGGATATGACACGCCATTTGGGACCGGCTAACTAACCGATGATGAACCTGCAGACATCAAATCTTGAGCCCGGCCAACCGGGCCTTAGCACATCCGGCGGGGGGATGCTCACCCGACCCGTCCGGCGGCGGCCGGTGATCAGCCTTACGCCGCTCATCGACGTGGTCTTCATCCTGCTGGTCTTCTTTATGCTCGCCTCGTCCTTCCTCGATTGGCGAACGGTCAAACTAAGCGCGCCCGCCGTCTCCGCGGCCTCTTCCTCCATGGAAGGTTCGCTGCTGGTGGAAATCCGCACCGACGGTTTGCGTTTCGGTGGCGAGACCGTTTCCCTCGACCAGCTTGTCGAACGGATCCAGAAAGGTCTCAGCGACAGCGACCGTCGTGTCGTTCTGATCCGGCCCGATCAAGGCATCTCGCTGCAACAGACGGTCACCGTTGTCGACCGTTTGACCGCAGTGGGCATCACCAACATGTCGCTGATCCGCGACAAGTCGAAATAGGCCGGGGAACGGACACAGCCATGCGTATTGTTCCCACCCAACGCCGGAACGACGACGAGCGGATATTGCCATTGATCAATGTCGTCTTTCTGCTGTTGATCTTTTTCATGCTGGCGGGAGAGTTGTCGGCACGCGATCCGTTCAACATCCAACCGCCCAAATCGGCCAGCACGACGCCCGCCGATTCTCGCGATATCGTCCTTCAAGTCGCGGCGGATGGGCGTATTGCCCTCGATGGCGAAGAGATCGCCGAAGCCGATCTCGTCGCCGCCATCAAAGGCATGTCGGAATATCTGCTGACGGCAGACCTGTTCCTCAAATCGGACGCCTCGGTCGACGCCGTCCGCATCGTCGAGATCATGGAAAAACTGCGCGCCGCCGGCGTTGCCAAACTGCGTCTCCTGACAGTGGAGCGCGCGCAATGAAAACGCCGAAGTTTTTACAGTGGGCGGGCGCCGCCTCCATCGCCGTCGGCATCCATGCCGCCGCCTTCTATGCCATGTTCAACGCAACGCCCGCTTCCGGCGCACGGGATATCGGATTGGGCGGGATCGAGGTTTCCCTGGGACCGGCCGGAGCGCCCGCCAGTGTTCCTTCCGTCGCCGCGCCGGAAACCCCGCAAAGCGAGGTCGAACCCGAGGATGTTCCGGAGGAGCAACCCGAAGAGACGATAGAGAAACTGATCGAGGAAGTACCGGAAATCACGGACATCGTCGAACAGGTGGCGCTGCCCGAACCGATCGAGGAATCGGCGATCAAAGAGCCTTTGCCGGAAACGGTTCCCGAACCGGTCGAAGAGTTGCCGCCTTTGGAACCGGCCGAGACGGTACCGGTGGAAACACCGACCGTGCCGGTCGTGCAGCCCCAACGAAAACCACACCCGCCGTCACCGATCAAAGAAGTTGTCGAAGAGGTAAAGCCGGTGGAAATGGCGAAGGTCGTCGAGGCTGCGCCACCTCCCCAATCGGTCGCCGCCAGCCCGGCCGTTGACGGCAAGGCCGGCACCACCGAAGGCGACCAAACCGGCGGGGAAGCGGCGTCATCCGGCGGCGGCACACCTGGTGTCTCGCCTGATTATACGACGCTGCTGCAGGCATGGCTGGAGAAGCACAAAACTTATCCTGCGCGCGCGCGATTGCGGCGCCAGGAGGGGATCGTCCATCTTTCCTTCACCATAGACCGCCAAGGGCAAATCCTGGCGCACGCGATCGAACGGAGTTCCGGCTACCGGCTTCTCGATCAGGAAGCGGTAGACATGCTTACCCGCGCGGCGCCCTTGCCGCCCATGCCATATGACATGCGTCAGCCGCAATTGGCGCTCGTCGTGCCCGTACAATTTTACCTGACCAGCCGGCGATGACCGGACAATTGCGATTACGTTCCACCAGGATAATGAAAGCCAGATCCATGCATCGTACAGAGAACAGATCACCTACCGGCAAAGTGGCGTCCCGGCACCTGCGGCAAGTCCTGATTCTTATAACGGCTGCCACCTTCGGCGCCGTCTTTTCGACCGGCAGCCACGCGGCACCCGGGGCAACGCCCATCCAAATGGAACTCAACAAACTCGAAGCAGGACAGAATGCGTGCCGCGTCTACATGGTTTTCGAGAACGGATCAGCGCATGCTTTCAAATCCCTGAAAACCGATCTTGTTGTGTTTGGGAATGACGGAATCATTGCCAAACGCCTGGCGGTCGAGGGCGGACCGCTGTCGGCAAAAAAAACCATCGTCAAGCTGTTCGATATCGGTGGGGTGAAGTGCGATGGCATCGGGCGGGTGCTGCTGAACGGCGTGATGGCCTGTGAGGATGAAAGCGGTGTCCGCGACGATTGTACGGCGGCCATTCAGGTCAAATCACGAGCCGACGTCCCGTTCGTAAAATAAGAAAAGCGCGAAGGAGTTTCGACGATGAACCAATCTATGCCGCTCGGTGACGGCCTAACCGGAGCCCAACCGTCCACCATGGCCCAGATCGGCGAGTTTCTGGCCGCGGGCGGGCCTGTTGTCGCGATCCTTCTCGCCATGTCGGTCATCGCCGTGACGTTGATCGTCCTCAAATGCTGGCAATTCTACGGCGCGCGGTTCGCCGACCGGGACAAGACCGCTTATGCCATCCGCCTTCACCAGTCTGGGCGGACCGATGCGGCGCTGGCTGCGCTTAGCGGCACCCGAAGTCCGGCGGCCCGTACGCTCACCGTCGCATTGACGGGCCTTTCGCGCCGGGACATCAAGGAAAGCACGGTCCGCGAGGAAGTTACCCGCCGTGCCATCGGCGAGATCGAAAAACTCCGTAGCCTCTTGCGGCCACTCGAGGTAATCGGCTCGGTGGCACCACTTCTCGGTTTGTTCGGCACCGTGCTCGGGATGATCAACGCCTTCCAGCAACTCGAAGCGGCGGGCAACAACGTCAATCCCGCCATCCTGTCCGGCGGCATCTGGGAAGCGCTATTGACCACCGCCGTTGGCCTCGCCGTCGCCATCCCCGTCGTCATGATCCTCAACTGGTTCGAACGCATCGTCGAACGCACCGGCCACGACATAGAGGACGTGGTCACTCAGGCGTTTACGGAAGATTTGACGGCAGATCAAATGGGCGCATCCGGCACGGTAGCCGATCCGGTAAAGGTTCCCGCCGAATAGTGTCTTGATAGACCGGAACTCCTTCGGGTCTACTGGATGTTCAACCGCCTGGAATCAAGGCGGAAACAACCAGATGGACCAGGGGGAGAAAATGAATACGGCACCGAACGATGCACGGGTCGTGGATGGCTTTAAGCGCCAACTGCAACGCCGCGATGAACTTATCGCCGCCGGGAGCCCGCCTCTCGGCTGGAAAGTCGGCTTCGGTGCGCCGGAAGCCCTCACGAAATTGGGCATCAGCGGACCGTTGGTCGGATTTATGCTGTCGGGCGGCCTACTGAAATCCGGCGAGGCGGTCTCGATTTCCGATTGGACCAACCCCGTCGCGGAGCCGGAAATCGCCATTCATATGGGCGCCGATCTTCCCGGCGGCGCAGACCGCGCCGCGGCCGCGGACGCCATTGCCGCGCTTGGCCCGGCCATAGAACTCGCCGACGCCGACAGCCCGCCCGAAGACCCCGAGCAAATTGTCGCCGGCAACATCTATCACCGGGGGGTGGTACTGGGCGCGCCGGACAATTCACGCGCCGGCGCGCGTCTCGACGGCTTACGGGGCCGCGTCAAACGGCAGGGGGAAGAAGTTGCCGTCGTCGACGAATTGGAGGCGAATACCGGCAACCTGATCGACATCGTTCGTCATGTCGCCGACAGCCTGTCCGACGCGGGCGAGACATTGCGCGCAGGCGACGTGATCATCGCCGGCTCGGTTACGCCGCCCATCTTCCTGACGGCGGAAGATACCGACATCGCTTTCGACCTCGAAGGGATCGGAGAGGTTTCGCTCAAATTCGGTTAAGTCAGTCGGCCTTAACGTCCGGATGCACTTCGTAACCCGAAGCTTCGAGCGAGCCGGCGCCACTCCAACCCCAGACCAGTACGACGTCTTCGTCGGACGTGTTGTTGAAACCGTGCCATGAGCCGCGCGGCGAGTACACGACGTCTCCCTCGCCCGCCGGTTCCTGATCCTTGCCATCCGGCGTATAACTCATGCCGTGGCCCTTGAGAACGATGAAGAACTCATCGCAATTGTGATGCAGATGCCGGTCGTGCTTGGCACCCGGCGGCAACACCGTCCACCCCAAGACCAGGTCCTTGTTGCCGGTGAGCTTCTCGTTGATCAGGAACTGCACCCGCATGTCGAACCAGCCGTCCTCTTCACGCAAGCCGCCCTCAAGCGGGATATCCTTCAGGTTCGTCTTGAATTGCTTCATTCGTCCATTCCTCCAAGTCGCCGGTAGACGCGGTGCGCTACCACGAAATCATTGTGATCGACGCCCATTCCGCGGCAGGCATTCATCATCTCGTTGGCGTTCGCAGCAAGCGGTACATGGCACCCCAATTCGCGCGCGAGATTAAGCACCAGCAGCATATCCTTCTGCTGCAACGTCACGTCGGCAAGCGGCACCTCGGGCATTTGACCATCGAGAATGAATGGTCCCCGGTAGCCGATGACCGGCGATGCGGCGACGCTTTTCAAAATGGCATCGAGCGCCACATCCCGTTTCACGCCCCCCTTTTCGGCAAGCGCCACGGCTTCACCGAAAGCAATAACTTCCACCATCAGGAGCGAATTCACGGCCAGCTTCATGTGAACCGCCTGACCGCTTTCCCCGATATACATGACCTTTGGCCCGATCAGCAGCAAGACGTCGCGGACACGCTCATAGGTGGCCTCGTCACCGCCCACCATAATCGAGGCGTCGCCGTTGGTCACCGTCACCGGGCTGCCGGAAATCGGCGCATCGAGCATAAACATACCGTGCGCCTGAAATTCGGAGGCAATTTCCGTGCTGACGGACGGCGCGATCGTGCTCATGTCGATGAAAACGCCACCCGGCTTCAGGCCTTTAATTACGCCGTCTTCCCCAAGTGCAATGGATTTCACCGCGTTGCCGTCCGTAACGATGCAGAACACGATCTCGCATTGCGCCGCCACGGCACTGGGCGTATCGGCCCATCCCATCCCTTGTTTCATCAAGGGCTCGGCACGGGACTTGGTGCGATTCCAGCCGATAACCTCGTGGCCACCATTCATCAGACGCGGCACGATCAGCTCGCCCATTGCCCCCAGGCCGACAAATCCAATTTTCACCTGATCCTCCCCTTATGTCGTTTTTACAGGTTGGCCAATAGTCGCTAGGCAGTTCTTCCCCGTCAAATTCTTTGGGCCTCCTTCTACCGATTAACCGGTAAGCTTGAGACCGTAACGAAAGGATCGGAGGCACGTCCCACGCCGTCCCACCCCCGGAACTTGCCCCTCAACCTGCCTTTGATTGCGCCGGTCGAGGGCGCAGGCTAGGATTATCCGACAGGGATAAAAATGTCGGTCGACGACCTCGAAAACGGGGCGTTCGACAGTCCAAGGGTGGCGGCATGAATGTTGTGGGAGGCGGCGCCGAAGATCGGCGTCGGCAAAATCTTTTCGAAATTGTTCCGGTGGGCGCGTCCATCGGCGCCGAGATCAAGGGTATCGATCTCGCAACGCCCCTCGATGGCGCGGTGTTCGGGGCACTCTATGCCGCGCTGGTCGAGCACAAGGTCATCTTTTTTCGCAATCAACACCTCACCGCCGAACAGCATGTCGCCTTCGGTCGTTTGTTCGGCGATCTCGAAACCCACCCGTTCCGGCCCGACAAACCGGGTCTGCCGGAGATCGTTGTCCTCGATAACCACAAGGACAATCCCGTTCTGTCGACCGATATCTGGCACGCGGACACCACGTTCCGCGAATGTCCGACGAAATTCTCGATCCTGCATTGCCTGGAAGTTCCGCCGCGCGGCGGCGACACCTTATGGGCCGACATGATCGCTGCCCATAACGGGTTGAGCGCTCCCGTAAAAGGGCTCATCGCCGGTCTTGAAGCGATTCACGATTTCAAGAACTTTCGCCTGCTTTATGGCGACGACGACGAAGGACGCGACAAACTGCGCGAGATGGAACGGAAATACCCGAAGCCTCGCCATCCGGTCGTCAGCACTCACCCCGACACGGGCGAACGCGTACTGTATGTCAATCCGCAGTTCACGTTGCGCATAGACGGCATGTCGGTGCGCGAAAGCGACGGCATCCTCTCCATCCTGTACGACCAAGCGAAAACGCCCGAATATCAATTCCGGCTGAATTGGGAGCCGGGAACGGTTGCCATGTGGGACAACCGCTCGACCCAACACTATGCCTCAAACGATTATTACCCTGCACGGCGCCTCATGGAACGTGTCGCCGTGATCGGGGAAAAACCCTATTTCGACCCCGACGCCACACCCGCGCGGCAAACGTCATCGATCGCCAGGGTGCACGCCTATGAAGGATTACATTGACCAATTCACGAAAAATTTCAGGGAGGAGAACCATGAACATCAGAAAATTGGCTTTCGGCCTTGCCGCCCTCGCGGCGAGCACGGCCTTCACCGTTACGAACGCAAACGCGCAACGCGTCGTCCTCGGCGGCAACCCACAGGGCAGCCTGCTCTATTCCATGTCCAACGCCATTGGCGCGACGGTGACCAAGCACTCCAATCTCAAGGTGGATGTCCTGCCGCAAGGTGCCACCGTCTTTTACCCCATGATGGCCTCGCAAGAGGTGGACTTTGGCATGGTCAATCCCATGGACGTGCTGGCAGCCGCCAAGGGCCTGCCGCCCTATGACAAAGTCACCGGCGGCAAGGGTTTCCCGTTGCAAACCTTGATGCTTGGCTCGCCCATCCGCCTCTCGCTTGTCACCTCTAAGGATTCGGGCGTTGCCAAACTCGAAGACCTGAAAGGCAAGCGTGTTGTTGCCAATTACGGCGCCTTCGCAAGCGCCGGCAAAACGGCATTATCGGTCCTCGCCAACGCCGGCTTGGGAGCAAATGACGTTAACGTCGTGACCGTATCGTCCTATCCGGAAGGCGTACGCGCCGTCATGGAAGGGCGCGCGGATGCGGCGGTCGGTTCCATCGGCAGCGGCATCGTCCAGGAACTCGATGCGGCCCGCGGCGCCCGTATTCTGCAAATCGATCCGGGGTCGGATGCCATGGGCAAGACCCGCAAAGTCGGCTCCGCCTTTGTCCCAATGAAAGTCAATAAGGGCCTGCCCGGAATCGAGGTCGATACATGGGTGATCGGCTATTCCATTCCCATTGTCGCACGCACCGACTTGGACGAAGACACCGCATACGAATTCGTCAAAGCCGTGTGGAATCACTACAGCGAGCTCAAGGGTATCTTCCGGCCCCTCGCAACCTGGACCCCGGACCGGTTCGCCAGCACGGAAGCGGTGCTGCCCTATCATCCCGGCGCCATCAAGTTCTACAAGGAAGCGGGCGTTTGGACGGACGAAATGGAGAAACACCAGGCGCAACTGAAGTCGGCGATGTAGTCTGGACGTAACGGCTCACCCGCCCTTCTCAATTCGCTTGGGAGGGGCGGCGGCCTCGTATCATGCTCGACAATAAAAGATACCTGACCGGCGCCTGGGCTATCGCCGCGCAAACGCTCGCAGCGCTGCTGCCTATAGCGACCATCATCTATGCTCTGCAGCTTTTCTCCAAAGCCGGCATCGTCATCTACAAGGAACAATTCCTGACGTTCTTCCTGACGTTGGCGATGGTCCTCACCTTCATGACCATCCCGGCGCGCAAGCCGAAGGAGGGCACGGAACGTCCGTCGGCCGGTTCGGGGAACGTTCCTTGGTATGACGTCATCCTGATTATCGCAGCGCTCGGCGCGGGCGGATATACGGCGTTCTGGTATCATATCCTGTTGCCGCAAATCGGATTCCTCACCACCGACAAAATCGTCGTCAGCACCATCGGTGTCGTGTTGCTGCTCGAGGCGACACGGCGCTATGCCGGTTGGACCATGGTGCTGGTCGGAGCCGCCGCGCTCACCTACGCCTATTTCGGTCACACCCTCAGTGGGATTTTCGAAACCCGCTTTATCCGCTTCGACCGACTAATGCTGCTGAATTACATGGGACAGGATGCCATCCACGGCATCCCCTTGTATGTCGCCGCCACCATCGTTGCTGCGTTCATGCTGTTCGGGCAGATGCTGTTCGAGGTGGGCGGCGGCAAGGCCATTTCCGATTTCGCCTTCGCCATCTTGGGCAAGCGCCGAGGCGGCCCTGCCAAAGTCAGCGTCGTCGCAAGCGCGCTGTTTGGTTCGCTGTCGGGGAGCGCCTCGGCCAATGTCGCGACCACCGGCATGGTGACGATCCCGATGATGAAACAAACCGGCTATGCCGATCACAAGGCTGCCGCCATCGAAGCCGTCGCCTCGACAGGCGGGCTCATCCTGCCGCCGATTATGGCGGCGACCGGCTTCATCATGGCCGAGTTTCTCGGCGTCCCCTATGCCGACATCGCCATTGCCGCGCTGCTGCCGGCTTTGTTGTTCTATCTGTGTGTCTATATCCAGGTCGATCTCGAGGCGGCCAAGACGGGGATAACTGGCTGGTCCAATAGCGATCTGCCGCCCCTGAAACCCGCATTAATCGCCGTTCTGCCCATCGCCGTCCCCATCGCCATCTTGCTCTACAGCCTGTTCGGCCTCTATCAACGCCCTGAAACTTCAGCCTTTTTCGCAACTCTTACCACCCTCATTGTCAGCCTGGCGTTGCCGTCCATGCGGCGATCCTGGCGGTCCTATCTCAAGGCGCTGACAGCAACAGGCGATGCGGTCGTCTATATCGCGATCATCTGCGGTATCGCCGGTTTGGTCATGGGATGTCTCGGGATCACCGGGCTCGGCGGCAACTTGTCGCAGAAGCTTGTCCAGGTGGCGGGCGGAGACGTGTGGGCATTGCTAGGCCTTGCCGCTGTCGCCAGCATCGTCCTCGGCATGGGCGTGCCGGTGACCGCCACCTACATCATCCTCGTCATTCTGGTCGGACCCGCGCTGGTCGCCGCCGGCATTAACGAACTGGCCGCACACATGTTCGTGTTCTATTTCGGCACGCTGTCGTTCCTAACCCCTCCCGTGTGTATTTCGGTCTTCGTTGCCGCCGCACTCGCCAAGGCCGACCCGATGAAGACGGCGTTCTTCGCTGTCCGGCTCGCCGCCGTCGCCTATATCATCCCCTTCGTTTTTGTTTTCGACGAAGGCTTCCTGCTGGCGGGCGGGTCGCTGGCAATTGCCAATGCCGTGGTCGGTTCTGTTGCCGGGGTGCTTCTCTTGTCCATCGGACTTGTCGGCTTTTTCGTCGCGCCGCTGCCAATGCCCCTGCGCGCCATCACATTTGCCACCGGTCTCGCCGCTCTTCCCCTCGGCGCCACATCGTGGGCCTTTGCCGGGGCCGGATGGGCGCTCGTGATCGCCCTCTATGCGCTGCAGCGGCGCAGACGGCCAATGCCTTTCGCTGCTCAGTAAGTATCATCGACTTGTGCTTGGAAAGAAGACGTTGTGAAAACACGAAACAAATGCGCCTGCCAACTGAAAACACTCTGCGGCCGGTCGTTTACAGTCATTCTATTGACAATCCTGCTGGCAGGATGTGCCGAAAAGGGTGGAAAGTTTAAAGCGCCCGCGCCGACACTTGAATCTTCGATGGCCTATTGCGTCCTAGGCAGGTGCAGCAGGACACCCGTCGTGATGACTGTCTTCCACAAATTCGATAGCACGAAAAGTTTCGAATTCCGCAGCTGGATTATGTATGACGGCCGAATCAGAGCGCACAGCGACAAGTTCATTACAGTCCTCGACAAAGACGGGAAGCCAGTATGTATGGGCGCTTATCGTTGGTCCGGCTTCGGACGAACAAGCGATGTAAAGCTTACCTGTTTTAGGTGGCAGTCAGTTGGGGTTGGAAAGTTCAGAACCGAAGGCCGCCAAACCGAGGGTATTTTCGCTGGCAAAGGCACCGGAACAGGTTTGATTGCAACCAAAGAAGAACTCATCGCGTTCGTTTACGGCGTAACGCTGGAGGAGTCCAACACGGCGGAATTTCGCGACCTTTGGAAAAAATACGGCGGCCCAAGGGATAGTTTGCCCGATCAAACTCCTAAGAAAACGGATTCAGTTGCTCCACTAGGAAAAGATTTTGAAATCTAGCTCGCGATCGAGACGCGCCAGCTTGTCCGGATTGCGCATGATAAAAATACGGGAAGCCTTGCTGTCTGCAGTATAGGCAAACGTCACGACAGCAAACACGTCGTCCCCTTGGCGCACGACAAGCGACGGTCCGGAATTCACATCCTCCACCGAGATCTCGCCGGTGCGCCAAACAGGCGAAAGAACCTTCTCCACAAAATCAAGAACCGCCTCCGCGCCCTCAAGAGTTTTGCGAATACCGACGACTTTGCCGCCGCTATCCGCGCTCAAGGTGGCATCAGCTGACAGAAGTTCGGCAAGTTTCTCGGTCGATCCGGTGGTGATGGCCAGCGAGAACGCGGCCACCAATTCGTTCTGATGTTCTTGCGGCGCCGGGTACAAGTCGTCGGTACGCTGCACGTTTGCCCGTGCCCGCGACACCAGTTTGCGGCATGCCGCTTCGGTTACATCAAGGTTGGTGGCAATTTCATTGTACTCCATGGCGAACACGTCGTGCAGAAGGAAAGCCGCCCGCTCCTTCGGTGCCAAGCGTTCCAGCGTCAAGAGGAACGCCGTCGTCACACTCTCTGACAACGCCAGTTGAGTTTCCGGTGTTTCGAGCACCTCTGTATGTGCCGGTTCAGGCAACCACGTGCCGACATAGTCGGTCCGCGCCCGACGTGCGGACCGCAATACGTCCACCGCTTTGCGCGTACAGACCGTGGTAAGCCATCGGCGGGGTGCCACGATCGTTCCGTGGTCGGCATCCATCCAAGCAAGAAAGGTATCCTGCACGACATCTTCGGCCTCCGCGACGGAGCCCAGGACCCGATAGGCGAGACCCATCAACATAGGTCTCGCCGCCTCGAACAGATCAACATGTGTCGAAGTCGGGCTCATCAGTGCTGTGATATCCCGATCCGATTCCACAGATTGATCATCGCCACGATGGCCGTTAGTGCCGAAATTTCCCGTTCGGTGAAATGTTGTTTCAACGCGCCGCGGAGGGGCGCCAAATCCGTCTTGGCATCCAGTTCCGTCAAAGCCTCCGTCCAAGCGAATGCCGCCTTTTCCCGCGGCGTGAAATCGTCCACCTGCCGCCAAACGATCAGATGGTCGAGGCGTTTGTCGGTTTCGCCGTTTATCCTGGCATCGCGTGTGTGCATTTTCACACAATAGGCACATTTGTTGATTTGCGAAGCCCTGAGCAGCACCAGATGATGGAGTTCCGGCTCGATCCCGTATCCACCGATGATGCCTTCCACTGCCTCGAGAGCCGTCAAGATATCCGCGCCATGTGCCCTGACATCAATGCCGGTCGGATCAGTATTGCTGGTTCCGTCCATGAAATTCTCCTTTCCTGTAATGGACCTTTTGAAAGAAGACGATTGGGCTTACCGGTTTGTGACGTGACGCCCGCCTTTTTTTAGATAACTTGCGGCAAGTCGCCGAACCGAACATAGTCCGCCCATGATCCAACCTGGTCGGACCGGCCCCTCAGAGACCTTCGATGTCGCGATCATTGGCGCCGGTGCCGCCGGACTGATGTGTGCTATTGCCGCGGGGCAACGCGGGCGGCACGTCCTGTTGCTCGATCACGCGGACGAACCCGGAAAAAAGATCCTGATCTCGGGCGGCGGGCGGTGCAATTTCACCAATCTCGACGTTTCCCCGGAGCGCTTCTTTTCACAAAATCCGCACTTCTGTAAGTCGGCGCTCGCCCGCTACACCCAGCACGACTTTATTGCGCTCGTCGAAAAGCACGGCATTGCCTATCACGAGAAGACACTTGGGCAACTGTTTTGCGATGGATCGGCGCGGGAAATCGTTCGCATGCTGCTCGACGAATGCGCGGCGGTAAACGTCGACCTGCGCACCGGTCACCGCATTACGGATATCAGCCATGCGGGGGAATTCCGTATTGGAACCGATCACGGCGAGTTCACGGCTACTTCGCTGGTGCTCGCGACCGGGGGCTTGTCGATCCCCAAGATGGGCGCCACCGATTTTACCCACCGCATGGCAAAGCGTTTCGGCCTGCCCCTCACCGAGACACGGCCCGGCTTGGTGCCGTTGACCTTCGGTACCGACGACCTCGCGCTGATGGCGTCTTTGAGCGGTGTGGCCGTCGAGGCCGTCGCCCGATACGGCAAGGTGAGTTTCCGGGAAGCCCTCCTGTTCACCCATCGTGGCCTGTCGGGCCCCGCCATCCTACAAATCTCCTCGGTCTGGCGAGACGGCCAGCCGATCGTGATCGACCTGTTGCCCGGTACGGACGCGGCCGCCGTGCTGACCGACAGCAAGCGGGCGCGGCCTAAGGCCGATCCCAAAACGATCCTCGGCCAAATGCTGCCGCAACGGCTGGCGCAAGCCTTGGCCGATGCGCATCTGCCCACGAAACCGATCGGCGAGATCACCGACAAGGACCTCAAAAACTTTGGCGCCCTTCTCAATGCCTGGCGCGTCACCCCCGCTGGATCGGAAGGCTACGCCAAAGCGGAGGTGACCGTCGGCGGCGTCGATACCAAAGCGCTCTCTTCCAAAACCATGCAGGCCCACGACGTCCCCGGCCTGTTCGTCATCGGCGAAGCGGTGGACGTCACCGGCTGGCTCGGCGGTTATAATTTCCAATGGGCGTGGTCGAGCGGCTGGGCCGCGGGTGAAGCGGTGTGAAGTGGCGGAGGAAGGGGGTCGACGATCGACCCGGGAGCCGGGCGCTCAAGTAGCCCGAAGGGCGGTAGCGCGGATGAAAATGGCGGTGGGAGTGAACCAAGGTTCAAACCATCTCTTTTAGAACTTATTTCGAACTCAACCGCTGCGCCGAAAGTCGCTGGACACCAACTCTTCACTCAAAATATTGCCACCTTTATAAGCGGCTATCCTTTCTTAGAAGCCTATAGAGCTTAACACCAGCCAAAACTATGCTGAGGATAGCGAGGATAGTTGCCAGGATCGGATTGATTACATCCAGCCACCATATTGCGCTGACGCCGGCGGCCGTTCCAGCTAAGCCTATTCCCACATCTGGATTAACTGCAGCTTTGAGGAGCGGCACAATCTGATCATGGGTATATTGTACCACTACGCTGCTCTCCAGTTCGCAGGCTCAAACGTTTCGGGAAGATATCCCCGCATCGTTTGCACTGGCACGACGTCCATCAGAATCACGCAGCCACGCTCGACAAAAATTAGCAATCCAGAATGCCGCGGGGGTATGTGGAGAAATACAATCAAGTTTGGATTGTAGTCGGTGACGGGCGGCAAACTGTTATACATGGACAGAAATGAGACCCGTTTGGCCTCCGGCACTCTCTGCAGGTGTGCCGACGGATTGTGTGCCAGCATTTGCGATTGCCAATCGGCCCAGACAAGTTTGGATCCACCACATCGGGTATCGATATCTGGGAGCGATTGTGCAGTTGTTGCACCGGCGTTCAGGCACAAAAAAATCGTCCCAAGGGCGATAATAAATAGCTTCATATTTGCCTCCTAATGCTTGCTTGCCACGGAAAAAGAACCCCGGATCTCCGAATGATCGAAGACCCGGGGCTGAGGAGAGCGCGTGTCGTCAGCCGCTAGCTTTTAGCCAGTAGCCAGCAACCCACGCCCGGTCGGAGGAGGAACCAGGAGAGACAATCTTGCTAGGTCGGACTGGATGCTCCGGCACTAAAAGAAAACGCCCACAGTTCGCTGCGGGCGCAAAATTTCCGATCGTGAGGAAAATATATAACATAAGCGTAGCATAAGTAGCAAGCTTTTTTGGATTTTTTTTCCTATTTCTTGCTTTATCGGTAAATCCTCAGATTGGCGCCTGGAAAATACCGATCTGTCATCGGAGCGAACCCTAAAGCGCGTCCTCGATAGATCGTTTATTGCATCCGGCGAATGACAGCGTCTTCAGTCCAAGATATCGGCTCTAGAACACCTCTTCCGCAACAGGACATACCGGAACGCCATTTTGGTTGAGCAATACGGCAATGCGTTTGAGGGCGGCAAGCTTCTTCCGATGCACCGTCGTACGGTGAACTTTGAGCCGCTGCGCCGTTATCGTCGCCGGCACGCCCATCGCCCAAAGCCAGAGAATCCTCAGCTCTTCCGGTGTAAGCCAGCGCACCCAAGTAATTAGCACTTCATCCATACGATCGATTGCCGCGGCACTGGGGGGAGGCGTTAACGAACTAAATTCGTTGCATCCATAGGCGTCTATTGGCCCATGCAGAGCGTGGGGCCAGGAAGATGTAAGCTTGCGGCCAGGATGATGGCGGGGCAACCGCCTTAGCGTTTCGGCTGCTTCTTTAATCCGCTCGGCCACCAAGAGTGATGTCCATTGATCTGCCATTAGTTTTAGCTCTCCTTGGTGTGAGCTTAATGAGCTCCCGCCTTGACCGATCATAAATATATATTTAAATTCCATATTACAAGAATATTATGTCATAGAAATCGCATGCAAATTCAGGTTTTTTGTAAGTGATGGAACATTGGTCCAAAAGATTATGGCGAGCCCTTAATTGGAAGGGTTGGAGCCAACGTGAGCTAGCCCGCCGTGCCAGCATTGACGAGCAAAAAGTCTACAAATATCTCCAAGGAAAAGTAGACCAACCGCGTGGCGATACCCTGCTTCGATTGGCGGATGCCCTCGGCGTAACGGAATCCTGGCTTCGTTATGAAGTGGGCCCCGCGGTCATTCGTATCCCGGTTGTTGGCCGGGTATCGGCTGGCGAAAAATTTATGCCATTCGATGATGCCCCCATGGGGAGCGGCTATGATGAGATCGAGTTCACGCTTGAAGATGCAGACCCCATCGCCATCGAGGTGCGCGGTGATTCTATGTTGCCCGTGTATCGGCCTGGTGACTATTTGCTTTGCTCCCGGAGACGAGGAGAGGACATTCGTCAAGCCCTCAACAAAGATTGCGTTGTGAAGACCGATCAGGGCGAGGGCTATGTCAAGAAAGTCATTTCCGGGCAAAAATCTGGAACATTTACCCTGATTTCATATAACGCGCCGCCGATCGAAGATGTCCGCTTGCTTTGGGCAGCCCCTATCATCTGGGTCAAGCGTTCGTCAGCCTAATAATTTTTGCGCTGTGCGGATTCTTCCGCTGGCTCCTGATCGCGAAATAGGTGAGAAATATCCAGTCCCGGGTAATGCACCTTTTCGACTGCCTCAGCCAGAACAGCCGTCCTGACGCCGCTGCCATAGATTGATTCAAATCCATACCGGGTTCGCGACCATCCGCCAATTTCCCGTACGATATCCACGGGAATACCTGCATTCCGTAGCTCATCCCTAAAACAATGCCTGAAGGAATGAAACGCCAGCTTATTTGAGGTGATGCCGACAGACTTCAGGAAACGACCATTGAACCATTGAGAGAAGAGATTAACCCGGAAACGATGATCTCTTCCTTTTATCTCATCAAATAGTAAGTCTGATTTTGAGTCGACAAACTTAAGAAAACCGAGCGCTAAAAGCGTTGAATGAATGGGAACTTTGCGGGTCGCCGCCTGATTCTTAAGGCGGTTCCCGCTATCTTCGGCTCGAACCTGAGACGACACGACGAAGCAATGCGTATCATCGACCACCTTAATATCAACCTTACGCAGCCTGACGATCTCCCCCATGCGCATACCGGAAAACAAAGCAATAAGCGGTATCCAGAACCGTGCGCGTTGAGGTTTATTTAGGCCAGGGCGGGCAAAGCCATATCCATCATTTAGGCAGCCCGAATAAATAGGCGCCGAGAAAATGCATTGTAGGTCCTTGATGCTGAAGGGGTCTCGCTTGGTGATACTGTTGCTCATACGCTGAGGTGGAAGCATAAACTGCTTGGCGGGATGACGATCGATCACCCATCGAGACGTCGCCCATTCAAAAAAAGTCGCAACATATTTGAGTTCATGATTGATCGTCGTTAGAGACCGGAGCGGCAGGTTCTCTGCTTTTTGCCGCTCAATAATCTCTTGTATTGAAAGTCCCTTAAACAAGACGCCATAGATCTTTGGCAGAGCCATGATGACGTCTTTGACCTGAACAAGATGATCCGGGGTAATGGATTTCATAGGTGTGTCAGGTCCAAGCGTTTCGCTCATGATCCGATACACGCGGTCATAGGCTTGGTGAGAAGTTTCTCCCCAGTTTTCTCTCCGCTCTTCAACGAAAGCTGCAAAGGCCTCGGAAAGGCTCATTCCACGATTAGATGGAATGGTTGGCTCTTCGCGATCGCCCAGTGACCAATAACTTTCGTCGCTTTGTTCGTTAGTTGCGGCATGAGCTTTGATGGCTCTCAAGAAATCCATGAGCATGGGAGATACTTCGACCATCAGATAGTTTCGGTCGTCAATGTGTACGACGTTACCCTTTGAAACGATATGTACCATTGCATATCGCTCTTCCTGTGTAAGCGGTACATCCAAGTCTTGGGAGGTCATCGAATTTTCCCGTTCGATTTGAGCAGCATCTTTCACATTCAGGGCAATGAAAGTCCCATCGATTTAGCTCTTTGTGAAAGCGAATGACACCTGCGCACACAGCCGCGATGACAATCGGATTGAATAACAACCGCCCTATGGGAAGGTAGGGGTCGCTGAGAATTCGCTCGTATTAAATTTTAGGCACAACTCCAATCGACATAGAGGTAATAGAGAAAATACTCTGCTGACGTCAGGCTGTGTCCCAGGTCTGGCTGATGGTAGTAGCGAGCGACGCGTAGCTCGGCTCCTCATCAAGATCGGAAACTGTGCCGTCGGGCTTGGTAAAGCCGGCCATGGCCGAGACCAAAGACTGCACTTGGGAACTTAGGAGCACATCTCCGCCCGAAGTTTCGAAGGCAGACACTTCATTGGCACCGCTGTTCAGATACCAGTCATCGATCGTGATCTGATCCGTCGTAGAGCCTACGATGCTGGCCACAAGGTCGTCACCGCTTTGTTCGAACCACAGCTGATAGATGCTGATGTCGGAGCCAAACTCGACGGTGTCACTTGACGCTCCTTCGCCGATATTGTTGACGACATCGGCCCCGTCGCCACGCCCAAATTCATAGATATCGTTGCCGGCGCCGCCGGTCAGGGCGTCATTACCTGCACCGCCATTGAGTCGGTCATTGCCGTTGCCCCCCAAAAGACTGTCGTCGCCTGCCTGGGCGAAGAGCCAGTTCTCTCCCGTATCACCGGTTAGAGCATCGGCGTAGGCCGAACCGTTGACCGCTTCTATCCCCGAATAGATATCCCCCTCGGCATCGCTGCCGGTTCCCGTGCCGGTAGCCAAATTGACCGTCACGCCGCCGGACGCCGCAGAATAATCCGCCCAATCATCGCCTGTACCGCCGATAAGGGTATCGGCACCGGCACCCCCGACTAAGTTGTCATAGCCGTCACCACCATCAAGCGTGTCGTCGCCGTCGCCGCCATTTAGGAGATCGTTAGCACCGCCGCCATTTAATTGATCGTTGCCACCATTACCGAAAAGCCAGTTCTCTCCCGTATCACCGGTTAGAACATCGGCATAGGCCGTTCCATTTACCTGCTCGATACCCGAATAGGTATCCCCCTCGGCATCGCCACCGGTTCCCATACCGGTGGCCAAATTGACCATCACGCCGCCGGATGCCGCTGTATAATCAACCCAGTCTTTTCCAGCGCCGCCGATGAGGGTATCGGCACCAGCGCCCCCGGCCAAGTTGTCATAGCCGTCACCACCATCAAGCGTATCCTCGCCATCGCCGCCGACAAGCGCATCGTTACCGTCACCGCCCGTCAGGACGTTTGTACCCGTGTCTCCTATCAGCGTATCGGCATAGGCCGAGCCGGTGACATTCTCGAAGTTGGCGATCGTATCGCCTTCGGCATCACCGCCGGATGCAGTGTTCGTCGACAGATCGACCGTCACGCCCAAAGACGACAAGGCATAGCTCACCGTATCCGTCTCAAAATCGGCGCCAATTGCCACATCCGTCGTCAGGACGTAATTTCCTGCCGACTCCGCTTCCTCGACCTGCGCCCCCCAGATATAGCTCGAACCGGCACCGTCTCCCTGATAGTGAGCCGAACCGCCACTGCTCATGATATGTCCGATTCTTAGATTATAGGTTCCGGTGGTTCCCGGGACGACAACCGCGCTGACACGCGCCCAGCCATCGCCGACCTCCTCGAATTTGACCGTGGCTGCATCCATTATCGAGGACGGATCGTATCCTTCTACGGCGGTGCGGCTGACCAGATCGATCTTCACCTGCGGATAGTTCGAACCACTCGACAACCCCAACAGAACATAACTATGCGTGTCCGCTTTAAAGTAGGCCGAGATCGTATAGGCATGCCCGGCGATCAGCGACACGGCCCGGCCGACATTGTGCTCGGTTGTCGCCGTCCCTTCCGTGATCCGATCGGCGGTCAGGGTGCCGTCCGGCGCCAATCCCGCATCGGCTGTCACCGTGCTGTCGGACGAGAACCAAAGATCAAAGGACTGACTGTAGGTCACCAGGTTCTGGCCGCCGCCATCCAGAACGTCGGCGCCCGCACCGCCTTCAAGCGTATCGTTACCCTCACCGCCGTTCAGCGTATCATCACCACCGTATCCAATCAGGTGGTCGTTGTCCGCAGTTCCATCAAGGGTGTCAGCATTACTGGTTCCAGCGATCAGATTGTCGATCCCTGGGGCGTAGACGTCTACCGTCACCGTCGCCGTATCGGTACCACCATTACCGTCGGAAATCGTGTAGTCAAAGAAGGCCTGGCCATGGAACCCGCTGTCCGGCGTGAACAGTACGTCGCCGTTACCATCCAGTGACACCGTGCCGTTGACGGCGTTAGATACGCCCGAAATCGACAGCATATCTCCGTCTATGTCTATGTCATTTGCTACGAGATTCGCCGCCGCGATTGTCAGCGACACACCTTTATCGGTAACGAGTGAATCAAATGAAGTACCGGCATCATAAACCCGCGCGCGAACACCAATGTCGCTGTCGTCCTGATTGTCCCAGGTTACCATGAACCTTCCATCGGAGAGCGCTGTAATGGATGGGTGCCAATGGAAACCTATGTTGGGACTGTTGATCGTGAACTCGTTCCCGACTGCCGTACTATCGGCGTCATAACGTTGGCCGTATAGATACGCTGTATTGGTTTGAAAATTGTAACGTCCCCACGCTATTACAAAACCGCCATCAGGGAGCCCGGTGACTGTGGGGTAGGCAAATGGCAATAAAGTACTGCTGACCTGGAACTCACTCCCCGCCGCCGTTCCATCGGCCGCAAAGCGCTGTCCATACACGCCGGTGCCGCTACCGCCCTGCTGAGCCCATGTCACAACAAAGCCGCCATCCGAAAGTGCGGCAACCGACGGGTCCGTCTGACTTCCGGACGCAGCGCTATTAACCTGGAACTCACCGCCTAGGGCCGTACCGCTGGCATCGTACCGTCGGCCGTATATGCCGGTGCCATCGCCGTCCTGACCATCTGATTGCCAGGTCGCGACGAAGCCGCCATTTGAAAGAGCGGTAAGAGTCGGGACCTGCTGGCTTGAAGTTGTGTATACGTTAATTTGAAACTCGTTTCCGATCGCAGCGCCGCTGGCATTATATAGTTGACTGAAAACACCGCCAGAATCACCGTCTTGCCCGTCAGATTGCCAGGCAACCGCAAAACCGCCACCAGCAAGCCCAATTACCGACGATAGATGCTGATTGGCGGACACATGGGTGTTGATCTGAAATTCGCTCCCAACAGATACGCCACTAGCGTCGTAACGTTGGCCATAAATGCCGGAACCATCACTGTCTTGACCACCAGAACTCCAAGTAACCACAAAGCCGCCACCCGAAAGCCCCGCGACGGATGCTTCGCCCTGACTTCCCACCACAGTACTATTAATCAGGAACTCGCTACCTACAGCTACCCCACTGGAATCGTATCGCTGTCCATAGACGCCACCGCTATCTCCATCTTGCCCGATGGACCCCCAGGCAACCACGAAGCCACCGCCTGCAAGCGCGGCAGTGGAAGCAGAACTCTGATAGTCCATTGTATAACTGTTGACCACAAAATCGTTATCGCGGCCAACGGCCAAAGGTGTGGTGATGTCGTTGCCGCCGCCATCCACCGCCACCGGCGCGTCGTTGACATTATTGACCGAGAGATCAAACGTATCAGTGACCTCAGTACCAGCATAGTCGATCGCTGTCACCTTTACCGAGAGAGTGCCGGCGTCACTATTATCGGGTGTACCTGATAAAATGCCCGTGTCGTAATCCATGGTAAGCCATGCAGGCAAACGGCCACCGCCGGCGTATCTGGCCGTATAGTTTTGCGCGCCGGTAAAATGTGCCGAGGCGTCGAAACTATAGACAGCGTCCTCGTCCGTTGAATGGTCAGCGATGGGAGACAAAAGCATCGGTTGTGCGATGGAGTCATTGACCGTAATGTCAAACGTGTCACTTGTCGCGAGCCCGGCGGCATCGGTAGCCGTCACGATCACAGAGATCGTGCCGGAATCGCCGTTATTAGGGTAAGCTGTTATCCCGCCCCATGTGGCATCAATGGAGAGCCAATTGGGTAAGGCTCCACCACCCACAAGTTCCGCCGAATAGGTCGCTGTATCGAACCTGTCTAAATCGGCAAGGAACTCTGTCAAATCCCACGCGCGATACTCCTCCTCGTCCAAAACCACATCAGGAATGGGCGAGATAATTGTGGGAGCATCGTTGGTGTTATTAACATTAAGTAGGAAATCATCGCTAGCCGTGCTGCCGGCACCGTCACTCACCGTCACCGTAACTAGGAGATTGTTGACCACATCACCATTCTCTGGCGTCCCGGAGAGCACACCCGTATTGGCATCGATCGATAGCCATGCCGGCAATGGTGAAGTGGACCATGCCAGCGCCGAATATGTCAATGTATCGCCCACGTCTGCATCAGCGAAGTGCGCTGAAGCATCGAAGCTGTAAACCGCATCCTCGTCCGTTGATTGATCGGGAAGGTATGAGACGACGGTCGGCGCGTGATTGGGAGGAGCAACAGTAAGATCAAAGCTATCGCTTACCGTTAGGCCTGCGCTATCAGTAGCTGTTACGATCACGGAGATGACGCCCCTATCACCATCCGTTGGTATACCCATCAAAAGACCTGCATAGGCATCAATCGACAGCCATGCTGGCAATGCGCCGCCACCAGAGAGTTCCGCGGTGTAAGTCAGCGTGTCACCAACATCAGCGTCGGCGAAGTGCGCCGACGCGTCGAAACTGTAAACCGCGTCCTCTTCCGCCGATTGATCTGCAATGGGGGAGGACAGCGCCGGCGCGTCGTCCACCGCTTCGACGGTAACGGTAACCGTGGCCGTATCGGTGCCGCCGTTGCCGTCGGACACCGTGTAGTCGAAGGTGGCGTCGCCGGAGAAATCCGCATCTGGCGTGAACAGCACGTCGCCGTCACCGTCCAGCACTACCGTGCCGTTGACGGCGTTGGACACTGCTGTGAGCGTCAGCGTATCGCCCTCTTCGTCCGTATCATTGGACAGAAGTCCCGCTGCTGCAATCGTAACCGGCGTGTCTTCTCCAGTTGAAAGCACCTTACTTACGACCAGTATTTGCCCAAACACGCCTTTCTCATTGCCGTCTTGAGCATCCGCGGTCCAGGCAACGATGAACTGGCCGTTTGGAAGTGCGGAAACTGACGATTGATATTGGTTGTAGAGGGTGGAGCTATTAGCCCTAAATTCAACTCCCGTAGGCAGGCCACTGGAATCGTAGCGTCTACCGAAAACGCCATAACCGCTGTCATCAGCCGAGTCCCAGAAAACCACAAAGCCACCATCTGAAAGCGCAGCTGTTGTCGAAAGTTCTTGAACACCGGTGGTATAGCTATTGACTTGAAATTCGCCGCCGACGGCAACGCCATTGGCGTCGTAGCGCTGGCCAAAAACTCCAGAACCACTGCCATCTTGGCCGATAGACGTCCATGTCACCAAAAAACCGCCATCAGCAAGGGCGACCAGTTCGGAGCCACTTTGGCCGGCGGTTGTATACGTATTGATTTGAAACTCACCGCCGACCTCAACACCATTGGAATCGTAGCGCTGACCATAGATGCCGTAACTGTCGCCATCCTGGAGGAATGAATCCCAGGTAACGACGAAACCACCACCCGAAAGAGCAGCAACTCCCGGTAACTGTTGATCATTTGTGGTCGTGCTATTGACTTGAAACTCTGCTCCTATTGGTAACCCGCTGACGTCATAGCGCTGGCCATAGATACCTGCCCCATCGCCGTCTTGGCCATCAGAATTCCAAACCACAACAAAATCATCACTGGAAAGAGCCGCGATCGACGAACCACCCTGAGTGGAATCCGTGTAGGTATTGATTTGGAACTCGCCGCCCGCGGGCTGACCATTTGCATCATATCGCTGACCATAAACACCGTAGCCGCTGCCGTCCTGACCATAAGACGACCATGTCGCGACGAAACCACCGCTCGAGAGCGCGGTGACATCTGAACCAGCTTGGACTGAAGCCGTGTAGGTATTGATTTGGAACTCACCGCCTACAGGAGCACCGTTCGCGTCAAAGCGCTGGCCGAACACACTATATGGGCTTCCATCCTGGAAACGAGATGTCCAGGTAACGACGAAGCCACCACCCGCTAAAGCTGCGGTCGACGGCGCATATTGGCTATCAATTGTAAAGCTGTTTATCTGGAATTCAGAACCAACCGCGATAGGTGTCGTAATTTCGTCTTGAGCTGAATCACTCGTAGCGACTGGCGCATCATTGACGCTGTTGACGGTGAGATCGAAGGTGTCGCCGACTGCGAGCCCCGCCCCATCGGTTACGGTCACCGTTACCGCGATAGTGCCGACGTCAGCGTCATCCGGTGCCCCTGACAGCACACCCGTATCGGCATCGATGGAAAGCCAAGCCGGCAAGGCCCCGCCACCCAACAGTTCCGCCGTGTAGGTCAGCGTATCACCCACATCCACATCAGCGAAGTGTGCCGCGGCATCGAAACTGTAAACCGCGTCCTCGTCCGTCGACTGTTCCGCGATGGCCGAAGAAAGCGTCGGTGCGTCGTTTGTATTGTCGACGACAAGGTCGAAGTTATCGCTTGCCGTTAGACCGTCCCCATCGGTGGCGATTACCGTTACCGAAAGGGTGTCGACATCGCCGTTCGACGGTGTCCCTGACAACACGCCTGTATTGGCGTCGATGGAGAGCCAGGCCGGCAGCGCCCCTCCGCCCGACAGTTCCGCCGTGTAGGTCAGCGTGTCACCGATATCTGCATCGGCGAAATGCGTCGAGGCATCGAAACTGTAGACCACATCCTCGTCCGTCGATTGATCTGCAATGACCGAAGAAAGCGTCGGAGCGTCATTAACGGAATCAACGGCCACGGTGACCGTCGCCGTATCAGTCCCCCCTTTACCATCGGACACCGTGTAATCGAAGGTCGCGTCGCCGGAGAAATCCGCATTTGGCGTGAACAACACGTCGCCGTTCCCGTCCAGCGATACCGTCCCATTGACCGCGTTAGATACCGCTGTGATCGACAAGGCGTCGATATCGACATCGATATCGTTCGCTAACAAATCCGCTACAGCAATCGTTATCGATACGTCTTCATCGGTCACAATGGCGACCGGGCCGACATCCAGCATTTGTCCGAAGATTCCGTATCCATTGCCGTCCTGGCCATCCGATGCCCAAGCAACGATGAGCCGGCCATCAGAAAGAGCAGTAACAATTGGAGATCTTTGGCTGGAAACCGCATAGCTGTTGATTTGGAACTCACTACCTACCGTGGCGCCGTCGGCGGCATAGCGTTGGCCATAAATGCCGTAATTGTCTCCGTCCTGCTCGTAAGAATGCCAAGTTACGACAAACCCGCCGTCTGAAATGGCGGTAATAGTCGCATGCCGCTGGCCAGAGAATGTGTAGCTATTGACCTGAAATTCACCGCCCACCGTTGTCCCGTCAACGGCATATAATTGACCATAGACACCCTCGCTACTGCCATCTTGACTATGCGATTGCCATGTCACCACGAATCCGCCGCCCAAAAGAGCGGTAACAAATGGGCGCTGCTGATTAGTGTAAGTGACACTATTGATTTGGAACTCGCCGCCGACCGCCGTACCGTCGGCTGCATAGCGCTGGCCAAAAATGCCATAACCACTGCCATCTTGAGCTTCAGATTCCCAGGTTACGACGAATCCACCATCTGCAAGACCGGTCACAGCGGAATCATACTGAGCGAGGCTGGTATAGCTGCTTACATGGAACTCTCCACCAACGGTGGCACCATTCGCTGCATAACGCTGACCATAAATACCCCAACCGTCGCCATCCTGGCCGCTAGAAGACCAAGTTACGATAAAATCGCCATCTGCAAGTGACGCGACTGATGGAGCTTGTTGATTGGAGTCTACGTAGCTATTGATCCGGAATTCGTTCCCAACCGCTGCACCGCTCGCATTGTAAAGCCGGCCATAAACACCGTAACCACTGCCGTCCTGGTTCTCAGATTCCCAAGTAACAACGAAACCCCCACTGGATAGCGACGCAATGGATGGGAATCGTTGATACGAGGTTGAATAGCTATTTACCTGAAATTCAGCACCTACCGGCGCACCAGTGACGTCATAGAGTTGGCCGTAAACACCGTCGTCATCTCCATCCTGACCAAAGGATTGCCACGTCACCACGAAACCGCCCCCTGCGAGCGCTGTAACTGCCGGGAACCATTGGTCCGAACTCGTGTGGCTGCTGATCTGAAATTCCGAGCCGACGGGCACCGGCGTAGTAATGTTATTTCCACCACCATCATCTGCAGCCAGCGGTGCGTCATTTGTATTATTGATGGCGAGTTCGAATGTATCGGCCGCGGTCTCCCCGCGGCTGTCGGTGGCTGTGACGGTCACCGAGATGGCGCCCTCGTCACCATTCAGGGGCGTCCCCGACAGCACGCCGGTGTTGGCGTCGATGGAGAGCCAGGCCGGCAAAGCGCCGCCACCCGCTAGTTCCGCCGTGTAAGTCAGCGCCTCACCAATGTCGGGATCCGTGAAGTGGAGCGACAGGTCGTAGGAATAGGCCGTGTTCTCGTCCGCCGTCTGATCTTCGATGGCAAGCGACACCTCCGGCGCGTCATTGACCGTATTGCCCGTCAGATCGACGATGTCATAGGCCGTATTCGTTTGGGTGCCGGTTGAGAGATAGCCGGTAACTTCAGTGCCTTCCTCAAGCTGCGCGCCCCACACATAGATCCCGCTGGACCCGTCACCGGTATAGCTGCCATCCCCATCGTCTTCGTCGACCGCGTAAACGGCAAAGCCGTTCTGAGTGCCGGCATCCGGCGTCGCGGTCAGCGATATCCGCCACCAGCCGTTCCCCACATGTTCGGATTGAATGTTGGAGGCATTGCCGTTGTCTGTCCCGATCTCGCCGGTGATCAGATTGAACGCCGCCGTACCATATGCACCGAGACTACCAACCTGCAACCGCGCAAACGTCCGCTCCGCCGCCTTGACAAAAACTGACCCGGTATAGGCGGTGTTCGAGAGAACGCTGGTCCTGGCAAGGTAGTGTCCACCGGTTTGCGTGTCCTCGACCAGCTTGTCGGCGGTCATCGTATTGTCTGGTGCCAGCGCAACGTCCGCCGACACGCTGGACCTCGGGTGTTGTGTCCACGTATCGAAAGCTTTCGAATGAAGAATGGTATTGGTGCGCGTCTGATTATCGTTAAAGACAACCGTCTCTACGCCACTCAGCGTATCCGTGCCGTCATCGCCGTTCGTCGGATCGGTATCGGTGATCGTGTAGCTGTCGTTGCCCGCATCGTACGCGATATCGTATCCGCCGCGATGCCCCGCATAGACAACCGTGTCATCACCGTCGCCACCAATCAACGTGTCATCGCCAATGCCGCCTATCAACGTGTCGTCGCCAACACCGCCATCCAGAACGTCAGAGCCGTTGGTTCCCGTTAAAGTGTTGTCGATCTCGTTGACAGTGAGGTCGAAAGTATCGCTAACCGTAGCACCCAACCCATCGGTGGCTGTGACGGTCACCGAGATGGCGCCCTCGTCACCATTCAGGGGCGTCCCCGACAGCACGCCGGTGTTGGCGTCGATGGAGAGCCAGGCCGGCAAAGCGCCGCCACCAGACAGTTCTGCTGTGTAAGTCAGTGTGTCGCCAATATCCACATTGGAGAAGTGTACCGATGCATCGAAGCTATAGACTGCATCCTCGTCCGTCGTCTGATCGGCAATGGCGGAGGAGAGGATGGGCGCATCATCAACGGCACTGACTGTCAACGTCGCCGACGAGGAAATCGTTTCGAACCCGTCTGAAATACCGTAGCTGAAGGTGACGGTTCCATTCCAATCAGGGTCGGGGTCGTAGTCCCACGTACCATCTCCATTATCGGTCAAACTCCCTGCCGAAGCCGACAAGTTGACGACGGTAAGGGTATCGCCGTTCACGTCGCTTGCATTGGCCAGCAGTTCGGCCGCCGTGATGACACGGCCCGAATCTTCGTCGATCGATGTAAACGTAACAGGCCCACTTGTCTGCGGTGTATCGTTGACCAGCAACGTCGCACTGGTCTCAGTCGTCTCGATGCCATCGGAAATGCCAAAGGTGAAGGTCGCAACGCCGTTCCAATTGGCATCCGGATCGTAGGTCCAGGTGCCGTTTCCATGGTCCGTCAACGTGCCGTCGGAAACCGTCAGATTGACAATGCTTAGATTGTCCCCTTCCGAATCGGTGGTATTGGCAAGCAATTCAGCCGTTGTGAAAAGGCGGCTGCCGTCCACGGATATCCTGTCGAAGATGATCGGTCCGGTTACATCCGGCGCGTCGTTCGGAAGGGTTTTCAGGATCTGGCCGGAAATTTCGCCGTCGTTGTAATAGGTGATCAGGATATCGCCGTTCGACAATACCGTCGCTGCAGGATCGAACTGATCGTTTGTGGTCGACGTGCTGACCTGAAACTCGTCGCCGAGTTTCGTACCATCCGTGTCGAAACGTTGTGCGAAAACCCCATAACCGCTGCCATCCCCCGATTCCCAGGTAACAACGAAGGTGCCGTCTTGCATTACTACGACATCCGACCGGTACTGGGCCCCAGATGTGGTGGAGTTGACCTGGAACTCGCTTCCCTGTTTGTTGCCCGAGGCATCGAACAACTGACCGAATATGCCCCAACCGCTGCCATCTTGGCCGTCGGATGTCCAGATCACAACGTACCCGCCGTCCTGCATAACGTCGACCTGGGCATGGATCTGTTCACCATCAATGTGATCATTGACCAGCGTTTCTTCTCCGACTCTGACGCCAGCCGCATCATATCTCTGCAGAAAAATCCCTTTGTCGTCGCCAGCCCCTTCCTTGTTCCAAACGACTACAAACCCTCCATCGCTAAGACCGATAACGTCAGGGTTATCTTGGCTATAGTGTGTCGTTGTATTGACCTGGAACTCAGATCCAACGGTTGCGCCAGCACTATCGTAGCGCTGAGCGAATACACCATATGAATTGCCGTCTTGGTTCCAAGATCGCCATACTGCTACGAACCCACCATCGTTCAACGATGTGACAGCCATTTCGTCCTGATAATTGGCAGTCGCTGTGTTTATCCGGAACTCAGACCCAATTGTGGCTCCAGAGGCATCATAACGTTGGGCATAGACGCCATCCCATTCGCCATCCTGACCATATGACTCCCAGCCAACGACAAAGCCGCCGTCGGCCAAGCCTGTCACAAGCGGATGATACTGATCCGACGTCGTATAGCTGTTGATCTGGAACTCAGCACCTAGCGGCAATCCAGATGCGTCAAAAATTTGCCCAAAAATACCGTCGCCATCAGCATCAGGACTGTCCCAAACGACAACAAAACCACCGCCAGTTAATGCGGCAGCACTCGGCTGCTCCTGTGTGCCCGTTGTAGCGGTATTGATTTGAAACTCAGTCGATGAGGCACTGGGTTCGATCTGATGATCGACAATTTTTGCCATAGCTGAAACATTCGAAGCACCATCATTGACCGTATAAGTCAAATATGCCACGCCATCCCAATTTGCTGGCGCGGTGAACGTCCATGTTCCATCTCCGTTGTCCGAAAGGCTACCTTCGCCCCCACTGACCGTTAGGCCCAAAATGGACAGATCATCGCCCTCAAAATCGGTAACATTGGCAATTAGATCCGCTACTGAGAACGTTATTATATCATCTTGAAAAACGATCTCGGGCGTATCACCAGTTTCGGGCGCACGGTTCGCCCCAGCAACGGTTTGATCCGAAAACTGAATATTCTCCACTGAAGTTAATGTGTCGATGCCATCTGCACCTGTTAGGTGCTCGACAGTGACAACAGTCGGGTTGACATGCGTGACCTTGTAATCTGCGGCATTTCCGTCGAATACCGCCGTATCAATGCCGTCACCGCCAAATAGCATATCGTTGCCGGAGCCGCCGCTAAGTATGTCGTCACCACCTCCGCCATCAAGGTGGTCGTTACCGGCAAGACCGGAAAGAGTATCGCCAGCATCGGCGCCAATCAGTATGTCGTTACCGCCGCCACCTTCCAAACTCGACGCGAGACTCAACGTGTCAATCGATTCATCAACTACCTGGACATAAACTTTGCTGTCGCCTGCTACGGCATCCAAGGCGTGCCATGCAACTGCAAGCGCGCCATTCTGGAGTTGAACAACCTCGGGACGAAGATCCTCGGTACTATCCGGATTGACATCGGGCTGCGCGTATGTGGCAAGCGTAAACAGATGCCCGACACGCGAACCGTTTGCATCAAAATACTGCCCCCTAATCCAACGTTGGTCGGAATTAACGTCTGTCTGAGAATCCCAAACCACGGCAAAGCCGCCATTATTCAAACTGAATACGGAGGGATCTCTCTGACGCCCAGAAATATCCAATGTATTGATCCTAAACTCGGATCCCACTGGATTCGCATTGGCGTCATATATCTGTCCGGCAATATCGTAATAAGAGCCGGGAGATGGGTCGTTGCCACCATCCTGGTAGACGACGATAAAACCACCACCAGACAAAGCGGCAACGCTTGGTCGCAGTTGCGAAAAGTCGGTAAATGTATTTACCTGAAACTCACCGCCGACTGCGACACCACTGGCATCGTATCTACGACCGAAGATTCCAGAACCATCGCCATCCTGATCTGCGTCGGACGTCCAAACAACAACGAACCCACCATCCGTCATTGCAACGATGCGCGGCTCTGACTGCCATCCTTGAACGAATGTATTTACTTGAACCGACGCCCCGGCTGCGGACCCATCTGAGTTATACACACGGACCGAGACACCCATCTCATCGCCGTCCTGGCCATAAGTCTCCCAGGCGATTGCGAATCCACCATTGGTCAATTCGGCAACATATGGTGCACGCTGCTGGTTCCAGGAAAAGTCACTGATTTTTGTCTCACCGCCGACTGCAGCGCCGGAAGCGTCGTAGCGCTGCATATAAATAGATTCGGAGTTTCCACCTTGCCCCTCGGAACTCCAGGAAATCAAGAAGCCGCCATCCGAAAGCGTGGCAACCTGAGCATTTTGCTGGCCTGAAGTGGTGTAGGTGTTTACCGCGAACTCACCGCCCAGCTTATTACCTGACGCATCATATCGCTGAGCTAAAATGTCGAATTCATCACCGCCACCAGAGAACTTCGCATATGCCACAACAAAGCCACCACCGACTAAAGCGGCAATAGAAGGTTGTTGACGCCAGTACTCGAGTCCCGTCGACGCAACTTGACCCAAATTAGCCGTGTTCGCCTGTTGCGTAACGTTGAAGCTATGCGGCTGAGATACCTGGATGGATATGGTGGCGAGGCTGGAAATTCCGCCCTCGTCGGTGACCTGCACCGTGAAAGCGTCTTCACCTGCAAAACTGGCATTGGGCGTAAAGCTGTATGAGCCGTCAGAGTTGACAATGACGCTGCCATTCGCGGGGCCTTGGCCGAGAGCGAAGGTAAGCGCTGCATCAGAACCGTCGGGATCTGTCGCAAACAGTTGACCGCCAATAGCGCCAGAATTCATATTGGTTGCAATGATGGAATTTTCGATTTCCGGTGGAACGAAGCCATCACCAAGATCGAGTGTTTGATCGGCAAACTGGGCGAACTCGATATTCTTAAGCCGTGTTATTCCATCGTCGTTTGTGCCCGGCGCCGGCGAGACATGTTGGATGACGAAATCAGCGTCATCGACGGAAATAGCGTATTCGCTGAAATCGCCGGAGAAGACTGCGGTATCCGTTCCGTCACCTCCATCGAGGATATCCGTACCGCCGCCACCCGATAGATGATCGTTTCCGCCAGCGCCAGACAGCACATCGTCAGCAGCGCCACCGAATATTGCATCATTACCACCACCGCCAGTATAGTTGACAACCGTTTCTAGAGGATTGGCACTACCGCCAAATACCTTTGCGTAAACTTGCGTGTTACCGCCTTCTAAATCAGACGCATGCCACGTTACGACAAAACCACCATCAGCAAGAGCATCGACGTCGGGCATCCAGTTTTCAGCGAAAGAAAAGGTTTCAACGTCAAATACGGAACCCACCGCATTTGAAGCCGCATCGAAAATCTGGCCGCGAATGGCGTTGCTGTCATCCGATTGCCAAACGGCGACAAATCCGCCGTTCGACAATGTTGTGATAGCGGGCCAAGTCTGACTACCGGTATAGTCGCTAAGGTTTAGACGAAATTCTGAACCAATTGTTTCCCCAGCCGCGTCGTAACGCTGCCCCGTAATGTCGGTAGGATCCCCTGGTGAAGGCGTACCGTCATAGTCCTCCCAGACAATAATGAACCCACCATCATCCAGGCTAATAATGTCTCGGAATCTCTGCGTGTATTGGGTGTCGGTGTTGACCAGAAACTCGTCGCCGACGGTTTCACCGTTTGCATTGAATCGTTGAGCAAACACACCCTGGTAATGGCCATCCTGTGAATTCTCATAGTCTTCTGTATCGACGGACGTCCAAGCAACCAGGAAGCCGCCATCGTTGAGGGCTGAAACGCCGTTGTACCATTGGATACTCTTGGTAAACGTGTTGATCTGAATCTCGGAACCAATTTGCGCGCCATCAGCATCAAAGACCCTACCGTAGACACCAAAACTGCTCCCGTCCTGGTCCTCGGAATCCCATGTGACAACATAGCCGCCACCGGCAAGAGCCGTAACCGACGGACGCACCTGATTGTTTTCAGCAAAACTGTTTACTTGGATGTCACCAGTTACTGCACTGCCTGCTGCGTCATACCGCCGCGTAAATATCCCATATTTGCTTCCGTCCTGATACCAGGAGCCCCATGAGATAACGAAGCCACCATCTTTGAGGGCGGCAATCGCGGGCATATCTTGATCACTATCGGTGTACTCGCTAACTCTAAATTCGGCGCCAATGGAATTTCCACCGGCATCAAATCGCTGCGCAATGACATCGTAGTACGTGCTTGTCGCAGTCTCGGCCGCCCAGGTCACCACAAAGCCGCCATCTTCTAATGTGGCAACCGCCGGTGCCGTGGTCCAATCATTCTCACCCATCGACATCCCGTCGGTGCCATTGATTCTGAACGTTTGATTAAACCGTGGCGCGGTGCGGATCTGTACGTCGACGGTCTGCGTTCCGACCGCGCCAGACGCGTCTGTAACATTGAAGGCGAAACTGTCTGAGCCGTTGTAGCCCGCAGTTGGCGTATAAGTGTAGCTACCATCAGCAGCAATCGAGACGGTACCGTTCTGTGCCTGAGTCTCGAGACCAAATATTAGAGCCGACACATCACTATCAATGTCTGAGGCGCTAAGCCGACCGATTGCCTGGCCATCCTCCACGACGACGACTTCAGATAATTCGCCCGTAGGAGTATCGTTCACTGCATTGACGTTCACGGTCACGGTCGTGGTTGACGTACCAGCTTTACCGTCAGAAACGATATAATCGAAACTGGCAGTTCCGCTGAACTGGTCCGTGGGCGTGAATACGATATCGGTGCCAGTCAACCGAACCCAACCGTTCACCGGATTGCCTACACCGGTAATGACTAGTGGGTCGCCATCGCTATCCGTGTCGTTACCAAGAAGAGAACCGATGGAAATGGTGATCGCGGTATCTTCGTCTGTTGCGACGCTTTCACTCACCGCCGTCGGGTCTGCGTTGGAGCCTCCCACATAGACGTCGCCATCGGCGAACCTAAGAAACTCTATGTCTGTCAGGGTGTCTGTACCGTCTATGCCGATAACAGTTACGGTCGATCCTTCGACGGTTACCGTATAGTCCGCGTAATACCCCCTAAATTCGGCAACGTCGGATCCGGCTCCTCCGAAAAGCGTGTCATTTCCACCTCCACCAACCAGGATATCGTCACCGGCATCACCGTGAATAGTATCCGCTCCATCGTCCCCGAGCAGCCGATCGTCACCGTCGCCACCGGATATCGAATCGTCGCCTCCATCTCCGGCAATGACGTTGTTTTGTGAGTTCCCAGCGAGAGTATCGTTTAGCTCCGAACCGGATGCATTTTCGATATCGATAAGGGTATCGACGCCGCCATTGCCGTCGGTTGCTGTGCCTGTATTCAGATTTACGTTTACACCAGAAGTTGCCGCTGAATACGAAACCGTATCCTGTCCCTCACCACCAACTAACGTATCGGAACCGAGTCCACCGACAAGAATGTCATCACCGCGACCGCCGTGTAGGAAATTGTCAGCACTATTACCAATAACGGTATCGTCGCCGTCACCAGTGTAGACAGTTTCAATAACCGTCGTTGCATCGAATTCGATGACATTGCCCGCAAGGACGCCTGCTTCACCCGGATTGATGTTGAGAGCAATGTCACTGGTGACTGCAGAAGCGTTCAAAATATCACTTCCCGAATCGTCGAATACAAGGCGGCGATCTGCATTCGCTTCACCTGTCATCAACGCATATTCGTCCGTGTAGATGTAAACATCGTCGTTGCTGGGCGTGTCCCCATATATATTGAGAGTCCAGCTATTGAGTGTGCCCGTATCACCGCCAGATGCGTCAGTTACCGTAAGCGTCCAATCTCCGATACCGCTTTCTCCCCAATTGTGCGTCGTCGAGAAGGTCGCTTGAATATTGTCAGTTGCCGCGCCCTTGCCTTCTTCGTCCAAAGCATCCTTGTCGGGCCTGTAGACGAGAACGCTTTCTGTGCCGTCAGGCGACGTCAGCGTGACCGTCAGATCATCCATATGCGTATGGGAAATATCGAGCGTCACTTCGACGTGTTGGATATCGAGTGCATTGGCGACGGCTATGGTATCAGTAACAGTCGCGCCATCGGCGATTGCCGCTGACGGCGAGTTACTTATGGTGACGGATTGCTCGTTGGAGATGGTCTTCTGGCCCTGCCAAGTCTCCGCCAAGCGGACCGCGGCATGCGCATTCACCAGTCCAAAGCCGAAATCGTGACTGGTATGCATGCCACCGCCGTTCCAATTTGTCGCAGCGTTATAATCCCATGTTTCCGTATTTCCTGCGGCAACCAGCGTTGCTGAGTTGGCCAAAATCTCCTGAATGTCGCGGTAACCAAGATTTGCATTGGCCTCTAGCATCAACGCGACAACGCCGGTGACAACCGGCGCGCTATAAGAGGTTCCCTGCCCGCTGCGATAATCGCCACCAAGGGCGCCCGTCGTATCGTCGTAGCCAAGATCGCCGAGCCGGTCCGTGGAAATAATGTCAGTACCTGGCGCCGTCACCAGAAGATTTGCACCCGGACTGCTGAATGTTGCGTAGTTGTCCAGAGTAGAGATGGCGCCCACGGTCACGGTGAAGCGAGAGGAATTTAGGGCGTAATAATTGCTGTTGCCGCCATCGGGCCGTGTATTACCGGCAGACGCGACGTAGACCGTGCCAAGCCCGCCGCGGCCATTGGTAACGCCTGATTGAAGACCCGAGACAATAGCGTTGGCTTGCCCTGCCGGATCCCCATTGAGATAAAACTCGCCGTCGCTCCAACTGTTGTTGGAAATATCGACCGCCGCCTGGGCAGCTAACTCCGACTGCTGTTCCGCATGCGTTGCACCATTTATCCACGATGCCCGGAAACCTGCCAATGTCGCACCATACGCGACACCCACAACGCCTTCATCATTGCGTTCTCCAGCGATGATGCCGGCCAAAAAAGTGCCATGATTTTCGTCGGGATCATTGGGATCAGGCAATGGTGATGAATCGTTTCCGACGTAGTCATAATCAATGGACGTATCGTAGTTTCCGGCGATATCGGGATGCGTATATTCCACACCTTCATCGTAGATGCCGACGACTATTCCGTTGCCCGTATAGTCATCCCAAACATCATAGATATTGATAGCCTCATGGTACCATTGGTAGGGAAACCAATCGTCTGTGGGAAGGCTCGGTTTAACGTTGATATCGACGTTTGCAGTGGCAACCCCACCATGCCCATCTTCAACCGTGTAGGTAAACTTCGCAGCACCTGTGAAGGTTTCATCGGCGTAGAAAATCAGATCACCTTGCGACCCATAGGAAATTGATCCGCCGACAAGATCGCCAACCCCAGTTATCTTCAGCTCATCGAAATCAAAATCGAGATCGTTGCTCAACAGCTCGTTTGCAGAAAATCGGAGATAGCCTCCCGAACGAAGCTCGAAGCTCTCACCAACCAAAAATGGGTCGTTATTCGACCCATCGAGATGAACGACGACATCATTGAAGGATAGCCGTTCAACGTTTATCAGAGTATCCGAACCGTCATCTCCTTGAAGATCGACGACCGATATCGTTCCACTATCCTCAGTTATTTGATAATCGCCATAGTCGCCATCGAAGTACGCATTGTCGTTTCCATCTCCGCCATCGATCACATCATCACCAGCGCCTCCTTCGATCATGTCGTCGCCGGCACCCAACGAAATTATGTCGTTGCCACCACCGCCACCGACGATTAGCCCCTGCAATCCAGTGCTCGACGTATATAGGCTGTCGTTTTCTTCGGTACCGTCAACGATCTCGAGGCTGGTGGCACCAAGATCTAGCGATACTGCGTTTCCAGTAAAGATCCCGATGTCGCGACCATCACCGCCGTCGATTCCGGCAGCAATATCATCTACGTCGAGATACAGAATATCGTCCCCGGCACCACCCGAAACTTGGTCCGCACCGGCGCCGCCTTCTAAAATATCGTGCCCATCTCCGCCGGTTAAGATGTCGTCGCCACCCCCACCGTCGATGTGCACGCCCGAAAGACCACTATTGGTGAACGTATCCGCAGCACTACTGCCATGGATTTCTTCTATGCTTATGGCACCCAAATCCAGGGTAAGACCGACTTCGCCTGAAACCTTTGCAGTGTCTCGTCCGTCCCCCCCATCGATGACTGTGTCATCACCATCGATAAAAAGAATATCATTTCCGGCACCGCCGCGAAGTATGTCGGCGCCAGCTCCACCGCGAAGTATGTCGTTTCCAGCTCCACCTTCTAGGATGTCATTGCCGTCACCACCGTCAGCGAGAATTTCCGTATCGCCTGTTGTAAAGAAGTGATCGTTACCATCTCCACCAACAACCGCCGCAACGTCCAAGCTGGCTAGGTCAAGAACAGCATCAACGCCGTCATCGATAAATGTAATCGTGTTCAATCCTTCGACATCGTTGATGTCGCCGTTCTCGTCAAACCCGAAGCCGTAAAGGCTGCTCAATAAGCCATACTCCTGATAGGTCCGGGTAATTCCATTCCTAACAAAGCTGGCTTCGCTTAGGAGAACGCTACCATTGTTGTTTTCAAATTTTTCTTCGACGGCAAGGTTAAGCGACGTGATACCGAGATCAGCGAGCGTCCAGAGCTCTCCGCTGTCCGTTCGACCATCACCATCCAAATCCTGCCAAACACGTATCTCCAAAAACTTTCCGCCGTCGCCGGCATCAATTTTTCCATCTTGATTAACGTCGTACACGCCAAGCGCTTCGAACCCACTTCCCGCGGTCGCATCAAAAAACTCGGAAAACAGTTCGGTGATGTCATTGATAATTCCGTCACCGTTTTTATCGACAGCAAGGACGCCGTCGCCAGGGCTGAACCAGGACGTATGCTCCGCATACCCATCGTTGTCCATGTCAAACACCGCTTGCGATACGGATGTATCGAGTATCGAGATTCCGTCTCCTTCGAGATCTAAAACGATAGGATCGAAGAAGCCTATGCTGCTAAAGAGTTGTTTTGCTTCGTTCCACGCCGCCTTGGCGCCTTCGACGACATTATCGGATGCTTGACCAATTTCCGCGGCAACATTCTGTGCAATTTCACTAACTGCCGTCGATAGCTGCGCCCCGCCTTCGCCGATGGCCTGGACCGCAACTGAGCCGATATCGTGAATAAGTTCTCCAGCTTTTTCCCCGGCACCTGTAATCGCGTTGCTAATTGGATCAATTTGCGTCGCAACAAAAAATGCACCCGCTCCAACGGCACCACCTACAACTGCGCCCACGGCATTCCCAACAACTGGCACAGCGGTTCCGATCAACGCCCCGCCAACGGCACCAGCCTTGATAGACGCCATCATACCTATTGCATTTGTTGCTTCTGCGGTCCCCGCGATTATCGCGCCCTTCACGCCACTAACAGTTTGGCCATCCACAGTAGTATGCCCAACCAAACCATTGGCAGCAGCGGTCCCAATTGAGACCAAAGTCAATGCGCCGCTCGCCTTCGAGACAGCTTTTGCGGCTTTTACAAAACTTCCTGTTTGACCGCCTTTTACATTTAGATGCTTAATCTCACCGATCTTACTTAGGTCATCGACGCTTTTGACATCTTTGATTGCACCAATCGAGCTTAGCTCCGCCTTAAGATTTGCATTCTTGGTAATGTTGCTCGCTTTCGTAAGATTCTGATCAATCTTGCCGATAACTGCTGCATTTGAAATTTTTTCGCCAACAGTCGTCGCCGTGCTGATTGCACTTACAGCTGTTGCAGGCGCATTCTTTACGATTGGCGTATGTTCTTGCGTTTGTTGGTTTGAGGACGAGTTCGAAGGTGGTGATGTTGATGGATCTACTTGTGGCGGTGGCGGTGGATTTATTACAGGAGTCGGAATTGCACCGCCGCCCGATGCGCCATCCGCGAAGCTCCGGCTCGTCAAACCGGTATCATTCGAATTCGCACTAGAAGTGGCGACCTCGCCGTCGTGCCCTGTGTAATCTTCCTGGTCTATTTCGATACTTTTATCGAATAGGACTGGCGAACTGCCACCATCCCAAGAAGCTGAAACGACATTTAAATCGGTGGTGGGATTTGAGGTGCCAGAAAATTGGCCCAGCCCCGCGTTTTCAATACCTACGGCGGGCAGTTCCGAGACTATATGCCTCAGCAATTGGCTGAAAGGGATTGAGTTCGAGTGTAGACCGGCGGCGTCCGGTCGCGTTTCCGTCTCGAACGATCTATTTGAATTTGCCGGCAAACAACCAAAATCGTCGAAGAACTGGTGTGCCACGTCAGTGGAGATATCAAATAGCGCTGGAGATGGGCTATTTGGATCGTCAAAAAACCAGGCATCGATTTGTCGAGGATGTTGGAAAGCAGACTGATAGAAAGAAGACTGCCCAGGTGTCTCCGCAATACCCAAACCAAAGTCTGATCTTGGACCGGGAGTCGTCGAAACAGAAGGTATCTCGAACGCCTTTCTCGCCGCCTCGCCCATCCTAACTCCCTCCCTCGGTTTCGGCTCGCCTGCAAATGCGTCGTGTTAAGTCAATTCGATTACCTCGAACCCCGTTCCTTCCTTCTTGGGACGCAGGGACTTCAATGTTCGATCGGGGAACACCTCCTTAAGATCATTCGCGATGATCTCCGCCCCGCCGAATGGCGCCACGAGATCAATCAACCACAATCGATCACCGTTATTCCATTCGAGAGGGGAAAGTCGTCGAGCACCATCGGCCAATCGCTTTTCCGCGTCTTCATTGACGTAAGCCCAGCTACAATAGGCAAACGGAACGCCGTCCTTGTGATACATGCGGATTTGCTTCAATTGGATAGGTGGCATTACTAGCCATTCGAAATCGGATAGGAAAAAATGCTTGTGGGCGGGTGACCGCATCATCAGCCACAACACCTGGCCGAGCATCTCCGTCGGCGTCAATCCGGTATCCTTGTCAGACACCGACGCCTGGTCCGTATGGCCAGCAGTCGAATGTCCCTCAGAAGAGCTGGTCTCTTCCCGTCTGGACGCAATGTCCGAAGGTAGCTCAGTAGTTTCTATGATTGCGCTTTGAATTTCTTTGTCGGCTTTATTTGAAGGTGCCCTGGGCTTACGCTTTTTTCCCTTTTTGTTTTTGGATGACGTTGAGCCTGCAACTTCGTCAAGCGCATCTGGTTCGCGAATATCTTGCAAATTCACGGCGGGACCTCCCAAGAGCTTTGCCGGAATTCGGTTTACACCGTTTGTTTGCCGGCTGATTTACGTTGTCCTCACTCACAATAATGGTCGCTGAAAGGCACCACATGAGTCAATCCGTCGGGTTGCAAATTTCTGTGGATAACTCCTTAAAGTTGAATATGAACTTTCTCTAATTCGCTGTTTTGCCCAATAAATATTCAAATATTGTGATCAATACGTGACGAAATACGCTGATTATTCTTTTCAACCGAGACACCAACTTATCACCACTTTCTCGTGCCCCATGCGACAATGCTCTCAAGCAAGTTGCGACACGAATGTAAGAAATTGGATCGAGCCACTCAGACAAGATGCACAACTAAAATAGGAAGTTCGAAATTCCTTCGACCGCCTTTCCTTAAAGAGACCTTGTCTTCCGACGTCGTCGAAGAAGAGCACTCAATCCAGTTAGGATATCAAATAGTGGAAGAAATATTATGCTCGCTGGCGCTAGATGGCCGACAATTGTGATGACCAAGAGCACAGGTGGGTTGGGCTCGACTCCAATCCAATAGAACGCTCGAGTTCTTTCCTCCGGCGAGATGCGAACTCCCAAAAATCTAGTGATTATCAGCTTGTAAAAAAACAAGCCCGCACATATTGGAAGCACAACGAAGACAACAATGGAGAAAGGATTGCCTAGCATTTCCATTAGCGTTTTCGTGATATCTCCCGACGAGAGAACAGCAGTAGGAATAGAGACCATCGCCGCCAACCAAATACTATGCCAAAGGTTTGCACGCAAAATTCTCATAGCAATCCCATACATGATTGCGTGATAGACCCAAACAATCACATAGTTGGTAATGTATGATTCAAACATCGCTCCTTCCGGCATGCTGAAAAACCAATTACCTCTCTCTTAAACTCTCATCGCGGTAGCGCAGGAGCGGCGAAAGAATGAATTCTATCACCTGACGTTCGCCTGTCCTGATATCGGCAGTCGCCATCATGCCGGGAGCGAGGTTCACCTCCTTACCGTCAACGCGCATGGTCGTGCGACTCATTGAAATACGCGCAGTATAAACAAGACCCAAATTTTCATCCTGCACTGCATCGTTCGAAACATCGACGATCTTCCCCTCGATGGAGCCGTAGCGGGTGAAGGGAAATGCCTCCAGCTTAATGTCTGCCGCCTGCCCCGGTGAGACGAAGCCGATATCCTTGTTGAGGACCATTGCTTCTACCTCCAGCGCGGCCCCATTCGGCACAATCACCATTAACTGTTCCGCCGGCTGCACGACACCGCCGACCGTATGTATCTGTAGTTGTTGGACTACACCGTCTATAGGTGCTGTCAGCTTGTTTTGTTTACGACGAAAAAAAGCCTTTGACCGCTCCTGGATCAAAGCTACGGCCTGCCGATCGGCCTCCGCCAGTTGATCACGAACGTCACGGCGAAATTCGGAACCCGTACGCCGCCGCTCTTCCTCAAGGGCCAAAATTGCTTCTTTGCTTTCACGCAACCGGTGATGTTCGATGCGAAGTTGATCTTCCTGCTCGATCAATTGCTGTTGTAGTTCGAGATATCTTAACCGCGGAAAATGTCCCTGATCGGTCAAGATCTTCACTGCATCTACCCGCTCACGCATAAGCGGAAGCGTCTTGCCGAAACTAGTGATCGATGCCTGAACCGCTTGTTCCTCGGCACGGCGTTGGGCGATCTGGTTATCGAGCCCAGCAATCCGCGCTCGCAATTCATCCGCCGCGTCGGTAAGGAGTGCCTTGTGAAGATCAACCAACTCCAAACCCGCCCCCTTCGGCGGAACAAGACTGGTAACAGGCCTCACCGGATCCGCAAGCAACGCCCGCAACCGCGCGATCGTCATGCGTATTTCAAGCAGATCGCGCTCCAAGCGGCCGATATCAGCGGCAGCATCGGTTGGATCAAGTTCGATGAGAGTGTCGCCGGCCTTCACCTGCTGCCCATCACGGACATGAATCGCAGTCACGACACCGATAGCCGCTGGCTGGATCACCTTCACCCGCCCTGATGGAATTAACCGCGCCTGTGCCGACGCATTGATATCGATCGTACCAAGCCATGCCCATGCCGCCGCAATGGCAACGAAAAGCATAATGGTCCAAAGAATAGCGCGGCCGATCGGCGCCGGCGGCGTATCGGTTACCTCCAATACCGCGGGTAAGAAGGCTAGCTCGTCGCGCGACCGGCGCGGTTTCTTTGGTTGTCCCTTTTCCGCACGGATTGCTTCTCGCGCCACGGCAAAGGGATGCGCGATTGTCCTAAGCCACGGCATCGTCACCCGCCTGATGCCGATATAGCGTCGCGTAACGACCACCGGTACGCAACAACTGCTCGTGCGTGCCATCTTCGACGATCTCGCCCCTCTCTACAGTGACGATGCGGTCTGCACGGCGTACGGTGGACAGTCGGTGTGCAATGATGAACACCGTCCGTCCGGCACAAATCTCTTTCATGTTGTCCTGAATGATGCGCTCCGATTCATAATCGAGCGCACTAGTGGCCTCATCGAAGATCAGGATGCGTGGATTGGTCAACAGCGCCCGCGCGATCGCAATACGCTGGCGCTGACCACCTGACAGGGTGCTACCGCGCTCGCCGACGATGGTGTCGAAACCTTCCGGCAGTTCAAGAATGAAGTCCTCGGCGCCTGCCATACGCGCGGCCTGAGTGACGCGCTCCATGCTGGCCGCGGGATCGGCGAGCGCGATATTGTCGCGGACCGAGCGGTTGAACAGAAAGTTCTCCTGCAGCACCACGCCGACCTGACGGCGGAGCCACGCCGGATCCATCACCGAGAGATCCATACCGTCAATCAGCACTCGGCCGCTTTCCGGCACGTACATGCGCTGGATCAGTTTGGTGAGGGTCGACTTGCCCGAGCCGGACGGCCCGACGATGCCGACGACCTGTCCCGCCGGCACATCGAGAGACACATGGCGCAGCACCTCCGGCCCGTCGGGCCGATAGCGAAAGGTGACGTCGTCTATAATTACATGCCCCTTGATGGAGGGGAGCGATGTGCGGCCCGTGTTGAAGGCCGGCTCGGGTTTGACGTTGAGGATGTCGCCCAGCTTCTGAATGGAAATACGCACCTGCTGAAAATCCTGCCACAGTTGCGCGAGGCGCAGCACCGGCTGGCTCACCCGCCCCGCCAGCATATTGAAGGCGACCAGCTGCCCAACGGTCAGCTGGCCGTCGATGACCAGTTTGGCACCGAACCACAGAATGGCCGCAACCATCACCTTGTTGATGAACCCCGCCGACTGCTGGGCGATGTTGGAAAGCTGGCCTGCCCGAAACGATGACCGTACATAATCGGATAGCTGGCGCTCCCATTTGCGTTGCATCTGGGGTTCCACCGCCATGGCCTTGAGGGTTTCGACACCCGTGACGGCCTCAACCAGGAAAGCCTGGTTCTCGGCGCCGCGCTGGAATTTCTCCTGGAGCCGATTGCGTAGGATCGGCGTCACAATCCATGACAACGCGACATAGAACGGGAAAGTCCCAAGCACGATCAGCAGAAGCGTCGGGCTGAATAGATAGAGCACCGCGATGAATACGAATGTAAAAACGAGATCGATCATCACCGTGAGCGTCGAGCCGGTGAGGAAACTGCGCACATTCTCAAGCTCGCGCACGCGCGCAACGGTCGTACCTACCTGGCGGTTGTCGAAATAGGCGACGGGCAGTCCCATCAAATGGCGGAACAGGTTCGCACCCAGCTCCACGTCGACGCGGTTCGACGTATGAGAAAAGACGTAGGTCCTGAGGCCGGTCAACAGCGCCTCGAAGATGGACACCGTCACCAGACCGAAAATCAGCACGTCAAGCGTGGTGAGCCCCCGGTTGCCGAGTACCTTGTCGATGATCACCATAAAGAACAGCGGCGAGACGAGCGCGAAGATCTGCACGAAGAAGGATGCCGCCAGCACTTCGCCGAAAATATGGCGATACTTAACGATCGCAGGGATGAACCAAGTGAAATCGAACGGCCGGTTCTCGCCGACCAGATGCTCGCGCGAGGTGATGAGGATCAGCCGCCCGGTCCACGCATCCTCGAATATCTGTCTAGGCAACGTGACCGGCTTCTGTTCCAGGGGATCCTGAACCAATACCTTGTCATCCGCCACCTGCGCGACGATCAGAAATCGGCCGTCACGATGTTCGGCGATGGCCGGCAGTGGCGTCTTCGATAACCGCTTCCAACCGGTATTAACGGCTTTCGCCTTTAGGCCGAGAGATTTGGCAAGGCGCAGCAGCTCGGTCTCGCCCACTGGACCATCGGGACGGCCCGCCTGGTGGCGCAACTGATCGAGGTCGGCCGATTTCTCGAAATACTTGGCAAGCAACGCCAAACATATCAGGCCGGTATCCGGCGCAGCACCATCGTCCACACGACGCGGCATGCGGCTCCCCCAAAGGCGTATATTATGTTCCGGCTTGCGCCGATTAGCCTCTCGCAACCGGCGAGGGCAAAATTATCCTAGTTGCAAGTAATTTTTCTGTCCATGTTTGGATGATCGTGGGCCATCAATATCAATTAGATTAGCAGAGCCTAATATCTCGAATGTATGCTGATAGGCTCGGGATCACGCCATATCCCAAGTCTGCTGGATTGTCGTGGCGAGACTGGCGTAGTCGTCCTCTTTGCTGAGGTCCGAGATTGTGAGGTCCGGCTTAGTGAACCCGGCCATGGCGGTGACCAACGATTGCACTTGAGAGCTTAGCAAGGCATCGCCGTCTGAAGTTTCGAACTCCGATACTTCGTTGGCCCCGCTCCCCAGATACCAGTCATCGATTGTGATGTGATCGTTAGTCCCCACGATGCTGGCAATTAGATCGTCACCGCTCTGCTCGAACCACAGCTGGTAGATGCTGATATCGGAACCAAACAGGATATTGTCATCAGACGCTCCCTCTCCTGTATTGTCCACGAGATCCGCGCCGCCGCCCCGGCCGAAGCCGTAGGTATCATCACCGGTCCCGCCAACAAGTGTATCGGCCCCAATACCGCCGTTGAGGGTGTCGTTGCCGGACCCACCACTCAGGGTGTTCGCCCCCTTATTGCCGGTAATCACGTTGTCCAGGGTGTTTCCCGTGCCGTCGATCGCCGCTGTGCCGGCCAGAGTAAGATCCTCGAGGTTTGAGCCGAGCGTGTAGGCAATCGAACTTTCGACCGTATCCGAACCTTCACTGGCATTCTCGGTGATACTGTCTCCGGCATTGTCGACGACATAGGTATCGTCGCCAACACCGCCAACAAGACTATCCGCCCCTGCACCGCCATCGAGGGTATCGTTACCGTCACCGCCGGTCAGGGTATTTACCCCCTCGTTGCCGGTCAGAACGTTGTCGAGGGCATTACCGGTGCCGTCGATCGCCGAGGTGCCTGTCAGAATCAGGTTCTCGACATTGGCGCCCAACGTATAGGTAAGGCTGCTCTTGACTGTATCGGCCCCCTCATCGGCATTCTCGGTAACGCCATCCCCGGCATTGTCGACGACATAGGTGTCATTGCCGGCCCCGCCGGCCATGCTATCGGCCCCAGCGCCACCGTCGAGCGTGTCGTTGCCCAGGCCACCGGACAAGGTATCGATACCGCCGCCACCCGAGAGCGTATCGTTGCCGCTTTGACCCGTCAGGACGTTGGCGCCGCTGTTGCCGGTAATTGTATTGTTCAGCTCATTGCCCGTGCCGTCGATGTCGGCAGTTCCGGTCAGTTCCAGATCTTCTATGTGGGCCACAAGATGGTGGGAAACGGGAGCCTGCACCGTATCCGTGCCGTTGCCGGATGTTTCGAACAGCACATCGCCGGTGCTATCGACGATGTAGAGGTCGTCACCCTCTCCGCCGATCATCACGTCATCGCCCTCTCCGCCAATGAGGGTATCGTCGCCGGACCCGCCGGTCAGCGTATCGTCGCCGCCGTTGCCCGACAGATAATCATCACCCGCTAGACCCTCGAACGTGTCAGCATCCTCCGTCCCTTCGAAGCTGTCGTTGCCAGACGTCGGCGCGATCTCCTCGAACGGCGCGTCGACGACAAGCCCGGTGTAGCCCGTATCGCTATAAGCAAAACTGTGCTGGCCGAAGTTAAAAGAAACATCAACCGCCTGAGCCGTGGAGCCGTCACCGCCCATGAAGTAGAGATCATCACTCGACGACAAGCCGACAAAGCTAAAGGCCCCTCCTTGGGAGACATTGTTCTTCTTGAACTCAATCGTTCCCGCATCCCGATCCACCAGAACCGTGATACGGTCTCCCGCTCCAAAGGTCGCATGGCTGTAAGGACCACCGGAGATTCCACCGTTGTAGCCCGCGACCACGCCCGTCCCGCCGTAGTAATAGACTTCCGTCGATCCAAACGTCACACCAATGAGCGCCGTCGAACCGCTGTTGATGTAGACTTCCATCTTCTGCAGGCCCGTGATGACCTGCGTCGATATGCTGCGGCTGTTGTAGCTGGTGGTTGTGGAATAACGGAGATTACCCTCACTGTAGGTGCCATAGGTCGCGCTGATGCCGGTAAAGGTCGGATCGAGGGTCGCATAGTTATGGTTCGGGGTATCGGTGACCTGGTCGTCCGACGTCAGACCCGATGACGTGAAGTCGTTGCCGTTCCCGGACACATCATTGCCGAGATCGCCGCTATCCGCCCCGTCGATCAGGAACCCGTTCGTGCCGTACGTCAGGCCCGACACGTCCTTCGCGACCCACGTGCCGTCAACGAACTTGCCCAGATCACCGATCGATAGATCCCCGTTCTGTATGGACTGACCATCCAAGACCGAAAACTGAGAGACCGTCACATCTTCGGTATCCGAGCCGCCGTTGACCTTGCCGCCGATATGGTGCTCCACCGCCTGATTGAAGGTGAAGGATTGGTTCAACGCCGGTGCCGTCGAAACCGCCCAACCCGTAACCTCCGTTCCGCTCACCCAGGCCTTGATGCGGTCCGCTGCCGTCGCCGCGGTCGTATCGATGGAAACAACCAGGTGCGACCAGTCATGGCCGCTGAAGAAGTCGGACGAGGCGCGATACTCGCCGTCACCCCCGTTGTTCAGCCAGATATAAAGCTGATTGGTGCTCGTAATATAAATGCGATCGGTATAGGTGCCGTCGATCTTGGCTTCGTAAATGATGGAAGACTTATCGACATCGCCCGGCGACTTGACCCAGGTCGACAGCACCATCCGATTGTCATCGCCGGCACCGGCAAACGTCTTCCCGAGATAGCTGCTGTTGGAGCCGTCGATAACAATCGAGTTCTCGATCTCGTAGCCGACATCGCCCACACCAACATCAACTGTGGCGCTGCTCTCGAGGCCGTTGGTATCGGTGACGGAGAAGGTGAACGCATCCGTCCCCTCGTACGACGCATCCGCCTTATAGGCATAGCTGCCGTCATCGTTGATCTGCACATGGCCATGGTCCGTCTCATACACATCGCCCTGCCCTTGGCTCGTCACATCGAACCCGAGAGCTTCCGCAGCCCCCTGGCTCAGCGCGGAACCCGCGGTCACAAGGCCGTACGTCAGAGACCCCGCGCCCCCGTCC